>OGKG01000569.1_pt1 | contig 47793 bp, 56 predicted proteins | sample 1572201 | NCBI WGS metagenome assembly OGKG01 (sample SAMEA2582146, study PRJEB24529) | metagenome | biome: Human gut stool | place: China | collected 2011 | reverse complement strand
CCGGTGCTGTGTGTGAGCTGCTTTTGCTGCGTCAGGTCAAAGGCGACCAGTGGGAGTGCCTGGCAAAGCCCGGCAAGCGGATGCAGCCTGGCACCAAGGTCAGCTTTGGTGACGGCACCCTGACCGCTGTGGTGGATGAAACCATGGAGGATGGCAACAAGTACGTTACATTCTATTATGACACAGAGACCCTTTATGAAAAACTGGATGAGTTTGGCAAAATGCCGCTGCCGCCCTATATCACCAAACAGCTGGAAGACCAGAGCCAGTACCAGACGGTGTATGCCAAGGAGCTTGGCAGTGCCGCAGCGCCCACAGCCGGCCTGCATTTCACTCCGGAGCTGATGGACACCATCCGGGCCAAAGGGGTCGGCATTGCTGAAGTGACCCTCCATGTGGGTCTGGGCACATTCCGCCCCGTGATGGAAGACGAGATCACGGACCACAAGATGCACAGCGAATGGTACTCCATCAGCGAGGAAACCGCCCAGCGCATCCGGGAGACCAAGGCCGCCGGGCACCGCGTCATTGCGGTTGGAACCACCAGCTGCCGCACCCTGGAAGCCGTTGCCGCCAAGTATGGCGAGATCAAAGCCTGCAGCGGCAACACCTCCATCTTCCTGTACCCGGGTGTCAAGTTCAACTGCATCGACGGCCTCATCACCAACTTCCACCTGCCGGAGAGCACCCTCATCATGCTGGTGTCCGCGCTGTACGGCTACGAAAAGACCATGGCGGCCTATAAAGTGGCCGTAGAAGAGAAATATCGTTTCTTTAGTTTTGGCGATGCCATGCTGATTCTGTAACAAAATTGAATCTGTAGAAATCAAAAACTCAAGAAACGTTTATATATTCTGCACACTGCCGCCCACCATGCGGCACAGGGAGCACGGCTGTTTTCCGTGCACAGAAAGGAAACGTTTATGCCTTCTTTGACGACCTACAAGCTCCTCAAGCAGGAGCACAATGCCCGGCGGGGCGAGTTCAAAACCGTGCACGGCACGGTGCAGACCCCGGCATTCCAGAATGTAGCCACGGCAGGCGCTATCAAAGGCGGCCTCTCCGCACAGGATCTGCGGGAGATCGGCACCCAGGTAATGCTTTGCAACACCTATCATCTGCATCTCCGCCCGGGCGATAAGCTGGTGGCTGAAATGGGCGGCCTGCACAAGTTTACCCGTTGGAACGGCCCCATCCTGACCGACAGCGGCGGATTCCAGGTGTTCAGCCTGGCCAAGCTCCGGAAGATCACCGAAGAGGGCGTGACGTTCGCCTCTCATCTGGACGGCCACCGCATCTTCATGGGCCCGGAAGAGAGTATGCAGATTCAGGCAAACCTCGGGTCTACCATTGCCATGGCCTTTGACGAGTGCGTGGAGAACCCAGCCCAGCACGATTATTCCAAAGCAAGCTGTGAGCGCACCGTGCGCTGGCTGGCACGCTGTCAGAAAGAACTGGCCCGCCTGAAGCACGAGGGCAAGGCAACCAATCCTGACCAGCTTCTGTTCGGCATCAACCAGGGCTGCACCTATGCGGACCTGCGTGTAGAGCATATGAAGCAGATCGCAGAAATGAATCTGGACGGTTATGCCATCGGCGGCCTGGCCGTGGGTGAGCCCACCGAGGTCATGTACGAGATGATCAGCGAAGTAGAGCCCTATATGCCCAAGGATAAGATCCGTTACCTGATGGGCGTTGGCACCCCAGGCAACATCATTGAGGCGGTTGCCCGTGGTGTCGATCTGTTTGACTGCGTGATGCCCAGCCGGAATGCCCGCCACGGCCACCTGAACACCTGGGGCGGCATCATCAACATCAAAAATGCCAAGTACGAGCGGGATGAGCGCCCCATTGACCCCACCTGCGGCTGCCCGGCCTGCCGCAACTATTCCCGCGCCTATATTCGCCACCTGTTCAAGGCGGAGGAGCTGCTGGGAATGCGTCTGGCAGTCATGCATAACCTGTGGTTCTACAACCATCTGATGGAGCGGATCCGCGATGAACTGGACGCTGGCACGTTTACGGCTTTCCACGACCGCTATGTCAAGCTGCTTGATACAAGAATTTGAGCAATTCCCCTTGCAACGGGGCAAATAAACGTATATAATATTCTTATATGAATTTGAGAGGAGATTTTTCCCGATGAATTTTCTGACCACTACCACCGAAAGCTATATCAGCCTCTTCTTCACGCTGGCGCTGATGCTCGTCCTGCTGTATTTCATGATCTATCGTCCCCAGAAGAAGCAGGAGAAGAAAGACGCCGCCATGCGTGCTGCTCTGGAAATTGGCGATCAGGTTACTACCATCGGCGGCATTGTCGGCCGCGTGGTTGCCATCAAGGACGACACGTTCGTTCTGGAGACTGGCGCTGACCGTGTGAAGATCCGCTTCATCAAGAATGCCATCAGCTCCGTCGAGAAGCTGAACATGGACAACGCTGCTTCCTCCAAGAAGTAATTTTTCAGCCTGCAAGAATTTTTTACGCGCCTTTCTGCATACAGTAAGTGCAGGGAGGCGCGTTTTTATGTCTGGCAATGGTAATTCTCCGGCAAAATTTCCGGCGGGCCGGGCGCTGGTCTCATTTGGCGCAGGCTGCTGTGTCACCGGGGCCTGTATGGCGGGCCTCGCCGCATTGATGGCACAGCAGGGCCTTTCGCAGGATGCGGCCTGGCCCATGGCGACCTGTGCGGTCAGTGCGGGCAGCCTGTTCAGCGGCTGGCTGATGGCTTTCTGGCAGAAAAGCCGCGGGCTGCTCTGTGGGGTAGTACAGGGGGCTCTATTCGTTTTTCTGCTGCTTTGCTTCGGTCTGCTTTCCGGCAGTCCTTTGCAGGAAATGCAGCTGGTCCGGTTCGGGGTCACGCTGCTGTTCGGCTGCATCGGCGGCGTCCTCGGGATGCTGCGCTCGGAGCGGAAACGCAGAGTCTGAGCTTTTCCTGAAAATCGGGTGCATCGCTTCGGTGCACCTGCTTTTATCTTTCAAAGGAGGGACAGCCCTTATGTGGGTTTATCAGGAACCTGAAATACAACCAATCGAAAAAGGCCCCATAACACCACCTCCATCACCGCCACTCGTTCCGGAACAAGAACCGCTGCCCGCTATCGTCCAAAGCACACCGGAAACAACGGTTCCACACATTCCAGAAACAGAAGTGCTTTCCAGAACGGCTCCCGCGTCCCACAGAGAGCGTTCTGCACCTCATCAGGGATGCGTGCTTCTTGCGGGTTCTTATCTCTCAGGAGCCTTTACAGCGGGAATTCTGCAGGCGCTTCTGGATACAGCAGAGATGGACATGCTTTCCTATTACCTGCGCTGTTGGCGCGGCCTGTTTGCTGTCCAGAGCGCTTCACAGATTGCACAGCTGTTCGGCACCGAACTGCTTACGATTTTGGGAGTCCTCAGCGTTCTGTTGCTGTTGGGGTTATCCGCCATCGGGCCTGTGCCCATCTATCTTTTTACCATGCTGTACGGCGCTGGAGCAGGGCTATTGACATTCCAGCTGTTTTCCGGCATACCACTTCCGCAGGCGTTGTTCTTTCTTTTTATTTCCGGCATCCCGGCGGCACTGGCTGCAGGTGCACTTTGCTGGTTTGGCTCCTGCGCGCTGGAAGTCAGCGGAAAACTCCATGCTTTTTCTCTTGGGCGGGGGAGGAGCCCCTCTGCCCATGCCCAGCTGCTATTGGGACAATTTGCACTGACCGCCGCAGCGATGCTTCCGCTCTGCGGAGCCGCTACCTGTCTTGCTTATTTGGGCAGTCAGCTGGCCGCATTTCCGTAACGGTTCCTTGCGGGCGCCGGCGCAATGTGGTATGATAAATGCAAAGTATCTCAAATGAAATCACAGGAGTCTTCTTATGAAAGAACCGAAGTTGAAAACGGTATATGTCTGTTCCAACTGCGGGGAGACAAGCCCCCGCTGGATGGGGCGCTGCCCCAGCTGCGGCAGCTGGAATACCATGAACGAAGATGTGGTTGCCGAAACACCCAAAGCCGGGCTTTCCGGCGGAAAAAGCGCCGCACCTGCCCGGCAGGAGGGTGTCACCTCGCTGACGGCAAAGCGGCTGGCGGATATCAGCACAACGGAAGAGAAAAGCCGTATCCTGACCGGCATTTCAGAGCTTGATCGGGTGCTGGGCGGCGGTATCGTACTGGGCGGCGTGGTTCTGCTGAGTGGTGAGCCGGGTGTCGGCAAGTCCACCATGCTGCTGCAGCTCTGCGGTGCCATCTCCAACCAGCACACCGTGCTGTATATTACCGGCGAGGAATCCGTGCGCCAAGTCAAACTGCGGGCAGCCCGCCTGAAAGTACCCCAGGAAAATATTTATCTCGCCGCAGAAAACGACGTGGATGAGATCTGCGGCCTGATCGAGAAAGAAAAGCCGGAATTGGTCGTCATCGATTCCATTCAAACCATGCGTTGCATGGATATCTCTTCTTCTTCCGGCACGGTCAGCCAGGTAAAAGAGAGTGCCGCCCGGCTGCTGGCGGTGGCCAAAAAGCAGGAGATTCCCATGTTCATCGTTGGCCACGTCAACAAGGACGGTGCCATTGCAGGCCCTAAAGTCATGGAGCACATTGTGGATACCGTGCTCTACTTTGAGGGGGACAAGATGCTCCCGTACCGTATCCTGCGGGCAGCCAAAAACCGTTATGGCTCTACCAATGAGCTCGGCATGTTTGATATGACCGGGCAGGGGCTGGAAGAGATCGAAAACCCCTCGCAGATGCTGCTGGAGGGCCGTCCGCTGGGCGTTTCCGGCAACTGTGTAGCATGTACCATGGAGGGCAGCCGCCCCATTCTGAGCGAGATTCAGGCGCTTGCGACGAAAACGAATTTCCCGGCACCGCGCCGCGCCTGCAGCGGCTACGATTACAACCGTATGAACCTTCTCATCGCGGTCCTCGAAAAGCGCGCCGGGTATTTCTTCGGCAACCTGGATGTGTATATCAACATCGTCAGCGGCATCACGCTGCGGGATACGGCCTGCGACCTGGCGGTCTGCCTCAGCATGGTCTCATCGCTGCTGGACTGCCCGGTCAGCGATAAATTGATCGCCATCGGCGAAGTCGGTCTTGGCGGCGAGGTGCGCAGTGTGCCCAACCTGGAACAACGTCTGCGGGAGGCGGAACGCATCGGTTTTGAACGTGCCGTCGTGCCAAAGCACAGCCTCGCGCATCTGAACCCGGCGGATTATCCGGGCATGAAGCTCGTAGGGGCGGCTTATATCTCGGATGCGATCCATGCTTTGAAAAATGACCGCCTTTAATGGAAATGATAAGGAAACGATATGTCCATCTATCTTGATGAAAAGAATCCCAGTAAGCACAAACCGTTCGATGATGCTTCGGCGGATATTGTGGAGTATGTGCGTTATCTGGAAGTGATCGCAGGCAAAAGCGCGAACACAGCGTTCAGCTATTACTGCGATCTGCGCGGCTTCAGCCGCTTTATGAAGCGCCGCAGGGGACTTGTGGCAGAGGATGCGGAACTGAAAGAGGTCGACCCCAAAGGGCTCGACACCGCATTCTGGGGCAGCGTGACAAAAGAGGACGTTTACGAATATCTGTATTTTCTGAACCGTGAATGCGGAAACAAAAAGTCCTCCACCGCCCGACGGCTGGCCAGCCTGCATGGGTTTTATGACTATCTGGTCAATCAGGTCAACCGCCTTTCGCAGGACCCGACGGCCTCCATCAAACCGCCCAAGCAGGATAAAGTTCTGCCCAAATATCTGACGGCGGAGCAATCCATGCAGCTGCTAGAAAGCACCCAGCATCAGAGCGATTTCCCGGAGCGGGATTACTGCATGGTCGTGCTGTTTCTGAACTGCGGGATGCGTCTGGCAGAACTGGTCGGGATGGACCTTGGCGACATCGACCTGGAACAGCGGCAGATCCGGCTGTTCGGCAAAGGCCACAAGGAGCGCATGGTCTACCTGAATGATGCCTGCATCGAAGCGCTGCAATTGTATCTCAAAAAGCGGAACACGATGGAAGGTCTGGACCCCAAGGAAAAGGCCGTTTTTGTGACCCGCCGCATGAAAGACCGCATCTCGAACCGCCGCGTGGAACAGCTGGTGACAGGTGCCATGAAGGCGGCAGGGTTGAAGGGTTTTTCGACCCATAAGCTGCGGCATACAGCAGCTACGCTGATGTACCAGACCGGCAATGTGGATATTCTGACGCTCAAGCAGCTGCTCGGCCACAGCAGTGTGGGAACGACCCAGATCTATACGCATCTTCAAGAATTTCAGGTCCGCGCGGCCATTGAGCAGAACCCGCTGGGGGAAGTCCGGAAGATAAACTTGGATACAACGAAACAGGAAGCGGGGGAGACCCACGGGAGAATTTCGCCGAACAGTGCAGAAATGGACGCAGGAACGAAGGATGCTCCGGATGATGCAGCCGAAACGCCGACCGGGCCGATGGAAGCCTTTGATGGGGCTGCCAAAGACGGTTTCCGCGTAGATGTTTCGGCGCTGCGTGAGCCGGATGCAAGTGAGAAAATGGAGCGCTAAATTGAATTATACGAAATTTTCAGGCACTTATACGGTGCGACGACTGCTCCGTGACGATATTCCGTCCATTTTTGCGATTTGTGAGAAAAATCCGCAGTATTATGAGCATTGTCCGCCGTTTGTGACGCCGGAAAAGATCGAAGCCGATCTGAAGGCCATGCCGCAGCGCAAGGCCGGCCAGGAACAGGATAAGTATTATCTGGGCTACTTTGACGTCCACCAGCGGCTTGTGGCGGTGATGGATTTCATCGACCATTATCCGGATGCGCAAAGTGGGTTCATCGGATTCTTTATGATGGAGAAAGACCTGCAAGGAACCGGCGTCGGAAGCTCGATCATCACTGAGCTGTGTGCCTGTCTGGCGCAATGGGATTATCAATACATTCGTTTGGGTTATGTGGATGGAAACGAACAAAGCAGATCGTTCTGGCTGAAGAATCAATTCACAGATACCGGTTTGAGAGATCATACAAACGATTACACTGTCGTTGTGATGAATCGTTTCTTGACAAAAGCGTAAATCAAAACGCAGAAAAAACAGACCAAGAATACACCAATTGCATACATACCGCAAAAAGGCCGCTGGAGCTCAAAATCGAGTCCAGCGGCCTTAATTGGCAAAAATTGGAGAAAAGAGGGCTTTTCACTCCCCTATATTTCACATAACGTGCATTATACGAAACTTATGTCGATGAAAAACAGGCCCCCTCTTCTGCTGTGTTCCACGCGCACAGCTTTGCCGGGAGGCTCATTTTTCGTTTCAGTTTCAGGACGCACACCGTTGCAGGTTCAGGCTATGTGTGTTGCGCCGGGTCTGGTTTATTCCGGCAGCGGCGTGATCTCAAAATATGTACAGATGGCTTCATAGTAAGCGCGGGCGGTTCGCCTGCAACCCTCTTCACTGCCAAACTGTGCAACATCGGCGGCACTGGTCACAAAGCACTGCTCTGCCAGAACGGCCGGACAGTTTGCATCTTCCAGGATGGTAAAGCTGCGCTCTGCCCGCACTTCGGTGTGGCTGGTCTCGACCAGCTGCTTTGCTTCTCCGATATAATAAATGTAACGGACTCCCCCGCGCCCCCGCAGACTGGCCCCGGCGGAACGCATGGCGCTGGCCAGGCGTTTCGCGAAATAATAGCTTTCCTGATGCCAGGTGCGGCCCGGCACACTGGGATAGCACTCGAACCCGGAGGCCGTGGAGCCTTCCGGTGCAGAGTTCCCGTGGATGGAAAGCAGCAGGTCCGGCGAGAGCGCATTGGCCGCAGCGGCGCGTTCTGCTGGCTTTGCCGTGGCGTCATAGCTTTCGCGGGTCTGGAGCGGGATAAAATTAGGGTCGGCCTCCAGCCACCCGCGCAGTGCTTCGGCGGTAGCTGCCGTCATCTCCTTTTCCGTTACGATCCCCTGCGCACCGGGGTCCGAGCCGCCGTGCCCGGCATCGATCGCAATACGATAGGGCGGCGGGCCGAAAGTAGGACGGAAATCATCATCGTCTACAGCGGGTGTTCCCTGCCCGATCGTAAAGGCTGCATGCCACAAATAAAGGCCGAAACAGATCCCGGTGAAACAGAGGCAGAGAATGACCGCGTGACGAAATGAAAAGGCCTGATTTTTCTGTTTCTTTTTGCGATGGACTGCATGTTTTGCCATATAGACTTCCCTGCTTTGAATAAAACAAAACCTGCCCGCGAGATGGTTTCCGGGGCAGGTTTCCGGGAAATGCCCGGAGAAATTTTACTTCAGTTCGACCACGGTCACGCCGCTTTCCCCCTCGCCGTAGCGGCCAAGGCGGAAGCTCTTGACCATGCGGTTTCCGCGCAGATGCTTGTGGATGGCCGTGCGCAGTGCACCGGTGCCGTTGCCATGGATCAGATAGACCACGGTCTGGCCGTTCAGGATGGCGCGGTCGATGAAGGAATCCACCTCCGGCAGTGCCTCATCGACCGTCAGGCCCAGCAGATTGCACTCCATTTTGGCGCTGCGCTGCACCCGCTCTACCCTGCCGTTCGGGCGGTTGGCGTCACCGGTCAGGCGGGAATACCGCTGCTGCGCCCTGGTCTTGGCCTGCGGTTCCTTGACCAGCTTTTCGGGCTGCTTCAGGCCCAGGAGCGGAACTTTGGTCTTGATGATTCCGGCGCGAACGAGGACATCGCCGTTTTTATCCGGCAAAGCCAGCACCGTCGCCAGCTGATTCAGCTCGGCAATACAGACCTCCTGCCCCACCTTGACCTCCTTCAGCGGCACAAATTCCTTGACCGGATTGTGCACGACCTCGGTGCCGATGAACAGTTTTTCGGATTCCTTTTTGGCGATCTCCCGCGCGCGCTGAGCCTTCTGCTGAGTGCTCATCCGCTCATCCTTCTGGAGCTGACGAAGCTCATCCGTCAAAGCGTATGCTTTGCTTTCCACCTGCTGTGCCAGTGCACGGGCCTTGGCGCGGGCTGCTTCCAGTTCGTTTTCGCCCTGCTGGATGAGTTCGTCCCGCTTTTTGCGGGCGGCATCCAGCTGATGGGCAGCCTCATTGCGAAGCTCTTCCACCTCGTCCTGGCTTTCCTTGAGCTGCAGTTTCAGGTCGTCCAGTTGGCCCAGAACCGCATCCAGACGCTTGTCCTCTGCCGAAAGATGCTGCTGTGCCGCTTCAATGACGCGCTCTGGGATGCCGAGCTTCTCGCTGATGAGGAAGGCGTTGGATTTGCCGGGAACGCCGACGCTCAGCTTGTATGTGGGGCGCAGCGTCTCAAGGTCAAATTCACAGCTGGCATTGACGACGCCTTTCGTCTCCAGAGCGAAGACCTTCAGCTCTGCATAGTGGGTGGTCGCCATCAGCAGCACACCACGGCGGCGCAGCTCCTCGATGATGGCGACTGCCAGCGCAGCACCCTCGGCGGGGTCTGTGCCTGCTCCCAGCTCGTCCAGCAGGACCAGTGTGCGGGGCATGGCCAGTTCCAGGATGCCGGTGATCTTCTTCATGTGGCCGGAGAAGGTAGACAGGCTCTGTTCGATGCTCTGCTCGTCGCCGATGTCCACGAGGAACTCGTCAAACACGCAGATCTCGCTGCGCTCGTCGGCGGGAATGAGAAAGCCGCATTGTGCCATGGCACACAGCAGACCGGCCGTTTTCAGGGTGACCGTCTTGCCGCCGGTGTTCGGGCCGGTGATGATGAGCGAATCGTAGTCTCTGCCCAGCGCGATATCCACCGGGACGCACTTTTTGGGGTCGATGAGCGGATGCCGTGCCCGGATGAGTGAGAAGGACGAATCGGTCCGCACGGCAGGCTTGAAGGCCTTCATGTCCAGCGCCAGCCGTGCCTTGGCCAGCAGGACGTCGATCTCCAGCATGGCCTTATAGCTGTATTGGAATTGCGGCTCAATGGCGGCGACCTGTGCCGTGAAGGCAACCAGAATGCGCTCGATCTCCTGCGCCTCCTGAGCGCGGTATTGCAGGATGCGAGCGTTTGCCTCCACGACGGCCTGCGGCTCCACAAAGACCGTTGCGCCCGTGGAGGAAACATCGTGGATGATGCCGCTCACTTCGCCGCGGTATTCACTTTTGACCGGGACGACATACCGGCCGTTTCGCATGGAAACGACGCTCTCTTGCAGATATTTGGAGGTGTCCATGTTGCGGACCATAGTTTCCAGACGGTCGCGGATGCTGTTTTCGGTGGCGTGAATCTTCTTGCGCAGCTCATTCAACGTGCGGGAAGCCGTGTCAGCCATGGCATCCGGTGCCAGAATGGCGCTGGAGATCTGCTGCTCCAGGCCTGGCTGCGGGGCCAGCGCGTAGAACAGGTCGTCTGTCGGCAGCGTCTCGTGATCCGAGGAACCGTACCAGCTGCTCAGATTCTGGAAGTTACGGAGTGCGCCCGCCACCATCAGCAGTTCTCCCATCGAGAGGACACCGCCCTTGACAGCGCGGGTCACCAGCTGGCTGACACCTTCCACACCGCCGAACCGGGGCGAACCGTTTTTGATGAGCAGGCTGTTGATGGCGTCCGTCTGTTCCAGCGAATAGCGGACCTCGTCCGGGTCGCACTGGGGCTCCAACGCCAGCATCTGCGCTTTGGCCTCCCGGCAGACGCAGCCATCGGCCGCGCGGGCAATGATCTTATCAAGCTCAAGTGTTTTTAAGTAGCTTGTTTCCATAGTACTCCTTCTAACCCTATATAATTGACGTTACATCGTAATATCGGACTGTGCAATGTAGGAATAAAAATGACGTCTAACTGCTGCTGTAGGAGTCGCAATTCCTACACTGCACATCCATTACGTGTCAAAGGCACGATTCATCCATATCATAAAATAGTATACCATACTCCCTCAAAAAAGAAAACACCCTGTCAAAACTGCGTTCCCCGACCCGATCGTCGGAGCCTCTCAGTCTGGCAGGGTGTTTTGTTATTTCGTCAGCTCCGGTTCTTCTCCCTGACCCGTTCAAAGGTCTTGTCCGCCTCGATGGCAGCTTCCGTGAACGAATTGTTATACCACCAGTTCACGATGGCCGTCACGATGGTCACCCCAGCGGTCACGAGCTGGTTCACGGTCTCGTTGTCGATGGGTATCACACTGTGCCCGCCAGCGCTGAGCAGCTGGTTGACCAGAGCCAGAGCGAGGCAGACGGTCCGGACGATGGTCGCGGTCGATACTTTTTTGTCCATTTTGAAATCCTCCGTTATACGGTGTGGATGGGCAGGGCCTTGGCGCGATTGTAAAGTTCCGTGCCTGTGCCGTTCCCGCCCATCATGTGGTAAGTCTTATATAGGTATCCCAGGTTCCGCAGACCGTCCTGCGTGATGTACCCAAGCTCCATGAACCGGTAGCATTCTGTGTAGATGCGGTCGTGCAGCAGTGCCAGCACTGCGCCCCAGAGGGCCTTGATCTTCGGCAGCGCAGCCAGAATGCCCGCACCGATCAGCGTACAGACCCATTGGGCCCAGTATTCCATGAGAAACTGCCACATCGGGGTCACGCCTCCTTCATCCGGGTCAGCCCGGCCCGTTTGAGGATGCTGGGGTAGTCTTTGTAGGCATGGCTGAGGTCTACGCAGTTTTTCACGCCTGGCACACGCCCCTTGCTCGTGTACTGCCACATCCCGTGCTTGCGGGTGGGGCGCTTGCCACGGTAGTCCGCGATCCACAGGTCAAAGTCGGTCAACTCGTGCAGCGCCAGTGCCGTGTCGGCGAAGTTCGTGTAGGTGTATACCATGGCATACAGTCCCCACGCTTCGATCTGTTTCGCCTCCATTTTGACGAGCTTCGCCAGCTCTTCCGGCCGCAGGGCTTTCAGGCTGGGGTCTTCCACGTCCACGGCAATGGGCAGCGTAAAGTCCTTGCCCTCCAATGCAACTTGCAGCTTTGCCAGCTCCTGTGCGGCATGGATGGCCGTGATGGCTTTGGTGTAGTAGTACGCGCCCACCGGCAGTCCGGCCTCCACACAGCCCCAGTAATTTTTCTCAAAGGTCGGGTCGATGTAGATGCCGCCGTATGCCGTGCTGGTCGAGACCGTCCGCAGCATCACGCCGTCCACTTTTCCGCTGGCCTTGACTTTCTTCCAGTCCACATTCCCCTGCCAGCGGGAAACGTCTAAAATCTCCATTTTGAAATTTCGCCTCCTTAGGTCGCAACTGCGTAGCTGTAATAGTTGATGTTCACCTTCAGTGTATGGTCATACCAACTCCAACTGGTGTCACTGACTTCCGTGTCGCAGGTTGCAGTCACTCTACCATCTGCCGTAAAGTCCCAGCGCACATACAGGCGATGGTAATTGCCACCCCCTTCATTGTATATTGACCATAGCTCTTCCACATGGGAAGAGCCACGTAGAATCTTGATTCTCTCAGAAATCTTAACAAATGCCACCTCGCTGCCAAAGGTTGCCATTGTGTGGGTCGCACCTTTCTGCAGTGTGTCGCCCTTGATGGCAGGGCTTACGACCGTTCCAAGAAGAACTTCGGTCGTCTTGGCAATGGCCTTGATCTTCTGTTCGCAGGTCGCGATACGGGTGATCGCATCGTTCAGGCTGGTATTCAGGGCCTTTCCCATCGCGGCGCTCAGCGAATCGCTCGTGGAGTCGCTGCTCAGGTTGTTCTGGATGCCGCGCCAGCTGTTCGTGTCCTGTCCGGGGATGCCCAGTGCCGTGATATCACTCTTTGTGATGCCAGCCACGCTGGAAACATGTCCCTGTCCGTCCACGGCCAACTTGTAAAGCCCCAGCCCGTGCCCGGTGTAGCCCGGATGGGTGTAGACGGTATCCTGTCCCGGAATGCCCAGCGACGTGATATCACCCTTCGTGACACCTGCCACACTGGAAACATGGCCAAGTGCGTCAACGGCGATCTTGTAGAGCCCCGTTCCGCGCGCCGTGTACTTCGGGTGGGTGTAGACGGTATCCTGTCCGGGGATGCCCAGTGACGTGATATCGCTCTTCACAGCCTTTGCTGCGCTCGTCACGTGGCCCAGATTGTCCACTACGATCTTATACAGTCCCGACCCATATGCCGTGTGGCTTGGGTGGACGTAGGCATTCGCCCTGATGGCCGCGAGCACATCCGCGTTCGTCTGGTATCCCGCATCGTTCACCAGGTTGTTTGTGCCGGTCGGAATGGTAATGCTCACGCGTTTCTGACTGTCCACCGGCATTTTTGTGCCGTTCAGCAGCACCTGCTCGATGACGTTCTCCTGAAACTTTTTGTCGTTGTCCAGGTCTGAGATCTTGGTAGGGATCGTCATCCGAACGGCTTTTTCGCGGTCAGGGAACAGTTGCGTCCCGTTTACAAGGATCTTTTCCAGAACATTGTCTTCGCCGCCCCGTTCGTCGATGGCCTTCACCTGTGCCTGCATTGCCTTCAGCACCATGCCGATCGAACAAGCCATCTGATGCAGCTGTTCTAATTTTGCGTAGATCACATCCGCCATCCGTCTACCTCCCCGAAAGCGTCCTGCATTGCAGTCCGGAACTCTTCATTCGTTGCCCCGCGTGTCGAAATGCGTCCCGCCGCTGTCACGTCCATGCCGTCACCGATCATCACAAGGCCCAGCTCCGTCTTGGTGGCTGGGCGGTTCACGGGCTCTTCCCGCTTGAGCAGGATGACGTTCACATGGATGTTCGCCTCCGGTCTGCGCACGGCATAGAACCGCACGTAGCCGTCGCCGGTGCTCAGAACACTTGCCATGCCTGCATTCTCCGCTTCCTCCCAGTTCACAAGGTCGGTCATGCCCAGCGGGATCATGTCGGAGGTGCAGTTCTTCACGGCCACATCGCAGTAATACTGGTTCGGGCCAATGGTCGGCCGCAGCGGCATCCAGTCGGCCGTCGGCACCGCCAGAAAATAATTCAGGGTGCCCACGCCGAACAACGTCAGGATGATGTCCAGGTCTGCATCCGGGATGCGGCGGGAGAACAGCCGCAGGCAGCCCTTCCGGCTCTCCACACTGCATGCCACACCGGCCGCCGTGGCCGAGGCATAGCTTTCCAGCGTCATGGCGGCAAACGGCGTGAACCGTTCGGTCAGGTCTTCGACCGGGATGTCGCAGTAATAGGTGAAGATGCCCTGCGCCTGCGGCAGGGTACCCCACTTGTTCCGGTAGGCCACCAGGTTGAAGGTCTTATAGTACCCGCCTTTGTAGTCATTTTGAAAATCGTTGACGATGTCCCGCGACCGTTCCGAGTAGAGCTTCGAGCTTTCCTCACTCAGCTTCGAGTTTTTGGCGCTCTTGGCCGAGGCCGCGGCGCTTGCCTTCGATTCTGCCGCGCTCGCCGCGCTGGCATCTGCACTTGCTTTTGAGCTTGCCGCACTGGCCGCACTCTGGCTGGCGCTCTCCTTTGATTCCGCTGCGCTCTTGGCCGAGGCCGTGGCGCTCCGCTGGGCATCCTGGGCGTAGTGCTTGGCCCATTCGAGCCAGTTCTTCATCTGCTCGACCTGTTCGGTCACCCAGTCTCTCACCCACTGGATCGCATAGGCGAAGTATTCGCGTACCTCGCGTCCGTACAGCGCTTTCCGGATGCCCTCAATGATCTCATCGAAACTCATCATTTTGGAAAATCACCCCCACTTTATTTGTTCAGCCAACTCAGCACGCCCCGCAATTGGTTCTTGATCGTCTTCTGGTTTGTAGTGTTCGCGTTCTGCTGATCGGTCAGTTTTCTTGGCGGCAGGCCATATTCATACCGCTTGTTGTCCGGTGCATCCAGTGTCAGGGCTGTTTTGGTGCAAACATACCACCCGTCTATTCCATGCGGTTCGGACACCACATGGGTCTTTTTCAGAAATTGCAGCCGGTCCAGGTCCCGCCCTGTGTCTTTGTAGTCGAACGCTTCGATCATCAAACTCGGTTCTACGTTCTGCTTGTATTCCTTCAGCTGCTTGTCCGCCGTTTCCTGCAAGCTGGCTTCGGTCGTATCCCCATCCACGGTCACGATCTTCTCCACGACGCCGTATTTGCTTTCCGCTTCTTCGTTCTTTGCCACCGCCACTATGGCCGATGTGGAGTATTTCTTCCAGATCCACCACCCGTGCGATTCCGTCTTTGAGCCATACGCCGTGATCCGGGTCGCAAAGTCATTGGGGATCTTCTCGGTATAGGTCAGGTCCAGCAGATTCGAGCCGTAATAAATCGCCTGCCGGGTCGTCTCTTCGATGTCCAGCAGGTAATCCACGCAAATGCGCCACACATCGCCGGATGTTTCGATGCGCGTTCGCAGATATCCGTCGTATTCGTCCAGAAAGAGCGTGTTCAACAGGTTCCAGTGGGTGTCGATCTGGGTGCCTTTGTCGGTCGTATCAATTGTCTTTTCGTTTTGCACCGTCACTTTCCCGATGCAGATCAACCCGCAGTCAGCCCTTCCAAGAGCGAACAGCTGATTGAACAGAGTGTCTGCATAATACGTATCGAACCATTTTGAAGTTTCGCTCCGAGCCTTCGTCAGGGTGTAAGTCGCCGGGTCCAGTTTCCAGCTCTCGTCCTGCATCACACCAAGAGCCCCCTCGGCGTATACACGCCAGCTCCGGTCAAACTGCTTTTCCAGTTCTGTCACCCGCCCAACGAAGATGGGCTTGTCGTCTTCTTCCACGCATACCCAGCTCTTGCGCAACTTCAGCGCGTCGTACACGGGGTTCCGGATCGTAGCAAACGGCGTCTCGATCTCATATGGGATGCTGCACTCAAAGCTGTTCAGCTGGTTTTTCTCCTGCGTCAGCACCGGGTCCAGCACGACCTGTCCGGGGACATCTCCTTCAATGTGGTCGCCTGCCGCGTCGTAAAGTGTTACCCGGTCTACCCATCGGAACCCGACCCAGCTCCCCTCGCGAAAGGCTCCTTCCGCCCGCTCGATACTTCCAGCATATACCCGATATCCCATTTTGAAAAACTCCTTATAAGTATGCTGGCAGGTAGGTCACATTGACCACCTGTCGGATCAGGGTCATGTTCTTCAGCTTCAGTTCATACACGTCATATCGCAGGTCGTCGTCGATGACGCCAAGCGCGATCTCTATGTTGTTTACCAGTCGGTGCTCTGTGTGGTCCGTGTAGAGTCCTGCAAGCCCTGCATACCGGTACGGCAGGGTACGGCTTTTGTAGAGCCCTGCGACCACTCCGCTCCCTCCTCTGGCTCGCACGACGCTTGGCTTTTCGGACGGCGGAAGATACAGATTTACCTGCTCCTGTCCTTTCAGCACCAGGTTCTTTGCATACGGCAGCGCCAGGTCGGTCGTAAAGTTGAATGGGTCCCAGAGCCAGTCGTCCTGAATGTTGTTGTATAAATATTTGAACGGGTAAAGGCTGTATTTCAGCGTAATGACCGTATGGTCATTCTGCTGCTTGATACCTCCGCTCACCCAGACTCTTCCAAAATAAAAGAACGCCGGGTCATCCTCCAGCCGCACAGACTGCTTCATCGGCTTTGCGATGTCTTCGTTCAGTGCTTTTGCAAGATGATCCAGCGCCTGTTTTCCAACTGGCGAGGAACCATACCGCCCTCTCCAGGATTCGGTATCCAGATAAAACTCCCAGCTTCCTTCACGGGCCTTGAATACCGCCTCGCCCGTGACGCTTTTGGAAAGATACACTGCCCCGTTCCGTCCTTCGACGTCCAGGGAGATGGTCTTTTCGACCGGGGGAGCGATTACCGGGGGAGTGACCGGGATCATGTGCCAGTCATCCCAGGTGTTCTTGTCGCCAATGGTGATGGAATGATACATGCTGCTCCCTCCATTTTGAAATTTCGGTTATTGTCGTTCTTCGTTCTGGGGCGCGAAGTTGTAACTGATGGCAAATACCATCTTTCCTTCGCTGGGTTTCACACTGCTCACCCAGCACCGCCCCTCGTATTCGGCATCTCTCGGCCCGCTTACAGCAGTGGCATCCACGTGCATCCGCACTTTGCAGTCTTTTCCCTGAATAAACCGCATCAGTCGGTAGTAGGTGCTGCTCCACTCGCCGGTTCGGGTATGCCATCCGTGATATAGCTTCAGGCTCGTTTCGTTCGGTCCGGGAATGCCGCATCGCATCCGCACCTTCACCCAGTCTTTCAGGCTGTTTGCGCCATAATCATCCCAGCTCGCATGCAGGGTTCCGTCCTGGACGTAATAAAACTCCCAGGTTCCCGTCGCGTTCTTATACACCCGTCTCAGGGCAGCCGGATACTCCGGTGCTCCGTGCATCGCTGGGATGCTGACGGTCTTGCAGTTTTCTTCAAATGCGTTTACATGCAGCGGGCTCAACGGCACCAGATTCAGGTCTTTTGTCGAACAGCTTTCGTACTGTCCTGCACCGTTCTTTACCAGGAACGTAACCGACGCATACTCTGCCAGCGGGTTTCCGCCGATGTACAGGTGCAACAGATCTACGCTATTCATCGCCGTCTCCGTTCTGCCCGTTCCATGAGCTTTGTATCCACATCCTCGATGATCTCTCCGACCAGCTTTCTCCGGTCAATGGAAAGCTTCATGTTCCGCACAGCCTCGCTCACCGCGTCCACCCGGCTGCCCAGGCTCTCAATGGCTGCCACGACGTCGTCGTTGCCGCTTGCGGCAGCTGCTGTCGGTTCTCCATTTTGAATTTCCCGGCGCTTGGCAAAGCTGCGCATCAGCTGGGTGGGCTGTTCGAAGCGGGCGTTCAGGGTCCCGTCCGGGTCTGCGAAGGCGCTCTGCATCCAGTTGGCACTGTTGCGCACCCCTTCCAGATCCACCACGGGCGTGATGGTCGGGCGGAAGTCCGCGTCCTCGTCAAAGCAACTCAGGATCATGTCGGCGCTCATCTGCGCAGCGCGCAGCGCCGAGCGCATCACGTCGTTCATGCTCCGGTCCACAGCGTTCCCGCTGTCCGCGATGCCATTGGCAAAGCCAAGACTCATGTATTCGCCCAGCTGGGCCATCACGGTCGAGGGCGAGTGGATGCCGAAGAAGCTCTTCACCCTGTTCACAAGGCCCGTGCACAGGTTCTTGATGCCGTCACCCACAGCCTTCGCTGCCCCGGTGATGCCTTCCCACAGTCCCTTGACGAGGTTCTTGCCGACCTCCACGAACTTCGAGAACAGGTTCCGCAGCCAGTCCAGCGCCCTGCCGAAGAAGTTCTTCACCTTGTCCCAGTTCTTCACCAGCAAGGTGATGACCACTGCACCGGCTGCAACGACCGCCGCTATGAGCAGACCATGCGGGCCGAGCGATGCCGCCAGCGCGGCCAGCTTTGCGCCGACCGTGGCCAGGATGCCGCCTTCTCCGCCGATGGTCGCTGCCAGTCCGGCCAGTTTGGTGCCGATCGTGGTCAGAAGCCCGCCTTCGCTCACCACACCGCCCAGTGTCGTGGCCAGTGTGCCGCTCAGCTTCTTGCCAGCGGTCGCCAGCATCGGACCGACGGTGTCCAGCACAGTCTTTCCGAAGTCGCTGCCCATAAAGTCCAGCACGGCCGCAATGCCGCTCGTCAGAGCCTGTCCCCAGTCTCCGCCCACCGCTGCGGTGATCATGCTGTACACGTCGGTGATGACTTCGGTCGCGCCTTCCCGCACCACCAGCCCGAAGGCGTTGGCCATGTTCTGTGCGGCTTGCGGGAATTTGGTCTGTACCTTCTGCCAGACGTCCTGGAATCCCTTTTGGATCGGCTTCCAGTTCCGGGCGATGGCATAGCCCAGCTGCATGGTCATCCGCTTGCCGCTGTCGTCCAGATCGAACGCCGTGGCCAGATCTTCGGCAAAGCCCACGAAGTTGTACTGTTCACCCTGCCACTCGGCCAGCGCATCCAGCGCCGCTTCGCTGTCCTTGCCGCTCTGCTTGACGGCTTCGTTGTACTTGTTCTGCTTGTTCGTCAGCTTCTTGACCGAATAGGCCATGCTGTCCAGAGCCGTACCAACGCCCAGAATGGCGGTCATCGTACCCTGGGTGGAGGCGAGGCGCGCCTCCTTGCTGTCTGCACCGTACTGCTTTACCGCCGCCTTGTAGGCTTCCTCACGCTGCGAGAGGTCGCCGTCGTTGTAGATCTTTTTCAGCACGTTCTGCCGGTTCGTGATGATCTTTTCCTGCTTTTCCAGCATGGCCAGCGCATCGTCAAAGGCGTCCAGCTGGGCCTGGTTCATCTCGTTGATGAGGTCCTGCTGTTCCTTCTGCTCTTCCAGCCACCGCCGGTAGGCTTCCTGGGTCTTCAGGCTCTCCTCGCCGAACTCGGCTTTCAGCTTGGTGTACTCCTCTTCGGCGGCCGTCACGACCTTCGCCTGGATGCCGATCTTCTTGTTCAGGTTCTCGATCTTCTTGTTTGACTTTTCCTCCACCGTGGCCGTGTCTTCGTACAGGCTCGCCCACAGTTCGTACTCGTCCGTCGCAGTGCTGGCTTCGTCGTCGTACCGGTCTTTGATCACCTGGAACAGCGTCGCCTGCTTCTTTCCCTTCAGCTCAGCCAGTGTCTTCTCCTCGTTGAGGTGGGTCGCATACGCATCGCTCTTCTGGGTGTCGGTGGAGCTCTTCTCCGCAAGGATCTTGTCGTACTGTTCCTTCGCGATGGCCACCCGGTCGGTCTGGTCCGCGATAGCCTGCGTCAGGCTGTCGGTCTTCTTTTCCACCAGGGCTTCCACGCTCGACGTGTCGCCTTCGGTCAGCTCCCACAGTGCATATTCCTTGTCGGCGGCGTCCATCTTGGCCTTGTTCGCTTTCAGCTTCTTGGTGTACTCGTCCACCAGTTTGTCCGCCTCGGTCTTGGTCGTCTTCGTGGTGCCGCCGCCCTTGGGTTTCTTGCCGGTAGCCGGGGTCGTCGGTGTTTCGGTGGGGTTCTTGTACAGGTCCTCAAACCACGACATGTCGCCGCCAAGGCCCGTGTCTTTCACCGCGAGCAGGTTCTTTCCCGCGTCCGTGGTCAACCATTTTGAACCCATGTCGAACTTCCCGGTCCTGCTTCCGGTCCCTTTGACTCCGTTCGCAAATGCGGTCAGTGCATTCTCGCCTGCGGTCTTTGCCTTTCCAGTCAGGCTGTTCAGCTTGCCAGCGGCAGCGTCTACCACATTGCCCATGGCGTCCACGACGGTCTGCTTGGTGTCGTTGAGGCCGTTCGCAGTGCCTTGGTTGATGTTCTCACCGTATCCATAGGAAAGTTCACTCGGTGAATGGATCTTCCAGAATCCGGTAAACACATTTGCCACAGCGGTTGCCACACTGTGCATGGCGTTCTTGACCTTGGCCAGTGCACCTTCATCCTGCAAGCCGTTCTGTAAGCCTTCCAGAATGTATCGCCCATTCTCCGCCATGACCGTCGAGGGGGAGTTGATGCCGAACACCTCTTTGAATTTGTCGATGACGGCCATTCCGATGTTTTTGACCACATTGACCAATGCGCCAAGGGGGCGGTCATCGTCGAAGATCTGCATGAACCAGTCCCCGATGCCGCTGGCAGCAGTTTTAATGGCTGACCAGATGCCTGCAAACAATTCGCCCCACGTCTCCGGAACGCCAAGAAAACTCAGCGCATCTTTCAGCTCCTGCCAAAGCACAGGAACTACAGCGCGCACAAGGGCATCGAACGCTTGGGCAATCGGCTCTGCACACTGCACAATCACATTACACAGCATGTTTATCACGGCAACGAGCGCCTGCTCGATGTCGGGAGCTGCATTGATGATGGCCTGACAGATCGGCCCGGCAAACATCGAGAGGATGCTCAGGATGGCCATGGCTCCAGCCAGCTTCAGTGCACCGGTTGCAAAAGCATCAAAGGATTCACTCAGCACCTTCAGTCCAGCCGCCAGCAGCGGGCACATGCTTTCGATTCTTCCAGCGATCATCAGGATGGCGATCAATCCGCTGATAGTGACCGCCGCCGTGGCAAGCGACTGCCAGTTCACCAGATTGAAAATAACACAGGCAGCCGCCAGCTTGATAAGTCCGCCTGACAGTGTGTTGATGACCCACGCCGCATTCAGCGCATCGCCCTTCAGCCGGGCGAGCAGTGCAACGGCGCCACACATTCCAACTACCGCAATCGCGCACTTTCCCATTGCGACCCAGGCACTGCTTCCGAGCGCAGCATACACCGCTACAGCACCCGCCAGCACGAGCATTGCCCCGGAAATGGTCAGCATCGCCGTTGCACCGGCTGCCATGCTTGCCGCATTTGCATCGCTCAGCATACCAACCACAACAAATAACGAGATCAGACATGCTTCGATCATGCCAAAGCCGTTCAGCAGATTGTCTGTCGGCACCAGTGAAATCGCCGCCATGGCTCCGACCAGCAGTGTCACACTTGCCGCAATGGCCACAAAGGACGCTCCGGCCCGCAGGCCGATCTTACTCTTTGCCCCAATGAGGGCAAGTTCCGCCAGAAAGACTGTGATCACGCCGAACGCATTGAACAATGCGTCCGTGTCAATGTCAGAGATGATCTTACAGGCCCCGGCCAGCGCCAGGACGCCCACACTCAGCGCCGCAAAACCCGCTCCATTTTGAAAATTGAACGAGCCCCATTTTTTCATCGCGATTGCAATTCCGGAAAGTCCTGCCATCAGGAACAGGATTGCCGTCGTTCCGACTGTGATGTTCTCCCAGTCGTCCATCTCAGCCAGCATCTTCACGGCACCGGCCAGAGTGCGTACCGCCACGCCAAAGGCCAGCAGTGCCGCTGCCATCGAGACTAGGGTCTTCGGGCTGATGACCTTTCCTTCCTTCGTGATGATGGAGCGCATCGCCTCCCCAAAGCCCCAGAATGCCGCCACCAGCGTGGAAATCACCATGGTCATTCCGGTCACCGAGTCGGTGATGTTTCCGTTCTGGAACACCGCCAGCAGGTCGCGGACGCCGTTCAGGATGTTCTTCACGGCAAGCCCCAGCCCCACCAGTGCGGCCGCAGTGCCCCACAGCGCCGCGGCGTTCAGGGCCGTTGCCTTCAGGCTCTCCATGGCCTTGCTGAACTTTTTGGTCGAGGGGGTCAGCAGTTTTCCTGCGATCACCAGTCCTACACCGAACGCCAGAATGGTGGTGATGATGTCATGGAACCGGTCTTCCGGCACCTGTGCCATCACCCACATGGCTCCGGCCAGAACGAGGATGGAGACTGCAATGTTCCGTATCGCTTCGCTGGACTGGTTTTTCTGCCAGGTCTTCAGCGCGCTCGTCAGCTGCTTGAAACTCCCCGCCATGGCATCAAAGGCCCTCGTCACAGGCCCTTTGAACAGGTCTCCCACCAGACTCGAAAAGCTCTTGGTCGCCTTCGCGAACTGCCCGATGCTGAACGCCAGCAGTCCCACATCGATCAGGCTCAGCAGGCGGTAAACATCCGTTCCGCTGATGGAGTCGAAGCCCGCCTTCAGCGCCTCGAAGAACTTCTTCACCGGGTCTGCCACGGTGTCCGCCGTCGCTTCGATGCTCGAAACGTTCTTCTTGAAGGTCGCCGCAAAGGTCGTCACGGCCTCTCCGATCTTCACCGGCAGATTCGTCAGGGTCGTCTCCAGACTGTCTGCACCCTCCAGCTGGCCCTTCACCCATTGTTTGAGGAAGTCCGCTGTCTCGCCCAGTTTCGCGATCACCCCTCTGGCCACCGCGCCAAGGACACCCAGCAGGGTCAGTCCGCCGCCTGCCGCCTGTCCTGCCAGCACGATCAGAGGTTTCAGCACGTTCTGCGCATTCTCAGAAAGCCCGCTGATCCAGCTCAGGTTCCCACCGCTCTGCACGAGAGCGTCCAGCTGCTCTTTCAGCCCGGCCAGCGAGAAGTTCTTTGTGAGGTCTTTCAGGTCCCCCAGCGGGCTCAGCAGCTTTTTCAGGCTGGCCCGGATGGCGTCGAACCGCTCCCCCAGGGTCTTCGTGCCAGTCAGCGCTTCGCCCACTTCGGTCACAAAATCTCCGAAGCCTCCCGCCACGTCAAGGATGCCGTCCTTCACCGGCTTCAGCACGTCCGCCAGTCCACCCAGCAGCTTCACCGCCGTCTTCACGACCTTTGCGATGGTGTCGGTGCCGACCCGGATGACCCGGAACAGTCCCGTAAAGGCGCCCCGGATCTTTGTGGCGGTCTCCTCTCCGATGATGAGCTTGCTCGTGGCGTAATCCAGCCCTTCCGCAAAGCTCTTGATCTGCTTGCCGCTCGTCGGCGGGAAGATCTCCTGGAACGCATCGTGGATGGGCTGCACCAGAGCACTCAGTGCATCCATGATGTTCCACAGACTCTGCATCAGGTGTTCGCGGCCCGAAAGCTCACTCATACCGGCGGCATAGTCTGCCAGGTTGGCTTCTCCAGTCCGGAACTCCTCGTTCAACCGGCTCAGCGCTTCGTAGTCCCGCTCAATGGCTTCCTTGTCCAGGTTGCGGGCGTCCAGCGCCTCGTCACTCATGGCGAGGTACTTTTCCAGGCTGACGAGGGTCACGTCCAATCCATTTTGAAGCAGCTCGGCGTTGACACCGCCATCCCGCAATGCGTTCGCAAAGCTCCCCGCTTCTTCAATGGATTCTTCGGTCACCGCCCCGCTGGCCAGTGCCACTTTTTGCAGCACGGTGTCGTAGGTCTCCGCCTGGTCGCCCAGCTTGTCGTTCAGCTGTTTCCAGCCGGTGTCGAGCCCCTCTTTTAGCCGTTCGTTCAGCGCGTCGATGGACGGTACGAAAATGTCGTACAGCCGGTTCGCAAGTTCCGTCCAGGTCTCGGTCGCTTCCTCCTTGTTGCCGAAGAAGGTCTCAAAGACTTTCATCCAGGAAGAGCTGACGGCGTCCTTCGTGGAGTCGATGGCCTGCCCGAAGCTCGTTGCCTGCTGCGCCGCCAATGCCGCGCGCTCGGCCAGTTCGCCATATTGCCCGCTCAGCTTCTCCAGTGCCTCGGAGCTGGTCATGCCAGGGTTCTGCTGCACCATATCGTACGCAGCTTCCATCATGGAGGCGTACTTTTCGAAGGTCTTTTCCATGACCTTCGTGTCAGCCCACTTGTTCGAAAGGGTGCTTTCGAAGGTGGCAATGGTCACCTCGCCCTCTTTCAGTTTGCCCATCTCCACAGCCGTGTCGATGAGTTCCTGTTTCAGAGCCTTGGTGGCTGTGCCCATCAGGTTGAGGCTCCTCCAGTCCTGCAATTGCAGGTGACCGGCGCTGTAACTCTGGGTCAGGTTTCGGATGGTGCTCTGGAACGCAAAGCCCGTTTTACCGGCGTCGGCGGTGGCGTTGGCGATGCCCATGATCATGGGGATCATCTTCTTGATGTCGCCGCCTGCCGCAGTCATCTGCGAAAGGGCACTCGTCATCTCGCTGAAGCTGTAACTCGTCTCATCCGAGTACCACATCAGCTTGTTCAGGTAGCCGTTGACGTTGTCGATGCTTTCGCCCGTCGCGTTCATGATGGTCTGCACGTTCGAGGTCTTCTCGGTGTACTTATTCCATCCGCTGGCCACCTGGTCCACCGAAAGGCTCTTCACCAGCCGTTCGCCGGTATTCACGATCTTGTTCGTGATGTTGGTCAGTGCGGCCACAGCCATCACGTCCAGCGCGTTGAACTTCACCTTCAGGGTGTCCAGTGCGCCTTCCATCTCGTCGAAGCTTACGTTCCGCTGGGCTTTTTCGATGTTCTCGAAGCCCTTGTCCACGTCCTTGAACTGCAACTTGTCCTGGAGCCGGTCCAGAGTCTTTATGCTCTCGCGCGTGTTCTTCTCAAACTGTGCGTTGTCAAACCGCATTTCGACAACGCGCTGGTCTACTTCTCTGCTCATCCTCTCTGCACCTCCCTCCATGCTTTGCGGGCGATCTCCTCAAAGATCGGCTTCATGGCCGGGTTGATATAATCAACGCCTTCCACATAGCCGCCGTTCCGTGTGCTGTGCCCGTACTGTAAAATGACCGCGATCGGTACGTCGTCCACGACGTTCGTGTTCGACCAGGTGATCACGATGCTGTCGGCCCCTTTTGTCACCCGGTAATTCCAGCTCGCGGCGGTCTTTCCGGTATCTTTCGGGGTCGCCTCAGCCAGCGCTGCCACGCCCTTTTTGCCGTACTCATCCAGCACCGCATCCAGGTCCATCCGGCTCACCCGCTTCAAAAATCCGCTCGTCTTCTTAAACTTCCCCTTCTGACGAAATACAATGATTTTTGGCATTCATTACCCTCTCGTGCCATACTTCTTCATCCGCGCCGCGTTCAGCTCTCTGCGCTGGCGCAATGCGTCTTTCCGGCTCATCTTCCGGGGCGGAGCCTGCTCTTCCTGGCAGACCCGGATCAGGGTCATCAGGCGGTTCAGATGCCACCGCTCACATTCAATGGGCACCCCGGCCTGGAACATCCGGGAATATAGCACCTCGCTCGTCAGCACCTTCCCCGTGCCGGGTGGCCGCCTTCTTGCGCGGCGCTTTGCGGTTCCATTTTGATTTTTTTCGCCCGGTCTCCCTTCGCCTGCAAACCAGGTCGCGGTCATCGGGTCTTCCATATATCGGTAAATAGCATTCAGGTTTTCCACCGTCAGCCGGGCGTACACCGTCGGGTCCACACCCTGAGTCACAGTCATGCAGCGCACAAAGTCCTGCATCTGTTCCGGTGTCTTCTCTATGCTGTCGTCGAAAAACGGGATATGCCACTTGCTTTCCCATTTGGACAGGGAGACAAGCGAATACTCCAGCCGCAGCGTCACCGCCTTCGTGCTGGTAAATTCCGCCCGCCTCGCATCCCAGAGCTCCTCGCCGGGAATTGTGATCTCAAACATTCGTCTTATCTCCCTGTGGTTTCAAATGTGGGTCAGCCCTGTGCAGAGCTGGTCACAGCCAGCGTCACGGGCACGGCCTGCGCTGCCGGGTTTGCACCGGGCTTTGCGCTGAACTTGCCGTTCGGGGCAAGTGCGTTGATGAATTTGGTGGCCTTTTCGGTGTCGGTCGCCAGCGACATGTAGAAGTCAGAGAATGCCTGGGTCGCCGCAAAGTTTGCGAAGATCTCCGGGCTCTTCATGAACCGGCGGCCGTCGGCGCTCTTCTCGCCGTAGGCCTTCTCGATCACGGTCTTGAACAGTTCCACCAGCTCTTTCTGGCTCTTCGCCTTCACGATGCGGTCGATGTACTCCTGCAAGCCGCCCTCCACAGAGAGGCTCCATTCGGTGATCTCCGCCTCGGTCAGGTTGAAGTAGAAATTTTCGGTGCGCTCCACACCGTCAAAGTCGGTGTAGGTAATGGGTTCACAGATCATGGTTTTCTCCTTTCAATGTCCCTCCGGTAAATCGGAGCGGTTACGCAGCGGCCTTCAGCAGCTCGATGACCTCGTCCGGGGTCGGCAGAGATGCGGTGGTGTTCTCGGTGCCGTACAGCTTGTCCTCCAGGGCCTTCAGCTTGGCCGGGTCGGTCTTCAGGCTGTTGATCTCCATGTGCGCAGTGGGCTTGTAGCCTGCCACGTTCACCGGGGTGGTGTCGCACTCCCAGCTGAAGGTGATGGCATCCGGGCTGTCGTTCACGGTCTCGTAGCTCTTCTCGCTGGGGGAAGCAGTCGAGTTCCATGCGATGTGGATGATGTAGCCATCATCGTCGTCCATCACGGTGTCGTTGCCGATGCTGGTCACCCAGCTGAAGCCAAAGGGCAGACGGCGCTGCTGGCCGATGGTCACGCCGGGCACGATCTCCGCGCTGCCGTCACAGGCCTCGAACTCCGGCGGATACATGTAGGACTCAATGGTGTACTTGAACTCTTCCGCCGCGCGGAGACCTGCGTACACCATATCGTCTGCGTGCAGCTTGGTCAGGTCTGCACCGTCGGGGCTCTCGGTCACGGCAGTCAGGCCGTTCCAGACAACACCTTTGGGGTAAGCACCCTTGTTGTCCATCGGGTACAGCACGCCGTGCTTGGTACCAGTGTGGTAAAAGCGCTCACCAGTCTTATCCCATTCCAGTCTTGCCATAGGTTCATCCTCCTTAGTAGTAGATGGTAAATGCGTCGTGATGCAGCCCGTCCGAAACGAAGTGCCGGTCGTGCCCGCACCTCGGCAGGCGCGAAGCCGCCAGCACCATCGGGCTGTCCGGTTTCGGGTCGATCACCGTCAGGGTATAAAAAAAGCGCTGCAGATAAACATTGTCATCCGCAGCGACATTTCTGATCTTGCTCCGCTCGTAGCAGATGCAGGGGTAGTTCATCGCCAGTCCGTTCTTCGGCTGGTAGTAGACGTTCTCGCTCCCGCACCGCTCTTTCACGATGGCGCGCAGCAGCTTGTCCAGCGCCAGGCGCCGGTCCAGCAGGGTATCAGCCATGGTATTGTCCTCCCAGTGTCAGGATCAGCCGCGGGAACTGCACGTCCACGTTGTCGATGGTCCATTTTGCGCCATAGAGCGTCGCATACCGCATGGCGTAGAAATGCTCCTGCGCAAAGGGGTCTGCCAGGATGCTCAGCTGGTTCGACACCGTCGTTTCACCGTTCACCTGGTCACCCAGAGCAAAACGGCGGGTGTTCCGCACAAGGTCCCCATAGTAGTCCCGCTCCTTCATGGTCTCTTCGTATACGCTCGGTTCTGTCTCCAGCGTCTCGGCGTATCCGATCTTTCCAAACCACTTGCTCATTGCATTTCACTCCATTTTGAATCGTTCAGCACAGCACCGTCCGGTCGAGCACTGCCTCGTCCAGAACGGCGGGCCTTCAGGCCGGGTCGGCATCTGCGGCGGTGCAGGTCACAGCGGTGGTGCCGTCGGTCACGACCACACCGGCGGCCAGCAGTGCCACCGGCAGGTAGGTCTTGTCCGCACCCATGATGATCAGGCGGCCCAGCTTGAACGCCTTCTCCACGTCGGCCTTCTTTGCCTGGGTCTTGTGCGCCTCATCCTCATACAGCTTCTTGTCGGTGTGCAGGTAGGCAACGTAGTTTGCCACATGCAGGTCATAACCGGTCTCGTAAATGGTTTTCAGCATAACTCAATTCCTTTCTGCCTGCCCTCTGTCGCAGGGCCCGGCGTAAACCCTCTCCGTCTCGCTGTGGTTTTACGCAGCAAACTCGATGGCCATCGCGCTGAAGGGCACCGCCAGTGCGCCGGAGCAGCGGGTCTCGATCAGGTACTTCTGGGCGTTGTAGTCGATGTCAAAGTCGTCGAACATCGAAACCGCGCCGCCCTTGTCGGCACCCACGGTGTAGTCGGCCAGGTTCACGATCACGCCGATCAGCTCGCCGCCCTTGGTGCCGGTGCGGCCCTCCATCTCAGGGATGGTCAGGATCTCCTTCACGCGAAGCTTGCGGGCCAGAGCAGCCTCGTCTGCATACAGCAGGCGGCCGGTGTTGTCTTCCAGCAGCAGCATCTCGGTCAGGATGTCCTCGGTGGTGAAGAAGGTCGGGGTGCCGGAGCCACGGTAGTTCTTGCGGCTGCGCAGGATCTGCTTGATGGTAGCCTTCATTTTGTCCTCGATATTGGTCAGACCGGCAGTGGAGACCTGGATCTTGATGGTGAACAGGTCTGCGTCGTTCACGATGGGGCGGATGCAGTTCTCGTCGATCTTGTCCTCGCTGCCTGCGGGGCGGCCGTCGCCCAGAATGTAGCTCAGGGCCAGTTCCCGGTTCAGCTTGTAGCGCATCTCGTTCTTCAGCCAGGAGACCACGTCAAAGCTGACGATGTCGATCACATCGTCACGGTCCAGCTTCTGCTTCTTGTAGACGGTGGTGGGGCTGGTGGAGCGGCGCAGCAGGCCGAAGACCTCTTCCTTCTTGAAGTTGCCCTTGATGTAGCCCTTGGCACGAGCCTCATCCTCGGTCAGGTCGGCAAACTGGCTCTTGAAGCGGCTGAAGGGGATGTGATGCACACCGCCCATCACCTTGCTCACCCAGTCATCCGGCTTCTCGATGATGCGGGGCGTGTTATCGAGAAGGTGGTCATCCGGGAACAGCCAGTCGATGTTGTCGATGCTGTGGGCCAGTTCATCGGTGTCAACGCCAGCGTCCTCAAAGGCCTGCTTCAGCGTACCGTGGCTCTTGGCGCCCTTGATGATGCCGTTGATCTCTTCCATGCTGTGCTGGAGCACAGTTGCGCGGGTGTCCTTGTCAAAAACGTTCTGCTTCACGGTTTCATCCTCCTCACCGTCGTCTTCGCCGCCATTCTCCTCCAGGGCCAGTCCCACGAGAGCGTGGCAGCATTCCTTCTGCTCGTCGGTCATGCTGTTGTAGACTTGTTTGAGCGTCTTACCGTCTTTGTTTTCGTCTGCCATGTTGGCTTCCTCCTGTTTTGCGTTGTCTCCGCCGTGGGCCAGTTCCTCCAGCGGGTTGCCATCCGGGTCCATGCCGTGGGTCAGGCTCAGACCTTCGTCGTTGTAGATGAAGGCCTCTCCGCCTTCGTAGTCCTCATCGGCGCTGTGCTTGATCACCTCGTCGATGAGTGCGCCGGGGTTGCATCCTGCCAGCACGAGGCTCACTTCCCGGATGAAACCGTGCTTCACGGTCTTACCCACCTTCTGCAAACCGTTTGCGAAGATGGAAAAAGCGTTCAGGTCGCCGCTCTCCACGCACTTTCTTGCGGTCTTGCCGGTGTCCGTGTCGTTGAACTTCGCATAGGCATACACGCCGCCCGGCCGGTTTTCCAGCAGGCATTTGCCGATCACATTGCCGATGTCGCTGTGGTCGTGGTTGTAGACCATGGGCACCACCTTACCGTCGCATTCCTTGAACGCATCCTGCGCAATGGTCAGCCCGTCGTAACAGCGGGTGTTCGCTTTCGTCGCCCAGCCGCTGCAATCATAGTCAAACTTCACCATTTTGAAAAATACGCATCTCCTTTCGTAAACTCTTCCTGCCCTTCACCGCAGTGCCCTGCATTTTACGGCCAGACGAAGCTTCCTTCGTCCAGCATTCTCAATACCGGCCTGCCAATGGCTCCCCTAGTAGGGGCGCTGGCGCGAAGCGCCTGAGAGGTTTTTCTCTACGGCGGCCTGTCCGGCAGCCGCGATGTCTTCTTTGGACTGCGAGATGTTCGCATTCCGCAGTCTGTCCGCATTCGGGTCTTTCGAGGGCTTCATGCCGATGATCTGCCGGAACTCGTTGCTCGTCATGATCTCGTTGCGGGTGAACTTGTCCGCCATCTCGGCCACCATGCTCACCGGGGCCAGCTTGAACGGGTCGCGGAAATAGAGCACGGATTCGCCGTTCGCCCGCGCTTCCTCGGTCAGAAACTTCCGCTTCAGCTCATCCACGGCAGCCGCCACCAACGGTTCAATGGTCCGGTTCTCGTAGTTGGTCATCACAGTGTCGTTCGCCGTACCGTTCATGATCTCCGGTGTAATACCCAATTGACTGTATGCCATGTTCGTCAGGTATTCCACGGTCTTCAGAAGGTTGTTTTCGAGACTGCGGTTCAACTGCGTGATGTGTTCCGTGCCGTCGGTGTACGCGATGCCGTATTTGCTTCCCGCCAGCTGCCGTTCGATCTCGGCGCGGCGGTCTTCGGCCTGTTTCTTCCGGGCTTCGCTCCTGACGATGTAAGGCAGCTGGATGATGAGGTCGAGCTTGCCGCTGCCCAGCTGGTCATCCACCACGTCCATCAGGTTCAGTTTCCGGATGAGCCGCTGAACGGTGCTGTTCGGCTCGTTCATCACAGCATAGAACGGGTTCTCGATGATGGCCACCTGCGCTTTCGGCAGGGTCAGCTCCTCCCGCTGTCCGGTCCGGTCGTTGTATACTTCCAGCCGCACGTCGTCGGGGTACCATTCCTTGATCTTGCCCACCCGCATGGATTCGATCGTCACGTCCCCGGTCTTCGGGTCGGTGTCAACGTCCACCGGCACCAGCGCCACCGCGCCTTCGTCCAGCACCGAAAGAAACAGGTCGTATCGCAAAGCGCGCCCCGTCTGGTCTTTGTTGCCGGATAGATTCAGGCATGAATTAAGGCCCGAATCAACGGTCTCGTCATAGCGTCCGTTTTCATCGAGCCTTACATGGTTGATGGTGATGCTGGCCGCATCCATGGCAATGCGGGTGTAGATCGCAGTCAGGATGGTCCGGTCGTTCCCCCGGTTCAGCCGCACCCGGTCAGGCCGGTAGCTGTATCCTCCGCCGTAGGAACTCTTTCCGGGAGGGTCCCGGTTTGTAAAGGCATTCCAGGCCCGCTTCAGCCTGGAGCCAAAGGTTTGTGATGCCATTTTGATTTCCTCCAGACCTTAACTGTCTTTCTTGTCGTCTTTCTTCTGATCCTGCTTTCCGGCGCTGCCGTTTACGATGGCGTTTGCCAGCTCCGGGTTATCAAACGCGTTCGTGATGAACTGCTTGGCACTGTAACTCATCGCACCGGAAACTGCCTTAGTCAGAAACTGCTGGGAAGCATTGGTCATTACGGTCTTCACAAAGCTCTGACCCTCGTAAACATCCTTCCGCAGCTGCTTCACGTCCTTCTGGAGCTGGAGCCGCTCTTTCTCGGCTTTCAGTTCCTTGTTTGGGTCGTCGGCGCGGATGTTCGTCTGCCCCTGAAGATCACGGTACTGCTTCTCCATCTGGAGCCGGTTGATGCGGCTTCGCAGCTCCTCGTCGGAGTAATCCTCTGCATTCCGGCCGGAGCGTTTCGGTGCATATTCCACCTTCGGTTCATCTTCTGAACCGGCGTTCCCATCTCCGGCATAGTGCTTTTTGCCTGCGGCCGTCAGGGTGCCGTCCTTGTTCTGATACCGCCGCACGCCCCACTTCATACCTTTGATGCCCCAGTGGCAAAGCGCGCCATCGTCATATCTCCACATTTCCCGCTTTTCACCTCACTTTGCACTGCGCTTGAGAAATTTAGCAACGAAGTCTTTGCCACGCTGGTAAACAGACTTCCCGCCTTTCTTGCTCTTTTTGTTTTTCACGGTCTTCACCGAGATCGTTCGAATCGAAGTTCTGCTTACAGCAGAATGATTTCCGAAATAGCTGGTGATCTCACGTTCGATTCCGTTCACGTTGTCTCGAAGACTGCTTGCCCCGTTTCTCAACCGCGTCGGCTTTTGCTTCTTTACGGCATTCATGTCGCTCTTGCTGGGCAGGCCGGTGTTGCCCATCCCGTGATGATGTTGGTCCGCCCTTTCGTTTTCTTCTGAACAGATTCATCGCTGAACACTTTTCGGTTCTTATCAGCCTGCTGCTTTTGGGTTTTATATGCGCCATATTCCCGCGCATCATAAAAATAGCGGTACTGAATACGCCCGTGCTTATCTGTGCCCGTAATGATACGTGCATAGTCTTTATGCCCTTTCCGTTCCTGTCCTTCCTGGCCATGTGCCAGATATTCCCAATAATCGTTCATTTAATTGCTCCTTTCGGCAATTTACAGAGTTCCTGTCGTATGATATACTGAAATCAAATAAGTAAGCGGCTCCTCTTCAGGAAAGAAGGTATATCATGACAAAACGTGAAAAAACTATGCTCAGTATTCTGGCGTCTGTAAACGAAACTGTCATCATGCCATTTCAGAACGAACAAGGTATCATTGTAAGCTATGTAGTCATTTCCGGGCTTCCTGTCAGATTTGAAACATCTCCAGAGCATCATGATAAACCCCAAGTGACAAAAGAATATGTGACCGATGCAGATAAGTTATTGTTTCTCCGTCAATTCGGGCAGTATATGCAGGATGAGTCTTTACGGGGATATGGATCAAGCCATTACGTTCCCTGTCCGGAGTTACGTTTTCGCTATACAGAAACCGAGCGGCATCTTTTAGCACGTTTGGATGCTGGTATATTCGATGGCCCGATTCCGCACTATTGGGAATCACCGTATGGAGCATCGTTCAACTGGGTAATCGAAAACGGAATTCCTGTTGAATATAAACTTCCAAAAGCTACTCGTTTTTTCGATGGAAATGAAAATGAAACTATCTCAAAAGACGCTCACATATACAGAAAATGTATAACAGATGACGATAAGCTTGACTTTTTCCAGAAATTCGGTCGTGACTTAACTGACGACGAGGCATTTGACTACTGTTGGGAATATACTCATAAACGCTATCAAAAATAGTCACTCAAACGCATCCCGGTTCAGTTTCCAAGCCACATAGGCGTCCATCATGGCCGCTACGGCGTCGATCTTCTGGTCCTGCCGCTGCTTGTACAATTTCCGGTTTCCGTTCGTGTCCACCAGTGTGATGCAATTTCCCATGGCAAACTGCATCAGTTTTTCGTCAAAGACCAGTTTCCGTTGTTCGCTCAGCTTCTTCAGTTCCCCAAGCGGCACGCTTTCTGTCTTTGCGCCCTGGATCACCTTGGTGATGCCAAAGCTGCCGTTCTCCAGCGCCCACCGCTCCACGAATTCCTTCGCGTTATAGGGGTCGTAGCCAAAGGCCCGCACGTCGTACTCGTTCTCCTGGATGAACCGGTCCAGATCATCGTAGACCTGCATCATGTCCAGCACCGTGCCGTCGAATACGAACAGCGTCCCTTCGTTCATAAACTCCTCGTATTGGTTCCGGCGGCTCATCGGCAGCTGGCTCAGGGTGTAGCTCGTGATGTAGTCCCGCGTTTTCACGCCGAAATATCCGTTCGACAGCGGGAACAGGAAGGTGAACGAACAGAAGTCGTCGCCCATCGAAAGGTCTGCTCCCATCGCGCAGGGCATCTGCCAGTAATTCCGGTGGCGGTGACACAGTGTCTCCTCGTAAGGGAAGAAATAGGTGTATCCTTCCATCGGCAGGTTGAACCGCTTGGCCAGAATGTCGTTCCGGGCGCTGGGCGATTTCTCGGCGCGCTCTACGTCCAGCTGGTAGGTCTCGTAGCTCACGGTCTTGCCCAGATTCGGGTTTGCCTTCAGCCACATCTCCGGCTGCCCCACCTCGTCGAGGGAGTCTAGCTTGTAGTACCAGATGCTCACATGCGGGTTGATGTACTCCCCTTTCAGGATCTGCATCAACTCCATTTTGATGTCATCGCCGCAGCCGTTACGCACGGTGCCTTCCGAGCTTGCCGCCACGATGAGATAGTTCTCGTTCTTGGCCGCGCCCTGCTCGATGGCGCCGATGGGGTCTTCCCGGATGTCACACGAGAGCCACTCGTCCACGGTCGCCACTGTGTCGCGCCGTCCCTGCAATTTCTCAATGGTCATCGGGCGCACTTCCAGCAGGCTGTTCGTCAGGAAGTTCTCGATGCCCTTCTTTGTGCTGGCCATCTTGACGCGGTCGGCCTTCGAGCCTGTCGTGTTCTGCAAACTGCCTTCGGTCATGAACTTCAGCACCGGGCCCTTTGCCCGCGCCAGCGCGGTGCGCATCGGGGCCAGCACCTCTTCGGCCTGTTTCATGGTCGGGGCGGTCGTCAGCTGCTGGGTCGTCGTGGTGTATGCCGTCAGGAAATAGGCCTGCAAAAACTCCAGATACATTGTCTTTGCCGCCGAACGGGTGATGATGAGATACTGCTTCGTCACCAGCCGTTTCTTGATGCGCCGGGTCTCGTAGTGCCCGCCCGCGCCATGCTCGTTTGGCACAAAGACGCTCCGCTCCACGAAGTAATACCAGCCGAAGATCTCCTCCGCCCACAGCTTGAAGCTCTCCAGCATCTTCACATCGGTGCCGTCGGTCAGGGTCAGCTCGTCCTCGCAGAATGCGATAAAGCCGTTCACTGCCTTGTCATCGTACCAGATGCCAGGGTTTGCGATCAGGTCGTCGATCCGGTTCATCTCCATGGAGATTTCCCGGCAGACCGGGATCTCGCCACGCATCACGGCCTCCCGAAAGCGGCCGTAGTAGATCGGCGTGGCCGTGTTCGAGAGTGCCATGATTTATGCTCCTTCGTTATTGCAGCGTGCTTGGCGCGTCGCTCAGGTTGTGCACGATGCCGTACCAGCGGCAGTTCGTCTGCTTGCTCAGGTCCACATCGCTGAACTTGGTCACGCCCGAACCGTTGATGTCCGCGCCAAAGACCTTGTACATTGCCTGCCCGGTCGGGTTGGCCGGGAAGACATAGGCCGTCAGGCCGGTGGGCCAGGTTTCAGCAGCAATATACCATCTGAAGTTCGTGATATAGGCAAGGGTCCGCCCGTCGTAGAATTTGAATCCTCTCTGGTAGGTGTCGCAGTAGCAGTCCGAGAAGCGGGGGCCATTCACGCGAATGTACGCAAAGACCGTGTTCTCCAGCAGGGCCTTCTTGGTGTCGTTGTCGCTGTAATTGAAATCGAAGCACCAGGCGTGAACGTTGTGAAAGATGCTGCTGCCGCTGCACGAGAGCGCCGTCTTCACGTTCATGATGACGATATCGGTGTACATGGAGTCGCCGGTGTCGTAAATGCCCACTGCATCCGGATAGATCAGCGACGTCTCGATCAGACAGTTGCGCACCATCAGCTCATACGAGAGGTTGCCTTCCGTCTGGCCGTCGCTGTTGGTCATCGAAGCGTCGTTGAATTTGCCGCAGATGCCGTACCGCTGGAAGTTTTGGATGGAGATGTGGTCCAGCAGGGTGCATTTCTGCCGTGCCACGGCGATGCAGTCGTCTGCCTTGAAGTTCGCGTTGACTTTACCGTTGCCCCGGATGAACATGTCCTGTTGGGGCGTTTCAGGCGGGGTCATCTTGCCGCGGATCTCGATAAAGCGGTTCACTTTGGTGGCCGCCGTGCACTTCAACTCAGCGTTGTCGAGCACCATGTAGCAGAGGTCGAGCACCAGCTTGCCGGAAAACGCATACACACCCTTCGGGAAATACAGCGTTTCGCCGGGGCGCGCGGCCACCAGATCGTTGAATGCGGCCAGGTTGTCGGTGGTGCCGTCTCCCTTGAAGCCATAGTCCAGCACGTTCAGCATCCCGCTGCCGCCTGTGCTCAGGGTGGTGCCATTCAGGTCGTATACCATATCAGTTTGCCTCCATCAGGGTCGTGATCTGTGCATCGGTCAGCGCCGTGTCGAATACCTGGAAGTCGTACACCGTGCCATTGAAGAAACGTGCCTTGCCGTCCGTAGTTTCGCCTGAGCTGGCGGTCCACGAAGCACCAAGGATCAGCGAACGATCTACGGTCTTGTTCGCGGCATAGTTCGGGATGTTCTTCCATTCGGTCATGGAACCGTACGACAGGAACCGGAACTGCGTTCCCTTGATCTGGAGCAGAAACTTCAGTTTCTTCCCGGATTCAATCTTGACAAAGTGACTGCCGTAGGTGAACATGTTCATGCCCACGGTTCCGTTGGTCCATGTTGCAGCCATGATGCCTCTCTGATCGTTGGTGAGATCGCTGAAGCAATCAAGTAAAACTGTCACCGTATTAACTGCACTGTCAGCCACCGTAAAGGTTGCGTACACCGTCAGATTCATGCCGGTGTCGATGGCTGCGAACGGCTTGATCCCCGTGTCGATAAATTCCTTGTTGGCCGGTACAAAGGTCTTCGGAGCTGCCAACTTATACCGCGGCGTCGGCAGGCCGTTGCTGGGGGTTTCAGGCTGACTGGGCGTGACAGTGCTGTTGCCAAGTCCAGCCGCCAGCAGAGTCTTGACCTGTGCGTCCGTCAGCGCCTTGTTATATACCTGGAAGTCGTACACCGTACCGACAAAGAAACGGGACTTGCCAGCGACTTCGACGTCGTTGGCGTCGGTCCACGAAGCGCCGATGAGCAGGCTCTTGGAGACTGTCTTGCCGGTCCCGTAATTCGAGATGCTGTTCCAGGCCCCAAATGTTCCGTTCTGGGTCATGCGGTATGTGCCGCCCTTGATCTGAATGGCCAGCTGCAGCTTGGTGTTGTCCACCAGAGTATTCGATACGCCGGAAGAATGATAGACGTTGACACCGAAATTGCCTTTGTCCCAGGTGCAACCCAGGACACCGCGCTGATCGTTGCCACCACCATTGAAGCAGTCGAACAGCACAGCCGGAGAGCTGCCGGTGTATGTACCCGCCGCGACCGAGAACGTCGCAAGCAATGTCAGCTCCATGGCATCGTTCACGGTTTCGAACAGCTTCAGCCCAGTGTCAATGAACTCTTTCTTGGATTGTACAAAGGTCTTCTGCGCGGCCAGCTTATAGAGCGGAGTCGGCAGCGTATCGCTGGGGGTATCCGGTGTTCCCGGCTGGCTGGGTGTGACGGTAGTTCCGGACCCCATCCCCCATTCTGCTTTCAGAGCATTGTAGGTCGCCTGCATCGTGCCGTTTTTGTAGGCGGCATTCTCAAACAGGGCCAGAATGTAACGCTTTTCTGCATCCGAGATGCCGCTTCCGCCGCCCATGTTCGTCACGGGAAACACAAGGTTCAGTTTACCATCCTGAATACTTGCTGCGGCCTGTGCACCGGTGGTCACCGTGCCAATCGAAAGACCACAGGCATTCTTCATCTCTTCTGCAAGCTCAAGGATGGCGTCGTCCATGCCATTGAGCTGGGAAGCATAAAGGCGCTGCCCTGACCTGAAATTGTGTTTCTGATAGTCCATGTTTTGCACCTCTCATCGTCTTTATCCAAGCAGCGCCTCGTCGAAGATCGCCTCGTCCAGCACCGCAAATGTTCCGGAATAGACCGAATCGTTTTCCGCATCTTCCTTGTGGATGCTCTTCAGGCACTTCATCGAAGACGTCGTGGTGTTGAATTCCGCCACAAGCTCCTTCTCAGCATACTGCCGCATACACACGCTGAACTCCACCGTGCCGCTCACCTCGGCCGCCTGCGCGCGGATCAGCCAGGAAAACGTCAGGCTGTCGCCCTCAACGGTCAGGTCGGTGGCATCGTAGTAATAGTTCTTACCCGCGGCATTGATGTAGTTGATGCGGGGCGTAAACGCCGCCAGGTCCGTCCCGCGGTAAAGCCGATCCATTTTGAAGTAGAGCCGGTTCACATCCTTGTCGCCCTCTGCACCGATCACGACGGCAAGGTTCGGGATGTCGATGATGCGCAGATTCTCATCAATGGTCAGGATCACCCGGTCAACCTTTGGGGCGTCCATTGCTGCAAAAAGTTCGTCTACCGTCGTCATGCTCTCACCTGCTCGATCAATACCGGGTTTGTCTTGATGCGGGTCACTCCGTTCTGGCCGATCAGCGCCACCTTGATGCTCTTGCCGTCCGTCACTTCGTCCGGCACCATGCACTCACCGGCATCGTTCACTGCCGCCGGGTACTGGTCATTGAACAGCGCGATCTTCTTGGCGCCCAGCCAGTCCTGTTCCGCCATGCCAAAGTGGCAGAGCAAATATCCCTTCGTTCCGGCGATCACACCGGCAAAGCTTCCTTCTTTGCGCAGGCTCTGCCCGCTCACCGAGAATAAAAGCCGTCTCATTCCTCTGCCTCCTTGTCGCATGCAACATAAAGCCGCCATTCCAGCTCGCTGATCTGGTTCTTGATGGCGTCCATTGTTACCGAGCTCTGCGGCGGGTCAAACAGCAGCCGCACCTTCAGCGCTACATAACTCTTGACTGCTGCAAGGTCGGCCCGTTCCCCCGCAAAATCGCTCCACGTCGCCGTCGCGTCCGTAATGCAGAACGCATCCTTCGGCCCGACGCCCATCTGGTTCAGGATCATGAACACACTGTTGATGTGCATGATCAGGTCGGTGTCGAACACAGCATACTCCTCGGTCATCCCAAGGAGCTTCTTCACCGAGGTCAGTATACTTTCCATCTGTTCTCCTTTTTGCGCTTTATGCTTTTAGTCCGGGACGCACTTGTTATCCCACTTCTTGTAGACGTCCACATAGGTCTCACCCTTGTCGCCGTTGTGGGTGATCTCGTAATACATCCCGTCCGATACGGTGGTGCTCGCCAGTGCCTTCCAGTTCTGTAACGTCTTGCAGAACCACACGATATACACATCCTCCAGCGTCAGTTTCTTGCCGTCGGTCACGTCCGCATGGGCATTGAAATAGTCTGCTACCAGCTGCTTTGCGCGGTTCATCATTGCTTCGTTGTTCATTTTGTTTTCTCCCTTATTGCATGTAATCTTCCACACCGGCCTGAGCAATTGCCACGTTCGCCCATAGCATCACTTCATCCAGTTTCGTCAGTGCCAGACTTCGTTCCCTGCAAGGGCCGATCTTACAAAGCATCTGCTCTGCTTCCTCCAGCTTCGCGCGGATATCATTGCTGGTTTTCGTTTCCTTCGGTTCAAACGCTCGTCTCTGGTACATGTTCTTTCCTCCATGGGCAGGTGTCGCCTGGTCTTCGTTCTCCGTCTGGCAGTTTTGCATTTTGACCCGTCCCGTAATGGATGGCTTTATGCGTCGCCGCCGAAACACAAATGGCGTTCTCCGGGTCCAGCAGTTTTTTGCTGTGCTGGAGGACATCTTCTTTTGTAATGGGGTTCAGATGATGAATCGAGATCTTCGGCCGGATCGCTTTTCCGCCCTGGAGCACCCAGTCCGTGATCAGGTGGTCTTCGCATCCCAGGTCGCAGCCGTTGTCCCTCACGATGATCCGGTCCCGGAACTGCCGCCACTCCTTCGATTGATAAAACGCCTGATTCAGCCACCGGTCAAACCCGAACGTGTCTTTCCCAACTTCTCCGTGCAGCTCCAGATACTTCAGCCGCTCTTCAAATGTCGCCAGCTGGCATAGTTCCGTGTAACTCTTCATCTCAGCTCCCCAAACCTGCCGTCATAAGGATCAGCACGATAAGCATGACCATCTCACAGAGTTTGGTGATCCAATGCCCGATGTTGTCCGCTGGGCTTGTATCATCGGTAAATGCGTTCACCGCCGTTAGAATACAGCACAAGAACTCCATCACAATGATCAGATCGTTTACTCGTATCGTGATTACATTCATCTCGTCACCTCAGCCAGCCAGATGCTCGCCACGACGCAGCACCCAATACAAACCGGAAAGATCACCTGCCAGAAAAAACGGGTGCTGTTATCCCTGTCACTGACCAGCACGGCCAGAATAACGAGTGCCCCAACCACCGCAAAAGCTCCGGCCTGCGTAAGAAATTCAGTTGTCCACATACTCGTCATCCTCGCCAAGGCCGTTGTACTTCCGCATCGCCTGAATGGCATTTGCGTACAGCTCTTCCGAGTTCTTTGCATTCTGCAACGTCTCTGTTTTCGCCCGCAGCAGCTTGTTTTCCTCTTCGAGCTTCTTCTTTTCAAGGTCCGCTTTCGTCGTCGCCAGCTTCAGAAAATGAGTCGTCTCGGCGCTGGATGCCGTACCCTCGCGCAGCCGCTTCTCCACCAGCTTCATCGCAAGGTTGATCATGTAATTTTCCTGTGCTTCCGGAGATGATGCTGGCCGGGCCGAAGCCGCAGCCGTTTCTCCGGGCGCGTTTTTCTTCGGTTTCATCCGCAATCCTCTTTTCGCACATATATAATAAGGTTTACGCTTTTGCAAGGGTTCATGGGAGGTGTCAGGAGTAGCAGCGAGGCTCATCATTTGAAAGGAGAAAATGAAAACAAATGCCTTCCGTCGCAAAGGTAAAATGGACAAACTCGATCATGAACAATGTTAATTTTGGAGGCTTAACATCATGAAACCCAAAAGGAGGAACGATCTTCCTCCCATGAGCCCTTGCAAAAACCGCCGAAGCCGTAGTCTACTCCCCACAGCCTCGGCGATTGTCTTTCTTTTGTTCCCGCTTGACTTGGCATATACTTATCTGTATACTTGTTCTGGAGGTTTAACATCTTAACAGACTCGTTTATTCTGTTTGAAAGGTGGTGATACAGAATGAACGATACTTTAGAAAAAGTTATAACCTTGAAAAGCGATTATACAGTCGTCAAAAATATTTCAGTAACTCGTGAAGATTGTCTCCGAAACATTACAATGTCTTTAGAGCAGCTTGTGACTGCTTTTATGGACACGGAACAAAAGCAGTAAAATATAAAAACACCAGTATTCTCAATGCACGGCGAGGATTCTGGTGTTTTTTCTTGTTCTTAAAGCCCAAATATCAATTTTCCCTCCGGGGAAATATCAAAGACCGGCGCGATTTGAGAGGGGGTGTCATTTTTGAGACCCCTCCCTATGTCTTTATGCGCTTTCTTTGACGGTGTCCTCGTCTTCGAGGGTGAGCTTGAGCTTTTTATAGATGTTTAACGGATCATTCGCAACGATTTTGTCAATTGCGCGCTCAATTTCATAGGCATTTTCATTGTCTGTGAATTGAGAGGACGTCTCTGCCAGCCGCATAAGCAGACCAGAAGAGTTATAACCATGATCCGTATCGTACCGATACCACTGATCGAACTGGTCATACGGATTGTACGGGTTGTCGATCGTAGTCAAAAAGCATCGAACCATAATTCAAAGCCTTTCTGAAATATTTTATTTGTTGAGCGCACTATAAACTGTGGATTCTGCCACGCCGCAAGCCTGCGCGATTTCTTTGTACGTGTATCCGCTGCGGAGCATCGCTTTTGCTTTGCTCGTCTTAGCAGAAGACATAACAGATGTCGTTTTCGGCATTGCGCGCTTTACGATTTCGTCAGAATCCGAAGAATTCAAGAATTTCGTCAACATGTTGTCCGAAATTGCGCCAGCTTGAACAGCTTCCCATTCTTTATCAGTGAACGTGACCTTGGATTTGCGACCACTTGCACCAACAGAGTCACGGGCACGCTGCATCTCGACGGATGAGATCTTCTTGATCTCTTTCTTATCAATCGCAGGGTTCAGACCCTGTTCCTGAATTTTAGCCTTGATGTTGGCATTTGCGATAAGCATCGCCTTGCGCTCTTTTGGCTTGTTAGCGATCATATTGTTGTACTTTTCTTTCAGCGAAGCTACTTCCGTAGCATAGGTCTTGGCTGCTTGCGGGTCACGCTGAATGCCCTTCATGTTCACTGCCTCTTTGCGGGCCTGATTAGCCATAGCCTTCAGCTTATTGGAGAAGTCTGCATACAAGTTCTCCTGGATCGTACCAGAAGACAACGTTCGCGCATCCTTCGTCTCGGAGATCAGGCTGACTGTATCCTCGGCCAGACGCTCCTTCCCTGTCTTGGGATCTGTGAAGGTGCGCCCACTCTCCTTGTAGATGTACTCGCCGGTTTCCTTATCCACGCGCACACTTCCACGACGTTCGGGAACGCGGACTGTCTGCTTACGGCGAGACAGCAGAGTGGATGCGCCACCATACTTCTCGTTGCCTTCTTCGTCTACACGGATCTGCCACTTCTGCTTCAGCTCCTGAATACCGTTCTCTCTCTCGGAGCGCTTGTAGTCCAGCTTATGTTTCTCAGCATCAATGACGACCATCGAGTGCTTCACCGCACGAGCCAGTTCTTTCTCATCGGCACCCCGAAGCGTCATGTCCGTAATCAGATTCGAGATGATGCCCATCTCTTTCTGCTTTTCTTCCTTCTTCATAAGGCGCACATGATTGGGATTGCCTTCGGGAACCGCATAAGCAGTCTTAGGATCAAAGTCTTTCAGGTCATCGAGCGGATGAGTAGACTTAATCTTGACTTTGTCGGACATGGGAATAGCCATAACGGTATCACCATCAAAGTCAGCACCAGACAGACGCTCTGCAACCTTCGCATTGATGCCAATGGCATCCTGGATCTGGCCGAGATTGCGCTTGCCGTGCAGGTTCTTATTGTTTACAGTAACAATAGGAATCTCAAAAGTACCTGCATGAGGGTAACGAATCAGTGCGAGCTGCGTACCATTCTCGTAAGTCGGGCAGTATGCCTCCGTTTCCTTGATCTTATTGATAGGAAGGATGACCTTGGTAGACTGTCCAGGGAATGCCGATGCCTTCAAGGTCATCGAGGTGCCTTCGCAGGTATCTGCAAAATCGTTGAGCAACTTCTTCTTGACCGTCGGATTATCGTACTGCATGATCTCATCATACTGCGCCTGATAGTCTGCAACGGTAAGTTTCAGCTGGTTCTCAATCAACTTCTTCGGCTGCTTGGACAGAAACTGAGAAGAAACGTTGCGGGACATCGTATCCCAATCGCCTTCTTCTTTCAGTTTGTTGATAGGCGACAAATGCTCCTTACCATCCGCACCGATGTACGTGCTTTGACCATTTGCTTTGATAGCTGCACCAAACGGGTTATCGGGGTCAGCTTTTGCCTCCTTCAAAACCTTCATCTTGAGAGTTCCCGAAGGCTTATTGGTATTAAACATGATGTCCACACCATCCGGAAGGTCGTCCGAATAAACAGCCATACCCTTCAGGTAATGATCGCCATCTACAAGGATGCGAACCTGCGCATAATGGCTCTTGCCAAGGTCGAGATCGGGTACACCACGGCGAATTTCCATGACGCCGTCCTTATCCAGGCCGCCTTCATCGCCGTATCGAATTGCAACGCGGCTGGAATCCAGGCTTGCCGGGCGCTGAAGCTTCGTAAAGGTGTCGCCGCCATCATCGCTATGATAATCACCAAGCGAATCAATTTGATCCTGGTGCTGATAAGCATACTTCTGGTCATATTCAGGCTTTGCAAGCACCGTGATATTGGTCTGCTGACGAACATTTGTCGGCTGCCGAATACCAACGCCGTAACGCTTATAGCCATATTCTGCTTCCAGAATATATGCCGCTTCATCCAGCTTGCTTTCGGACACGCCCAGAACCTGGTTGGCACCTTCCGAAATATCGATCATGCCTTTCTTGTCTACTTCTTTTCTCAAAGTTTCGGCAATTTTTTCAGCTTGACTTGCCTTTTCGCCAATTCCGTTATTGTATTTGGATCGGACGCTCGACTCACTCATGCCGAGCTTATCTCCGATGGCTTTCCAGCCCAGGCCATCATCCTTTAATGCACGAATCTGATCGTACTCCAGAGCCTTGCGGTCGTGGCCCGCCTTCTGTAAAGCAATGCGGAACTCCGTAAGCCCCATTTTATACTCGTCCGGCATGCCGTTATTGATGGTTTCAAGAATATTTTTCTCAGACAGACCGTTTTTCTTCAATTCGTTCACACGCGAGAGAAAGTCGCCAGAATGCTGGTACGGAGTCTTGCCAGAGCCCCACGGGTAGCGACCGGAATGACGTTTGGTGCCATAGTGCTCCAAAACGCTTTCGTTGGAAGGAATGCCAAAATAGGCGCGGACATCTTTCTCGATCTGGTTCATGCTACTGCTCCTAACTTCAATTCTGCAATTACCTTATCAAACTCGCGAATCTTCTCGATGATGGGATCAATATCCTCATATGTCGGATTTTCGATCCAAACATCGTCATTCTGGTAGATACGAGCCTCAAACTGAATGCCTTTCGGTCGAATCCCGTATTCCATGCAGAACAGAGCAGCATAAATAAAGAGCTGTTCCATATGTGCAGGAACAGCTCCGGTTTTAAGATCATGGATGCGAAGGAGATCGTCGTTGAACGAAATCGCATCCGCAGTTCCAAAGCAGTTCTCACTGTAGTAGAGAACCATCTCAGGAATCATGCGAAAGCCAATTGCGTCATTGACATAGGCGTTGAGCGTCTTTTTGCTTTTAGGCAACTTCTGCCGGAGTGTAATGCACTCTGCTGCAAATGCGTGAAGTCTCGTGCCTTTTTCTTTTGCTTGAAAGCTCAAGTACGCATCGGCCAAACGCTGTGCGTCGTAGTTGAGCCAATGATACTTACTGGCTCCGAGGAAAGCATGCTGCCCCGTGAGCCTCGAATGATCGTTCCATTGCATTCAGAACTTCCTCCTTGTTTTCGGGATAGATGAAAGCTGCAAAGCTCATCTCACCGAACTGCTGGACATAGTAATCCTGGTTTGGTCGATGAGATGCAGTTACCGAACGTTTGCCTTCCAAAGCTGCCCAGGTATGCTTATAAAGAACCAAAAGGTCAGGATATCCCTGTACCTCGTTCGGGTCTAAATGAACGACCTTGCAGCCGGGAAAGCGCTCTTTCAGCTCTTTCACCAATCTTGTTTTGAATTTGTTTTCGAGCATTGTTCAACCTCCAAAAATAAAGAGAATGGTGTATTTGAGACACACTCTATTCTCCTCATAAAAGAGGATGTTTTTATCGCGGTAGTTTTTGTGAAAAAGTGTGAATTTCTGTGAATTTTGGACAAAGAAAAAGCCCCTGCGTTTTTCACGCAGAGGCCTTCATGTGACGGTATTAGAATCCCTCAAAATCATACTCATCATGGGGGATATGCGGATTTTCATAATACTCGTTTAACCATTCCGATTCTGGTTCGAGGTTATCATCAGGATAGCTCGCTTCTTCCGTAGGTGAGCTGAGTATATCGATTTCTTGATCTTCGATTTCATCACCGCATTTCGGACATTTCCAGATATTGTCATTGTATTCCAGTTTGCAATGGCAGTCCCAACACCAATGCTCACCGGTGGGCTGATCGTAGCCAGGTGTATGTATGATCTGATACTCAAATGTGCCATCCGGGTGTTTTACCCAAAGTACCGGAAGACCAAGCTCTAATGTATTATAAGTCCAGACTTCGTCGCTGTTCGGAAGAACATCTCGACCTTCGAAAGAACAATCATGCTCGCGCCAATTTCTCGCAAGTTCATCAATATAGCTCATGGTCATTACCTCGTAGAATCAGAAGCGTTACGTTCGTACACTGTGGTTCTATGATACATCTATGGGCAAGCTTTTTCAAGTCCCCAAAAAGCGCTGGCCAAAAACCCATTTTTCAGCGTCAATTATTATATATAATTTTTCATTAATGTCAAGACTTCGATCTACGGCACTTTCTTTTTCCGGAGTGATATACTCCATAAGCATGCAAAAAGCAACAAACGCCACCAAGCCGAGGATAATCCATTTCCAATTTCTTTTGAACCATTCCTCTGCTTCTTTTTGATCTTTTTCTTCTTTTTCCATTCTTTTTAATTCGAGTTCTTTTGCCGCCCGGATTTTTTCAATTTCCGCTTCGTTTACATACCGGTGCGTCTCCTGATAGTCATCCAACCTAACCTTCGTCCCGCAAAACTCGCAAAACATAAAATCCCGGTTGTCATCTTTCACCGTTAGTTCAGCACCGCAGCTGGGGCATTTTACCGTCCGTGCCATAAAAGCACCTCCTCATCTTGGTATAAGAATATCATGGAGACTCACCATCGTCAAGATTTACGGCGGCAATTCCCAAATAATCATATTAAACCTTTTCATTATTTCACATTCCACTCAATAATGACATTGTTCCAACTCGCACTGTATCGTTTGTCATTGATTTGGACTTTAATCCTATAATCGGTTGAGCTCATCCAGAACACATCACCATCGCCTTCTACGTACACATCCCTAGTGTTCGGATAGTAAATTGTGATGTGATACTCCTGCTCGTCGCTTGTGGTGCTCTTGCTCTCAGCCCGTTTTGAGCATCCGCACAACCAAATACTCAGACACAGCATCAGCGTACACCAAATCAGGCATATCGCTCGATTCTTATTATTCATAACTCATCAGCCTCCTTGCCGCTGCGTAGAGGAATTTCTTAACCGACCACGTATTCACACGATATTCAACGCGCAGTTTCTCCAATTCCGGATTCGGATACTCTCCTGCCCGGAACTCCATCATATCCATTGCCCTACGAAGTCTCCGATCCGCAGAACCTGGGCTACAGCTGAACTTATCTGCCAGATTGCACTCAACATCTGCCAGCGAGATGAATTGATGAACCTCCAGGTCGTGAATAACCAGTTCAATTGCCTCGCCCAGCAAGTCTCCGCCAAAGGTAAGCACAGGCGCCCTCATCTGGATGAGAAAATCGTACGTTTTTTGCTGCATTTCTTGCCACTACATCCTTTCCCACTCAGGTTTTCATAACGGCATTTGCTGCATGAACCAGATATGTGGTGCCATCAATCGTGATTTGCAGCTGATCGCCTTCGTAATCGGTCCAGTTATCTACCTTACCTTCGATGATAGTTCCATCGGGCAGCTTAATCTGTGCCCAGGAATAGGTAAAGGTCGTATCGAACATCTTATAGTTGCCACAGCTGCACAGAACCACACAGCCCACGAGCATCATCAGACATGCAACAACACAAATAATACGATTTTTCATAGTCTCACTCCACTTCCTTACTGATTTTCACGAGTTTAATGGCAAGCCGCAGAAGAAGCATCTGGATTTCCTGGGCGTTCTTGAGCAGTGCCGAAATATCCTGCGTTGACGAATGACTTTTTACTGTCAACCACACCCAGGTATTCGGGTCAAACGTTTCTGCATAGCTTACCAGCATATCCACAAAGTCCTCGCCATTAAGATTGATCATAAATGTTCCTGTTGAGATAGTATGGTAAATATTTACACCGGCTTTAGTTCGGAACATTCCAAAACCGAACTCATCAAGCGCGGAAATATATCTTTCATCAATTTCTTTCATGCTTACTTCACCGTGCTTCCTTTTCCCGTCTGGTCATCCTTCGGCCAGTACGTGTAAATATCATCGAACACCACCGGGATCTTGCTCTGCAGCTCTTTCAGCAGCGGGCACATCAGTTCTCTCATCTGAGGATGGGCCGCCACAGGAGTACGCAGCTTGAAGATGTTGCGCCACTCACGGTAGTTGGCCGTCACCACGATTTCAGTTTTCAGGCACAAAGGCAGCACACAGCGAGCCTGTTCGGGGCGCATACCGTTAGCTATCATCAGCTTGTAGTCCTTTTCGGCATAAGTCATAGCTTCCAAGAATGATCTTTTGATCGTAACCTCGCTATCGTTCAGTTCGCAATACTGCTCACCACGGACATAGGACGGCCAGATGAACGTAAGCTCATTGCCAAACTTCTCCTTCGAGTAGTTGCAGTACCGAGTGCTCTCCTGCGCAAAGCTCGCAATGCGGTGCCGCACCAACTCATTTGCCACGCCACGGTCACAGGTGAACAGCACAGATAGCTGAGAATGCTCCAGCATAGCCTCATGCCCCTGCTTCACCAAAAAGCCCACCAGTTTCTTTGCCGACTCACCGTCCGGCGTGATCTTATCCTCACTCTTGTAGCAGACCCGCGCCACCCGCTCAATCTGCTGGAGCTCCTTAATGCCTCCCTCAGAAATATCAGTGAGGATTTCGTACTTAGGTTCAATGATTTTCATATGTTAGCAA
>OGKG01000565.1_pt1 | contig 47869 bp, 68 predicted proteins | sample 1572201 | NCBI WGS metagenome assembly OGKG01 (sample SAMEA2582146, study PRJEB24529) | metagenome | biome: Human gut stool | place: China | collected 2011 | reverse complement strand
AGGATGTAAAATCACAAGTGTCAATATGTACTAGCAGTTACTTTTTCATTTAAAGCTATAATTTCATTATTTTCCGGATCATAAATTTCATAAAAATCTTCTTCAAAGACTTCATTTTCTTTGTCTTCCTTTTCATACTCTCTAATCGCACCTCTTGCTTCCTGTTTTGTTTCAAATTCATCAATAAATGTTCCTGAAATTCTATCTCTTACCCATACCATAATTGTTACCTCTTTCTTAAAAATTTGCCTTTAATTTTCCATAATACTTTCTATTATTTTCTTCGTCAGGATTGCCGTAATAAAATCCTTTAATTTCTGTGCTTACTAAGTATTCATCATTACCCTTGTATACATCCTCCATTATGAATGTAATGTCATTACGACTATTATGAACAGGATATATTTCTGTTCTATATGACTGTTTGCATTTATCACACCAAAATTCTCCTAATCCCCTTTTCTTGTTCTCTTCTGTTTCTAAATTAATAAGCTGTTTTCCACAACAATATAAATATTTCATCTTAATCACTCTCCTCTATAGTTGATAATATATTATTCTCTTGATTTCGCTTATTACTTTTAAATGTTTTCTCAACATTTTCTGTGCAGCGTACTCTTCTACTGTCTTACATTTCCTTATTTCTCTATTTTTAGCTTTCAATTCGCTTTCATATTCGTCTAACAACTCCGCAAATTGCAATCTTTGCTCTTTTGTCATAACAACACCTCTCTTTCTAATAAAAAAGAGATTGGATTTTTATTTCCAACCTCTTAAAACTTAGATTTTATCTGTACCAAAACCTTCGATTATAAAGACATAATCTCCGTCTTTTAACGAATCAATTATGTCACATATTTCATATTTCCCTATACCAAATATTTTATATCCATCGTTTAGCAAATCAATAAATGCCTGATATTCATCTTCACTTTCTTCTTCACTAATTACATTTCCGTCATCATCAGTTTTCCAACCGTATTCCATTGTGTTATAGCCCGGCAACTCCGTAATCTCTTTATAAAGATTATAATTTAAAAGTAATGAACTTAAATCTAATTCATTTCCCTTATTCATCCAGCTTATCTTATAATTTTCGGCATCTTCCATCCAACCTACAAAATATACTTTTTCGTCCTGTACTCTAAGTGCAATTATATTATTATAATATGGCTTGTCATATAAAAATTTATCTACTGTCATAAATTCCATTTTCATCACTCCTCTGCTAATTTCTTTTTCCAATATTCGTTTGCCTCTTTTGAGCCTCTAATGTATAAAGTTACATATTTACCTTTCATAAAGCATTTGGGACAAAGACAACCGTGATATGCCATTTCGTCTCTGTTTGAATACATTCTGTTTCCACAATCCGTAAAAAAGAATGTTCCATGTCCATGTTCTTCCGGCAAAACTCTATAAGTTTCCATTTCCATATTATCACTTCTTTCTATTGTGTTTTTATATTTTAGCAATATGGTTCATATCCAGATTCCATACTTCCCTGCTTATGTTCAATCGCATAACTTTCACCTTCACCAATGTATTTACCATCTCTGAAAATATAATTTGCATTTTCTCTAATCCAAGGATATTTGGGATTGTATTTGTTCTCTTCCAGACATTCCTGCCAGATTTTTTCAAAATCTTTTCTGCACTGACGTTTGCTTTTTCTTTTAGATGCTACCAACTGATTTCCTGGATAATAATATCCACCTTCAGCCGGTTCATATATTAGATATTCCTCATAATGACTTATATATCTCATAGTAAACACCTACCTTTTTCTTGAAATTTCCGTTTCAATGGCTTTTATATTGTTCCATAATTTCTCCAACTAATTCTTTGAGATTATATTCTCCATATTGTACATAACAATTTACAGCCTGTTTCAAATTATCTGCATTTTCAGCACCAGTTGTACCTTCTAAATCTATACACATACTATCCAATATAGTGTACACTTCTCGTAATTTTTCATCTGCATTTTTGCAAGCCCTTCTTGCTTTTTGTAAAGCTGATTTTAATTCCAATTTTACAGATTCATCTAATGCTTCGCTTGAAGACATTTGAGATATTTCTTTCTTCATATAATCATTTCCTTTCCTTCTGAAATCATCGTTTCTTATGGCTAAATAAATTCTTCAACATATCCTATCGCTAACACATCTTGCATATAATTATAAAAATTTCTAGTTACAATTACTTTTTCAGGCGAATAAATAATATGTCTTTCATCGTATAATCTGTTTAGAATTTCAATTTCTTCTTCATCCATTTTTGAATAGCTCCATCCTTGACATGCATTTTTTATTGAATAGTCTATATACGGATATAATCTAAGTTCCTTTTGTGAAATTGTTCTGTTCAAGAATGCCACCGCTTTTTCTTGAATGCTATCTGTCAGTATTCCTCTCATATAAAAACCTCGCTTTCATAATAAATCCTCATTTCATTAGTTGTAAATCAACCGCCATTTTCAACTGATTTGTATTCCACCACTAAATCTTCATCAGTTACAACATGAAGATATTTTGCATATAGTTCACACAAAGTTTCTTCTGTCAGATTCTTTTCCTTATCTGACATATTCTTCAACTGCCAAGGATAAATTGGTGGGTAAATCAAATATGCTGCACCATCAAAATCAGTACATACATATAATTCAATTCCTTCCACCTCTTTAATGACTTCATACATAATTTCTGCAAGTCCACCATAATTATTTTCGCCACACTCTTCCACATAAGATTCCAAAATATCATATGTTTCCGTTATCTGTCCATCACAATAAGTATCTATATATTCTTTAACTCTCTCATACAGATTTGGTGCTAACTGAATCAATTTCATCAACTTAACCAAGTTGATTTCTTCTTTTAAATCATCTGTACAAATTCCATATCCATAATTATGCCATGTGTTATAACTCATATCATTCACCATTTCCTTTCTAATTCTGCAAAAGAAACTCTTGTTTCATACTTTGCATTCTCTATATTCTTTTTCAGTTAATAGTCCTTCATCGCACATATTTTCAAGCGTTCTATATACAGCATTAGCTCTCCAACTTGCATATGAAAAACCATCAAACTCTCCGATAAGTGCATCTCTGTTTTCTTCACTTTGTTTTTGTAATTTTTCTGCTAATATGGAGTTACGAAAGAAATATGCTTTATACATAGCTGCTTTAATTCTAAGATTCTCAACTTCATATTCTTGAGAAACTAATTTCTCTTGAGCTTCTAATAACTGTAACCCCATATTCCCTAATGGGCTTCTTTCAATTCTGTTTTCAAAATAAATATAATTCATGTTTGTCACTCCTTTACTTCCACGTCATAAGTACAATCAATTCCGTTACTGTCAAGTCCTGTACTAACTGCTCTTTCTACATCTTCTACTGTTGAATTATCGTATACTTCAATAGTTACTGTAATTGTTTTCATATTTGTCATTCCTCCATAAGTTTTTTCTTGTAATAATCAATATACCTTTTATATTCTTTTACACTATCATGCACACCACTTGCATACTGTTGATGTACTTTATTGTGATTGTCATATAAAGTAAGATAAATTCCTTTTCTTCCATCATACATTGAATATTCATGTAACTTAATATTATATCCATCAGAAGTAAGATCTTCTTCAATCCGATCAGCATAATCCAATACTTCATTCCATTCTCTTAATTTCAGCATACTTACACCTCCATTTCTTTCTGAAAATCTTCTGCAAGTTGTTCAATTACATTTAATACTTCCCTTTTATTTTTACATTTAAATTCAACAGAGTATCCATTCCTTGCTGTAAATACTTCATACATATACTCACTTCCAAATGGATGTCCACACTGTACTCCAAAATATAATTGATCACGAACTGTATCGTCCGAATCTTCTCCGTTTTCCATTATTGGCTCAAATCTAAAATCATCATATAGTGGATAGCTACAAGGACAATTATTTTTAAACCACACTCTAAAATTATCAAGAATGTAATCACTCTTAATATCCTTTATAATGTTTCCCATCTTCTTCAGCCTTCCAGTTAATGCATCATCTGAACAAAACCAATCATACCAACCTGCATCACACTGAACTGCTCTGCTTTTAGAATCAAACTCTTTATTATTAAATTTATTTACCCATTCTCTTACTGCAATATTTTCCATGTTCATTCCTCCAATCTTAAAATGAAATTGCTATTTCTTCCTAACAACATTCCATATTTCCATACCAGAACCACCGCACACCATCATAACTTGTATATATATCATTACCTTTGCTCTTGAAATATATTGGATAATCATTGTTTTTCATTTACATTACCAATCCTTTCTGTTATAATTTTTTTTACAAGGAGTTAGGGGACTTACGTAGATACCGTCCTATCTACTGCCCCTTTGCTATTAGTAACAAGCATAGTTTTCTCTGATGAATTGCATTGCTTCTTCGTCAGTTTCGAACTTGATGTCACAGTATGGTACATACCAGTCACCATACTTCATATAAGGTCTAATCATACTAAAGCACCTCCTTATGTATATTTATAGAAAAAGCAGAGACAATTAATCTCTGCTTTTAACTATCTATTAAATTATTCTCTTTTTCTTAATACTTTCCGTTTACATTTTCATCCCATAATTCATTAAAATGTAATAAAGAAGCATTGATTCCATCTTTGCATTCTTCACACATCCTTCCACTATCGCACAATGAACATGGCATTATTTCCGTTCCACAATGTTCACAGATTATACTTTTATCTTTCATTGGATTGAAATTAAAATCCGTTTCCATATTACAATGTGGACACCATTCTGTTCCTTCAAATTCTTGATTTAAAAACTGTTCTTGTGCCTTGTTTAGTCGTAAGTTCATTTTTATCACTCCAATCTACACTAAATTCCATATTTTAATAGGTATACTCACTGAAATATCAAAATGTTCATCATTCCGCAAATCCTCAATTTCTTTTCTAAGTACAATACACTCAAATTTATTCTCTTTAATTGCTTTCTGAATTACTCTCATTGCACCTGCTTTTGATTTGTAATTTCTGTTAAAAGTAGCTCTCTTATTTTTATCCGCAAAGCCAACTACTTTATAATAAATTCTATCAGTTGCCTTCCAGAAATTTTCTGCAATCGGAATGAGAACATAATGTTCGCACATCCATTTGAAATCCTTTTCCGTTTTGCTGATATAAGGATTGCTACCATTAATAAATTCTATATGCTGATACATACTAATCACTCTCCTCTTCGTCCTTAAAATAAATCTCAAACTCAATATCATTGTTATCCAGACATCTACAGATCCAATCTGCTATTGGTTCAAACTCTGCATCAGGAAGTGTCCACCAATCATCATATGCTTTGCTAACAATCTCTTCTGCCTTTGTAAAATCCTCATCATTGCAAGGAATTATTACAAAATCAATCCATGTATTCATATCAGAAAATACATTTATACATTTTGTGATTCTTAAATTTGAACTATTTGACATATTAAAAATCCTCACTTTCTTTTCAAGAAACAGTTCTTTCCTTTGGTTTTATGCAATCTTTAATTTGCTTTTCTTCTGCTCTGTCTTATTAAGACTTCTAATGTATTTAATTTCATCTCTCTCAAAAGACTTCAGATAACCTTCTGCAATCATTTCATCCGCAACTTTTAAGATATATTCAACTGTCTGTCCACTTCCATAATTTCTTCCATCATTTAATCCTAAACGATTAAGCCTTACTATATTAGCAATACTTCTTGCAACATCAAAAGCTGCATAATATTTATTTGTTCTTGTTGTTGCAGATTTTTCAAATAATTCTTTACGAATTTGATCTTTCTTTCCGTTAAGATATTCTTCATATTCACTATCAGAAATATTATAGACTGTTTCATATAAATCAACCCAACGAATAGAAGACAATTTCATATTACTAATTGCTTCTGTAACTTTCTTGACATCATTTTTCAAAATAACTCCACTAATCTGCTGCGGATGTGCATATAAATAAGCACATTTCTTTTTCTCTGCGTCATATCCGCAACCTTCCATAATTCCCAATGAACTAATAAGGCTACTTGTTTCTTTGTCCCACGCCTCTCTTTCTTCTGTTGTTTCCCAGCCATTACTGTAATCATATGTTGGTGTATCAATATTGAAATACACTTTTACATATTCATTTCCATAATTCTTATCTAGATTCCAATTATCTGTAAGAGTATGATCTGCTCCATATTCATTTCCTAAACCGTACTGATGATATTTTATACTCATAGTCATTTCCTCCTTACTGCATAGCATATTCGTATCCATGTTTTAATAATGTTTCTGTTATTTTTCGCTTAATCCAAGGCTGTAAATATCTCCATTGTGTATATGGCTTTCCATAATTAAATCGTACATAATCTGGATAACCTAATCCATTTTCAGGTGTTTCAACTTCTACATACTCACTGTAAATTCCGAAACATCCTACACCTTTTAAAAGGTAGAATTTATATTCTTCTCCGTTGTATTTTCGTATAAACAATAATGTCTTTTCCATATCAATCAACCTCCGTTCTATACTTCATAATCGCTTACTGGTTCTGCATATCCACTATCTAATTTAATTTCCGTTGTTCTATAATCATCATAAACACTCTTTCTTGTTCCTCTTGTATATACAATTTTTGCAAGCTGCATAATTACATATCTGCGTTCACAACCATGTTCATCGTAAACTTTATGTGGATAATATAACGCTCTACCATCACAATATGTAAAATCATCAACTTCTTTTCCGTAGAACTGTTCACAATTACTTGCATATACATACCGTAATGCATGATCTCTTATGTATTGTTTCTCATCATCTGTCAATTCATCTGTGTTATCCAACAATGAAAAGTCAAACAAGATATTTCTCTTACCAGTTTCAAACGAATCAACATATTCCAGGTTATTTTCTTTTGCTGTCTTTTTAGCTGTCTTGTATAATTTATACTCTTTAATCTTCATTCCGCTTTTCTCCTTTCCATTACAAAAGGCAGACACAATAATTTGCATCTGCCTTTATATATTCTCCAATTTACCATTCATTTTCGTCCCAATATTCATCGTCATATTCATCATTGCTCCAACCCTGATAAGGATCACTTAATGATGGGGAAACATCTTCATATTCCATTTCTTTTGTGGTTATTTTAATTGGATACTTTAAAGTTGCGTTATCTTCATCGTAACAAGCCATTATAATTCCAAGATAACGGAGTTCACAATCAATTTCTTTTCCTTCGTAATATGCCTGTAAATTTTCAATATCCTTTTCGCATGTGTTACATTTCCATTTTCCTTCTTTAATTTTGTTGATAATCTCCGGTATAATTTCCTTGTTCCATTCAGCAATCAGATTATATACATCATATTCTCCGAAATCTCCATATCCACCATAGCAATCTTCATAGATTGCTTTTCCATATCTCTCTTGAAATTGTTTTGGTACAAGTAAATATGTCTCTGCATACACATCATCTAATAACTGTTTGTTTGTATCACTATAAATCCAACTGAACTGTCCCATAATTATTACCTTTTACCTTTCTAAAATTTCACTGTAAATTACAATTTCCTTTGATTAGATATTCTCCAATTCTTCATTCAAGTCTGCAATTTTCTCTTTGATTTCGTCAATGTCTGGCTGATAACTATCAATAATGTCTGCTCTCTCTTCTGTTGTGAGTTCTTCATCGTCCAAATCATCAGCCAAATCATTCTGCAAATCTTCAAGTTCGCTTTCAGCATCCTTAATCTCAGCTCTAATCTGTGTTTCGCTTCTTATTCCAAGCCATTCATATACTGTATCAGCTTCAAACCACAACAGATCATTCAATTCTGTTTCTGTCATACCGTCAGGATAAAGTTCTTCAAGCTGCTGTTCTAATTCTTCACATTTACCTTCTCTTCTTATTCTATCGAGTGTATCAACTGCACCACTCCAAGTATTGAAACTGTTTAAATCTAATTCATATGTAATTGTCATACTACATCAGCTCCCTTCTAATAATTCAGACTTACAACTCTACCATCATCAAGTTCAAGATAATTTTCATCTTCATTGACTAAATCTTCTCCAAACTTGTCGTAGTTAAAATATCTTTCTGAAACAGTATCTCCGTTTTTAATATATCCAAGTGACCACGCTTCTTCATATCCTAAATCCGAGGAATCACTGAATACACTACCAATAATTCCTCTATCTCTGTAATCCAGATAATATTCATCAAATATCTTCTCAATATCTGCATCATCCAATGAATATTCATCCTTCATATATTCGATTTCGCTTTCAATGATTTTCTGCTGAAATTCTTTTGCTTCTTCAGATGTTAGCTTATCAAATACATGCTGTATTGACTTTGATAATTCAATTCCCTTTTTATAACGCTCATCTCCTTTTGTAATTCCATAGCCTAAATTGTGAATTGCTTTATCAAACTGAATCAATTCGTTATATTCAGTTTCTGTTAATACAGTTTCAATGTCTGTATAAGCAAGAAAATCGTGTCCACTATAACAAGCACCACATAAATTCACACTACCAAAATAATGTTCACACTCAAATCGTGGGTTCTTTGAATCAATGTATGCACAACAATCTCTGTCATCGGCTACCTTTTCTCTATATAAAAATAAGTAACTCATAATCATACCTCCTACTGAATTTCGATTAATTCTTCCATCTGTTCTTCTGTAAAGATTCTTGTTAAGTCTTTATATTCTTTGATTACTGCAATATAAATTCTTTCTGCTGTTCTACTATCTTCGTCATATCCAAACTCTGAACAAAAATCTTCAAATGTGCCTACATCATATTTCTCTAAACAAGCCAATACATCATACTCACTTGGAACTGCTTCAGTTTTTAACTTCTTCAATTCTCGCTCTGCCTTCTTTTGCTCATCGTATGAAAAATCTGAATATCTACGTTTTAATTTCTTTTCAACATATTCTTCTAAAGTCATCTGAGAAATTTCTGTATTATTTATGCTATCCCAAAATACATAACTCATTTTGCCTCTTGATGTAGTAATCGTTACATCATACCAATTTCTTTTTGCTGTTTCTTTCCATGTTTCATTCCGTGAAATCCCACCATACACGATTTCACATTTTGCATTTGCCTTATTCAAAAAATCCTTTGCTTGTTTTACATATTCGTTCATTTTGTTTTCCTCCTTGTAATTAAATAGGCAGCTAGTAGATTATTCTCCTAACTGCCTTTGCGTTTGCGTTATTTAGTTTTATTTCCATATTTCTATTACATCTTTGAAACGTTCTATTCCATTTTTATCTTTATAAGTTTGATGTTTAATATATTTCATCCCATGAAATTTGTGAATTTTTACGCTAACTCCATCACAAGACGGGTAAAATGAAATGACTTCATGTTCGAATAAATCCTTGACACCATATAATGTATCAATTTTATTACTACCTTCTACATCATAATGACCATTTGCATAAGCTAAAATATTATTATTGATTCCGTCCACGTAAACTGTAAAATTCCAATGTGTATATTTATCACTTTTCTTTTCCATTAAATTATACAATTCTTCTACAACCATTTAAAATCACCTCCTACCACACTAAGAAATCTTAGTTTCTATACATCTCTTTTGATATAGCTTTTAAAACATCATCGCCACTTGTCTGATAAATCATTTCTCCATCTTCCCAAATTTCAAATTCAGGGTAAAAATCTTCACAAATACTTGTGCGAATTTTATTTATATTTTCGCTAACGCAAACTGTATCACTGCCCTCATATTTTTGTCTTAATAAAACATATATTTTCATGTTAATCACTCCAATCTTCTAAAGAAATGCGAATTTACTCTGCTTTATATGGTTCACAATTTCTTCTCCATGCGGTAATTTCTACCTTGACCTTACTATCATCTAACGACCAATACCAATCTCCATCATTTCTATAAGCAAAATCCTCACAATGAGGTATATGGTCATTATATCCAATAAATGTAACTTGCACGTCCTCCATATCTTCAGGGAATAATCCTAAATTTACAGGAATCCAATTGTTAGTTACAAATCTCTGTTGTTCTCTCATTACATCACAAATTCTCATAATTTGTGAGTATCCATCAGATTGGCTTTCTGTGTGTTTAGTTGCAATTTGTTCAATCTCTTTAATATATTCTTCCATTATTTCCTCCAATCTTTTAATGAAATTTCTTACCAATTCATCACAGTGCAACATTCTTCTGTTTTTAATCCGTTTTCTTTACAAAATTCCTCTGCTTCTTCCCACGTAGTAAAAGATATAACGTTTGGTTCTTCATCTTCTATATCATTCCATGATACATATACCATTTTTATACCTACCTTTCTAATCCAAAGAGACACACATTTATTTACTTTTCATAAGCTCTTGTATTCCAATAATCAATAGTTTTTTCTATCGGATTTTTAGCTTTATTAGTAAAATTCTTATATCCACTTAACCCACAATCAGCACATTGTATTTTTACAGAAAACATCAAATCATAATTCGGTTCGTCCATATAAATCCTTTTTGAGCCACACATCGGACATGGTTTTGCCTTACTTGATATATCTCTTGTCATATAATCACCTTTCCTTTCCTTTTCTAATGAAACACGTATTTCTAGTCTACTGTTTTATTAGTCTAATCTTCGCAATAAAAACCAAGTTCTTTTAGAGTAAACATAATACCATCAGCAAATGCTTCCTTTTCTATTGCTTGTTTTAGACAATCTTCCCATTCTAGTTCATTTCCATTAGCCATGTGTTCATCAGCCTCTTCATTTAATTTGTCTGCTTCTTCATTTAATTTTTTACTTTTCTTTAAAAGTCTTTCACATCTCTTATACCAGTAATTTTTCATCTCATCTGTCTTCTTGTCAAAAAATGTTTTCATATTATCTACCTCACTTTCCATTGAAATGTTACTTTAAAACACATCGTTCATAAACATAATATCTAAATAGTGTGCCAGTACGTTAAATTCGCTTGATTGCTGTAATTTCTCAAAAAGTTCTGCCACATATTCAGTTTCTCTTGTAATTTCTTCTGCATCATCTGAAAAATCTCTGTTAAATTCCATTAATTTCTCAGCCATTTGCCTTGGGTTGTGTTCGTATTCTCTCATTTTTACCTCCTTAAAATTTCAATGCAACCGTATCTACCACGCTTCTAATCATTGCTCGCATATTCATTGCAGTTACATTTATTTCATATTTTGCCTTGTTTATTTCAACACAGATTTTATCTGTACCTAAATAAGTTTCTGCCCACACTTCAACGTGACTACCTCTATCTTCTGCCATACCTTTTAATAACGGTATCAATAGTTCAACTGCCTTTTCTATTTCTCTTTCATTCATTTTTACACCTCTTTCAATTTCATTTAGTATCGCCTCCAAGGTTGTATATTCTCCTTGTAAGAAATCTTCTTCAACACTTTCTCTAAATATGTTTTCGTATATGGCAATTACTTGTTCTCTTATTTTTTTGTATTTTTTATCTACAAATTCTACATCTACAATTCTGTAGGGTTCTTCAAAGCCGATGCTATCCAAAGCTGTTTGCAGTTTTAATTCCGCATCAATATGCGAAACATTTTGTAAAAAATACTTTTCTATACTATAATCTGTTTTTATTGTAAAAATAATATTCATTTTTGCCTACCTCCTTAAAATAATCCTAAGTTATGCTCTTTGTTTAATCGCTTTGCCATTGCTCCATTAATTTCCTTGTTGTGAATAGGAATTGACACACTTTTAGTAATTTGCTTTTCCCATATTTCGTGTCCATCGTTGCATCTATCTTTTACGTATCCGTGTTCAGATAATGCCTTTTTGAATTTCCGTGTCGGAACTCCTGCTGTACTCATATTTATCACTTCCTTTCTTAATACACGTATAGCCGTTAGTTCAGCTTATGTATTATGCAGTTACTTCTGATTTTGCCTTTGTTTTTCTTGTTCTTTTCTTCTCTGTAAATGGGCTTTCCATTTCGTAACGGACAATCTCAGACAAATAATCAAAGACTGCACATTGTTCTAATCCTAATAGTTTATTTGTAAAGAATTCTGTTCCAACGCATTTCTCTTTTAGTATATTCTCCATTTCTTCTGTTCTGCCTTCATAATAAGCATACATAGAGTGCATCACTCTAATAAATTTAGCTGTGTACGCTTTTCCGTTATATGTATCTGCGTATCCATTCCACTGTAAATCAGTGATAAGTGCAATAATTCTATTAAGTAATTCCGTTCCGTTCTTTTCAATGGAACGTACACCATCTGAGATAGAAGTAAAAATTCCAACTTGATTTTCGACTGGATCTCCCTTTACAGCGACATTATGACTGTTACAAATCTTTTTAAGTTGAATGTAATTTTTATCTCCGGTTGCAATAGCTGCTCTATAATAATCAACCGGTGACATTTTTCGTCTATCATATGTCTGCTGTAAAAATAAGCTAATTGCTTCATTCTTTGTACATTCGATAATTTCACATACCACTGCTTCAAGTTTTGCCTTGTATGCACCGTAAATTCTGTGCATACCATCTACACACCAAAGTTTTCCGTTTAGATATAATAATTTAGGAACTTCCCATTTATATTTGTTGTAATTAGTTCCAATTTGCGTTGCTGAAATCACATCACACATTCTCTGCCATTCTGGAATGTGTACATGCAATGGATTAATGTTCGTCAGAACCTTATCCCCAAATCGTGAATTTATTTTTGCATTTTCCACAATCTGCTTAATGGTTATTGCTTCTATCTTGCCTGTAAACTCCTCTGCATTTCTTGCTTCCTGCATTTCCTTTTCAATTACTGTTGGTTGTACATATTTTCTTGTTTTTCCCATATCATTTACCTTTACCTTTCTTAAATTAAATTTAATTTTTTGTATAAAAATAACGACTACGTTTTTCGCAGTCGCTACATTTCCCTTTTTATAAAATCTACTAAGTCATTTGCATTTTCATAATTCTTAAAATCACTTTCCGTCAATTTTAATTCTGTTATCATTTCTCTTAACCATTTTGTAACTTCATAATTTCCGTTTACCCAATCTTCTGCTAGATTATTTAACAGAAACATTGTTGTATAATCATCTACTTGTTCATTTGCCTTTGACCATTCATAATTATCAAAGTATTCTTTTGCGTTCTGTTTAATTTCTTCTTCTGTATATCCACCTTTCCAATTTTCATTCGCATACCGTGCTAATTCAAAAAAATCTTCATATCTCATTTGCCTTTCCTCCTAATATATATCTACTATTACATCATCTGTAATAATATTCTCTGTTCCGTTATCGTGCATTAATAATGTATACTGTTTACCTTTTTTATATTCGTCACTGTTCACTGCCCATTCGTTTCCGTTTTCATCAATAAAATTTCCAGATCCAATATAAGTTGCCTTTTGTGTATATTCTGTGACATACTTATAATGTGTATTACTGTTGCTTTCTATTGCGTAAGTTTCGCTTTTTGAGAGCATAAATATAATAAATACTGTCATTGTAACTAATATTAGACAGAATATGTATATTCTTCCGTGTAACTGTTTTCTTCTCTGTTCCCTTGTCATAATTTGCCTCCTTATGCTAATATGTAAGATTTTAATTGAGCATATGCCGTGTCATACTTGTAGTCGTTTTCGCTTGTATAAAAACCCGGCATTTCCCTTTTATTATTCTCTGTTTGTCTTATAATTCGTGCGTAAATTTCCGTTGGTATACAAAAATCCTTACAAAGTGTTCTAATTTCCTTTTTCCATTCAGCCATAGTTGTTACCTCCTTATTTATGTTTTGCCTTTTTAATTTTCTTAATTGATACAATTCTGTCATCTAGTTTTGTTTTTGTCTTATTGTTGTAAAATTTTACTTTTACCTTTGAGCCATCCTTAAAAAATTTGTTTGTATCTGTATCTACAACTTCCCAGATGTTTCCATCTTTTGTATAGATGTTATATCCTTTGCCTTTTAGCACTTCCCCATTTTTATATTTCATTGTGTAAGTAAAGTTACGCACTGTTCCTGACACCGTGTAGTAGTTTGATTTTGTCTTTGCATTTGCGTTTATTGGTGCTGATAATGTTAGTGTTGCTGTTAAAGTTAATAATAATAATTTCTTTTTCATATCGCTTTCTCCTTTTCTTATTTATGTTTAGTTTTTATTTTTGAATATAAAAATAGCGGTTTCTATACATTTTGAAACCGCAAAAGTCACCATCTCCGTTCAATGCTTATTACACTGCACCTATACATTTCAGATGGATTGCATAGGTATTTTGCATTCTTACATTTTGAATGCTAGTCACCAACACTCTTTCTTATAGCCTCCAATTCTGTTGGCGAATTTTTGGCATAAAATAGCACCTACCTTTCAGTAGATGCTGCGTTGCTGGATTATATTGTTTTATTTTGCGTTTTGAATTTCTTCAAGTTGCTTTTGTAATTGTTCAATTTGTGCTTGAATTTTTGCCTTTTCTTTATTGTTCTTATTTTTTTCATATTCCGCATCTGATATCCATTCCATAATATCCCCTGGTTGAACTTTTAAATATTCGCAAACTTTATTTATAGTTTCCGTTGTACAATTCCTGTTTTTTTGAAATTTTGCGACAACCGTAGGACTTAAATTTAATTCTTTTTGTAAATCAATCCATCGCAAATTTTTCTTTTTTAAGTAGTCACTTAATTTATTATAAAGTATCAAAATTTCACTTCCCTTCTATTTTTAAATGTGACTACATTATAACATAGCCTTTTTGTCAAATCAATTATAAACCCTTCTAAAATCGTGCATAGGATTTTTTGTACATTCATAATCCGTTACAGTTCCGGTAAATTTTCCAAGACGCACTCCACCTGAACCTGATTTGCGTTTTCTGTCGTGTTTCATTAATTGAACATAATTAGTTTTGTGATCTGATTTGCGTTGTGTCTGTCTGTAATAGTTCCACATAATTTCCGTGTATTTATTACGCATTTTGCATTGTGTCCACGTTTTCATCACGCAATTGTATACTATTACATTTAATTTGTACTTGCGTGGTGTGTTAAAATGCGTGCATACGATTTCCGTTTTGTTGTCGTCTAATCTAAGCACTACCGAATACATAGGCAGAACTTTCCCATGTACTGGATATTGTCCCAAAGTCTGATAAATTTTCATAACGCACACCTACCTTTCTACATTACTGCGTTTCTAATTCTTGCGTTTTTGATTTGCATTTCTATATTATTTTCCGTATGTAAAAATACACACTACAAATAGGCAGAATATTTGCGTATAGTCTGCCCATCTAACTATGTATTTTAGTTTGTGTTTATGCGAAATAGTGTTTAAGTACAATGTTAGCAATTACACTTGCAAGTCCTGAATAGTCTACAGTTTCCTTTTTTGTTTTTCTGTCTTTTCTAACTTTTACAAGTGTATTAATCTGTCTTTTCTTGAATGTTACAATATCATCGTTCACATCAAACTTATTAGTGAATCCTTTAATATAACAATCATTTAAGAGTTTTCTATCTTCAGCCGTCATTTTAACCCTAGTTTTGCTAGTGTAAGGTGTTTCAAAAGGCAAACTAAAAGTGTTTTTAATAATGCTGTCAAGTTCTTTAGTTGCTGTTTTGTAGGCTGTTTTTACTTTATCCGTAAGTTCTATGTTACCATCTTCTAAAGCCTTAGAATTAACGTGAATTGTTTCAAGTGCATTGTATAATGCTGGACTTTCGAAAGCTGGAATTATTGCGTATTTGATTAATTTTGAATTGTCAACTGTTGCAAGGCATCGTAACACTGTGCGTACAACGTCCTTGCTATTGCCAAAGTGTGCATCATTCTTTTTAGTCATTGCATTAATAACCTTGTTATAAATAGGTTTGATTGTAACAAGTTCCTTGTTAATATCTACCACAAGTTCTTTGTTATCCTGAATGTTTGCAAGGATACCTTCAAGTTTTTTCTGCTTAGTCTGTCCGTCATCGTCCCCATTGTCGCTGATGTCTTTTCTTAAGTTGTTAGCCTGCTTTTCTAATCGTTCAATTATTTCATTCAATAATTGCAAAGTCATATTATTATTTTCATATTCAACGGCTGTTAAAAATTCTTTTTTTGTTTCTTCCTTAATGTCATTAGCATAAAAATTAATTGATAAAGTTCTCATAATATACCTTCTTCCTACCCTGATGGGATTTTATAAAATATTTTTAATTGCAGTGTGTTGTACACACTAAAAAAGGGTAGACTTATTGCGTGGAAAACCCAGTGTCTACCCTAATGTACTATGTACAATCCTAGAGCAACCCTACAAGTGACTATAGCTTAGTTATTTAGTTAAACTGTAAACATTACTTTACTAGTTAACTGTCGGTAAGGTGTTACTCTTAGCCGTAACCTTGCCATAGTATTGTAGTTTTATATTTAAGATTTATATAAGTTTGGTTATTGAATTTTAAACCTTTAACCGTGTTGCTATCGGTTAACTATTTTATTGACTTTTTACTGTCTACCGTTGCCGTTCCTATTATCGCTCACGCCTAGAATATAAGCTAAGGACTAGCCCGTTGTATTAGTGATAGTTCACTCTACTACACCCCTAAAGGGGTTTAGGTGGGAAAGAATAATTTTAGCATTATCCTAAGAGTGTTAGTCTTTAGGGCTATGTACTTTTTTCATTGTGTACAATTAAAGCCGTTTTCCTGAGTTCGTGCGACGTAGAACTTTATAGACGTATAGCTAAACTATTATTAAATTTGTATAGTAGTAAATTTAAAACCTACTAGTTTTATATAGTGTTTTTCGTCTTTTGCTCTAAAGTCTAGGACTAAAAAAACAGTACCGAAAAAACAAAATATAAAATTTTAATATTGAAAAATTATTGATAGGGTGCTAGAATTAGTTTTGTGGTGTGGGTGTATTGCACCCTATCAATAAGGGGTTACTTGATTAATTACTATCGTAATTTATCAAGTATTGAAAGTAGTAATATTGTGAGTATTACTAACTTAAAAATGAATATAATCATTTTTTATATACCCCCTTTCCTTAAATATTTTCGGTAAGACTTTAACCAGTCGTTAGTCTTTTTTATCTGACCTAAACCGAAAATATTTAAGGATTTTTTATATTCAATGTACAGTCATTTACACTTTAGTGTGAATTGTTTTATAACCTTGTCTGGTTAGTATTAAGTCTATTTCTTTGACTTGTATTTATATTACTACATTTTCGTGTAGTTGTCAACAACTTTTTTAAATTGTTTTAAGTGTTTTTATGTGTAGTTGTTTAACTTGTGTATATATTATCATAACTATACTTAAAAATCAACTACTTTTTTCGATATTTTTTAAAAAAATTTTCATTCCACCTTTGCAGCAAAATCGAATATGTGTTCGAGTATACTTTGCTCCAAAAGTCCGGATCTAATCTTGTTGAACAAACGTTCGATTTTAAAATATACTCTAATACTATACTATTATTATATGTTTTTAACTAACTAGGGGTAGTAAAAACTAACTAATAGAGTTGAAAATGTAGCAAACCCCATAGCTGATTCATCTATACACTAACTTAAAAATTTATCTCCACTAAACCCTTAAATTCAAGCTCAAACTCAATATTTTCTATCTCAAACCCCTTATCGTACCCCATATCGTCAAAACCCTTGTTTTCCAACACTTTCATCCAACTTTATTCCCAATTTTTATTCTCACCACATTTCAAAAATTCCCAACAAACACGACTTTCTTCCTTATATATAAGCACTTTCACCGATAACGATTTTTCCTGAAAAATTCCAAATCATATAATCCCAACATGGGGGGCTACCATAAAACTACACGCAAAACTATCAAGACAGTAATCGCACTGTCTTATTTTTACACAAAAAAATAATATCAAACAGAGAATATATAACTAGAAACTTATAAAAGAAAATAATATAAAAACAAGAAAGGATGAAGAAATATGGACAATCAAACAGCATTACAAGTAACAGATTTTAATTTTTATGGAGACAACCTTATTGCACTCAAAGATAACGCAACTGGCGAAATTTTTACAGCAATTAATTCAGTATTAAGAGGAATTGGTTTCATAGATAAAGACCAGATTCGTAAAAGACGTGACAAATGGATTAATGATCCAGTTATTTCTAAAGGTGTGGTAAAATTCAACATACCTATACAAGAGGTAGTGACTAAAAATGACACTACCCTATTAGACAAAGAAACATACTGTATTTCACAACACAAACTTCCAATAGCATTGGCAAAAATCAATATTACACCAAAAATGAAACAAACTCAGCCAGAATTAGCTTCAAAATTAGAATTATATCAAGACAAATGTGCAGATGTATTAGCTTCAGTTTTTATAGATCATAAATCAGCAACTGAAATAAACATGCAACCTATAACAGATACATTAACTTCAATAACAAACACACTTACTACTCTCACACAGGCAATGACTTCTATACAGCAGGAAATAAACAGTATAAAAGAAACACAAAGCAATAAATTAACTCTTCCAAAGAAGAAATATTCATATTGGACAACAAAAATGTTTCCAAAATATCAGCTCTTAACAGATTATTTCCAAATATCTTATACAGAGTTATACAAGAATCTGTACAGAGAGTTACAAAATATATATCCTGATATAGACCTTAACCAAGAAATAGATGATTATTGCTATGAAAATAAACTTGAATCAGCATATACATTAGATGTAATAGAACATAATCTTACACTTCGCAAGCTATTTGAATTAACAGTTGATAGTCTATTAAACAAATATAATTTAGCAAATTCATACAATATTAATGCAAAAATACCAACAATATTTGATACAGAATTTTAGCAAAAGCATCAAATCCTGTACAGCGTAAAAAATACCACCAAATTTTAATTTTATATCTTAATCAATAAAGTGAACGCCTAATCTCTAAAATTGCAAATTAGACACCATTTTTTACGTCAAAAATATATACCAAGCAAAATCTCTTCGTATATTATTCACAAATAATTATTTAATTTTCAAAAATAATTATACATTTTGCACAAATCAACTAATATTTAGAAAATTAATTATTGAACAACAAAAAATAAAAATAAAAGAGAATAATATATTGAATCAATAAAATTAGATTAAAAAAGAAGGGATAGATATATGAAAGAAAACATGATAGATTACCTGTATTTTTTGTAGAGGATATTTGTAAAGATGCTTACGTAAATATTAAACAATAAGAAAAATAAAAAGAGAACATTAACATAGGTACATTACACATGTGTACCTAAATAACATTTACAGTCCAAAATATAACATACTTAAACTAATCAATAACAAAACACAAAAATTTTAAAGAGCTTGTATAAAGCGTTAGCGAAATACAAGCGTAATATTCTTCTCTTGATAATATGAGTCTATTTATATATTGACTGGTACAAATCCACACCTGACATGTACCCAAATGAAGAAAAATTTTACATTTAGGTACGCTATACATGTACCCAAATGAATTTTAACAATTTTTACATTGAAAAAAATATGAAATTAAACAGAAAGAAGGTGAGTATTATAATTTGAATTATGTAAAAATTCCACGAGAAATTATTTATGATAAAAATCTTTCGTCTAAACGTGTAATAGTTTTTTCATACTTATGTGCAAGACGTTCATTAGATGATACTGTTGCGTTTTCTACTACAGAACTTTGTCATTGGTCTAAACTAAAGCCTAATTACAGAGATGGAAAGATTAATCAAAAATATTATGAAGTTCTATTACTTTTATCTCATTATGGATATTTTACTGAATATCCTGATTTTGAGAAAAGTCTAAAAGAAAATACCAATTCAGTAAAGTATCAACAAGTAAAGTTAAATATTGAAAAATTTGATATTCCTGATAAGTTTGGAATTATTTATTTTGACGAATTAAATAAAATATTAAATTATAAGGAAGAATTAAAAAATTCAGATATGGAGTTGGCAAGAATGTCATCTGCTTATATTTTGCTTCTACTTTCTTATATTCGGGTTAATATTAATCGCCTAAAAGGAAAACCATTATGTTGTTATAGATATTTTAAAACTATATCAGAAGATATTGGATTATCAGAAAAATATGTAAAACGTATAGTGAATATTTTAGAAAAACTTAAAATCATAAAATGCCAACCTATGAAAAGAGAATCTTATATTAAAGATGGTTGTAAAAAATTTCTTACAACTCCAAAAGTATTTGCTGACTATAGGCATTTTATCAATGACGAACATGGTCAAAGAATTGATGATAAATATGATGCTGTATTAGAAATCAATGAGCAAATAAAACTTTTAGAAAATAATTAGTTTAAAACCAGCAAAACAAACAGAGAATAATAAAATGTAATCTTCTATCACTTCTATTCTCATCATTCTTCATTCGAAGAAAATAATCAAAAATAAACAAACAATAAAAATAAAACAGAAAGGAAATTAACAATTTGAAACTAGAAGAAATTTTAAGTAACAGTAAACATAACACTTTTGGAGGATATATTTATCCTTCTGATTTCAACACAGAAACAGGAAGACATGCTAATAACTCAATATCATGGGCAGACAGAATTGCATCTGATTTAAAGTTTGATGAGCAATGTAAAAGAAATTGTGAATCAAGAAAAATTAATAATAAGGAGGAAATATATGCTTAGATACGAAATTATAGGAAATGTTACTTTAAAAATCAATTTACATAATGGATATGCTGTAATTGCAATTGCAAAATGGGATAGAGAAACTGAAAAATATTTTGTTAGTTTCTATTTGCAGGACGTAAAACACAATATTAATCATTTTGACTTAATTGAAGATTGTGAAAATCTTGAATTTGATTCAGACATTAAATCAATTAAAACTGATATTACTTCTTTTGTTACTACTCTTCTTTCTGAAAATGCATTAGATAAATATATTGCTCGTTATGAATATGAACAGAAATGCTTTGAGATTGGAATTACGGAAATGGAGGTTAAATAAATGTGCGAAATATGTAGATGCAGTCCTTGCACTCCCGGATGCCCTAATTACGAGCCACCTAAAACGAGCCAAAAATGTGACATTTGTGGAGAACATATTTGTGTTGGCGAAGAATATATAGAAAACTTTGATGGTGATTTGGCTCATTTTGAATGTTTAGGTTGTACTGAATCTGATTTAAATTGGTTAGGCTATAAAGTAAAGATTATGGAAAAGAATTGGAGGTAGAAATATGGATTTTAGAAAATATATGCCCTTCATAAGCAATTTGCCGAATGTTATTTATATACGATGGTTAGATAAGGAATGATTCATAAAGAAATTTTGGACTTATTAAAAATATATAGGATGGTGATTTAATCTTACATGAGTGAATTTGGAATAAAAATAAAAAATATAGAGGCTGCTACTCTTTATGAATATAATAAAGGACTAAGAGAGCATTATGATTATAAAGATGCTATGTTTGTAAACAGTTTATTCAAAGATTTTATGTGTGACAATGGTTTAAAAGTTTGGAACGGTGAATTTACAAGAGATTTAATTTGTTTGGAATTTAATTTTGGGACAAGATCTTATGAAGACGAAATTAAACATATTAAAAAGATAGCTAAAAAGGCACGTTTAGAATATAAAAAAGCAGCTAGTTCAAAAAGTAAAAAATTGATGGATATTCAATTTAATAAAAAGAATAAAATTATGCAATTGTATGATTTTGCAAACAAACACAAAGATGAATATTTTCAATTGTCAGCAGATAATATTCGAGAAGAATTTTATAAAAACGGTGTTGATGTTGAATATATTATCAGAAAACGTTCAGGAGAAATAATCAAAAAAGAAGTAATACATTATAAGATGCTATATAGAAGTACTGGTAAAGCAAAAAAGGGTTCTTGTATGTTCATACGAGATAAATTATACAATAAAGCTTCTTCTTTCCTTAGAATGGGAATTAAACTTCCTAAAAAAAATGCAGATATAGTTGGAATCAATGCATACTCTCCTCTTATAAGTAGTGGTATTGTAGGTAAGGTTAAAATAAATCCTAAAAACATCTTAGTTTTAAAAGACGTAGATAGATTTTTTACTACAAAAGTTGTTTCTGTTGAAACTGATAAGAATAAGCGTTGTATCGCAAAAACTATTGAAAATTATAAATTAAAAAACACGTTATTTGATGGACAGGCATTAATTGATTCAAGTATTTTCCCTGATTGGGGAAATGGGTATGTTCTTTTACGTCATCATTTTTGTAAGATGGCTGCCTTTTGTAGTAATATTCAATTGTTTTTCCGTGATTATTTCGGCGAAGAATATTATACCGCCACAGTTGAAGATATGTGGGGAAACAAACATTACGTAAAAGATATTGAATTAATTACTACTGACAATGCTATGAAATGGATTAAGTATAATGTTTCTTATGACTATTGGTGTAATAAAGTATATGAAAATGGCTGTATGTTTGGAATTGTTAAAACTGCCCATTGTAGTAAATTAGGAAATGTTCAGAGAATGAGTTATCAAATGGTTAACTCTTTAAATATTGATACTATGAATGAAGTTTGTAAAGAAAGTATTAAATATATTAATAAGTTAAAAACAGATGATGATTTCTTTTTAGATTATTTAAGAAAGAATATTAATTTTTCAAATGATTATGAGGTATTAATGGCTTTATGTAATCAAAATAAAGATTTTTTAAGAAGTTCATATTTTAGAGAACGAAAGAAAGCTATTATTATGAATTATGTTTTAAATTTTAAAAGCGGAAAGATAATTCAAAATGCAGATAATCTTGTTATTGTTGGTTCTCCTTATGCCATGCTTTTGTACGGAGCTACTGGAAATCCTGATATTGTTGATGAAGATGATACTTTTTCTGTTGAAGATTTAGCAATACAATGTTATACAAGTAGATTTGCAGATGATGAATATCTTGCAGAATTTCGAAGTCCGTTTAATGGGAAATATAATTTAGGATATTTACATAATATATATGACGAAAGGTTTAATAAGTATTTTAATTTTTGCAACCAGATTATTGCAATAAATATGAATGGTACAGATTTCCAAGATCGTAACAATGGATCAGATCAAGATTCTGATAGTATTTATACTACAAATCAACCTCAAATTGTTGACCATGCAAAAAAATGCCAAATGTTATACCCAACAATTGTAAATAATATTCCGAAAGATTCTAATATATATAATAATACTATGGAAGATTTTGCTAAACTTGATAATAAATTGGCAGCTTCACAATTAGACATTGGGGAATCAAGTAATTTAGCTCAACTCGCACAAACTTATGACTGTACTTTTGGAGATCAAAAATACAAAGACTATGTGTGTATTTTAAGTGTCTTGGCACAAATTGCAATAGATAGCGCAAAACGTTTATTTGATGTAGATGTTAGTTCTGAAATTAGACAAATCAAAAAGGACATGAATGTTAAAGAAAACAAATATCCTTCTTTTTGGAAAATAATTCATAGAGATTTTAAAGATAAAAACATAAATCACGATTTATTATGTCCTATGAATTATTTATACAATCTAAAGCTTGACCAATTTAGGTCAAATCAATCTACTATTCCAGTAGAGTATTTTTTCAAAAAATTTAAACTAGAAAAAAACAGAAAAACTTGCAAAAAGGTTGAAGATATAATTGAAACATACATTAATAAGTCATCAAGTAATTTTTGTTCTGATAATGAAGATGCATATTTTCTTTTAAAGATGGATTTTGATAATATGATTAATGATATTACAAGAATATATGTATCAGGAAATTATATTGGATTATTTAGTTGGTTAATTGATCGTGCCTTTTGTTTGTCAATTGCACAAAAGCAAAATCAATACAAATTAAAGTCCACTATAAAAAAAAGACGTTCAATTTTAATTAAGGCATTGTACAGTATAAATAGTGCAAATTTACTAAAATGTTTTTCTAATAATTGTTGATTTTGCTCAAAAAATGGCTGTTTTTAGGGACACCTAGACAAATTTACCCTCTGGAACTGCCCATTTTTAGGGCATTTTTCACAAGTTCGTTAAGTTGCATAATGAGGAGAAAGAACTTTTATTGTTTTAGTACCTCTCCGCTCATAAATGCAAATGCGGAATATAAATATGCAACAGCTGTTTAAAATAAAAAAAGTTGCCTATAGGGCATCAATTACATACTGCGTCCTTCAGGGACATTAATTGTGTACATTTCATGTTGTACTCTTCTTTTCTTTTCGGTGACTGTACTATCGTTCTGATGGTATGGTTGCCGATTATTCTTTTAATCTCTTATAGCTCAGTTGGTAGAGCATCGCACTGTTAATGCGAAAGTCGTAAGTTCGAGTCTTACTGGGAGAGCTTTCTACTTTTGTAGGACTGGTTGGTTTCGGATCAGGAGATGTTAAATCTTAAAAATAAACATGGTGACATGTATAAAGTGGTTTTGTCGTATTACAAAGCTGCGACTGTAGAAATATAGTTTAACGGAAAACACATAGGATTTATGCCTAGCCTTCTATTCAAGGACGACTGTTGGCGAATATGGTTAGGTAGGTATCTTGATATAGGTACTGTATTAACACAGAAATGTGGGGATAATCCATGTATAAATGGTACGAGTTCCGCAAGAATTAGTGCTGTTTAAATTATTATATAAACATCTTAAATCGAAAGATAGGTGTTTTGTAATGAAGTATTCCGATAGCAAGGAAGACAGGGTGGTGATGATTGGGCTGTATCCAAAAGATGCGGATGATCAAATGTACACCTCATCATCCATAATAAGTACATACTTTTGAAGAATATTTATATTTTTGATAAATAATAAAAAGAACAAATAATGATATTAATAGCAAAAGTGTGTGCGACCGCAAAGAGAAAAACAACTTATTCACCTGTAATATGGTGACATATAGCACTCGCAAGGTGTTACATGAGAAAGTACAAGTACGTGCAACTCTAATAGGCTGCAACCTATGAATCTCGCAAGGAAGAATGTGCAGAAAGAAAATCTATAATACTTTGTGGTAAGAGTTTGCCGATTATGTCAAAATCGGTGTTGTTGCTAACTACAAGCTAATCGCTTGTGTGATAAACTGTGTCCAACCACAGTAGATGTTAGTGTATTGAGTCAAATATCTCAGCTCATATTAAGTAAAAGTCTCGTGTTTTACACGGGATTTTTTATTTTGGCTAGTAGAACAATGGTAGTTCAACTCCCTGTTAAGGAGAAGGTTGTAGGTTCAAGTCCTACCTAGCCAGTTTTCTTCCACTTCTTGTGGAAAATATATTATAAAGGATGTGAATTGCAATAATTCAAATAAGTAAAAAGGAAGCTATGATTCTAAACAGAGATTATAATATTCCATATAAGTGTGAAGGTGGAATTTCTCATTCTTCTCCTAGTAAATATAAGAAGAATCGCAAGTATTATCTTTGTGAAAGAAATTATAACCTTCGCATGTTAAAGAAAATAAGAAATATGTAATTGCCTATGAAAAATAGAATTAGTTATAAAGGATTTTTCATAGACAGAACAGAAAATGGTTATCGTATTTGTCGTCAAGAAGATATTGGTAAACATACTCACCTTAAAAATCTTAATCCTTCATATCAGCTTATTAATAATGTATTGTCTAATAAGATTCCTAAAAGATGTGGGATATATTATTTACAATCTCATATTAGATTGAGTTATGATGAAGACTACATAAAGAAAATAAACGATTATATTAAGGTGAAACAAGGTAAAACTAAACAAATGTATTTCAATCCCGGCAGAAAGCGTTCTGGTGGGAAATTTTAGTTGAGAAAGGAAATAAAAGGAATGTTTAAAGTAAAAGAAACAGAAGCAAAAACTACTCCAAGAAAGAAAAATTTGGAGTTAAAGAATATATCTGTAAAAGATTTAAAAATTGTAGATACAGATACTGGCGAAGATATTACAGAACAGGTTATAGCAGAAATCCCTAAAGATGTTGATACTGTAGATTTCAAACTTACTTTTGAATTACCTGATAAAGAAACGGTTGAATCTACTGAAGACGAATAAGAAAGTGGGTGGACGTTATATACGATTTTGACAAAGAATTAGAAAAATACGGATTAACTTCTACTACTTATGAACAAGTATTAACAGAAATTTCTAATAAAATGTCTGGTCTTTCGGATATAGACTGGAAAGAACTTGTAGATAAATATGGTATTAAATGCCATTATGACAGTGTTAGAAAAGCTAGTCAGACTATCTTTGGTAATTATTTTGTAAGAGAGTATTTAAAATCTAAGAATATAACTGAAAAATCATTTACCCTTGATGACGCAAAAGAGATTCTTGGTGAACAGTATATTGTTAAACAGCAAATTCACAACGACAGATTAAAGTTAAATAAAATGAAACGAGATTTAGTTCCATGTCTTACTGTTGCTGATGAATTAAAACAGTATATGAAGGATAATGATTTTTCATTAAAGATACCTGAATATATGTATGAACCTATTGTGGATAATTCTAAATACACTATGGTGTGTCATATTACAGATTGGCATATAGGATATGTAATTAATAATTGTAATGGTAATTATTTCAATTGGGAAATTGCAAATGAACGAATTAACAAATATATATCTGAATGCAAAAAATATATAGATATGTATGGAATTAAGAAAATATTTGTAATATCAACCGGAGATATGATTGAGCAAGTATATATGCGAAACACCCAGGAACATAATTGTGAATTCTTACAATCTATGCAGATACACAAAGCAACAAAATTAATATATAGATTATTAGTTGCTTTGGCTGAAGAGTGTAATGTTGTTTATGGTGGCATAGCTGGCAACCATGACAGAATGTCTGGAGATAAAAAGAAAAGTTTTGAAGGTGATAATGCCAATGTGCTTATTACTGAACAGATTAAAGATTTGGTTGAAGTTAGTGGTTCAACTAGAATTTCTATATTAGAAACAAATTATTCTGATTCAGACATTAATATTATGATTTCGGGTTTATCCTGTAAATTTATACATGGTGATAAATATAAAAATGATAAAAGCAATTTTGCTAAAATCATTTCAAGTGATAATCAATTTTATGACTTAATTTTCAGTGGTCATTTACATAATTTTTCTGTTCAATCAGAAAATCATGGTCGTTATGTAATTTCTAGTGGATGTCTAAGCGGATTTAATGACTATTCTAAAAATTTCTTTTGTGCTACTTCTGCTTCACAAACAATTGTTATTTTAAAGGAAAATGAAGTGGAAATGATAAAAGATATTAAATTAAATTAAATTAAATAATATTGCAGTCCACCATTCGGTTTGGCTTGGCTAAGTGTAATGAACTGATAGATATACAACTGCAAAAACATAGCACTTTACGTGCAGTATAGAATACACATACGAAAAAGGGATTATAGTAGTTCGTATCACACCAGAATCCCTGAACCTACGGGTGACAGACCATTGGGTAATTCCATAGGAGCGTTGTTAGGATACGAGAATATTGAGGGAGTAGACCTTATATGGCTGCTACCCTCTTTTTGTTAAAAGAAAAATATTAAAGGAAAATAAAGGAGAAAAATTAAATGACAAAGGATTTATTATTAAAGACAATTAGCGAAAGAATTGAAGGTGCTTCAAAGGCAGATATTAAGGTAGTTATTGACACTTTTGAAGACGTTATTTTTGATACATTAAAGGCTGATTCAAGTGAAAAGATTAAATTCGGGAAATTAGGTGCATTCTCAGTGAAGGCAGTTCCTGCAAAAGACGGTATAAGTGCTATTAACGGCAAGCCTTGGCATACAGATGCACATAATGAAATAACATTTAAGATGTCAAAAGCAAATAAAAATATTTAGTTTAGGTGGTGTTTTTAATTATGGAAACAATATATTTTGAAGATGCTTTAGACTTTGCCGTTAGTGTTGATTCTATGTATGAAAATGTATTAAATAAGGCAGATTTAGCCGATATATCTATTATTGCAAAGTATAAAGAAGCAAACGAAATCATTAAATCATTAATTAAAATTGGCGAATATGATATTCATTCTTTTGATAATTTTATCAATCCTAATCATTCACCTGAAGAATATAGTGATGAATATATTATTAGTATTATGAATAGCGAACTATATATTGAACCTTTTAAACAAGATGATGATTATATAGGCGATGAATCAAAGTATATTTATGTATTAAGTAATTGCTCATCTAAAGTATTATCGCATTTAGAAAGTGACAATATATATGAAGTTGTTATAGGCGAAGAAGATTGCGATTGTGAAAATTGCAAACTATATTACGAGCCTATATCTTCTACTTCTACTACTACTTATTCTATTAATGATAAAACTGTTAGTAAAGAAGAATATGAAGATGCTATGGCTAAAATAGATTTAAAATATAAGGAATTTCATGATGAAATGAATAGATGGATAGATTTGTTAAGCTTGTAAAGATGTTAAATCTTGAATTTATAGAGAGTGTGTAGTTTTCTATGCACTCTTTTGTTTTGGGTATGTAGTTCAGTTGGTTAGAACAACCGGCTTTTAACCGGTAGATCAGGGGTTCGAGTCCCTTTATGCCCACTGATTCAAAGTTTCTGTGAATGGAAAACAGAGAATAAATATATGAATAAAAAATCAGTAGAGAATTTAGATCTTAATAGAGTTAAAAGAGTTTTGTAAGAAGTAGCTTAGTTACCACTATTCTACTTCTTTTTTTATATATGAAAGGAAGTGAGATTTAATGAGTAGAAAAATACAGCATAATAATATTGTTACTGATGAGTTATTGGCTCAGTGTAATAAAGAAAATATAGAATTAGGAAATGATTTTTTGGATTATCTTCGTTCAGTGGATAGATCTCCGAATACAATTAATGCGTATAGGCGTGACCTTTTTATTTTTTGGGTTTATCTACTTCAGCATTGCGATAACAAATTCTTTATTGATTTATCTAAGAGGGATATTGCTCGTTATCAGAGTTTTTGTCTTACTGAATATAAATGGTCGCCAGCTAGAATGCGTAGAGTAAAATCTACTCTCTCTTCTCTTTCAAATTATGTCGAAACTATATTAGATGATGAGTATGAGAACTTTAAACCGATTATACGCAAAATTGAAAATCCTGCAAATGAGAAAGTATTTACTAAAACTGTGTTATCTGATGAACAAGTACAGGGAATGCTTGATTATTGGGTTGAAAAAAGTAAGTATGACAAGGCTTGTATTTTAGCATTAGCTGCATTTAGCGGTAGACGTAAGAGTGAATTACCACGATTCAAAGTGTCTTATTTCGATGACGAAAATATTATATATGGTTCTTTATATAAGACACCTGAAAAGATCCAAACAAAAGGAAGAGGATCACGTGGAAAAATGTTAGTGGTATATACACTTGCAAAACCGTTTAAGCCATATTTTGATTTGTGGATGAATTATAGAAAAGAACATGGAATTGAATCAGAATGGTTATTTCCAAAGAAAGTAAATGGAGAATATATAGATGAACCTATGGATTCAAGCACTCTTGACAGTTGGGCTGATACATTCAGCAAACATTTAGGAGAAGATTTTTATTTTCACAGTCTTCGTCACTTCTTTACAACTTCTTGTTCTCGAAGCGGTCTTCCTGATGATGTAATTCAAATGCTAGTCGGTTGGAGTTCGCTAGATATGGTATCAGTGTACAAAGATATTGACGCAGATGAACAATTTGCAAAATATTTTGCTGATGGAGAAATAAAACAGGTAGAACAAAAATCACTTTCTGATTTGTAGACAATCCTGATGAAGCTTTTGTCTAACACTTCGTCTAATTCCCTCTTGTACCACACAATATTATGTGTTACAATACAAATTAAGAAATACAAGCAATTATCCGTTAGACGGTTTAAAGCCTATATGTGGTGTGTAGGCTAATAAATTTTATATCTATTAACACAAACTTAACCGCTAAGACTTATGGCGGTTATTTTTGTGCATCTTTCTATCAATGAATCTTACTAAGTATGTAGCAATTGTACTACCTACTATTCCGATTCCAAGTGCAACTAAAATATTAATAGTGTCGTCCTCCTTTCTTGTTATTTCCTCGAAAGGATTATATAAACATGAACAAAGTATTACTACTTTGGTACGACTCTAAACCGCCTACCATCTCATCTAGCCCGTAATGAAATGTTGAATAATTGCTTGTCTGACTCATTATATATCTTCTGACAATTTCTGTCAAAATATTCCATGAATAAGAGAATAATAAAATATAACAAGCTGCTCACATTCAAAAGGAAGTGAGGGCGGTCTGTCAATCCGTTGATAGATTTTAAAAAGTGAGCTGTCACTGACCGATATGTGACATAAATATAAAGGTCGGTTTGCGAAATTATTGACCTTGGAACGGTCTAAAACTTCCCACTGCTTACTGCTCATTGGCGGTGTTGTTTCACAATGTACATAACATTGTATTTTGACACAAGGAGAGGTCTTGCCTTAGTAGACGATTAAAAATAACGAGTAATCCACCACCATTAAGCGTGGAACGATGAAGTTTGGCATTTCTACATCTTGTAGCATTGTAAGCCCTACTATTTCACTAGGTAGAGCCGACAGTTTAGCGACTCTAGTACGCACGAAACCTGGTGGGATAATTTTCGTGCTTCTCTACGTTAGTGAGAACTTTATATTGAGATAACCGAATTGATTTCGGTTGAGAGACAAGAATAATTTCTTGTTTCTTATAAATATGAACAAAAATCGTAAGAGATTTTTATCAGAGGTGGTGCTTGCACCAAAACTGAATTTCACTGTATACGGGTAAGACACCCGTATTTTGCCGTTATAGCTCAATTGGTAGAGCAATTGCCTAGTAAGCAATAGGTTATGAGTCCGAGTCTCATTGACGGCTTTAAGCAACCGTCTTATTGTCGGTTTGCATAAATCGACAAAATATTTTAGAAAGGAGAAATAAATGTCTAATATAGTTTTAAATGATAAAAATGAAATTAGAGCTAATAAAATATCTTCGGACAATAATGATATTTCAGAAATTGAATTTTATATACCTGACAATTATAATTATGATTCAATTAAAGTTCTGATTTTTGATAAAAATAATATTTATGATATTTGTTCTTTAGTAAAATTGGACGAACGAATTAATTATAATATATGCAAACTAGACTTCTCTTCTACTATCAGGATATCTAGTGGAGAATGTCAAATTGGATTGATTAGAATAGATGTTAAAAAACATACTTGCTATACTACTAATATTGTAGATGTAACATTAGATATTAAAAGTTATTCGGCTTCTCATTTAACTTTTGTATCCACAGAATTAAACAATTCTATAAATGAATTATACCAGAAGATAGTCTCAATGACGGAGATGAACATTGAAATATACGATAAAATAAACGGAGGTGAAAAACAATGATTACTTCAGCAGAAGAATATAAACAAGCCTTGTTAAATATTCAGCAAGGTTCAATTGTTGTGCATACAACACTTCCAAGTACAGAGCCTCGTATTCCTATTGATTTAGACACTCGAAATATTAACGTTCCCGATGAGTTTAAGTTTTTAGCAACAAAGAAAGAAACAAAGGCTGAAACAATTTATTTTATTTGCGATAGATATTTTGATGATATAGATTTATCCACTAAAACATGTGTAGTTCAGTATGTCAATACGGATGGCAAAACTACAAATCGTGGATTATACCCTGTTACGGAAATTGATGTTGATTCTATTGACGGAAAGATAATTTTCGGTTGGCAGATACAAAGTGAATCTACACAATTGGCAGGAAAAATAGAATTTGCAATAAGTTTCTACGAAATTGGAGAAGATGAAACAGGAATAAACGAATTTAAATATAATTTAACTACTCTTGCTACTTCTTCTTTGATTTTAGATACGTTAGATGTTTGGAAAATAACAACAACTCCTATTACAACTCCTAGTGAGTTTCAGATTTGGTTGAACAAAATAAATACAATTGCACAAGAGGCAAATTCTAATAATAATGAAACTAAAGCAAAAATTAAAGAGTTTGATGACAATTTTAACGGAAAAATTAGAGATATTAATACTACAGCTATAAGTCAGATTGAAGCGATTAATAATACAGCAAATGCTAATATATCAAGTATAAACGCTACGGGGTCTGCAAATATAAATGTGCTAAATGATACTTTTAGAGCAAATATGCAAACATTTAATTACAATGCAGATAATATATACAACAGTAAAGTTTATTCGATTAGCCAAGTTACTGAGAGTAAAATTAGTGATATTAATGCTACAACACGGAGTCAAATTGGTGCTATTAACGACACGGCTATAAGTCAGATTGAGGCAATTAATACTACAGCAAGGAGTCAGATTGATGATATTGAAAATCATGGCAATGATATTCTCAAAAATCTTGGCATTGTAAATAATGCAAAGTTATATACGGATATATATTTTGATTGCCAAAGCTATAATCGCTTTATGATTACTTCATATACAATTAACGGTGATGATGTAATTAAAAACGAAACAGGTACAATTGATGTAACTAAATTAAAAGCAGACGGTTCTACAATAGTGGATAAAAAGATTACTCTACCTACTGATTGTGCATTCAATACTGAAATTAATATTGACAATTGTGCAAAGATTAAAATCAAACTTGGTTGGTATAATGGAGCTTCTGATCTTTCTGTTTCTTTTACATATGCATTATATAGTGATTATAGCGATGTTACTAATAAATGTGATTCTACTATGAATACACTCAATAGTCTTGCATATCTTACAATTGAAGAAGAATCTAATGGCGAGGAAATACCGATTTCATATGCGACAGAAGCCTATGTAACGGCTCAAATTAACGCTCTTAGAGAGGAGTTGAAGTCTAATGGCTAAGATTGTTACACTAAAAGATAAAAATGGTGAAAATATCTATCCTAGTACGTTTTCTACACTTATATATGATAACAATGGTAAATCTGTTGATTCTGCTCTTAATGGATTAAGGGGTAATATTAGTAGTAACACTTCCGATGAAGGAAAGTCAATTGTTATTAATGATGGGTGTAATCATGGGAAATTGAGTATTAGTGTTAAAGGGAACAGTGTTCAAAATAACAAAAAGGGAATACAATTATTTAATGTTAATGATAAACATTTAAGTTCTTGGAATTCTATTTTTTCAATAGATGATAATGATTACATAATAGCTAATATTCCAGCAAATACCACTGAAAACAATATATATTATAATTTTTATACAAATAAGTCTGATAATCTATTAGAAAATACAGATTATTTATCAATAACAGAAATAGCTTCTATTCCAACTAGTTGTAGTATTAATATAATTTCTCCTAATGTAGATTCGCAGTTTAAAGAATACGCAACATTTACAAAAACAAGTCTAAAAAAAATAACTTCTAAAGATAATTTTGATGAAAGCACAACAATGTGTAGAGGATATGTTATTGCCCTTCCTAATTGTCCTGGTGGAACAATAAAATTTAGAGTTTCAATAATAGAAGATACTTCTGTAACTATTAATAATTTTAAATATGAATCATTTACAAACAAAACGGTGACTCCTAATCCTGAATATCAGGAGAATATTATTAGTTGTGATAATCCGACTTTATGTGTAAGTGGGAAGAATTTATTTAATTTAAATAATGTAATTACTTATCCCAAAGTCGGAGTGACGAACTCTCTTCTATTAAACAATAGTGAAATACAATTTACGGTGACAAGAAATGATATATATTATGGCGATGTTTTTAGGGTCGGTAGTACAACGACAAAGCCTGATATAATATTAACTCCTGTTTCACCCAACACCACTTATTCATTTTATTTAAGTAACCAAGAGCTTAACAAAAATTTTGTTAGTTTCTTTGGTTCAGATAAGATTGCTATAACTCCGTACACGCAATTTAATGCTTCACAATTCACTTTTACTACTCCTTCTAATTGTTATTATGTACATATTAGATTTGGTAAAGGCGATGCTGTGGTCGGACAAACATATTCGACTAAAATAATGTTTATGCAAGGTGATACAATTACAGATTTTGAATCTTATAAAGAACCACAGACTCTTAAAATTCCGTATGTATTAAGAGGTATTGGTGATATAAAAGATGAAATAACAATTAGTGATAGTAAAGTCGAATATATACAGAGAATTGCTGAAGAAACTGTAACGCTTAATGAGTTATCAGAAACAAGCGATTATGCAGGTAGATATATCGGGAAATATAAAATAAAAAACCAGTATAAAGCTGCTAGTTATGGCAACTTTTGCACTTCTGCTAAATATAAATCGTGGGCTTTACCTTCACAAACAGAATGGGTAATTTCTACTTCGAGTAGAGCTATATATTTTTCACCACCATTAACTAGTGAATATACAGCAGATACTCTTAACGCATATTTATCAGATAAACCTATTACTTTAATTGGTTGTTTAGAAACTCCAATCACAACAGACATTACAGACACAGAATTTGGACAATCTCTTCTTAAATTGTATTGTAATTCTCCCACAACTACTATCTATACAGATTCTAATGTTGACATTACGGCGACTTATGAGATTTCAACAAGTAACTATTTTCAAAATAAATTAGCAGAATTAAAAACAAAGTTAGGAGGTGTATAAATGAGTGCAAGTTATATAACAGATAGTGAAGGTAACGTTGTATATCCTAAGACTTTAGCGAAATGTGTTAATAAGGGTGGTTCTACTCTTGAAGAATATCTTAACGATGTTGAAGATGCTACATTAATCAAACCAACAGCACAAGGAACAGACATACAGTTAAAAGATGCGTCAGATATGAACGTACAGGAATTGCATTTGTATGGGAAGACGGAGCAAAAGACTACTAAGGGTATACAGCTTTTGAATTTGAAAGATGCAAAAGGCGGAACAGGCGATGGAGTAACATACACGCCTAACGGAGACGGCAGTTTTAAAAAAACAGGAACAGCAACAGGACAAATAGGCAATATATGGCTGAAAGGTGGATATTATTCAGACTGGGAAAATAGAACGCCAATAATCACATTAGAAGTAGGAAAAAGCTACTACATAAAAGATTGTGCAATTTTTCAAGGACAAACAAATATAGCATCAGGGAGCAGATATACTATTATTAATGTAACAGAAGAAAAATATCCAGGGGGAATTAAAATTACGGGAATCCGAAACACAGGATTTACTTTAAATAAAACATACAATGAAGTCATATATCCGATTATCGCCGAAAGCTCAACAGCCATCGAATGGGAAGAATATACAGGCGGGCAACCAAGTCCTAGTCCTGACTATCCGCAGGAGATTAAACCTTGTGAAAATCCTACGATTAGTATTTCAGGAAAAAACAAAGCAAAAGAATATGAAGTAAATAAAACGAATAAGCCGTACACGACAATTCTAAACATAGATGCAGACTTAGAAGCAAATAAAGAATATAGCCTATCATTCATAGCAACTAAAGGTCTATGGTTTTATTTCAACGAAAATTTATTTGCTTATGATATGAAACAGGCGACTGGAGACTATCAGACAATTAAATTAAAAACGGTAGCAACTCTTTCGAAAGATAATCCTAATCAATTCAACAAAAGCTTGCAAAAATGGATTATCTTAAAAACAGATGCGAAAAATACAGTGGTAGCAGATTTTGACAAAGTTCAATTAGAAGAAGGAAACGTTGGGACAGCTTATGAAGAGTACAAAGAAATTCAGTCAGCACAGCAAACTTGCGAGTTAAACGGAATTGCCGCTATTCGAGACGAGTTGATAGTCAGAGCAGATGGAACAGGAACATTAATACAAAGATTCGCAAAAGAAAGCGTAAAATTTAATAAGCTCATTGAATCACAAGATTGTGCAGGTAGATATGTAATTTTTAATTATTTGAAAAATCATTACAAATCCGTTCCTAAATGCTTATGTAACATAGCGAATAGAGCAGATTGGGGGGAGCCGGTATATAAGAAATGGGTTTTTTCGCTGGCAGAACATACCGTATATATCTCACCACCGAAGGGAAGCGGATATACAGTAGATACATTAAAAGAATACCTTGCCAACGCTGATGTAATGGTAATGGGTGAGATAAAGGAACCTATAGTTAACGAACTAAGTTCAGAAGAGGTTCAAAAAATACTTGCACTTCACACAAACAAACCGAATACAACAATCTGGAACGACCAGAACGCAGATATGCAGATTACTTATGTAGCTGACACAAAAAAGTATATTGATGATAAATTTGAAGAATTAAGCGAAGCAATAACCACTTCTACTACTATCGATTCTTTGGATACATCTAATTAAGTTAATTAATGTTTCGAATTAAATATTGATTTAAGAAAGAGCGGTTTCAACACCGCTCCTTCTTAAATCAGATAAAAACCTTAATTATTTGACATACGAATTATAAACCTGATTCGAAAAACCCAAGAATGAAAAATAATTAAGGCAATGAATATTATATAATTAAAATTAGCATATGTCAAATAACAAAGAGTCATTTCATGTGAGATGGCTCTTTTGTTATATACACCTTTAGCTTAATTGGTAGAGCAACGATCTCCAAAATCGTCAGGTCTATGTTCAAATCGTAGAAGGTGTGCTAAGTGCGGAAATTGCACTTCCAAAACATTCAAAATATTTGTACAAATGGTTTTATATACAAAAAATAGAGAGTATTGTCAACTCTCCATTTAATTATACTATTACCATAAATCAACGGTATCTTTATTATTTACTTCTACCAAGTAATCTTCATCTACATTAAATGGTTCGGTGTTCTTATTGCACTCATAGCATAATGGAACTATGTACCATTTGTTGTCTCCGTTTGTTTTCCTAACATGTGCGCCTACTTTTGCATGATTATAACATTCCTCACATTGACAACATGTTGGGAATGGGAGTAAAGATTTATTTTCCCAATATGTTATCCAAGAGGAGAAACCTTTAGAATTTGAATATCTATCTTTTGATGTTCCGTTGATGTTTTTAACTTCAACCATTATATCATCTCCTTTTGTAAGTTTGGCATATTTTATCGCAATCTGTCGAATTAGTCAAGTGTAAATTGTGTAAAAGAGAATAAATATATAGCCAACTATGAGAGGATCGTTACTGTTTCGATTGCAGGTGGTTGGAATTATGGCAGTAGACATAAGAACTGATCATTCTTGTGTATGTGGGTTTTACACCTAACCTCCCCACTTCTACTGCTATTTTTAGTTGTTGTTTGAGGTTAGGACGAAAGGTTACAGGTGATTTTTATGGGATATACACATGGTACTACTGTTGATTCGAAAACAAGAATATGTACTAAATGTAATACAGAATATCCAAACACAAATGAATATTTTTCTTATGCAAATAAAAGAATTGGTAGATTGAATGCGGTATGCAAAAATTGTCAAGCAATAATCAATAAAGAAAAGAGATTAAAAATTATTGAACAAAATAAAGAAAAAGATTTATTTTATTCTGGTACTCGTCATTGTAAAAAATGTGGACGTGATTTACCTAATAATAAATTATATTTTCCAATTGATTTAGCTTGTATAGATGGATTACGAAATGTATGTAGAGAATGTAGTAAAAAAGAATCTGGATTTTTAAATCCTGACTATACGGTTTTTGAAAAATGGTCTGAAGCTGAAGATAAAATAATGTATGAAAATTATAAGGATTTTACAGGTGAAGAATTACATAATATATTTTTCCCAAATAGAACCGTAAGATCAATTGAATGTCATGCAGGTGTTTTAGGAATTTCAGGTAAAAATTATGAAACACAAAATAGAGCTAATATTGCAAGGAGTTTAAAATGTAGTGAAAAATTAAAAGGAAGAATTATTTCACAAGAGGCGAGAGATAAAATTTCAGCTACTAAAAAAGAATATTATAAAACTCATGATGGCTGGTGGAAAGGTAGAAAAAGAAGTCCTGAACAATGCAAAGCTATTAGTGAGCGCATGAAAGGTAAATGGGCTGGTGACAAGAATCCACGACATATTAATCCTTTAAATGGAGAACTTAATGGTCGTTGGAAAGGCGGTATCTTGCCGACATACACGGAACTTCGTTCTGATACAAAAGATTGGTTCAATGAATCAATGGAATTTTGTAATTATAAATGTGTAATTACTGGTGGAGAATTCGATAATGTACATCATACTACCGCTTTTAGAGATATTGTTGATGAAGTTTTTAAGTTGACTGGTGTAGAAGTCAAACAACAAGTATGTGATTATACAGATGAAGAATTTCAACGATTAAGAGATGAATTAAAAGATTTACACATCATATATGGATATGGTGCTTGTATAAATAAAGACGTACATAAACTATTTCATGATAATTATGGATATACCAAATTCTCTCCGTATGATTTCTTAGATTTTGTATATAGAATTGATATTGGGGAATTTGACGAATGGTTTAAGAAAAACAATTTACAAATAAATATCAACTACGATTATGTAGAATATTTGGAAAGCACTCTTACTGTTATTGCAGAGAGTGCTTAATTTATTGGAATAAAAGGAGGTGGCTGTTAATTGGCTACAAGAAAAAGCACTACGCAACCAGTTAAATTAACGGCTGCTGAAGCTAGAGAAAAAGTTGAAGAATTACAGTACAAGCTTGATAAATATGCAGGTACTGCTCACTGCCCTATGTGTAATAAACATAAGGATATAGAAACAAAATTTTATTATGATACAGATCCTTTACTTGGTGGAAAAAGTTTTTCGAGAATCTGTCGTGATTGTGCCCGTAAAATTGCATTACGAGTTGACGAACGAGGCGAAGAACATAAGCCAACGAAAGAGAGCGTACAGAAAGCATTATATTATCTTAATAAACCTTTTCTTGAAACTGTATGGAATGCAAGCATTCAAGAATCTGAAAATATGGTTACAGGAAAAGGTAAGGAGAACGTCTGGACTTCATACATTAAAAACATCAGTATGAAAAATTATGTTGGTATGGGGTACATGGATTCCGACATGTTCAAAGAGAAAATAGTTTACAAAGATGAAGAAGCCACACAAGAGAATAAAGAGGAAGAATTATCTGAGGATGTCGTTGAAATGTATAAAAAAAATAAGCGAACAGTCCTTCGATTTTTAGGTTATGATCCTTTTGAAAATGAACCAATTTCAGAACAACCTATTCTCTACTCTAAGCTTGTTGGATATTTTGATGAGTCCGTAAAAGATGACGGATTAAAACTTGAAGCTGTAATTGAAATTGTGCAAAGTTTTAAGGATGTAAAAACAATCAATGATACTATTTCACAATATAAGAAACAACTTGGTAGCAATCCAGGTGTTATATCAACTATTAAATCTTTAGCTGAAACAAAACAAAAGATGATATCCTCTGCCCTTGCACTGGCAAAGGATAACGGAATATCTGAAAATAACAACAATAGAAAAAGTAAAGGTGCTGGTACTCTTACTGGCATCATAAAAGAATTACAAGAAATGGATTTAGATGGTTCTGAGGTAAATACATTCGATTATGAAACTAATATGGCAATCGAAGATATTATGACAAGAAACCATCAGAACCAATTAAAGCAGTTAAATCCTGATGAAAACGATTGGGAAAAAGAAGTTATTCATCAAAAAGGATTATTATTTAATCTTCAAAAAGAAAGAGATAATGCCGTTGAATTTAGTAGGTTATTAAAAAAGGAAAATAAAGATCTTAAAGATTTTTTATTTGAAAAAGGTCTTATAGATGAGAAAGGACAAGTAATCGAAGATGGCTGATGATAAGATTGTTTTGATGGGTGATTCTATTAATGAATTCACTCCAAAGAATTTTACTTTTTTCAAAAAACCTACTTATTATGATATGTCTGAATTAAAGCTAGAGGGTTTAAAAAAATTCTCTGAAATAATTCAGTGGGGGCGCAGAAACCCAGTAAAATTCTGCGAAAGATTTTTCGGTATCGAATTTCTTGACTATCAGAAATATGTATTTATGATGTCATGGATTACACCAAATGTTGTTTGGTGTATGAGTCGTAATGCTGGTAAGACAACTCTAGGTAGCCCATTTTTGATGGCTAAAACAATGTTACTGCCCAAATTTGAAGGATACATTTTGTCAAGCACAGGTTCTCAAAGTATAGGTATGATGAAGAAGATTGAATCTATTGCAAAAAAAGAAATCGCTTCATTTACTGGTTTGACAGATGTATTTCTAAACGAACTTGTTAAAAGTTCAAATAGCGAGGGCTTTCGGCACGATCCAGCATCTTATTCCTTTAAACTTTATTCAGGATCGAGTTTGGCTACGGTCAACTCAAATTTTGATGGATCTCGTGGTCGAAGAAGCCGACTTAATTTCTATGATGAAGCATCGTATGTATCTGAAGATATGTTCGCTGCTACTCTTCCATTTGTCACTCAGAACAGTGACTTCGCTCTTGGTGGTGATGTTGATGTAACATTACTTCCACCAAATTTTCCAAATCAAGTTGTATGTGCAAGTTCAGCAGGTTCTATGGATGATGTTTTCTATAAAAGATATAAGGAAACTGCAATGCACTCTATGGCAGGTGATAAGAATTATTTCTGTGCAGATATAGATTGTGAAGTAATTCTTCATGCTACTTATAATGGAAAAGTATATCCTGTTCCACTACTTACTCAAGCAAAGATTGATTCAGAAATGAAGATGAATCCAACTAAGGCTACCCGTGAGTATATGAATAAATTCGATTCAGATCTTGGCGATGATATTGCAGTTAAGAAATCACAGGTACTTAGAAATAGTGTTGTCAGACCACCAATGCTTATCAATGATGATAATTCTCTTATGATTATCTGCTTTGATCCCGCCAAAAAAAGAGATAACAGTTTTGTGCTTGTCGGTAAATTACATAGAGATGATAAACGTGGTTGGTTGTTAGATGTTGTAAATGGTATCAATTTGATTGATAAAGAAACACAAAAACCACTTACTACTCCTGAACAGGTGACAATGCTCCAAGATATTATAGTTAGATATAACGGATATGGCGTTCCTGATTATAAAAATATTCACGGTGTATACATTGATGCTGGTTCTGGTGGTGGAGCGACGCAGATATGTGATCTACTTTTTGATAATTTCTATGAAGCAAAGCATAAAGGTGAAAAAGATTATGAACATCATGGATTGATTGATGCGAATTATGATTATGCTGTTCCATATGTAAAAAGATACCCAGACGCTATTGATATTATTCGTATGCGTGAACCAACTAAGTATAAGGCAATTATGTATTCTCAGTTATGTGAAATGATTGATCAGGATTTGATTAGTTTTACTGCTGAGTATGATTATCATGGAAATCTTACTATGCTTGAAGAAGAAAATGGTGAGGTTGTTGAAAAGAATTATAAATTATCTCTTGAAGAAGAAATTGGTCTTAAACAGCTCGATGCCATGAAGGAAGAATTAACTCACATGTATAAATACAAATCTTCTAATGGAAATATTAGATATGACCTCGCTCCTGGTTTTGAGAATATTCTTCATGATGATAGATCGTACTGTCTCGCCTTAATGGGACACGCTTTATTTACATTAAGAAGTCAAGATCAAGTAAGACAAAGAAGACCACAAGAAGATGCCACAAGTTTCATCAATAAACTTACAATCCGTAAAGCAAAATACAATTAAGGAGGTGCATTATTAAATATGCCTAGACCTAAGAAAGTAGATGCAAATTCTAATGCACCTGCTAAAATAAATAACTCGCAGAAGAAAACTACTTCTTCTACTCCAAAACAACCAACCGCAAATGAAATGCGTAAATGGTATGAGAAAAATAAAAATCGTCTGGAAAGATATGAAAATGCAACCAACGCAATCATGAATCTTCGAGACGTACAGAAATCAACTAGATATACAACGATTAGTAACTACTCTAAGGAAGATGTAAAAGATTATATCAAAAATATTTCTTCTAGTGAAAGCGATCTTCGTAGTTTATCACGTTATCTTTATTATCGTTCAGAAATCTATTACAGACTCTGTAAATATTATGCAAATCAGATTGATTTATCTATTCGTAATATTGTTCCACCTTTTGTAATTTCAGAAGATAATGATGTTCAGTCAACACTTCAAAAATATCAAGAAACAGTTGATGTTGTTGATACACTGGGATTAAATTATGAATTTCGTAGAGCTGCATCAATCACTCTTAGAGAAGATGTATTCTATGGATGTGCATATTATACAGAGGGTGAAGGAATGTTTATTCTTCCACTTGATCCTAACTACATGAAAATTAAAGGTGTATTCCCAGATGGTTCATTCGCTTGTGCAATGGATATGAGTTATTTCAGACGACACACTGAACTGCTTGAATATTGGGGCGAGCCATTTAATAGCATGTGGAATGAATATCAAAGTTCAGGTGAGAAATATCAGTTGCTTCCAGAAGAATACAATGTGTGTATCAAGTTTAGGTCTGAGGATTGGGAAACAGTTGTTCCTGTACTAACACCAATATTCCTCTCGTTAATAGACTTAATGGACGCTTCTGATTACCAAGCAGTGCAACAAGCAGCTAATATCTATAAGTTAGTATGGCTTGAGATGAAAACTCTTGGTACAGATGTTGATGATTGGGCGGTAAACCCAGATATAATGATTCAATATTTTAATCGTATGCTTGAAGAGGCATTACCACCTTATATATCTGCCGCTATTGTCCCAGGTGAACTTCATGAAATAAGTTTCCCAGATGATGCGACAGGCGATGTTACTAAAGTTGAAAAAGCAACAAAGGAAATACTTAATACTGCTGGTGGAGCACAGATATTAAATCTTAACTCTGCATCAAACTCGATAGCATTTAAGTTTGGTGTTCTTGCAGATTCTACATTTTCTATTTCGACTCTTATTCCACAGATTCAAGCAATTGTAAATCGACTTTTATCTAGTTGGATATCTGAACCTTGTAAAGTTAAATTCTTTGATGTCTCTATTTATCAGAAGGATGACTTTAAAAAATCGATCCTTGAGTCTTGTCAAAATGGACTTCCAAACAAGATTTTATACAACACATTAAACGGTGTATCTGAAAAAGATACTCTTGCTATGAATTTCTTAGAGGAAGATTGTCTGAATCTTGGTGAGAAGCTTAAACCGTTTAGCACATCATATACACAATCTGGTGATAATCAAGGCGGTAAGCCTGAAAAAGATGAAACAGAACTTACGGATGCTGGACTTCGCACGAGAGACGAGGATCTCAATAATAAATAAAGGAGGTGTCTTAATATGAAATACAATTTTATTAAAACCTCCGACAAGGAGACAAAGGAAAATCTTCTCAAAGAAGGTTTTAAATTGGTATCTCAAGATGGGAACGTGGCAACATTTTTGAATAGCCACTCTCTCACTTTTGAAAATACAAACAATAAAATTCAGTATAGCAACATGCTAACGTTTTAACCACTCTCCTATCTTGAGTGGTGTATCAATTAAGAAAGGAGGAATAGGTTAAATAATGCCAAAAAAAAAGAAAAGACGAATTATGTCTATTGATGAGTTGTATGAGTTCTGTCTAAAGAACAATTTTGCTCATTTTAATAGTAATGAATTCGGTAAAGAACTCATGGTTCGTATGAATGGTAATTTTGAAAAAACTTCCAAAGATGAAGATAAACATAAAGAATCCCTTACTCCATTCGTTAGTCGTGCATTTCACGATCATGTCAATCTCAATAAATCGGAAATATCCGAAGAATCTTTCAACGAAAATGTCCCATCAGCAAACTTTCGCCCAATCTTAGCACATATCACTACCAATTCAGATAATGAATTAGATTTCGGTAGTCATGATTATTATGTGACTACTGACAAAGATGGTAACGACAAAGTTGTATATGAGGAACAGCCTATCGGTGTTATTGATGGCACAAAGACTACTATTGAATATGATGAAGACGCTGGCGTAAATCGTGCAGTTTTGCATGGTTATTTATACGATGAGTATTGTCAGGACGCTATTGAGATTCTTAATAGACGTGGAACTGTAGATTGTTCGGTGGAATTATGCATTAGGGAGTTATCATTTAATACTGCTAATAAAACTTTGCAGTTAGATGATTTTTATGTATCAGGTCTTACTCTTCTGTCAAAGGATGTATCCCCTGGTATGGCAGGAAGTAATTTTAAAATTGAAGATTTCGCTGTAAATGCGGAAACAGTAACATTTAACACAGACAATAAATTGGTTGAAACTTTAGAGAAATTAACTAATATTCTTGAGAGTTTTGATATAAATCAAAAATCAAAGGAAGGAGGAACAAATAACAAAATGACAAAATTTGAAGAGTTACTTGCCAAATATGGTAAGACTGCTGAAGATGTAACATTCGACTATACAGAAATGTCAGATGAGGAACTTGAAGCAAAATTCGCTGAGATGTTCGATGATGACAATTCAGAAGGAGACAATTCAGGTAACGGAGAATCTGGTGAGCCTTCCAATGATGGAGAAGGTGATGGCGAAGGAGCTTCTGATCCAGATGGTGATGAAGAAGAAAGTCAGACTTTTGAAAAGATTGTTCGTACATATGAAATCAGTCATGAAGATACAAGATATGCACTTTACCAGCTTTTATCTGAATATGAAGATGCTGATAATGAGTGGTACTTTATCAACGCTGTTTACGATGATCATTTTACATATGAGAACTGGAATGGTGATAAAATCTTCGGTCAGAACTATATAAAAGATGGCGATAATGTAGCTTTTGATGGAGAAAGATATAATTTACATCGTGAACTTTTGACAGATAGTGAATTTGCAGAGTTGCAGTCTATGCGTTCAAACTACGCTGCACTCAAAGAGTTTAAGGAGACAGCAGAAAAGAATGAACTTCACGCAAAGCGTGAGGAAATTCTTGCAAATAAAAACTTTGCTTCTATTTCTAAAAAAGATGAAGAAGGAAAATTCATTAATAAAGATTTTGAGAAATTGTATACAAATATGGATAATTACTCTCTCGAAGATTTAGAGAAGGAAGCAAAACTTATCTATGCAGATTTTAATATGAAGACTTTTGCAGCTACTACTGAGAAAACTCAGAAAAAGTCAACTGTAAAAGTATTCGCTAATGTAAACAAGTCTAAGAAAGATAACCGTTACGGAAATCTTTTTAGCAAATAAAAAATGAAATATAAACACATTTGTTGGCACTCATTTTGAGTGTCTTTTTTAATGCAAAAATTTAAGGAGGATAAAACATGATTCAGGTTAGTATTGCAAAACATGCAGTAGCTTTCCCAAGCAAGGTTCTTGCTTCTAATGGTGGAAAGCACATTTATAACATTCAGTTAGCTGAAGCTGCTGAGAAATTCGTGGACAATGGTTGGTTCGTTGGTAAGGGCGATTTTATTGAGTTGGATCTTTACAAGGCTGTAGCTCCTACTAAGTTCACAGGAAAGGTTGTTGGTGTAGCAGCTAACGGAAATTATTACGTTGAAGTTGCTGATCCAGGCGATGCCTTATTTGTATACCAGGTTCCAATGATTGAGGAAACATACTCAAATGAGTTTAAGAAGGAAAGTAACTATACAAATGCTCCTACTCAGGTAGTTAGAGCTTATGAACTTGCAGTTGGTGACGTTGTTGAGATTTCAGCAGATGGATTTGCTACTGCTGTTGCAGCAAAGGACGAAGTTGAACTTAAGGTTATTACTGGCGTAACTGCCGCAAAACAGCTCGCTAAAAAGGGTGAGTAATTTTAGAGAAAGGAGAATTAGATAAATGTTAGATACAAGTGTAAAAAATTTAATGTTTGACCTCGGTGCAGGTCGTGAGATTTATGATGCTGAAGCTAATCGTGTGGTATCTAAGGCTGAAGCTAGTGACACAATTAGGAAGGCTTGTTTTGAGTTCCTTGGTCTTACAAAGGATTCTACAAACAAGCAGATTAAGAGAGCTTTAAACTCTGAGAAAGGAACACAGTTCTTCGAGGTTATTGAGGAAATTATTGATACACAGATTGCTCATGGTCTTTCTGAGAACGAATTCTTCAATACATGGGTTGAGTCTAAGAATATGAAGGACGGAGACAGAAATGAGTTCTGGGCTGATGACGAAGTTATTCTTACTGTAAGTAAGGTATCTGGTGATCATCATGATTTGTCTATGCAGAGACTTGGTTCTGGTCAGTCTTACCATGTAGATACTGCTAATTATGGCATCAAGGTTGGTGGAGATATTCGTCTCTTCCTTACAGGTAGAAAGGATTGGGGTTCATTCGTTGACGCTGTTGTTAAAGCATACGTTCAGAAGGTACAGACACTTATTTCCGCACAGTTTGCAAATGGTGTAAACCTTATTCCTGTTCCTGCTACTCTTAAGGGTACTGGTGCTTTAGCAGCTGCCACAAAGGCTCAGTTCGATGCAATTATCGAAAAGGTTGGAGCTGCTAATGAGAGTGGTGTTGTTATTATGGGTACTAAGACAGCATTAAAGGCTCTTAATGCTCTTACAAAGGTTGATTGGGCTGATCCAGCTAACTCAATTAAAGAGTCTGTTGCTAATACAGGTATCATTGGTGGATATGAGGGAACACCTCTTATGGAAATTCCACAGAAGTTTACTGATAAGACACTTGCTACTCCTATTGTTGATAACAAGAAACTCTATATCATGCCAGCAGTTGATGACAAGTTCATCAAGTTTGTTGATTATGGAGAGACAGAGCTTGAAGTAAACGAGAAGGGTGCAACTCAGGATGATATGCAGTCTTATGAAGTACAGAGACGTATGGGTGTTGGTACTCTTATGACAAGATATCATGGTGAGTGGACATTAGACTAAATAACATACTTTAGAGGGCAGGTAAAACTGCTCTCTTTTATTAGAAAGGAATAAAAGGAAATAAATATGCCATATACAAAGAAAACAACTACTGCACCTAAAAAAGATGTAGTTAATAAAGAAACCGATGTAAAAGAAATAAATGAGTCAAAAACAATCAATGAACCTGTTGTAGATGAGGCTGTTGTAGAGGAAAGAAAGTTTAATCCAGAAGATACAATTCCTTGTCGTTCAATCGTAAGTGGCGGACTTTATATTGAAGGAAGTCGTTCACATATTCTTTATAGTTGGGCAGATTGTGGAGATGTTGAAGATGTTGAATATAGAGATTTAATTTATCTTGTTAGAACTCGTGCTAATGCAAATATTTACTCTCCAAGAATTATTATTGAGGATGAAGATTTTATTAATCAGAACAAGTCTGTAAAAGATTTTTATGATTCAATGTATGATACAAATGATCTTAATCAGATTCTTTTACTTCCAATTTCACAGATGAAAGCAGAAATTGCTAATCTCCCTATTGGTGCAAAGGAATCTATTAAAGGTATTGCTGCTACTATGATTGATTCACATGTTCTTGACAGTGTACAGAGAATTAAAGCTCTTGATGAAATTTTCGGCACTAATATGTTACTTACATTAGTTCAGGAATAATTGAAGGAGGTACACAGTTATGTTACTTCCATATGAAACCGTGTTTTCAAGAACAAGAGGACGAATTTCAGATATGAAAGAACTTTCTCTTGACGAAAACGATCTTAATGAAACATGGACTGAACGCTTACGCATGGTTGCAGGTGATGAACGAGTTATTAGAAAATTCGCT
>OGKG01000560.1_pt1 | contig 48055 bp, 40 predicted proteins | sample 1572201 | NCBI WGS metagenome assembly OGKG01 (sample SAMEA2582146, study PRJEB24529) | metagenome | biome: Human gut stool | place: China | collected 2011 | reverse complement strand
CCACGGAGGAAACCAAGCCCACGGAGGAAACCAAGCCCACGGAGGAAACCAAGCCTACCGAGGAAACCAAGCCCACGGAGGAGACCAAGCCCACGGAGGAGACCAAGCCCACGGAGGAAACCAAGCCTACCGAGGATACCAAACCCACAGAAGAAACGAAACCCACGGAGAAGCCTACTAAGCCCACGGAGGAACCCACGAAGCCTACCGAGAAGCCCACGGAAAAGAAGACCCAGAAGGCCCCTACGGTGCGGATCGAGTCTGTGGGCCAGACCCAGGTTATCGTCCGGAAGGTCACCGGCGGCCACGGCACGGCGGAATACGCCTGGGGCTGGAGCAAGGAGGGGCCGGACACGGATTGGACGGAAAAACGGGTTTTTCTGGACCTGGAGCCTGGGGATACCTATTATTTCTATGCCCGGTTTGCCGGAGATGACAAGTATAAGCCCTCTGAGGCAAGCGCGCCCAAGAAGGTGGTCATGACCCAGGAGATGGGAGACATCCAGGTTCGGGATACCACCATGGAGTACAGCGGAAAAATTGCCACCGTCCATGTCTCCATCCCCCATGGGGCCAGCATCAGCTACCGGGAGGATGACAGCGGAGATTACGATCTGACGACCTTCCCGGAGTACACCAAGGTGGGCACCTATGAGGTGGGCTACCTGGTGGAAAAGCCGGGCTTTGAGGACGTGACCGGCACCGTTACGGTGAAAATCACCCCGGCCACCCCCACCATTGCCCTGGAGGGGAAGACTGTGAACTACACTGGCTACGGCCAGAGCCTGGGCGGTGCGGAGATCACCGGCGTCAACGGGGAGAGCTACCAGGGCGGCGTGACCTATACCTATTATACCAACAGCAAGTGCACCAAGGGTGCTACCACCGATGCGCCCAAGGAGCCGGGTACTTATTACGTAAAGGCCTCTATCCGGGCCACCGGCAACTACACAGCGGCGGAGAGCAACCCGGCGAAATTTGTCATCCGCAAGGCCTCCTCTACCGGTGAGACTACCAAGCCCACCACATCGAGCAAGCCAACCGCATCTACCCAGCCTACCGCGGCCAGCGGCACCACCTACACCATTACGGCCAGGGCAGGCACCGGCGGCAGCCTGGAGCCCAGCGGCCAGGTAGCCGCCGCCAAGGGAAAAAGCATCAGCTTCACCGCCAAGCCGGAAGACGGCTTCGTGGTGGAGGACGTGAAGGTAGACGGCAAGAGCATGGGCTCCGTAGGCGTGTATACCTTCCGGGATGTCCAGGCCGGGCACACCATCGAGGTCACCTTCCGCCGCACCGTGGCGGAGACCACGGCCCCAACGGAGCCTTCTACGGAGGCGACGACTCTGCCTACGGAGACAGAGGTGGAGGTCCCCACGGAATCCACAGCCCCTGTGGAGCAAAAACCGGCGAAGAAAAAGATATCCATTGCAGTGCCGATTCTGCTGACGGTTCTGGCCTTCGGAGCCATTGGCGGCGGAATCGTGGTGTATAAGAAGTTTGAAGAATAACAACCCCCTCGCCTTCCCTGGAGGGGAAGGTGGCCCCCAGGCCGGATGAGGGGACCCAGCTGTGATATAGACCAAGGCCCCGATGAGTGGAACGTCCGTAAGACGTTTCCATTCATCGGGGCTGTGCTTCACTGTTCGGCTTCACAGGAGGCTTTTTTTGCGGGAAAAGAGAAGAGAAAAACCTATAAAGAATATAATAACAACGTTATGCCTTCCCGCGAAGCTGCTGCTTGATACTCTCTATGAACAGCCGGGCGATATTGGGCAGGTAAATATCTTTGCGATAAACTGCCCCCAGGTCCCATATAAAGTCGGGAGAATCCACTGTAAAATAGGTGACCTGCCCTGGATGAAGGCAGACCTTGGCACCCTCTTCCGGAACGAAGGTGCAGCCCATGCCCTGGGCCGTCAGATTGATGGCGGTGGTCAGGTTGCCGGTTTCCAGCAGAATATCCGGTTCCAGTTGGTGCTTATTTAACGCATAGGTGACTTCGTGAGTCAGGTTTTGACCTGGTTTTGTGAGGAGCAGGGGCATATGGCGGAGCATATCCAGAGGGGCCACCGGATGGCCGCCCAGAACCCGGCAATTCTGGAGAAGGGATTGGGTATAGGGGTGCTGCGTGGGAGCAGCCAGGAGGATACGCTCCTCACAGAGGATCTCGCAGCCCAGCTTGTCGTAATGGAGTGTGCGGGGAAGATTCAGAACGGCAATATCGATTTTGTCGTTCATCAATGCGGATTCCAGCTGAGAGGACCGTCCTTCCAGCAGCTCCAGACGGATGTCCGGGTAGGCCTTATGAAAGGTTGGGAAAATATCGGGCAGCAGGCAGGCCCCTCGCCAGAAGGCGACGCCCAGCCGCAGCCGTCCGCCGGTTTGCTCCTGAATGTCCCGGAATTCCTTTTGCACATTCTCGTCCAGCTGCTTGACCTTTTTTACATAATTGTAGTATCGTTCTCCTGTGTAGGTCAGTTTCAGGGGAGAGGTCTTGTGGTCGAACAGCTCCACCCCCAGACTGGCCTCCAGCCGCTTTAAGTACTGGCTCAGGGAGGGCTGTGAGACATATAGCTGCTCAGCGGCTTTGGTCAGACTGCCAGAGTCGGCAATGGCCAGAAAGTATTCATAATTCCGGAAAATCATAGGCGTTTCTCCTTTGCATTATAACAGTAACGTTATATTTCGCATTATAGCATTTGTCTTTGACGAATGCAAGCGCTACTGCTAAAATGTACAGCGTAAAGGCAAGCTTGCACGAGAAAGTTATACAAATATCACAATTTTCTTCTCTGAATTTGGCGACGGTCAGTAAAGAGACAGAAGAGACATTTATTGGGAGGAAAATCAATGAGTCCTGCGATTATAACATTAACTGTATTGTTCGTGATGGTCTTCTTCTTCGTCACAGACAAGCTGCCTGCGGCTTTGGTATCCATGCTGGGCGGCAGTGTGCTGGTGATCTGCGGCATCATCGAACCGGCAAAGCTCTTTTCCGCATTCTCCGGAAGCACGATCGTTCTGGTGGCGGCCATGATGGTCGTTGGTTCTGCCCTGTTCCATACCGGCATTGCCTCCAAAATGGCAGATGTGCTGGTCAAGGTGACCGGTACCTCTGAAAACGGCATCATGATTGCCTTCATGCTGGTGGCAGCGGTCATCTCCTCCGTCTGCAGCGGTGTTGCCGTGGTTGCCATGCTGCTGCCCATCGTCATCAGCGTCAGCAAACGGGCGGGCGTTTCTGTTTCCCGGCAGCTGATCCCCATGTCCTTCGCCGCCAGCTTCGGCTGCAACCTGACTCTGATGGGCGCGGCCAGCAATGTCGTCGTCAATGGCGCTCTGGAGGACCTGGGTGTGCCGACTATGACCTTCTTCGAGCTGGGTAAGGTTGGCATTCCCATTACCATTGCCGGTATCGCCTTTTTCCTGACCATCGGCAAAAAGTTCCTGACCCCCGGCGAGACTGCCGACCAGGAGTATCTGGAAGAGTATATGGGCAACACCAAGGCTGTGGTGTTCAGCAAGGGAAAGGCAACTCTGTGCCTGGTGATCCTGGCCATCCTGATGGTGGTCATGGCTGCCGGATTCAGCTGGCTTCCCATGTATCTGGCTGCTGCCTTCGGTGCCTTTATCCTGGTGCTGACCGGCTGCATCAAGCAGAACGACGCCTACAAAGCAATTGACCTGTCTACGCTGTTCATTGTCGCCGGTATGAGTGCGGTTTCCGCCGGCATGAGCAGCAGCGGTGCCGGCGCGCTGATCGCCGATGGCGCGGTAAAGCTGCTGGGTGCCAACCCCAACAAGCTCCTGGTCCTGGGCCTCATTATGGTTCTGGTGACCCTGCTGACCAATGCCATGATGAATACTTCCTGCGCTCTGCTTGTAACGCCTCTGCTGATCCCTGTGGTCCAGGCCTTCGGAATGAGCACCACAGCCGTCGCCATTGCCATCTGTGTGGCCGCCTCTTCTCCCTTCCTGACCCCGGTAGGCAGCGGCACCAACACCTTGATCGTCCGTCCCGGTAACCTGAAGTTTATGGACTTCTTCCGCCCCGGCCTGGGCCTGAGTGTTGTGATTTTGATCGTTTCCATGATTTTTATTCCGATTTTCTGGCCGCTGTAAGGAGAGCTTGACATGAAAGCTATTGTTGTAGACAAAGACTACGGCAGTGTTACTGCCGAGGAACTGGAACGGGTCCGGACAGCCTATGCCGCTGCCGGGATCCAGCTGGAGCTGCTGGACTACCAGGTCATCGCCGCCCAGCAGAAGGAGCCCACGGAAGAGGAGATCATCGGGGGCTGCCAGGATGCTCAGATCATCCTGGCTACCGGTAATCCTCCTGTGACCCGGAGGGTGATCCAGGCCCTGCCCGGATTGAAATTTGTGCAGCGGTTTGGCGCCGGTGTCAACAGCATCGACCTGGATGCCGCGGCGGAAAACAACGTGATCGTACTGAACCTCCCTGGGTTCTGTGCCAAGGAACTGGCGGATGTGGCTACGGCCATGATCATGGGCCTGATCCGCAATACCGCCTACTACGACCGGGAGGTCCGGAAGGGCAACTGGCCCAAATGCAAATATCTGCTGCCTCCGGATGTCCGGGAGCTGACGCTGGGCCTCTACGGATTCGGCCTGGCGGGACGGTGTCTGCATGATATTTTCCACGGCGGCTTCGGCACGAAGATCATCGCCTGCGACCCCTATGTCAACGATGCGGCCAAGGCCCAATATCCCCATGTGGAGTTTGTCAGCTTTGAAGAGCTGGTGGAGCGCAGCGATATTATCTCCATCCATGTGAACCTGACCCCGGAGACGACACATGTGTTCAACAAGGAGACCTTCCGGAAGATGAAGAACTCCGCTATGATCATCAACACCAGCCGGGGGCCGGTCATCGACAATATGGATCTGGCCTGGGCCCTGGAAACCGGCGAGATCCGCTACGCAGGATTGGATACGGTGGAGCAGGAGCCCCTGCCGGAGGATCATCCCTTCAAAAAGCTGGATAACATTATCGTCAACCCCCATTGCGGCAGCTACGGCGTGGGGAGCAAGAAGACACAGATCCATATGGTCTGCGATCTGGTCCCCGGTGCTGTGACGAAAGGGACGCTGCCTAGCCGCTGTGTGGCGGATAAAGCAGTGCTGAAAAAGAATGTCGGCTATCAATTTATCTGAGGAGGAACAAGAAATGTCTGTTGGATGCAAGATCGTGAAGGACTTTCAGCGCCCCGCGCCGGAGCTGGTAGCGCTGTTCAAGGATATGCCTGTGGCCAATATCGACGACAACATGAACCGCATGGCAGCGGTAGATGCGGCGATTGAGCCTGTAGGCTACAAGGGCCAGCTGCTGGGGACCGCGTTTACCGTGCGGGTACCCCAGGGGGACAACCTGATGTTCCATGCCGCTATGGACCTGGCAAAACCCGGTGATGTTATTGTTATTGATGCCGGAGGCTTTACGGACCGGGCTATTTTCGGTGAGCTGATGGCGACCTACTGCAAGAGCCGGGGAATCAAAGGCATTGTCTGCGACGGTGCCATCCGGGACCGGGGAGGCCTGGCAGCTATGGAGGATTTCCACGTTTATGCCAAGGGAGCAAATCCCAATGGCCCTTATAAGAACGGCCCCGGCGAGATCAATGTACCGGTGGTCATCGGCGGCAAGCTGGTTTACCCGGGAGATATCGTTGTGGGCGATGATGACGGTGTCCTCTTCATCCGCCCCCAGGAGGCGGAGGCCCTGGCAAAGGCCACCGAGGCTGTGGAAAAGAAGGAAGCTGAGATTATGCGGCATATCCTGGAGGACGGCACTTACATTCGCCCCTGGGTAGATGCCAAGCTGAAGGAAATCGGCTGCGAGATCCTGGAGTAAGAACCCTTTTCACTGGGCAGAGCGAAAAGGTTCCATAGATAGACTGCCGCCCTTCCTCATTTTATGGGGAAGGGCGGCATTGGTGTTACCAGGGATATTTCGGCGCGGTGCCGTTTCCTTTGAAGGTTCCGTCCAGCTTGGAGATGACCCGGTCGTAGTATTCCGTCCCGGCGTCATAGGGGGTGGGCTGGAAGTTGTTTCTGGGGGTTTCGCTGCTGATGCAGCAGGGGATCAGAGTCCGGTCGCCCAGGGCCACGGTGCCGTCAGGATAGCGGAGGACCTGCTGCTGGACAATGGCGGTGTCCATGTCCGTAGGGTAGTGATTGCCGCCGAAGCAGAAGTTCCCCAGGCTGTAGTAGATAACGCCGCCTGCGTATTCCGAGATCTTCTGGAGCAGGTGGGGGTGGCTTCCGGCGACAATGTGGAAGCCCTTATCAATGAGGGCCTGACCCAATTTGTCCTGGTCTGCCATGGTGTGGTAGCTGTTTTCGCTGCCCCAGTGGACCAGGGCCACCAGAACCTGGGCCCCCTGGGCCCGCATTTCTGCTACGGCGGTGTCGATGGCAGCACTGTCGGTTTGGAAAAAGACGGCGAAAATACCGACTTTCAATCCCCGCTCCGTGGTGACGACCTGGGTCCTGTTCTGGCGGACCCCGGTGACTCCGGCGGCAATCAGGGCGCGTTCCGTCTCGTCAATGCCCTCCAGACCAAAATCACCAATGTGGTTATTGGCCAAGCTCACCACCTCGATGCTGCCTTGACTGAGGATCCCGGCAAAGGCCGGGGAGCCCATGAGGCAGAAGCCATCCGGCTTGGTCTTGAACCGGCCCTCCCGGAGAACGCACTCCAGATTCCCCAGGGTCAGGTCATCGTTTTCAAAATACTGGACCACATTTTTCATGGGATAGTCGAGATCCTCTCCGACAAGGGCGGCGAAGGAATAGGGGCCGTCGGCCATGAGGCCGTCAGAGCCCAGGGCCAGGTCCCCCACGAAGCTCAGGGTGAAGGTTTCCGGCTCCGGGCCTTCGGCGAAGGCCGTCAGGCAGAGCAGGGACAGGGAAAACAGAAGCAGGCATATTCTGCGCATAGAAGACCTCCTGTACAATAGAAATAAAAAGGACACGGTCCCTTGGAAGATAGGCTTTCACCTATCTTACCATAGGGACCGTGTCGAATCAAGAGGGGAAAAGGAAATTCCCTTACTCCTGCGCACGTTTTTTCATCAGGTTCCGCATCCGCAGGGCATGATCCAGCTCCCGCTTGCGGATCCGCAGGCTCTTGGGGGTGCACTCCAAAAGCTCATCGTCTGCCAGGAATTCCAGGCACTGCTCCAGGGACATGACCTTGGGAGGCGTTAAGCGCAGGGCCTCGTCGGAACCGGCGGCACGCATATTGGTCAGCTGCTTCTTCTTGCAGACGTTGACGGTCATATCCTCGTTCCGGCTGCACACGCCCACAACCATGCCGGCATAGACCGGGGTACCGGCGCCAATGAACAGCTGGCCACGCTCCTGCGCGTTGAAGAGGCCATAGGAGCAGGCCTCGCCGGACTCAAAGGCAATGAGGGAGCCGACCTGACGGCGCTCGATCTCGCCCTTCATGGGGGCATAGGAATCCAGCACAGAGGACATGATGCCCTCGCCCCGGGTGTCGGTCAGGAACTCGTTCCGGTAGCCGAAGAGGCCCCGGGAGGGAACCAGGAACTCCAGACGGTAGCGGCTGCCTATGGGGGTCATGCCCAGCAGATCACCCTTCCGCTTGCCCATCTTCTCAATGACGGCACCCATGCTCTCTTCGGGCACGTCGGCCACCATCCGCTCGATGGGCTCACAGAGCTTGCCGTCGATCTCCTTGGTCAGCACACGGGGGGTGGACACGGAGAATTCGTAGCCCTCCCGACGCATGGTCTCCATGAGAATGGACAGGTGCATCTCGCCGCGGCCGGCCACGTTGAAGGCATCGGTGCCCTGCTCGGTAACATGGAGGGAAACGTCCTTCAGAAGCTCCTTCTCCAGGCGCTCCCGCAGGTTCCGGGAGGTGACAAACTTGCCTTCCTTACCGGCGAAGGGGGAATCGTTGACGGCAAAGGTCATCTCGATGGTGGGATCGGAGATCTTTACAAAGGGCAGAGGCTCCACCAGGTTGGGGTCGCAGAGGGTACGGCCGATGGTGATGTCTGCCATGCCGGACAGGGCCACGATCTCACCGGCGCTGGCCTGCTGCACAGGGACCTTGGCCAGACCGTCGAAGGTGTACAGGGCAACGACCTTGCCCTTTGTCTTGTGGTCGGGGTCGTGGTAGTCGCAGATGGCGACCTCTTGGTTGACCTTGATGGTGCCCCGCTCGATGCGGCCTACGGCGATGCGGCCCACATACTCGTTGTAGTCGATGGAGGAGACCAGCAGCTGCAAAGGCGCGTTTTCGTCACCGGTGGGGGGATCGATATACTTGATGATGGTTTCGAACAGAGGGGTCAGATCCTTGCCCTGCTCGTCAGGACCGTAGGAGGCGGTGCCCTGACGGCCGGAGCAGAAGATGGTGGGGGAATTGAACTGCTCGTCGGTAGCGTCCAGGTCCAGCAGCAGCTCCAGCACCTCGTCCATGACCTCGTGGACACGGGCATCGGGCTTATCGACCTTGTTCACGGCTACGATGACCTTGTGGCCCAGCTCCAGGGCCTTCTGCAGCACGAAGCGGGTCTGGGGCATGGGGCCCTCGGCAGCGTCTACCAGCAGGATAACGCCGTTGACCATCTTCAGGATCCGCTCTACCTCGCCGCTAAAGTCGGCGTGGCCCGGAGTATCCACAATGTTGATCTTGTAATCTTTATAGTGTACGGAAGTGTTTTTTGCCAGAATGGTGATGCCCCGCTCCCGCTCCAGATCGCCGGAGTCCATGACCCGATCCACAGTGGCCTGATTTTCCCGATAGATGCCGCCCTGCTTCAGCATTTCGTCAACCAGGGTGGTCTTACCGTGGTCAACGTGGGCGATGATGGCAATATTTCTGATTTTGTCCTGAGATGCCATAAAAATGCTCCTTCGTATTTGTGTATATTATCAACTCTCAACATCAAAATATACCACAATAGAAGGAGCATTGCAATCTTTTTCTGGTTTTTACAATACAAAAGTTCCGGGAATCCGGATGGGGGTTTTCGTGCATGTTGACACGGCCTGAGCATTCCTTCCATGAGCGGCCCGGCTTTGCCTTTCCTGCCGGAGGGGGCACCCGCCGGGAAAGGCAGCCGTCCCCGGAAAGGTATTCATAAATTATTTACGGAAAATGCAAAATTCCCTCTTGCTTTTTTGACCTGAGTGGTATATGATATCTTAGCACTCGGAAAGAATGAGTGCTAATACCGTAGATAATCGCCGGGGCCATCCCCGACAGTCTAAATACGTTTGTATGGAGGAATCACTATGAAGTTGAAGCCTATGGCAGACAACATTCTGCTGAAAGCCCACGAAGAGAAGGAGACCACCGTCTCCGGTATTATCCTTGCCACCAGCAACAAGGAGAAGCCCGCTATTTATGAGGTCGTCTCCGTTGGCCCCGGCACCAAGGACGTGACCATGACCGTCTCCGTGGGAGACAAGGTGGTGGTCGGCAAGTTCACCGGCACCGACCTGACCCTGGACAAGGAAGAGTACAAATTCGTCAAGCAGGATGATATCCTTGCAATCGTGACCGACTAAGGAGGAAATGAATCATGGCTAAGATGATCGTTTATGGCGAGGAAGCCAGAAAGAAGCTGCAGTCCGGTATCGACCAGTTGGCCGACACCGTTAAGGTTACCCTGGGACCCAAGGGCCGCAATGTGGTCCTGGGCAGGAAGTACGGTTCTCCTCTGATCACCAACGACGGTGTGACCATCGCCAAGGAGATCGAGCTGGAGGACGCTTTTGAGAACATGGGCGCTCAGCTCATCCGGGAAGTTGCCACCAAGACCAACGATGTGGCCGGCGACGGCACCACCACCGCCACTCTGCTGGCCCAGGCCATCACCCGGGAGGGCCTGAAGAACCTGTCCGCCGGTGCCAACCCCATGGTCATGCGCAAGGGCATTGAGAAGGCCGTTGCCGCTGCCGTAGAGGCCATTAAGGCCAATTCCGTTCCCGTCCACGGCTCCGATGACATTGCCCGTGTCGGCACTGTTTCCTCCGGCGACGAGGCCATCGGCAAGCTGATCGCCGAGGCTATGGAGAAGGTGGGCACCGAGGGTGTCATCACCATCGAAGAGAGCAAGACCGCCGAGACTGGCCTGGATGTGGTGGAAGGTATGCAGTTTGACCGGGGCTATATCTCCCCCTACATGGTTACCGATACCGACAAGATGGAAGCCGTCCTGGACGACGCTTACCTGCTGATCACCGATAAGAAGATCTCCAACATTCAGGAGATCCTGCCCATCCTGGAGCCTGTCGTCAAGTCCGGCCGGAAGCTCATCATCATCGCTGAGGATGTGGAGGGCGATGCCCTGGCTACTCTGCTGCTGAACCGTCTGCAGGGCCGCTTCAATGTGGTCTGCGTCAAGGCCCCCGGCTTCGGCGACCGCAGAAAGGAAATGCTGCAGGATATCGCTGTCCTGACCGGCGGCACCGTGATCTCCAGCACCCTGAATATGGAGCTGAGCGATGCCCAGATGACCGACCTGGGCCACTGCCGTCAGGTGGTTGTCACCAAGGACACCACTACCATCGTGGACGGCGACGGCACCGAGGATGCCATCAAGGAGCGCGCCCACATGATCCGTTCCGCCATTGCCACCACCACCTCCGATTACGATCGTGAGAAGCTCCAGGAGCGTCTGGCAAAGCTCTCCGGCGGTGTGGCTGTCATCAAGGTGGGTGCTCAGACTGAGGTCGCCATGAAGGAGCAGAAGCTCCGTGTGGAGGACGCTCTGAACGCTACCCGTGCCGCTGTGGAAGAGGGCATCGTGGCCGGCGGCGGTACCGCCCAGGTCAATGCCATCGAGGCTGTGGATAAGCTGATCGCCACCCTCCACGGCGACGAGAAGACCGGTGCCCGGATCATCGCCACCGCGCTGCAGGCTCCTATCCGTCAGATCGCCCAGAACGCCGGTGTGGACGGCTCCGTGGTATACGAGAAGATCCGCAATTCCGGCAAGGTGGGCTACGGCTACAACGCCTACACCGAGGAGTATGTGGACATGATCCCCGCCGGTATTGTGGATCCCACCAAGGTGACCCGTTCCAGCCTGGAGAATGCCGCCTCCATCGCCTCCTGTGTGCTGACCACCGAGAGCCTGGTTGTGGATAAGCCCGACCCCGCTGCCGATGCCGCAGCCGCTGCTGCTGCCGGTCAGGCTGGCGGAATGTACTAAGCGATCCATGTTTTGGGGGGCTGTTAGAAAAGTCCCGTCTTAACACAGTGGCCAGTGCTTCCGGCACTGGCCACAAACATATTAGGAAACGGCTGCAGCCAGTTGAGGTTGCAGCCGTTTTGCAGTATCATTAAAGTACCACCCAAAATGAAAACTACAGGAATGAATTATACACCAATCCAACTGAAATTACCAGTGGATATGGAAAGAATTATTGAAATAAATGATTCGGTATATACTTTCAATGAAGTGGCTGAAATATGGAAAAATACATGAAGTTCCCCATGTACGAAAAGGAAACCAAGGACAAAAAGTACCGTGACGATCCATACCGTGCAGTGAATTTCCGAGTAAACGAAGCAGGGCGGCTGATTTGTCCAAACGGCAAAGAATTTCTTTTCCTACGGACAGAACCGGTAAAGGACAACCAATACGGGAGAACCGTAGAGCTTCACCAGTAGAAGGGGCATAAACAAGGTAATTTTGGAGATTGCCCTGATAAGCTGCGGTTTTAACCTGCACAAGTACCATTTGAGCCGACTGGCAAAGGCAAAAACAACGAAAGCTGCTGGCTGAATCATCCCCCAAAGTCTGCCGAAGAAAAGCCATTTTTCTCCGGCTGTGGTTGGTGTACACTTTTTTGAGAGAAAAGTTATCCACAGCCTTGATGGGTAAGAAAAAGCAGACGCTTTCCATTTCGGGAAAGAGTCTGCGATTTCCTTTTGGGGTTATTTAACAGCCCCTATTTCTTGTTCGTAATTTGTTTACTCATGCAATTGTCGTGGAAAGAACCTGTTGAGCGGTTACTTTGTTATTACCTCATGACTGACATGTATTGCTCTTTGCTGTATGGTATAGCAATGCTATCTTGATCTCATCGGGATTGGAAATCACTCTGTTGTGCTTTCACGGACAATCAGCTCCGTATCAAGAAAAATTTGCTTTAATGGTGCGTCAGGATTAGAGATTTTCTCCACTAGCAGTTCACAGGCCATATACCCCAACTGATGTTTGGGCTGATTCACAGTCGTGATGGTTGGCTCAAACATATAGGATACATCGATATTGTCGAAGCCAACAACCATTAGGTCTTGTGGAATGCGTAGACCACATTTCTTGGCAACTTTTACAGCAGCAACGGCAAATACATCAGAAATGGCGAAAATCGCATCCGGAGGGCTTGGGTTGGACAGAAGTTGAGTCAGAGAAACGACTGCTATGGAGAAGTCCACAGAAGATAACTGGATAATCCGATCCTCTCGAATTGGTAAATGATTTTCCTGCAGGAAATCCAGATATGCCGTTTGACGGTGTCGGGCGTATTTGTAGCCAAGGGGACCATTGATAAGGGCAATGTCTTTCCGTCCGTGGGAGTACAGGTGGAGCAGTGCGCTTCGTGTTGCCTGGTAATCATTAATTGAGACGAAAGGAACGTTGCTACCATCACAGTATTCGCAACACTGTACGACATGTGTTACAGAACACAATCGGTCCAATACGGCGTTTGTCATACTGTTCAGGGAAATGATTCCCGCAACAGTGCCGGATTTTGCAAGGGCTGTAAGCTGATCCAATCCGTCAGTATCCAATGGACTGTTGCTGATAAGCACCCGATAACCAAAGCGTTTGGCAGCATCTTGGGCACCCACGGCAATCTCATAATAAAAAGGATTGCTGATTGCGGGAAGACTTAAAATAATTAAGTCTGGCGAACTACCCTTTCCGCAACTTGCGCTGACCCGTAGCGTGTGGGAATAACCGAGCACATTCATTGCGTCCAAAACTTTACGGTATGTTTCACCATTTACCAGTCCTTGATTGTGTAATACACGAGATACTGTTGCATTGGATACCCCGGCTTGTCTCGCAATATCTTGAATGCGTATTTTTTGCTTTTCCTGTCCCATATCCTCACCTCGTGTACTATTATACAAGCAAATGTGAACGATGTAAAGAAAAAAATGAAAAATTTTCATTGACTGTGCAATATATTTATTATTTTCAATTATTTCATAATATTTTGCACTTGCAAAGCAGCATTTTACACAAATTACATAATTTTCTGAAAAATATATTGAAAATTTCTAAAAAATGGTTTATGATGATGACACAAAAGGTTGACGCAAGAGGCAACCCGAAACAAAACAGGAGGAGTGGGAATGAGCGACTACTATTTGGAGATACACGGTGTCAGTAAGGCTTTCCAAGCAGTTCAGGCACTTGATAATGTGGAACTACGGCTTCGTCCGGGTGAGACCAAATGCTTGGCAGGTGAAAATGGTTGTGGAAAATCCACACTGATAAAAATTATATCTGGTGTCTATACCCCGGATAGCGGTGAAATCATCGTCAAAGGAAAAAAGTACACTTCTCTGACGCCCAGAGAATCAATTGCTGCTGGTATTCAGGTTATTTATCAGGATTTTTCTCTGTTCCCCAATCTTTCTGTAGCGGAGAACATCACAATGGAATATAACCTCTACCATAAATTCAAAACAGTAAATAAGAAGCGCAATCGTGAACTGGCACAAAGGGTAATAGATGAAATCGGAATTGATTTGGATTTGGACGCAGAAGTGAAGCAACTTTCTGTTGGCGAAAAGCAAGTAGTAGCTATTTGTCGGGCACTACTGCTGGATGCGGAACTCATTATTATGGACGAGCCTACAACGGCACTAACATCTAAAGAAGTCCATGCGTTATACGATATCATCGCTGGATTAAAGGCCAGGGGAATTGCTCTGATTTTTGTTAGTCACAAACTGGATGAGGTGCTACAGGTTGCAGAAAGCCTCTGTATTCTGCGTGATGGCAGAAATGTGATCGATGGCCCAAAAGAGGATTTCAATCGGGAAAAAATATCCTATTACATGACTGGGCGACAGGTAACATTCACCCCTTTCTCGCCCAAGAAAATTGGAGAAACCATCTTCCAAGTGGAAAATTTGAAGCTAAAAGGACACTTTGAACAGATTAGTTTTGAATTGCGTCAAGGAGAGGTACTTGGCATTACAGGGTTACTGGGGAGCGGTCGAACAGAGTTGGCAGAAGCCATTTTTGGTCTGCGAAAACTGGACAGTGGATCGGTTTCCCTTTTTGGAAAAATGGTCACCCTGAATGGAAGTGATAGCGCAGTCAATGCCGGCATTGGTTATCTGCCAGAAGACCGACTGACGCAAGGCCTGTTCTTGAATGTAGAAATCGAGCGAAACATTTCTGCTGGTATCATTCGCAAGTTCAGTCAAAATTTGCTGGGTGTAATCGACAAAGAAGGAATGCACCAAGAGGTAGTACGCCGAGTAAATGATTTGAACATTAAGCTTGGCAGCTTGAAAAATCCTGTCAGTAGTCTATCTGGTGGCAATCAACAAAGAGTTGTGCTGGCAAAATGGCTGGCTATTGAACCCAAGGTTCTACTTTTGAACTGCCCCACGGTAGGTGTAGATGTTGGCTCCAAGCAGAATATTCATGAAACAATAAAAATGCTTGCCAACAACGGTATCGGAATGATTGTGATTTCCGATGACCTGCCGGAGATTCTGTCTGTTTGCAATCGAATCATTGTTATGAACAAAGGGCGTTTTACTGGAGAGTATCAGTCCAATGAACTAACAGAGGATGCGTTGCAGCGTATGCTGACGAAAGCATAAGGAGGACAGCAGATGAAAAAGAAATTCGCAATGAATGAGGTCATGACCCGAGTAATGCTGTTTGCCCTGATTTTAGCAGTATTTGCTGCAATTGAGCCGACGGTGCTTTCTGCGACAAATTTGTTCAGTATGATCAATGATGCTATTTTCAATGGCGTAGCCGCTCTGGGCATGATGGTAATTATGATTACGGGAAATTTTGATTTATCTTCTATGAGTATCAGTATGCTGGCCAGCTTCATTACTTTAAAGCTGTATAGGCTGCTTGGATATGAAGGAGATTTTATCACAATGTTTCTGATTGCCGGAGCAGTAGGAGCATTGATTGCAATGATTAATGGTTACTTGGCACATAAATTTGATTTATCCGGCTTTGTGGTATCTATAGGAACAAACTTAATATTTGGAAGCGTTTTTTTCACATTTCTGAAATCCTCCTACATTAAAACAGATGCAATGCCACAGCGTCTTCTTGACGTGCGTACTTCTTCGCTTCTATCAATCAAGACAGCTTCTGGAACTACAGCAAATTTGAATATTGGAATTTTGGTTCTGATTGTTACTGCGGTTCTGCTGTGGATTTTGCTGAACAAGACACAAATTGGTCGAGGTATCTACGCATTAGGCGGCGACAAAAACGCTGTGGAACGGGTTGGCTACAGTTCAAGGAAAATCACACTGCTGGCCTATGCTATTTTTGGGACATGTGTCTCCATTGCTGGCATTTACTTCTACAGCAATGCCGGAACGTTTGAGCCAGGGTTGATTGCGGATAAAGGAAGCGATGTGATTGCGGCATCTATTTTCGGCGGTTGCAATATGAAGGAAGGTAAAGGATCTGTTGGAGGTGTGCTTGCTGGTGTTGCAATCATCACCGTGATCAGGAGTAATCTGATCTTGCTGGGGGTTCCTGTATATTATGTAACATTCGCTGTTGGAGCAATCATTCTATTAGGTGTACTTGTCTCCTCGCTGAGCGAGATTCGTATGAACAGGAATTGAGAGGGAGATGAGTTTGGTGAAAACAAGCAAATGGAAACAGAATGAGAAAACCTTCATTCTGCTTGCGGTCTTGGTATTATTGGCAGTGGTAGTCGGGTTTTTTAAGCCGGATAAATTCTACACTATGGCAAATTTTCAATCCATGAGTCGTCAACTTGCGGAAATCGGCATATATGCGCTGGCAACCTTTGTAATTGTTGTTTCTGGTGGCTTAAATATGTCCATTGTAGCTGTTGCGAATTTTTCCGCCATTTGTGGAGGCAGCGTGATGCAGGGACTCGTGTTTGGAAACCTGATTCAGGATCCGACAGCACGGCTCATGCTGGGTATCGTGGTATCACTTGTTATCGGTATGCTTAGTGGCGTCATTAATGGATACTTTGTGGCAGGTCTGGGACTGACAGCGGTCTTAGTGACCAGCGCAACCAGTATGCTATTCCAAGGAATGGCACTGGTAATTACCAAGGGAAATGCGATTGTGGGGGCACCAGATGCAATATCTGCCCTTGGCGCTGAAAGCCTTTTTGGTACAGTTCCATATCTTCTGATTCTCACAATGATTTGTTATGCCGTTGCAGAGTTCGTTTTTGAAAAAACAGCATTTGGTGCCCAGTGCCGATTGCTGGGTGCAAATGCGATAGCCAACAGGTACAGCGGAAATTCGAATTTTAAAACTCTGATGAAGAGCTACATACTCTCAGGACTCTTCTCGGCAATCGGCGGAATTGCAAGCTATTCCAGGATGTGCGCATTGCGTCCGGATTATGGCAGTTCTCTTACGAGTACTGGTATGCTGGTTGTACTGATGGGTGGTGCTTGGGTTGTTGCTGGCGGTGGAAAAGTCTTAAATATCTTCATTTCCCTGTTCTGCATTCAAATTATTTCCAGTGGGCTGACCCTTGCGGGAGCTAGCAATTTCACCAGAAACACTATTTGGGGCCTGATGCTGATTATGTTACTTGTATTTGCAACACCTCAAATGAAGGAAAGGTTTAAAATGCTATTTCCTAAAAATGTGAAATAATAAGCAGGAATGGTTGAGTCTTTGATGCCGTTCCATAGCCATAACGAAATACTATAGAGAAATAAGCAGCACGGAAGCTGTTTATAAAATAAAAAATCAGGAGGAAACACAAATGAAAAAACTGATCGCTATGGTTCTCGCCCTATGCCTGACCATGGGCATGACTGCCTGTAGTTCCAGCAGCGGGGATGCAACTACTACGCAGCCTGGTAGTAAAACTGTTGCTGACGAGAAGGCACCCAAAAAACTGGTTGTTGCTACTGTAGTCAAGGCAATCGGAAGCAATTGGTTTGATTCCATGGACTGGGAAGGGACAAAATGGGCGGATGAAAATGGTGCAGAACACCATTATATTGGACCGACTTCCATGGATTCTGCTGCACAACTTCAGTGCCTGGAGGACGCCATTGCCTTACAGCCTGACATCCTTACAGTCGTTCCTATTGCTGCGGATGCTTGCGACGCACTACTGAAGCAAGCGCGTGCCCAGGGAACAAAAGTTGTTACGCATGAAGGCACTGGCCTCGTCAATATTGACTACAATGTAGATGCGTTCAGCAATGAGGCGTTTGGACAGAATTTTGCGGATAAATGTGCAGAGTTAATTGGCAGCGATACAAAGTACGCATTGGTTGTCGGAACCTTGACGACTCCTGCACACATGGCTTGGGCTAAGGCTTTCTTTGAATACGCAAAAGACAAATATCCCGATATGGTATGCAAAAATGATATGGATGGCGAGAATGTTGTACCCCTGGAGGGCGGAGCCAACTCCGACACATCGTACACAATGACAAAGCAGTTCCTGCAGGCAAATCCTGATATTCAAGTGTTCTATGTTGGTTCCAGTTCCTGTGTTGCTGGAGTGTGCCGTGCAATCGAGGAACTCGGAATGCAGGATGACGTGAAAGTTTTGGCTGTTGGTACTGCATCTGGTCAGAAGACTTACTATGAATCTGGTACGATTATATATGGTGCTATGTGGTATCCTGGTGCTGCACAGTATGCTGCCTATGAAGTAGGCAAGCGGCTGATTGAAGGGCAGACCATCCAAACTGGAGATGACCTAGGGTTTGAAGGCTATCACAGTGTTACTGTAGATGGTACAAACATTTACGGCAATGCCTGGCTGGATATTACCCTGGACAATCTGGCTGCTATGTGTGATGTTTTGTAAAAGCTTCGATTTTAAGATGAACTGAGAAATGGCCCGGAAAGCTGGCCTTCCGGGCCATTGAAATGGAGTGATGTAAATGAAACTCGGACTGTTATCTGCTATTTTGTCGGAGATGGATTTCCGTCAGGCTATAGATCTGTGTGCGGAAATAGGCTTTGAGTCTATGGAAACAGCATGCTGGCCGAAACAGGAAGCAACACGGCGCTATGCTGGTGTGACGCACCTGGATGTGAATACATTAACCTTACGGCAGATTACAGAGGAATTGGATTATGCCCGGAAGAAAAATGTACCAGTTTGTGCTTTGGCCTATTATCCGAATCCGCTTAGTGCTGATGAGGCAGAAAGAACAGTGGCAGTCCATCATATCTGCCGTTTAATTGAAGTCGCCTCAGAAACAGGTGTCGGCTTGGTAAATACTTTTGTTGGACGAGATCGCTTTAAAACGGTTGAGGAAAACCTGGATCTATATGAGCAAGTGTGGGAACCAATCGTAAAACTTGCGGAAAAGAAGCAGGTACGTGTTGCTATCGAAAACTGCCCGATGATTTTTTCTCAAGATGAGTGGCCGGGGGGGAACAACCTAGCAAGCACTCCCGCAATTTGGGATGAAATGTTCCGGAGAATTGACAGCGACTGTTTGGGACTTAACTTTGACCCGAGCCACTGCGTAATATTGGATATTGACTATATCCAACCGTTGTATACCTACGCAAAAAAGATATTTCATGTTCACATAAAGGACACGCATGTATTTAGGGACCGCCTGAACGCTGTAGGACGAATGGCTTATCCCCTGAACTTTATGGCACCAAAACTCCCGGGGCTGGGGGATATCGATTGGACGCGGTTTTGCAGCACTCTGTATGATATTAAATTTGCCGGCAGTGCCTGTGTGGAAGTAGAAGATCGTAATTTTGAAGAAAATAACGATATGATTCGCAAGGGCATAGCACTTGCCTATCGGAATATATCCCGGTATATTCCACCTGAAAAAGGAGCGTGACATATGAAACTGGGAATCCTGACTAATGTGGTTTGTAATTTGTCCCTGGTGGACGCATTGTCCTACTTTAAAAAATTGGGACTGGATGCAGTGGAAATTGGATGCGGTGGTACACCTGGGGTTCATCATTGTGACCCTGACATTCTGCTACGCGATGAAGAAAAGTTTGAGGCATTTCGCCAGTCCATTCAAGCATCAGGCCTGAGTATTAGTGCATTTTCCTGCCATGGGAATCCTGTACATCCTATCCCGGAAATCGCCCAAAGGTATGACCATATTATGCGTAATGCTGTACTGATGGCAGAGAAAATGGGGGTAGATACCATCTGCTGCTTTTCCGGTTGTCCCGGCAGCGAGAAAAACGCCAAATATCCCCACTGGACAACAACAGTCTGGCCTTTTGATGCAGTGGCGGCAAATCATTACCAGTGGGACAAAGTTCTTATTCCTTATTGGAAGAAATTTACAGCCTTTGCCAGAGAACATCATGTAACTAAAATTGCCATCGAGATGCACCCGGGCTTCTGCGTGTATAATCCGGAAACACTGTTGCGGCTGCGGGAAGCTTGCGGTACCGAAATCGGTGCAAATTTTGATCCAAGCCATCTGATTTGGCAGGGAATTGATATTCCTACGGCTATTCGTGAGCTTTCCGGTTGCATCTATCACTTCCACGCAAAGGATACCTACGTAGACGAAAGCGAAATGGGGAAAAACGGATTTTTCTCCCCAATGGGTACTTTTGAAGATAAATATCCTCCCTTTTCGTTCCGTATTCCCGGAAATGGAACAAGTGTATCCTATTGGAAGAAAATAATTACAGCTCTTGCTCAGACAGGATATGATGGGACTGTCAGCATAGAACATGAGGATAATACCATTGGCCAGGATGAGGGAATTCGTAAAAGTGTAGCATTTTTGAGCAGCATTCTTGTGCGTGAACAGGCTTCTGAGTGCTGGTGGAAGGAATCAATTCGAGCATATCAGAAAACGTTTCTGCCTAAGAAGGAGGGATATTCCAGATGAAAACCGGTATCTATACAAACGCTTTTCGGGAATTCTCACTAGAAGAAGCGATGCAGAAGATTCAATCCGCTGGTATTCAGATGGTTGAATTGGGTTGCGGAGAGGAAAGTGGGTTTGCACACTGCAATCCAGAAGAACTCCTTAAGGATGGCAATCGATTGTCTTCTTTTCGTGGGCAAATTGCAGATCATGGACTGGAAATATCGGCACTGTCATGCCATGGAAATCCTGTTTCTCCTAATGAAGCAACTAAAGAACTTAGTGTCCGCTCTATGCACAATGCGGTACTTTTGGCGGAGAAACTTGGCCTGCGGAATATCAACTGCTTTTCTGGCTGCCCTGGGGATTGGGAGGGTGCAGGCCTGGCCAATTGGGTGACGGTGAACTGGCCTATGGACTACGCTCAAATGTACGAGTGGCAGTGGAATGAAAAATTGCTACCCTTTTGGCGGGAGTTTACAGCGTTCGCACGGGATCATGGCGTGGATAGAATCGGTCTGGAACTCCATCCCGGTCAATGCTGCTACAATCCCAGAAGTTTAAAACGTCTTCGTGAGGAATGTGGCCCAGAAATCGGAGTCAATCTGGACTTCAGTCACTTGCTATGGCAGCGCATGGACCCTATTCTGGTGATTCGGGAGCTAGAGGGTATGATTTATCATATGCACGCCAAGGACATTGCTATGGATTGGGAATTGGTACGGAAAAACGGTCTTATCAACACGGCCTATTTTGATGAACCCCGAAAGCGCAGTTGGAATTTCCGCAGCATTGGATATGGACATGGCCCTGAATTCTGGAGAAACGTCTTTGCGGAACTCCGCCGGTGCGGTTATGATTATGTAGCAAGCATCGAAATGGAATGCGAGGTGCTGACAATTCCGGACGCGTTGCCTAAGGCGGTACGATTTTTGAAGGAAAATCTGCCAGAGAATATGGATGCCGAAGAACAAAGCTGGCAAAAGAAAACCCATGAAGGTAAAATGATGCGTCTCAAGCAATATGAATTAACGAAATAAGGAGGGACAGATGAAAAAGATTGGGATTGGAATCATTGGTTGCGGAAAAATCGCTCAATTACGACATATTCCGGAGTATGCAGCAAATGAACATGTTCTGCTAAAGGGTTTTTTTGATGTCAACCTTTCCAGAGCTGAGGAATTGGCTTTCAAGTATGGTGGGAAGGCTTATAACAGTTATGAAGCTTTGCTTGCAGACCCGGAAATTGAAGCAGTCAGTGTTTTGACACCTAATTTCACACATGCGGAAATATCCATAGCCGCGTTGAAGGCTGGGAAGCATGTGCTGTGTGAGAAACCTATGGCTGTGAGTTTGGCGGACTGTGAGGCTATGGTAGAAACTGCCAAACAGACTGGAAATAAACTGATGATTGGCCAGAACCAGAGACTGACTCCAGCACACCGGAAAGCCAGAGAATTGATACAGAGCGGCGCAATTGGCGATGTGATTACATTCCACACGACCTTTTCTCATTCTGGTGCGGATAATTGGAGTATTGATGGGAAGAATTCCTGGTTTATGGACAAAAATCAAAGCCACTTCGGCGCAATGGCAGATCTTGGCGTGCATAAAACGGATCTTATAGTGTATTTGCTGGGTAAAAAAATCAAAAAGACATCTGCTGTACTTGGAACACTGCAAAAAAAATATCCGGATGGTTCTCCCATTACTGTTGATGACAATGCGTTCTGTACTTTTATAATGGAGAATGGCGTGATTGGAACCATGAGTGCCAGCTGGACCAATTATGGCCGAGAAGATAACTCTACCTCTATTTATGGAACTCTGGGTGCAATGCACATCTACAAGGATCCTCACCACTCAATTGTGATTGAATACGGACCTAGCGGAAAAGAGGTATATGACACAGATGTCATACAAACCAATGACAATCAAACGTCATCTGGCGTCATTGACCTGTTTATCAGATGCCTTCTAGATAATACCGATCCGGATATATCCGCACAGAGCGTATTGGCGGCAATGCGGGCTTTATTTGCCTGTGAAAAAAGTGCCCAGAATGACGGCGTACTGATTGATGTTGAAATCTAGCACAATCGAGTAGAATTGAAACCAATGCAATTCTGCTGAAAATAAGAAACATAGGCCCCGGCTTCCACGGAATGAACCGCTCCCTGTCAAGTAGACAGAAGAAAAAAACAAAAAGTTTTCTCCAGGATCTCAGATATGAGGTCCTGGTTTTCTGTGCGCCCAGCGGGCGCATGTTTCAAAGGGTGAAAGTCCCTAATTCGCCCGACAGCGGGAAGGATATAGCCAAGAGCAAGGGTGTCCCGGGTAACTGGGAATCTGAAGGAAGCTGGAGGCAAATCACTGGCCTGACGAACAGAAATCATGAAGGCTGAATATGTGGGTAAGGCTGCACAACAAGTCAAAACCCAATAGCTGTACGGAAGCATATTCAGTAGCCATGGCAGGTATATGGTGAGAAGGAGCATGCGAGTACCTGGGGAGATCCTGCGGACATACGGAGTTTTTTTACAAGGTATGGTTGAAACAAGATTTGTCGCAGGAAGTCAGATGAATCCATAGTACCAACGCAGTCGACGGCGTTGGGAAGGGAGGAACCCTTGAGTGTGGACGGTGGATATGGACTTGGAAAAGTTCTTTGATACCGTCAACCAGAGCAAGCTGATGGAGATCCTGGCAAGAGATATTAAGGATGGACGGGTGTTGAGCCTGATTCATAAATATCTTAGAGCGGGAGTTGTGTGGTGCGGACGTTTTGAAGATACGGAGGTTGGTGTACCGCAGGGAGGGCCGTTAAGTCCCCTGTGCGCAAACATCATGCTGAACGAGCTTGACCACGAGCTGGAACGCAGAGGGCACAGCTTTGTCCGATACGCAGATGATATGGTAATCTTCTGCGGAAGCAAAGCCAGTGCGGAACAAACCCTGGAACACATTGTCCCAAGAAATGCGGGCATCCTTGCCAATTCCAGAAAGGGATACTGGCGGATAGCATCCAGCCCTATACTGCAAACAGCCTTCTCAAACCAAAGGCGTGAGAAGGCTGAATTCCAGTTCTTTTATTCTTACTACCGCAAGTCTGTAGCGGCATAAACAGGGGAGGAGCCGTGTACCAGACCGGTACGCACGGTTCTGTGGGAGGTCGGCTGGCTATTCAATAGACAGCCTCCTACCCGATAGCCTTTGCCGTTGCCTGGCTTCTTCCCGGGCTATGCGGAGCATCCGGGGGAGGGCATAGCGGAAGAGGGCCTGGAAGGACGCGCAGTAATGGTTCTCCGGGACTCCGTCCTGCCAGACCCAGTCGTTTTTGCAGCCGCCGCGGCAGAGACGGCCCCACTGGCAGGCGCGGCATTTTTCCGGAGGACGGGCGCCCAGGTCCAGAAACCGCCGGTAATCCGCCCCGGAGCGAAGGGCCTCCAGAGGACCGGAATCCAGGGTGCCCAGCTTCCACTGGTCCAGCACATAAAAGTCGCAGGGGTACAGGCTTCCGTCGGCCTCGGCGACGAAGTAGCCGCCGCAGCGGCCGCAGGTGGCGCAGGTGCTGGTGCTGTCCCCCAGAAGCATGTGGATATAGTCGTCAAACAGCCGGATGCTGCGGTAGTGTCCCGTCTCCCAGTCCCGATACCACAGGTCGAAGAGCTGGCAAAGGAATTTCCCGTAGGCTGAAGGTGTCAGGGACCAGGGCCGCCCGCCCCGGGGCTCTCCAATAGGATCCAGGCAGGCAATGAACTGGATGTAGTCAAAGCCCAGCCGTTTCAGAGCCTCATAGGCCTTCTTCGGGTGCCGGGCGCATTGACCCGTTACCACGCACAGGGCATTGACGTCTACCCGGTATCGCTTCAGCAGCTCCAGGGCGGCCATACAGCTGCCCCAGGTTTCCCCTCCCTGTGGGTCTACACGCCAGGCGTTGTGATTTTCCCGATAGCCGTCCAGAGAAAGGCCGACCAAAAAGCCTTCCCGCTGGAAGAAGGCGGCCCAATCCTCGGTCAGAAGGGTGCCGTTGGTCTGAATGGAGAAGGCGAGCTTTACCTTCGGCGGCTGCTTGGCCCTGGCGCAGGCGGTAAAGGCCTCAAAAAAGGGGAGCCCTGCCACGGTGGGCTCGCCGCCCTGGAAGGTGAAGGTCACCGTGCCTCCGGGCTCCGATGCCTCAAAGGCTCTGTCAATGAGCTTTTCCGCTGTGGCACTGTCCATCCGGCCCATGCAGGCCTGCTCCCGGTTCTGGGCCTCGTCCTCATAAAAGCAGTACCGGCACCGCAGATTGCAGGCGCTGGAGGCGGGCTTGATGAGAAAATTCACAAATCGCATGTTGGGATTCTCCTTATCGGTTTCGGATGGAATTGCCATCGTAGAGGATGGGCTTCAGAACGGCGGTGTAGTCTTTGTCGTCGCAGTCTCTGTTTTCAATCATCTGCATGAGCCGGAGGGCCACCTGACGGCCCATTTCGAAGCCCTGCTCCACAGAGCAGGTGACGCCCTCCTGACGGTAGGTATCCGCGGAGTAGTCAAAGCAGACCAGGGAGTAGTCCGCCGGGATCTGCTTCCCCATTCGGTCCAGGGCGTTGCGGACGTGGCGGTAGACGATGTAATTGCAGCAGACAATGGCGGTGCACTTGGGCAGACCTTTTAAAAATTTTTCAATGGAGCGGACGTAGCTGTGCTGCCGGGCCTCGTCCGAGATGCACCACTTGATATAGTGGTCCTTCATCTCCAGGCCCCGCTCCTGCATGGCCTCCGCCATGCCCTGGAATTTCTCCACGCTGGCGTAGTTGTCGTAGAAGAAGATCCCGGCAATGTTTTTGTGTCCGGCATCTATGAGCCGGGCCAGCAGCTGCCGGGCGCAGTCCCGGTCGTTGATGATGACCCGGGGGCACCGCAGATTCTTGTAAAAATTGTTATAGAAGATCACGGGAATCTTTCGGCGGTAAAGCTCCTTGTAGCAGTCCAGGTTGGGACTCAGGATGCTGGCCTTGACGCCGTCTACAATAAAGCCCTGGAAATTCTGGTGGGCCACGGTTTCCAGACACCGGCGCTCATAGTAAAACTTGTTGTCCGTGAGGAAGACGTGGAGGTCCACTCTGTCCGGCTCGAGGACGGAGCGAATGCCGTCAATGAGGCCGGAGTTGGCGCTGGTATCCTGGCCCTGGAGGACCAGGCCGATTTTCAGGGGGGCTTTGCCGGTATTCAGCTCCTGGGACATGACCTTTTCCCGGCGGAAATAGGTGCCGCTGCCCTTGAGCTTGTACACCACACCCTCCTGGACCAGAACATCGATGGCCCGGCGGATGGTCTCCCGGCTGACCTGGAGCTTCCGGCACAGGGCGTTTTCGGAAGGGAGCTTCTGATTGCCGGAAAATTTATTTTCTTCAATATATACCAGCAGCCAGCGGTAGACCCGCTGGAATTTCTTTTCGGAAGGATCCAAAGCCCTCACATCCTCTCTGGGAATAAGAATAGTACCGAAACAGTGCCTTTGTCAAGAGAAATTCCGGCCGGACCCCATAGGGCCCGGCCGAAGGAAAGGGGGGTTATCCGTCAATGATGCTGGGCCTTGCGCCCTCCGCCTCCCAGATCCATTCCAGGAGCTTCTGCCGCAGCAGCAGCTTCTGCTCCCGGTAGGCGGGATCGGCCACCAGGTTCGTCAGCTCCCAGGGGTCCCGCTCCAGGTCATAGAGGAAGTCGTCGGCGTAGGTATCCGCTGCCGCGGCCTCGCCGCCGTTGATGCCGGGGGCATAGACGGCGTACATCCACTTGGGAGTCCGGAGGCAGCGGCCTACCCGGCTCTCGGAGATCTGAGCGAAAACCTCGTTCTTCCGGTCCGGGGTGGTGCCTTCCAGCACATCCACCAGGTTTTCACCGATCATCCGGTCTCCCACATCCACACCGGCCAGGGCCAGCAGCGTCTTGGGGATGCTGGCGGTGCTGACCAGGTCCTTTACGACCCGGCCCCCCCGGAAGGGGCCGCCGCAGATCACCAGAGGCACATGGAGGCAGCCATCGTGGCAGGAGCGCTTGTAGTCGTCATAGCCGCAAAGGTGGCCGTCCCGGTTCCGGGTCTTGAAGTGAGAGCCGTGGTCCGAGGTGTAGAGAAGGATGGTATTGTCGTACAGGCCCTTCTCTTTCAGCTTGGCCACCAGCTTCCCCAGATTCTCGTCCAGGGCGGCGCACTGGCCCAGGTAGTCCGGGTATTCCTCTGCCGCGTTTCCCTTCAGGACGCGCAGGTCCTCAGGCAGGACAAAATCCTTGAAACGCTCTTTGGAGCCCTTCGGGCCCTCGTAATGGTTGTGGTCGTTCTGGTGGTGGGGCTCGATTTGAGAGACGGTCATGAAGAAGGGCTTGTCTCCTGTGTAGCTGTCCAGATAGTCCAGGGCAAACTGATTGATGCAGTCCGCACGATAGCCCTTGAAATCAATGCGGTTGTTGTTTTCATCGAAAACGTAGCCGTCGTAGCCGTGGGAGGTGAATTCCAGTACATCCGCCGCCCGCCAATAGCCGGTGTAGCCCCCACGGAGCTCCTTGGGTACGGCGGTGACGGTGTGGTCGATGGTGGGCTTCTTTTCCAGCTCTCCGTCAGAGGCCAGATGCCATTTGCCGATGTAGGCGGTCTCGTAGTGAGCATCCTGCTCCATATAGCTGCCCAGGGTCTTCACATGGGAGGGAAGCATGACGTTGTTGCGGAAGCAGCCGGTTTCTGTGGGGTATTTGCCGGTCTGGAACAGGGCCCGGCAGGGCCCGCAGACAGGCTGAGGGGAGAAGGCGTTGTCAAAGCGGACACCTTCGGCGGCCAGGGCGTCCAGGTTGGGGGTGATGTCCAGGGGCTGGCCGTAGCAGCCGCAGGTGTCCCAGCGCTGCTGGTCGCTGAAATAAAAAATCAGATTATAAGCCATGTCAGGTTTCCTCCTTGTTGGGTTGGGCCTTGCTCTCTTTGATCTTGCCTCTGAGAATGCCGAAAATGACCAGGACGATCAGGGCAATGAAGATCCAGCAGAACACGCTGCTGAAGAAGATCTTGGGACTGCCGTCGGAAATCAGCAGCGCCCGCCGGAAATTGGTCTCTGTCATGTTGCCCAGGACCATGCCCAGCAGCACCGGCACCGCGGGAAGCTCCAGCTTCCGCAGGACCCAGGAGAGGATGCCGAAGACAAGAACCACGCCCAGATCAAAGTAGCTGCTGTTGACGGAGAAGGCACCGGCGAAGCAGAAGATCACAATGATGGGCGTCAGGATCTGCTGAGGGATGGATACCACCTTGGCGAAAAGCCCGGTGAGATACCGGCCCTGAAGGAACATGAAGATGTTCACCAGGATCAGGCCCAGCATAATGGCGTACATAATGGGGCCGTCGGTGGTAAACAGGGACAGGCCTGGGTTCAGTCCGTTGATCATCAGGGCAGACAGCATAATGGCGACACAGCCGTCGCCGGGGATGCCCAGGGTCAGCAGGGGGATCAGGGTGGCGCCGCAAACCGCGTTGTTGGCGCTTTCCGCCGCGGCGATACCTTCCACGGAGCCGTGGCCGAACTCCTCCGGGTGCTTGGACATATTCTTTGCGGTGTTGTAGGAGAACCAGGAGGCCTCGGAAGCGCCGGTGCCGGGGACGATGCCCACACAGGAGCCAATGATGGAGGAAACGATCACCGGCCGGAGCATCCGCTTGTATTCCTCCTTGGTGATCTTGCCGTCGTCCTTGCCGATGGTACCGGCCTGGGTGTTCAGGTGCTTATGGCTCAGCTCCGCTTTGCCGATGATCTCCACCAGGGCGAAGAGGCCGATGAGGGTCACCGCCAGATCCAGCCCTAAGTAAAGCCGGTGGATGCCAAAGGTGAACCGGTCATAGCTGGTCATAGGGTCCGCGCCTACGCAGGAGATGAGAAGACCCAGGCAGGCGGCCAGAATCCCTTTGACCAGACTCTTGCCGGAGACACCGGCGATGATGGTCATGCCGAACAGGCATACCATGAAGTATTCCGCAGTGCCCAGCATGGCAGAGACCTTCGCCACCTGGGGCCCCAGAAACAGCAGCACCAGGGCGGAGAAAATGCCGCCGAAGGTGGAGGCGTAGAGGGCAATTTTCAGCGCCGCCTTGGTCCGGCCCTGCTTGGAAAGGGGATGGCCGTCCAGCATGGTGGCCGCTGCGTGGGGAGTGCCCGGAGTGTTGATGAGGATGGCGGAGACAGAGCCGCCGTAGCCTCCGGCGCAGTAGATGCCAAGAAGGAACATCATGCCGGGAATGGCGCTCATGGTATAGGTCACAGGCAAAAAGAGGATGATGCAGAGAATCACGCTGAGGCCGGGAATGGCGGCGAAGACGCAGCCGATGAATACGCCCAGGTTGATCCAGAGGATGTTCTCCAGGGTGAAGAGCAGCCCGGAGGCCGGGCCGATAAAGTCAAGCAATCCCATGTGTCTCCTCCTTAGAAATTCACGCCCAGCACAAAGCGGAACACGGCCCAGATCATGACCGCCGCCGCCAAGGTGATGGCATAGTAGCTCTTTCGCTTACAGCGGAAATAGACCAGGAAGGCCAGGGCGCAGAAGACCCCGCCGAGAACGAACAGTCCGGTGGTTTTCGCCAGCAGATAGGTGACGAAGAGGATCAGCACGATGATCAGTGCCTTCGCTTCCGTCAGCAGGTTCAGCTGCTTCATCCGCATGGGCTGATGCCGCAGGACGTTCAGCCCCTCCCGGCCTACCAGAATGGCGCTCATAGCCAGCATGACCCACACCAGCATCGTGGGGAAGGCCCGGCCGTTGACTACATCCTTTTCCGATATCTTCACCTGCTGGGGCATAGCCAGAAGCAGCACGATGCCAATGAGCAGAAACAGTATGCCGCAGACCAGATCCACCGGGTAGGACAGGTTGATCCCGGCCAGCTTCACAGCCCAGGTATCCAGCTTCTTTTCCGTGCGTTCCAGAAATTTTTTCAAAAGAATGGCTCCTTTCTCAGAGTGAAAAGCGGGGGGCGGGTGCTGCCCCGTCCCCCCGCTGGGTGCGTCTTAACCGGCAACGATGTCCTTATACTCGTTGACGATGCTCTTTACGTTGTCAATATGGGCCTGGACATCGGCTTCTGTCATGGTGTCTACCTCCAGAAGCATGGTGTCATTCAGCCAATCGGCCACTTCTTTGTCTGCCAGAATGCTGTCATACAGGCTTTTCAGCTCCGCAACCTTGGCGGCGTCGGTGCCCTTCCGGGCCAGGATGAAGCAGCGGTTCCGGAAATAGGGATAACCGGCAGCGCCTACACCCTCAACTCCGGCGAATGGGCCGGACTGGATGGCGTCTTCGTCAAAGGCGCAGACCACGGTGACACCGCCCTGCTGGAAGGCCTCCAGGATCTGGGACTGGTGAGATACGGCGAAATTGGTCTCGCCCTTGGCCACAGCCTGGGCAGCCTCGGCGGCGGACTGGTAGGGGGTCAGCTTCAGCTGATCGCCGGCACCCATGGAGCCGAAGAGGGCAGCGGCCAGGAAGGCCTCGGAGCCGGTAGCGCCGTTGACGGCGACGGAGACGGTGTTGCCGGCTTCCACATAGGCCTTCAGGTCGGCCAGGTTCTGGATGTTCAGGTTGGAGTCGGCGGACAGGACAAAGACGGAGGAGTAGAGGTTTTCAACGAAGACAAAGTCCTCGTAGCTGAACTGCAGCTTGGCGGGATCCAGGATCTCGGTAATGGCGAAGAGACCTTCACCGGCGAAAACAAGCTCCTTGTCGTTGGCCTTGGTGCTGGCGACCCAGGTGTTGACGGTGGCGGCATCACCCTTGATGGCTTCGGCAACCAGGGTGATCTTGTCGGAATAATCGGTGGATTTGGCGGCGGCTTTCTGGCTCACCATGGCGGCAACGCCGGAGGGGGCCCAGGGACAGGTGACCTTCCAGCTCTCCTTTTTGGCGCTGCAGCCGGTCAGCATGGCGAAAGCCATGACGGTGGCAAGAACCAGAGATACGATCCGTTTTTTCATTGTATTCTCTCCTTATTTTATTTTTGCGCCCCATGCGCTTTTGATGGCTTCATGATAACATCGGGAGGAAAATGAAGTCAACAAGTTTGAGAGAAAATATAGAAAAGTTGTATGGTTGTTGTAGGAATTCCATATTTCTGTATTTGAAGAAAAAATAGAGTTTGTGCAGAGTGCTAATATTCAAAGGAGCCCTTTTGTGTATTCTGCCCCAACTCCCGGCACAGGGCGATCAAGCGGACCATGCTGGCAGAGAGGTATTTTTTGGGATGGTATACGATGTTCAGGGTCCGCAGCAGGGGCTCCTGGAAGGGACGCATGACTACGGTGCCGGTTTCCGCATCCCGCTCCGCCAGCAGCTTCGGCAGGACGGCCACGCCCAGTCCCTGGGCCACGGCTTTGATCAGGGCCTGGGTGCTGACGCTTTCCCAGGCGGGCTCTATGTGGAGCTGGTGCAGGGCAAGAATGGCCTCCAGGCCGGTGCGGCCGGCGCTGCCCGGTTCCCGCATGAGCATGGGATAGGCGGCCAGCGCTTCGATGGTTAGGGAATCCCTGGCTGCCAGGGGGGAATCCGGCGGCAGCACCGCCCGGAGCTCATCCGTTAAGAAGGGAATGGCCCGGAGCTCCTTGTGAAGGGGCTGGGCCTCAATCAGGCCCAGGTCGATCCGGTTGTCCAGGATCAGCTGCTCCACCTGGCTGGCGGGGCAGACCTGAATTTCTACCTTTAGTTCCGGAAATTCCCCCTGAAACTGTTTGACAAGGCCGGGGAGCAGGACGGTGCCGATGGTGATGGTGGCACCGATGCGGACGGTGCCCACGGTATCCCAGTTGCGCATCTGGGTTTCCAGCTCGTCCATAAGGGAGACCACATGAACGGCATAGCCATAAAAGGCATTGCCGCACTCCGTGGGCACGATCCGCCGCCCCATTCGGGTAAAGAGCTCTACCCCATAGTAGTCCTCCAGCTCTTTAATAGCCAGACTCACCGAGGGCTGGGACAGGTGCAGCGCTTCCGCCGCCCGGGTGACGCTGCCCTTCTGATAGACAGCAACCAGAATTTTCATATGCCGCAGGGTCATGGAAATGCCTCCGATCTATAATAAAAACAATATCTATTTCATAGAATAATACTATTTTACAAATATGTCAATTGCTGGTACACTGGAAGAAAAAGAAATTAGGAGGCTGGGATTTTGAAAAACAAAAAAGAGGTACTGAGGAAGCTCTTTTTCTCCACATTGTACCTGAGCGCCTTCACCTTTGGCGGAGGCTATGTCATTGTCACGCTGATGAAGCAGAAGTTTGTGGACGAACTCCACTGGATCGAGGAGGAGGAGATGCTGGACCTGATCGCCATTGCCCAGTCTGCACCCGGAGCCATTGCCGTCAATGGGGCCATCGTGGTGGGCTATAAGCTCTGCGGGCTGCTGGGGGCCCTGGTGGCGATTTTTGCCACCATCATTCCGCCCTTTCTCATCATTACGGTGATCTCCTTCTTCTATGAGCTGTTTCGGGATAATTTTGTGGTCAGCAGTCTGCTCTCCGGCATGCAGGCCGGTGTGGGTGCCGTCATTGCCTCCACTGTCTGGAACATGGGCGGCGGCGTGGTGAAGCAGAAGGATCCGGCCAACCTTCTGATCATGGCAGCCGCCTTTGTGGCCGCCTGTGTGTACCGGGTGAACGTGGTGTATATCATTCTCACTTGTATTGCCATCGGCATTGTCCGGACGGTCATTGCCCAGAGGAGGAACGGAAAATGATCTATTTGCAGCTGTTTCTGAGCTTTTTGCAGATCGGTGCCCTGAGCTTCGGCGGAGGCTATGCCGCCATGCCCCTGATCCAGGCCCAGATCGTCACCAATCACAGTTGGCTGTCCATGAGCGAATTTACGGATCTTGTGACCATCGCCGAAATGACCCCAGGCCCCATCGCCGTGAACTCGGCAACCTTTGTGGGCACCAAGATCGGCGGCGTTCCGGGGGCCCTGGTGGCTACCGCCGGGTGCATCCTGCCCGCCTGCATCCTGGTGACCCTGATCGCCAGGCTGTACCTGAAGTACAGGAATCTGGCGGTGCTCCAGAGCGTTCTGGGATCTCTGCGGCCTGCCGTGGTGGCCATGATCGCCTCTGCCGGGATCCTCATCCTCATCAGCGCCTTCTGGGGGGGCACGGTGGATCTGGCAGCGACAAATTGGCTGATGGTGGGCATTTTCCTGGGGGCCTTTCTGCTGCTGCGGAAAACAAAAATGAACCCCATTGCCGTTATGGTCCTGGCGGGAGCGGTGAATTTGGTTTTTCGGCTGGTTGAGAGAGGTATATGATTTCCAATATCCCGATATATAGGGAAAACCCGGAAGTTGCACAAAAAATACAGGCTAAATTCTACGGGTTTTGACGGAATTTCCAGTTTACAACCAGCAAGATATATAGTATAATGGAATCCGTACGGGAATATCGATAATCCGTGCTGACAGAATAAGATACTGCCGCGTGGCGGTAATTTTGAAATGGAGGAATACCCATGTCTGTTAAAGTTGCTATCAATGGTTTTGGCCGTATCGGCCGTCTGGCTTTCCGTCAGATGTTCGGCGCTGAGGGCTTCGAGATCGTCGCCATCAACGACCTGACCTCCCCCAAGATGCTGGCTCACCTGCTGAAGTACGATTCCACCCAGGGCAATTACGCTGCTCAGGGCCATGTCGTTGAGGCTGGCGAGGACAACATTGTTGTCGACGGCAAGAAGATCACCATCTATGCTAAGGCCAACGCTGCCGAGCTGCCCTGGGGCGAGCTGGGCGTAGACGTTGTCCTGGAGTGCACCGGTTTCTACACCTCCAAGGCTAAGGCTCAGGCTCACATCGATGCCGGTGCCAAGAAGGTCGTTATCTCCGCTCCTGCCGGCAACGACCTGCCCACCATCGTTTACAATGTCAACCATGAGACCCTGACCAAGGAAGACAACATCATCTCCGCCGCTTCCTGCACCACCAACTGCCTGGCTCCCATGGCCAAGGCTCTGAATGACCTGGCTTCCATCGAGTCCGGCATTATGTGCACCATCCACGCCTACACCGGCGACCAGATGATCCTGGACGGCCCCCAGAGAAAGGGCGACCTGCGTCGTTCCCGCGCTGGCGCTGTGAACATCGTTCCCAACTCCACCGGTGCTGCCAAGGCCATCGGCCTGGTCATCCCCGAGCTGAACGGCAAGCTGATCGGCGCTGCTCAGCGTGTTCCCACCCCCACCGGCTCCACCACCATCCTGAACGCCGTTGTTTCCAAGGCTGTGACCAAGGAAGAGATCAACGCCGCCATGAAGGCTGCTGCCACTGAGTCCTTCGGCTACAACGAGGACGAGATCGTTTCCTCCGACATCGTCGGCATGCGTTTCGGCTCCCTGTTCGATGCCACTCAGACCATGGTCTGCGCTCTGCCCGACGGCAAGGCTCAGGTTCAGGTCGTGTCCTGGTACGACAACGAGAACTCCTACGTTTCTCAGATGTGCCGCACCATCAAGTACTTCGCTAAGTTCCTGTAATTTAGAGATCTGCTGATTGACCCGCCCCGCAAGGGGCGGGTTTTTGCGTTTGTCTGGGTCCGTGGGTTCGACATCCCGAGGGACGCAAGACGAGCAAAGGCCCCGGGCTTGCACCCGGGGCCTTTGCTTTGGAAATAGAAGAGAAGAAGAGAGGAAGTTATCTATGTAAACGAGAGGAGAACCAAGCTTTGTTTTCTTTGTTTCCCTTTCGTGCCTTTATAGTATCCGGGGAAAATGAACCGGTGTTGACGGGAAAAAGAACGGTTTTGGAAGAGAGTATGAACATTTTGGAAAGTCTCGGCGGCTGCGTATTTCCGGGGGATTGCCACACCGGTGTGGGCACTGGTGTGCAATGACAAGCAAAGAATTGACAAGCGCATTTCCTTGTGCTATAATGTCCCCCAATGAGCAATGGCGCTTATTTCGACGGAAAAAGACTGTTTTCCGCCGGATGGGTGTTCTTTTGCCCTTTTTTTGTACGTAAAATTCACAAAAACTGTCAGAAAATCATGGGCGGTTTTGAACGATTCAACAAGGAGGAAACCATGGCGGAGCTACATGAGGAGTGCGGCGTGTTCGGTATCTATTCTCCCGTTGACGCGCGGGTGGCGGATATCTGCTATTATGGCCTGTTTGCCCTACAGCATCGGGGCCAGGAGAGTTGCGGCATTGTGGTGAACAGCGACGGCAATTTTACCGTTCACAAGGATCTGGGACTGCTGACCGACGCGTTTCACCGGGAGAACCTGGACAAGTATCCCTTGGGCAATATTTCCGTAGGCCACGTGCGCTACGGCACCACCGGCGGCACCAATCGGGCCAATACCCAGCCCATTGTGATCAATCACATGAAGGGCAAAATGGCCCTTGCCCACAACGGAAATCTGAGCAACGCTCTGGAGCTGAGGACCCGGCTGGAGCTGGGCGGGGCTCTGTTCCACGGCACCTCCGACACGGAGATCATTGCCTATATTGTGGCGCAGCAGCGCCTGAAAACCCCCTCTATCGAAATGGCGGTCAGCAAAGCCATGGATTATTTAGAGGGGGCTTTTTCCGTGGTCCTGATGTCCGCCACAAAACTCATTGCTCTGCGGGATCCCCACGGATTCCGGCCTCTGTGCATGGGTGTCCGGGAGGATGGCAGCACCGTCTTTGCCTCGGAGAGCTGCGCTCTGGGCGCTGTGGGGGCAAAGTTCCTCCGGGATCTGCTGCCGGGAGAGATCGTCACCGTGGACGAAACCGGTGTCCGCAGCGACAGGAGCCATTGTGGAAAAACGAAAAAGACCATGTGCATCTTTGAGTACATCTACTTTGCCCGGTCCGACTCCGTCATGGACGGGGTGGGGGTCCATGAGGCCCGGAAAAAGGCCGGTATGCTTCTGGCAAAGGCTCACCCGGTGGAGGCGGATCTGGTGGTGGGAGTGCCGGACTCCGGCCTGGACGCGGCCCTGGGCTACGCCGAGGCGGCCCGGATCCCCTTTGGCCTGGGCTTCCTCAAGAACCGCTACATCGGCCGGACCTTCATCTCTCCGGGCCAGGGGAACCGAATGGACCTGGTGCGGATGAAGCTGAGCCCCATCGTGTCGGAGGTGAAGGGCAAGCGCATCGTCCTCATCGATGACTCCATTGTCCGGGGCACCACCAGCGGACAGATTGTGAACTTGCTGCGCTCCGCCGGGGCCAGGGAGGTACATATGCGCATTTCCTCGCCCCCCTTCCTGAACCCCTGCTACTACGGCACGGACATCGACTCCCGGGACCATCTCATCGCCTGCCAGCACAGCGTTGAGGAGATCCGGGATATGATGGGGGCGGACTCCTTGGGATATCTGCCCATTGAGGACCTGCCCAGACTCATCGGAAGCGAGGACTTTTGCAGCGCCTGCTTCTCTGGAAATTACCCCACCAGGATCCCGGCGGATACCGCCAAAGATAAATTTGAAGCCCCCCTGTCTCAGCGGGGAAAGGAGAGAGAAAAGTGAAAACAATCGACAGAAAGCTGGTCCTGGAGGATGGCAGCGAGTACTATGGCTACGGCTTCGGAAGCCGCGCCGACCGGGTCTGCGAGATCGTCTTCAATACCTCCATGTCCGGCTACCAGGAAATCGTGTCAGACCTGAGCTATACGGACCAGATGGTGGTCATGACATATCCCCTCATCGGTAACTACGGCATGGCGGAAGATGACTACGAGTGTAAGTTTCCCAGTATCGGCGGCATTGTCTGCTACGACTACAACGACACCCCCTCCAATTTCCGGTGGGTCAAGACCCTGTCAGAGCTTCTGGAGGAATACGGCATTCCCGGTATTTCCGGCATTGACACCCGAAAGCTGACCCGGAGCATCCGGGACCTGGGCTCCCGGAGAGTCCTCATCACCTCTGCGGAAACCGGTGTGGAGGAGGCTCTGGGGCGCATTGCCGATACCCCTGTGCCCAAGGATGCCGTGTCCCGGGTCAGCTGCAAAAAGCGCTGGTACTCCCGGACCGCCGACGCCAGATACAATGTGGTGGCCATTGACTGCGGCATGAAGCTGAACATTGTCCGCTCTCTCAACGAGTGCGGCTGCAACGTGACCATCGTACCCTACAATACCCCGGTGGAGGATATCCTCTATATGAAGCCCGACGGTATTTTCCTGTCCAACGGCCCCGGAGATCCCCAGGATGTGGGAGAGGTCATTGAGACCGTCCGGGCCTTGAAGGGGAAGATCCCCATCTTCGGCATTTGCCTGGGCCACCAGATCCTTTCCCTGGCCTACGGCGGCAGCACATACAAGCTGAAATTCGGCCACCGGGGGGGCAACCATCCGGTGAAGAATCTGGTCACCGGAAAAATCGAGATCACCTCTCAGAATCACAGCTATGCCGTGGTCCCTGAGAGCCTGGAGGGGACCCCTCTGGAGGTTACCCATATCAACCTGCTGGACAAGACCATTGAGGGAGTCGCCTGCCCCCAGGACCGGGCCTTCAGTGTCCAGTATCACCCGGAGAGCGCTCCCGGGCCCCAGGACAGCCGGTATCTGTTCCGGCAATTCGTAGCATATATGGAGGAGGGCAAAGGCAATGCCGAAACGTACTGATATTCACAAGGTCCTGGTCATCGGCTCCGGCCCCATCGTCATCGGCCAGGCGGCGGAATTTGACTACGCCGGCACCCAGGCCTGTCTGGCCCTGCGGGAAGAGGGCTACGAGGTCATTCTGGCCAATTCCAACCCGGCCACCATCATGACGGATACCACCATTGCCGACAAGGTCTATATGGAGCCTCTGACTCTGGAGTATCTGGCCAGGATCTGCCGGTATGAGCGGCCGGATGCCATCGTTCCCGGCATCGGCGGCCAGACGGGCCTGAATCTTGCCATCCAGCTGGCGAAAAAGGGTGTGCTGGAGGAGTGCGAAATTGAGCTGCTGGGCACCAGCGTGGACTCCATCGAAAAAGCCGAGGACCGGGAGCTCTTCAAGGAGCTCTGTCAGGCCATCGGTGAGCCTGTGGTGCCTTCCCAGATCACCTATTCCGTGGTAGAGGCCGTCAAAGCCGCCAAGGAGATCGGCTACCCGGTCATTCTGCGCCCTGCCTTCACCCTGGGAGGCACCGGCGGCGGATTTGCCGATGACGAGGCCCAGCTGAAGGAAATGATGAAGACGGCCCTTGCCCTGTCTCCCGTCCATCAGGTGCTGGTAGAGAAGAGCATCAAGGGCTATAACGAGGTGGAGTACGAAGTCATCCGGGACGGGGCGGATACCGCCATCACCGTCTGCAACATGGAGAATATGGACCCGGTAGGCGTCCACACCGGCGACTCCATTGTGGTGGCTCCCAGCCAGACCCTGACCAACAAGGAATACCATATGCTCCGGGACAGCGCCTTGAAGATCATCCGGGCTCTGGACGTGAAGGGGGGCTGCAATGTGCAGTTCGCCCTGGATCCCCATTCCTTCCGGTATTTTGTCATTGAAGTCAACCCCCGGGTGTCCCGGTCCTCTGCCCTGGCCTCCAAGGCCTCCGGCTACCCCATCGCCCGGGTCTCCGCCAAAATCGCCGTGGGCATGACTCTGGACGAGATCCGGCTGGCCAATACCCCGGCCTGCTTTGAGCCGGCCCTGGACTATGTGGTCACCAAAATGCCCCGGTTCCCCTTTGACAAGTTCCCCACGGCCTCCAATTACCTGTCTACCCAGATGAAGGCCACCGGTGAAGTGATGAGTGTGGGCAGATCCTGGGAGGAGAGCCTGCAAAAAGCGGTTCGGTCCTTGGAGGACGGCAAGGATGCCATCCGCATCCCCCGGTTTGAAAGCTGGTCGGATTCGGAGCTGCTGGATTACGCGGCCAAGAGCCCTGCCGACCGGCTCTACGCTCTGGGAGAGCTGCTGCACCGGGGCATGGACCCGGCCCGGATCTGTGACGCCACAGCCATCAGCATCTTCTTTTTGAGCAAGCTGAAAAACATCACCCAGTTTGAAGAAGAACTGAGGCAGAACGTGGGATCCGCGGACCACCTGCGGGAGGCCAAGCGCCTGGGCTTCTCCGACCCCAGCATCGCCCGGATCTGGAACACCACCGAGCGGTGGGTATATGACCTGCGGATGAAAGAAAACATCCTGCCTGTGTACAAGATGATCGACACCTGCGCCAGCGAGTTTGAGAGCTATGTGCCCTATTTCTACTCCACCTATGGCGGCAGCGAAAACGAGTCTGTGGTGACGGACCGAAAGAAGGTCATCGTTCTGGGCTCCGGCCCCATCCGGATTGGCCAGGGCGTGGAGTTCGACTATTCCACCGTCCACGCCCTTCGGACCATCCGGGCCCAGGGCTATGAGGCCATCGTCATCAACAACAACCCGGAAACCGTGTCCACCGACTACACCGCCGCAGACAAGCTCTATTTTGAGCCCCTGACCACTGAGGACGTGATGAACGTCATCAACCTGGAAAAGCCTCTGGGTGTCATTGTGTCTCTTGGCGGCCAGACTGCCGTGAATCTGGCCCAGAGCCTCTTTGACCGGGGAGTCAACATCATTGGCACGGACTGCCAGGCCATCGAAAAGGCAGAAAACCGGGATGTCTTCGACGCGCTCATCAAGCAGCTCCGTATTCCGAACCCCAAGGGCGTGGCGGTCACCGATATGGAGGCCGGAGTAAAGGCCGCGGCTCAGATCGGCTATCCCGTGCTGGTCCGGCCCAGCTTCGTTCTGGGAGGCCGTGCCATGGAGATCGTCTCCGATGAGGAGATGCTCCGGCACTACCTGAAAACCGCTGTGGAGATCGATGAGAAGCGCCCTGTGCTCATCGACCGCTACATTCTCGGCAAAGAAGTGGAGGTGGATGCCATCTGCGACGGAAAGCAGGTGTATCTGCCCGGCATTATGGAGCTGGTGGAGCGCACCGGCGTCCACTCCGGTGACTCCATCTCCGTCTATCCCCCCTATAGCCTCAGCTGCCGGGTCAAGGAGCGCATCACCGAGTATACGGAAAAGCTTGGCCTCGCCATCGGCATCAAAGGCCTGTTCAACATCCAGTTCATTGTGGATAAGAATGACCAGGTCTCCATCATTGAGGTGAACCCCCGGGCCTCCCGAAGCGTCCCCTTCCTTTCGAAGTCTACGGGGGTCTCCCTGGTGGACATTGCCACCAAAATCATGCTGGGCCAGAGCCTGGCAGACCAGGGCATCACCCAGCTCCGCCGCCCGGAGCGGGAAAAGTGGTACGTGAAGGTCCCTGCCTTCTCCTTTGCCAAGCTGGAGGGCATGGACACCTATCTGTCCCCTGAGATGAAGTCCACCGGTGAGGCCATTGGCTACGACCGGAAGCTGAACCGGGCCCTGTACAAAGCTCTTCAGGCCAGCGGCATCAAGATGAAGGAGTACGGCACCGTGATCGTGACCCTGGCGGACGAGGATAAGGCCGAGGGCCTGCCTCTGGCCAGACGCTTCTACCGCCTGGGCTTTAACATTGAGGCAACCGAGGGCACTGCCCGGTTCCTGAAGGAAAACGGCATCCGCACCCGGGTCCGCCGGAAGCTCAGCGATGGCAGCAACGAGATTCTGGATTCTATCCGGGCAGGCTACGTCAGCTACATCCTCAATACCCGCCCCCTGTCCTCCGGCAAGCACTACGATGACGGCATTGCCATCCGCCAGTGCGCCGTTCAGAATGGCGTGAACACCTTCACCTCTCTGGACACCGCCCGCATCGTCCTGGATGCCCTGGAGGAGGTCATTCCGGAGATCCATACCATTGACGATTAAACAGTCATATGCAAACGCAAAAGAGGCGCGCCGGAAAACGCGCCTCTTTTGCTGCCTATTGACAACTTTCTTTCTGTCCCTTACAATATCAGGGTTTATTGGAGGATGAAACATGAAGAAAAAACTGTTAAAAATCCTGCCGGATCTGGCGGCGATCCTGCTGGGAAATCTGTTCTATGCCTTTATTGTGGCGGCCTTTATTTTGCCGGGGGAGCTGATCAGCTGCGGCACCACGGGATTGGCCCTCATCAGTAAGAACCTGTGGGGGATCCCGGTGGATCTGTTTGTGCTGGTGTTTAACTGCGCCATGCTGGCCTTGGGCTGGATGATGCTGGGGCGGAAGTTTGCCATGACCACGGTGCTGAGCTCCTTCCTATACCCGGTGTTTCTGCGGCTGTGCCAGCAGGCCCTGGGAGATAGGATAATCACCCATGATCTCCTGCTCTGCGCCCTCTTTGGCGGCATGGGGCTGGGGGTTGCCCTTGGGGTGGTCATCCGGGCGGGAGCCTCCACAGGAGGCATGGATATTCCGCCGCTGATCTTCAAGAAGCTCTTCGGCATCCCTGTGCCGGTGAGCCTGTGGGTCTGCGATTTTGCCATTATGCTGCTGCAATTGTTTTTCCACACCCCGGAGGAGCTGCTTTACGGCATTGTCATGCTCATTGCCATCAATTTCACCCTGAACAAGACCCTTCTGGCGGGCAACGGCCGGACGGAGGTGAAGATCATCAGCGAAAAAGCGGAGCAGATCCGGGACAGCATCCTGAAAACCGCCGACCGGGGCGTGACCATGCTCCACGGAGAGGGAGGCTTTCTGGGGAAGCCCACCCAGATGGTCCTCAGCGTGGTGTCCACCAAGGAGCTGTATCTGGTCCAGCGATTGGCCCGGGACATTGACCCGGAGTGCTTCATGATCGCCACCCAGGTCACGGAGGTCTGGGGACGGGGCTTCTCCTTCGGCAAGGAGTACCGGAGCAAGGAACGGAATTGATTTTGCCCTACTGCTATGGTAGGATATAGAAAAGCCCTTGAGAGAGGAAGCGGGCCCATGACGGAATGGAACGATGTGTACGATGAAAACCGGGTGAAGACTGGCCGGGTCCACAGGCGGGGCACCCCCTGGGAGCCTGGGGATTACGGCCTGGTGGTCTGCGTTTGGGTCTACGACGGCTTCGGAAAGCTGCTGCTGACCCGGCGGGCCAAGGAGAAGAGCTTTGCCGGGACCTGGGAGAATTCCGGCGGCGCGGCCCGGGCAGGGGAGGATAGCCTGACGGCGATTCAAAGAGAGCTCCGGGAGGAAACGGGCATTACGGCTTTGCCGGAGGAATTTGAGCTTCTGGACACCGAGCGGGACAAGAACACCTTTTATGACTTCTACTGCCTGAAACGGAGCGTCCCTCTGAAGAATATCGTCCTCCAGCCCGGGGAAACCGACGGCGTCATGTGGGCCAGCTTTGGCAAGGTCCACTGGATGATCCGCCGGAAAAAGATCTGCCGCGTGATCGCGAGGCAGTTCTACCGCCAGGAGGCAGCGTTAAAACTGCGCAATGTGCACAAAATTGGAGGCGGAATTTTGGGCGGTGACCGTTAAAATGCACTTGCACCCAGGGCGCCTTTCGAGGTATAATGAAAAAAAGCCCTTTCCGGGTTGGAGATTTTTCCGGCGGAAACGACTTTCTTTTTTATTTTACGATCCGGAGGTTTGAAGCGTATGATCACCCTGATGAAAATGCCCATCCGTCATGGAAGCGCCCCCCTGCGTGTGGCCCGGGGCCACTTCGCCACCAACCACTCCCACATCAACTACTATGTGGATATCACGTATCAGAAGACCCGGCTGTCAGAAGCCAAGGACAGTGCCCATCAGCTGGTCGGCAGCTTTGTCAACGATACCCCTGTAGATACCATCCTGTGTCTGGACGGCACTGGCGTGGTGGGCACATGCCTTGCCCAGGAGCTGACGAAGAGCGGCTTCCGGACCATCAATGCCCACGAGACCATCTACATCCTGGAGCCGGAATACAACGCCAACTCTCAGATCATCTTCCGGGACAATACCCAGGGGATGATCCGGGGCAAGCACGTATTGGTCCTGATGGCCTCCGTCACCACGGGCTACACCGCCAAGCGGGCCCTGGAGGCCATCACCTACTATGGGGGCACCGTGGCAGGTGTGGCGGCCATTTACTCCGCTGTCAGCGAGGTGGAGGGATACCCTGTGAAGTCCGTCTATACCATTCAGGACCTGCCGGGTTACGCCAGCTACGACTACCGGGAGTGCCCTTACTGCAAGGCCGGGCAGAAAATTGATGCCCTGGTCAATAGCTTCGGCTATTCCCAGCTGTAAGAACGTCCCTTGCCCCCAAACCCCTCTCCGAGCAGGAGAGGGGTTTTGCCCATTGTTTTTCGGATGCTTGTTTGCTATAATGACTGAGATAATGGAAAGGAGTCTGAAAATGGGGCTGGAAAAATGGAAGCGCCACCGGTGGGCGGCGGTTTCTCTGCTGGCGGCGCTGGCAGTGCTGGTGGGGTTCAAGCTGCTGGGAGTGCTGGTTTACGACACCAACGATGACGCGCTGATGGCGGGGCTGAGTTACGGCTATTACGGCCTGCCGGAGGGAAAGCTTATCTACATCCATCCTCTTCTGGGGGGATTGCTTGCCTGGCTGCAGAGCCGGGTCCCGGCGCTGCCCTGGTATTACCTGGTTGAGCTGGGGCTTATGGCGGTGACCATGGCGGTCTATTACTACCTGGTGCTGGATCGGCAGGGGAAGCGGGGACTTCCCGCCGGGGTGCTGCTGACGCTGGTTTTTGTCATTGCTCTGCTGACCCGGGTCCAGTATACCAAGATCGCCGGGGCGGCATCGGGGGCCGGAGTACTGCTGATGCTGCACTGTGTCCGGGAAAAGAAGAGCTGGTACACAGGGCTTCTGGGAGGCCTGCTGGCGCTGGCTGGGTTTCTCCTTCGGGCAGATGCCTTCTTTATGGTGCTGATCCCCCTTTTCGGTGTGGGGGCGGCGCTGCTGTGGGAGCTTCTTCGCAAAAAAGAATATAGGCGGGCTGTGGGGCTCTGCGGGGCGTTTCTGGTCCTGTTTGCCCTCTGCGGCGGCGGAATGCTGGTCCAGAAAAGGGCCTATTCCTCCCCGGACTGGCAGCAATACCTCCGCTATAACGATTTGCGGACGGAGCTGCTGGACTACGGCTTTCCGGACTATGGGGAAAATCAGGCCCTCTATGGGTCTTTGCATATTTCCCGGGAGGATCTGAAGCTGTTTCAAAACTGGGATTTCGGAGATCCGGAGGTGTTTGACTTAGATGCCATGGAGGCCCTGTGCAATGCCAAGGCGGAGAAAAACGCCTCCCTTGGGGAGCTGGGCCGAGGGATCCGGTCGGCGATTCGGGGCCTATTGAGCTATGACTTCGCCGGGGTGTTGCTCCTGTCTCTGCTGGCCCTGTTCGTTTCTGACCGGTCCGGAGGGCTCCAGGGGCTCTACGCCCTGCTTGCTGTGGTGGCGGTGGAGACGGCTATGCTGTATCATGGCCGGGGCCTGCGGGAGCGGGTGGATGTGCCCCTGATGCTCACGGCGGCGGCAGTCCAGCTGACCGTGGGGATCGATCCGGAAAAACTGAAGCAAAAGCAGACCCGCTGGGGAGCGGCCTTCCTGGCGGCGGCGCTGGTTTTGTCTCAGGTGCCGAATCTCATTGCCCGAAAAGACGATGCCATGGAGCGCTATGTGGGGGCCTCCCACCTCCATGGGGCCTACCAGGTCCTGAGCGGGGACAAAGGGCGGCTCTATCTGACCCGGACCGACGAGCTCCCCGCCGACCGGATGCCAGGAAAGCAGGGAGGCTTCGGCTACCTCTCCAACATCGACACTCTGGGAGGCTGGCTGACCCAGAGCCCCTATGTGAACGCCCGCTATGAAAGCTACGGCGTTGAGAATCCCTTCCGGGACCTGGTGGACAGAGGGGATCTGCGGCTTATGAGCCGGGATGTGGAGCCGGTTCTGGGCTACATTCAGCGGCACTATGCCGCCGGTGCCCGGGCTGTTCCGGTGCGGATGGTGAACGGGGAATACCCGGTGTATCGGATCCTCACCGGGGAGCCCCGGATCCCGGAGCTGCCGGAAGGAGACCCGGAAAGCCTTACCTGGACCCTGGAAACGGCGGAGGGCATTCTGCGGGGCACCGCCTGGGCGGCAGGTGAAAATTCCTTTGCCGCCGATATTTACCTGACCCTGACGGACAGGGCAGGGGAGGAAATCACCCTGTGCGTGCTACAGTCGCCTCAGGCCGGGGCGGCCATGGACCAGGGCCGTTACGGAGCCTTTGAAACCACCGAAGGGATCGCCCCGGGACGGTACCGGGTGACCCTGACCGTTGCCGGAGAAAAACGGTATCAGGTGGACGCCGGGGAAATCGAGATTTGAATAAACGGGCCCTCTCCGGCGGGGGAGGGCCCGCAGACAGAAAAGGAGGAACATGAAAGCAAAAATCCAATTGTCCGACCACTTCACCTATGGGAAGCTGCTTCGGTTTACCCTGCCCTCCATTGTGATGATGGTTTTTACCTCCATCTACAGCGTGGTGGACGGGTTCTTTATTTCCAATTTCGCGGGAAAGACCGCCTTCGCGGCTTTGAATCTCATTTGGCCCTTTTTGATGATCCTGGGAGGCATGGGCTTTATGATCGGCACCGGCGGCACGGCCCTGGTATCCCGGTACCTGGGGGCGGGGCAGAAGGAGCGGGCCAGGCGCTATTTCTCCATGCTGGTGGAGTTCACCGCCGTGTTGGGCCTGATCCTGACGGCCATCGGCTTGATTTTTATGGAGCCCATCGCCAGATTCTTAGGCGCTACCGAGGAGATGATCCCGGACTGCGTGCTCTACGGCCGGATCGTTATTGCCTTTAACGTGGCCTTTATGTTCCAGAATGTGTTCCAGAGCTTCCTGGTCGCCGCGGAAAAGCCCCGGCTGGGGCTTGTTGCCACGGTCAGCGCCGGTGTGACCAATATGGTGCTGGACGCGCTGCTGGTGGGGGTGTTCCGCTGGGGCCTGGCCGGAGCGGCCCTGGCCACAGGCCTGAGCCAGACTGTGGGAGCGGTGATCCCCATGGTGTTTTTCCTGAACAGGGAAAACGGCAGCGCTTTGCACTTCAGCTTTACGCCAATGGAGGCCCATCCCCTGCTCCAGGCCTGCGGCAACGGCGCTTCGGAGCTCATGAGCAATATTTCCGGCTCCATCGCCGCCATGGTCTACAACTTCCAGCTGCTGAAATTCCTGGGAGAGGACGGGGTGTCTGCCTACGGGGTCATCATGTATGTGGGCTTTATCTTCGTGGCTATTTTTGTGGGCTACTCCATTGGCTCCGCCCCCATCATCAGCTTCCATTTCGGAGCGGAAAACCGGGAAGAGCTCAAAAATATGTTCCGCAAGAGCTATCTTCTCATGGCGGTGTGGGGCATTGCCATGGCCCTGGCAGCCTACCTGCTGGCCGGCCCTCTGGCAAAGCTCTTTGTGGGCTACGACCGGCAGCTGTGTGAGCTGACGGTCCACGCCATGCGGCTGCACTGCCTGGCCTTCCTGTTTACAGGGGCAAATATCTTCACTTCCTCCCTGTTTACGGCGCTGAACGACGGCACCGTGTCTGCCGCTGTCTCCTTTGCGCGGTCTATGGTGCTCCAGATCGCCACGGTGCTGCTGCTGCCCGGCCTTATGGGCCCTGACGGCCTGTGGCTGGCGGCTCTGGCAACAGATACCTGCGCGCTGGTCATTGATATCTGCGTTCTGGGGGGAAACCGGAAAAAATACGGCTATTGCTGAAAAAAGGGGCTGTCTCAAAATGATTTTACAAAATCCTTCGAGGCAGCCTTCTTTGACGCTTAGCGGGAAAAGCCGTTGACAATCGGCTGAATTTCGCTTACAATTGGGGTACAGACCAAAAATATTGGAGTGATGACTTATCACACGCAGATACAACAGCGAGGACGCGAAGCGCCGGATCCTGGCGGCTTCGGCCCGGCTCTTTCTGGAAAAGGGCTTCACCAATACCCGGATGGCGGAGATACTGAAGGCCGCCGACGTTTCTGCCAGCAGCTTCCAGCACCTGTTCCGGAGCAAGGACGGGCCCCTGACGGAGCTTACCATGATGGTATTTCAGAACCAGTTCGGCACGGCCCGAAGCCTGGTTACCGGGGACACCTCTCCCGCCCAGCTCTATGCCCTGGAAACGGCCTTGCAGCTGACCATGACGGAGCTGAACGAGAGCCTGCGGGACGTGTATGTGGAGGCCTATACCTATCCCGCTACCTGTGAGTTCATCGTCAACCATACGGAGGTGGAGCTGCGGCGCTGCTTCAGCTCCTATCTTCCCGACCTGGGGGAAAGTGATTTTTACGAAATGGATCTGGGCACCAACGGCATGATGCGCAGCTACATGGCCAGAAAATGCGACCATTATTTTACCCTGGAAAGGAAGATCCGCCGGTTCCTGGACATGAGCCTCACCGTCTATCATGTGCCGCCGGAGGAGCGGGAGGAGATCCTGGCCTATGTGGAGTCCCTGGATCTCCGGAGCGCGGCGGAGCAGGCCCTGAACCGGCTGTTTGAGTCCCTGGCCATTTCCAATCCGCTGGAGCAGCCCCTGGAGGGGAAGGCGTGACCACCCCGGAGGAAATGGCGGAGCGGATCGCCCGGGAAGTGGAGAAAAAAGGCGGGCGGACCTACTACGTAGGGGGCTTCGTCCGGGACCGGGTCCTGGGGATCGAAAACAAGGATGTGGACATCGAGGTCCACGGGGTCACTGCCGGGGTTTTGGAGCAGATCCTGGACGCTCTTGGCCAGCGGACACAGATGGGGGCCAGTTTTGGGGTCTATGGCCTGAAGCACCTGGACCTGGACGTTGCCCTGCCCCGGAAGGAGCAGGCCACAGGCCGGGGCCACCGGGACTTCGCCGTGTTTACGGATCCCTGGCTGGGCACGCAGAAGGCGGCCCGGCGGCGGGACTTCACCATGAACGCCCTCATGGAGGACGTGCTCACCGGGGAGATCATCGACCATTTTGGAGGGCGAGAGGACGCGAAAAAGGGCATCCTGCGCCACGTGGACCCCAAGAGCTTTCCGGAGGACCCTCTGCGGGTGCTTCGCTGCGCCCAGTTCGCCGCCCGCTTTGGATTCTCTGTGGCACCGGAGACAATTGCGTTATGTAAACAAATGGACCTAAGGGCACTGCCAAGGGAGCGGGTCATGGGGGAGCTGGACAAGGCCCTGGGGAAAGCGCCGAGACCCTCGGTATTCTTCGAGGTGCTGCGCAGGATGGATCAGCTCGACTGCTGGTTCCCTGAGGTAAAGGCCCTCATCGGGGTCCCCCAGGACCCGGACCACCACCCGGAGGGAGACGTGTGGAATCACACCATGGCGGTGCTGGATGCCGCCGCCGGGATGAGGGCGGCGGCAAAGGAGCCCAGAAATCTGCTGCTGGCGGCCCTGTGCCACGACTTCGGAAAGCCGGAGACTACCTGTGCCGATGGGCAGGGCCACATCAGGGCCCTGCGGCATGAAACCGCCGGAGTGCCCTTGGCGGAGGCCTTTATAAAGCGCCTGACCTCGGAGACGGAGGTCAGGCGGTATGTTGCCAATATGGTGGCCCTGCATATGCGGCCCAATGTCATTGCCCAGGGGCATCCCAAGCTCAAGACTACCAACCGCCTCTTTGACGACAGCCTGTGCCCGGAGGATCTGCTGCTGCTGTGCAAGGCCGACCGGATGGGCCAGCGGAAGGAAGCGGGCTACGGGCCGGTAGAGGCCCTGCTCCGGAGCCGCCTGGAAGCCTACCGGGAGACCATGGCGAAGCCTGGGGTCACCGGCAAGGACCTGGTGGAGCTGGGCTTCCGCCCCGGCCCGGCGTTCTCCGCGGCCCTGGGCTTTGCCCACAAGCTCCAGCTGGCCGGGGTGGAGAAGGAAGAAGCCCTGTGCCAGACGAAAGGATTTTTAAAAAACCACCCTCTCCTGGGAGAGGGCGGCAGGCCGAAAGCGTGACGGGTGCGGGGCTCCGGATTACGGAGCCCCGTTGGTCTGCAGTAAATATGTTGAGCCCCGAAAACAGATAACTGATTCCGTATAGCCTCATTTTCAAAAACAGGAATTTTCAAATTAGTCTTTGCAAATAACCTTTGAACCTTCACCATCAATTACAA
>OGKG01000558.1_pt1 | contig 48235 bp, 31 predicted proteins | sample 1572201 | NCBI WGS metagenome assembly OGKG01 (sample SAMEA2582146, study PRJEB24529) | metagenome | biome: Human gut stool | place: China | collected 2011 | reverse complement strand
CCATCGAGGCCCTGGAGTTGAAGAACATGCTGCGCCGCGAAGAGGACGCCATGGACTGCGTGCTGAAAATCAATTCCGGCGCCGGCGGCACCGAGAGTCAGGACTGGGCCTCAATGCTCATGCGCATGTACCTGCGCTACGCCGAGCAGCACGGCTACAAGGCCACCATCTCCAACCTTCAGGACGGCGACGAGGCCGGTATCAAGACGGTGACCATTGAGATTGAGGGCGAGTATGCCTACGGCTATCTGAAGAGCGAAAACGGCGTCCACCGCCTGGTGCGCGTGTCGCCCTACAACGCGCAGGGCAAGCGCATGACCTCATTTGCCTCCGTGTTCGTCACCCCGCTGGTAGACGACACGATTGAGGTACACGTCGACCCCTCGAAAATCAGTTGGGACCTCTTCCGCTCAGGCGGTGCCGGCGGACAGAACGTCAACAAGGTGGAAACCGGCGTACGACTCCGCTACCAGTACACCGACCCCGACACGGGCGAGACCGAGGAAATCCTGATTGAAAACACCGAAAGCCGCAAGCAGCTCGAAAACCGCGAAAACGCCATGCGACTGCTCCGCTCACAGCTCTACGACCGCGCCCTGCAGAAACGCCGCGCCGAACAGGCCAAAATCGAAGCCGGCAAAAAGAAAATTGAATGGGGCAGCCAGATACGCAGCTACGTGTTTGACGACCGCCGCGTCAAGGACCACCGCACCGGCTACCAGACCAGCGACGTCAACGGCGTGATGGACGGCAAGATTGACGGCTTTATCAAAAGCTATCTGATGGAATTCTCAGAGCAGGAGGCCGGCTAAGGCCCCCTGCCCCCTTATAAAACACAAACATTTCCAATTTTTCAAAAACCTTAAACTCATAATCTTATGACAAGCAACAACCATAAAATCAAAAAAACGGCCCGCGACCGGAAAGAAGCCCGTCAGGCCCGCCGCATCATCAATGGCATATTTTTCGGCCTCATCGTACTGGTCGTCCTCATTCTGATTGCCTACGCAATACTGCTGGCCTAAACCTACGCTGACGGCAGGCGGCCCAACCAACCCCCACTCATACACACCACATGGCACAGGAAATTGAACGCAAGTTTCTGGTGACGGGCGACTACAAGCCGCTGGCCACCCACTGCTCCCACATCATTCAGGGCTACATCTGCAGCGCCCGCGGACGCACCGTGCGCGTCAGGCTGCGCGACAACCGCGGCTACCTGACCATCAAAGGCCCCTCGGACGAGAAAGGCCTGTCGCGCTACGAATTTGAGCAGGAAATCAGCGAGGCCGACGCCCGCCAGCTGCTCAAGCTCTGCGAGCCGGGCATCATCGACAAAAAACGCTGGCTCGTGCCGGCCGGCAACCACACCTACGAGGTTGACGAATTCTTCGGCGAAAATGCCGGCCTCGTCATGGCCGAAGTCGAGCTGCGCAGCGAGGATGAGCCCTACCAGCGCCTGCCCTTTGTGGGCCGCGAGGTGACAGGCCTGCGCCGCTACTACAACTCCGAGCTCCGCCGCCGCCCCTACGGCAGCTGGACGCCCGCCGAGCAGGCCGGCGACCCGGTATGACCCTCGTCCTACATTCTCTAACCGCATACGGGCGGCCGCTTCCCCACTCCCCTACACGGGCACGGGAAGCGGCCGCCTAACGTTTCGAAACCGGCCTTTACACGGCCCACACCTACACTCGCACTACCAGGTTCACACTCACCGCCACAATGGGGTAGGACTTCGAAAAAACAAGATGCCGCCTATTTTTAATTAGATTGGACCTGTTAAAAAATAAGTCCGACCTTGTTTTTTCACGCCCGACGCCGTAATCTTCTTCCCTCTCTCTCAATCACACGCCGTCACATCCTTAAAGCAAGACAAACAAATCCTCTGTATTCATCAAAAAGGATATGCATTAGTACCCGCAAATATTACGGAAATCCACAAGAAAATGTATTTTTGCAAAACCAACATAACAACACAAAAATGAGTGAATACAAATTACAATCCTTATCCGAGATATTTAATAAACGAATTTTCAGAATTCCAGACTTTCAACGAGGATATTCATGGGAAGAACACCAACTGGAAGACTTTTGGGAAGACTTGCAAAACCTACACCCCGACAAAATACATTACGTAGGAATGCTTACGGTAGAGCCTGTCAACAAGGAAGCAGTGGCATCCATTGAGAAATGGCAAGAAGACATGTGGCTCTTCCAGAAAGGGTATTCAGCTTTTTACGTCATTGACGGGCAGCAGCGACTGACCACGATGATTATCTTGGTTCACGAAATTCTGAATCAGTTCGACGAGGATGAAGGCATCAACTTCGGCACCAAAAGCGAATGGGTCAATCTGTTCCTGTACCACACGTTCAATCGCCTCTACAAATCGTTTGTCTTTGGATATGAAAAAGACAATCCCAGCGACGAATATTTCAAGACGAAGATTCTGGAACAGCAATCCTCTGCCGCCGACAAATATCCCGAAACGCTGTACACTCAGAACTTGATGAACGCCAAAAAATTCTTTGAGAAGAAACTCAAGAAACTGACTAAAGAAGAGCTGGCAGTCGTCTTTGAAAAAGTCATTAACAAGTTCAAATTCAATTATTACGAAATAGACGGTTCCATTGACATCCACGTAGCCTTTGAAGCAATGAACAACAGAGGCAAAAAGCTGTCAAAACTGGAGTTACTGAAAAATCGGCTGATTTACCTCTCGACTCTATTGCCAACAGATGAAGGTACCAAAGACCGGCTACGCAGAGACATCAACGAGACATGGAAAACCATTTACGAGTACTTGGGCAAAAACAAAGAAAAACCTCTTAAGGATGACGATTTCCTTCTTAATCATTGGATTATGTACTTTACCTACGAAAGGAAACAAGCCGATGCCGATGTCAATTTCCTGCTAAAGGAACAATTTACAGCCCAAAACGTGCTAAGCGGAAAGCTGCAGATTGACGACATCAAACAATATATCGAAAGCCTCGCCGTTTGCGTAAAACAATGGTTCTATCTCTTCAATGCAAAACATGCTGATTTCTCTAAAGAAATAACGGAATATCTGCTGAAATTGGAACGCATTGGCATGGGGGCCTTTGCACCGATGCTTATGGCCGTCCTTTCGAAAGAGGAAAAGGAGGAGGATGTCGTGGAACTGCTCCAAGAATGTGAAAGATTTAATTTTCTGGTATTTGCCGTATCGCACCGCCAATCCAACACCCAAAACAACCATATCTACCGCATGGCAAAAAGTTACTATTATGATGATTGGAACATAAATGACCTTATCAATGAGATTGACTATCTGACGGATGGTGATGAAAATCATTATGGGTGGTTTGACCTGGATAGATTCAAAGACCACATTCGGGAGCTTTTCCAAAAGAATGGACAAGAGGGCTTTTATGGCTGGAACGGGCTCCGTTATTTCCTCTACGAATACGAACTGCACTTGCAGGGCGATGCCGGTACCAAAGTGACTTGGGAAGCATTCAACAGCCGAACTAAGGAAGAAACCATTGAACATATTTATCCACAAACTCCAACTGAACCCTACTGGGTTGCACATTTCAAAGGCATCAGACCGGCAGAAAGACACATCCTGCAAAACTCGTTGGGCAATCTGCTTCTGCTCAGCCGCAAAAAGAATTCCACGCTCCAAAACGACGGATTCGATGAGAAAAAATGCAAGCTGACCAAAAACGGGAAAAAGACAGGATATTATAACGGGTCATACAGCGAGATTGAGGTGGCTAAAAATGAAGAGTGGACACCCGAAAAAATCAAGCAACGCGGTATGGACATGCTCAATTTCATGGAAGAAAGATGGGATTTCGAATTTTCCGATTGGGGTATTGATAAGGAAAACTTACTGCTGCATCCCAACAGAAAATAAAGGCAAGACACGTCCTACACACAAAAAACTCAGCTTTCAACATTTCAAAATCCAGAAATAGAATTCTACAAACAAATTTTATACTAAAACGGCCGTATAGAACTATCATATTTATGTTCTATACGGCCGTTTCTACTTTCCTTCCATTTTCTCCACCTCTTCACCGCTGCAAGCAGGCTCCAGATACAAAGGACACGGTCAAACCGGACAAATTGGAATTTATTTTGTAAGTTTGCACACAAATTAATTTGAACAGAAGACTATGGCATTACAATGCGGTATTGTAGGACTCCCCAACGTGGGTAAGTCCACCCTTTTCAACTGTCTGAGCAACGCTAAGGCTCAGGCTGCAAACTTTCCATTCTGCACCATCGAGCCTAACGTAGGCGTCATCACGGTGCCCGACGAGCGGCTCAACCGTCTGGCCGAAATTGTACATCCGGGACGCGTCGTGCCCACCACGGTGGAGATTGTCGACATTGCCGGCCTCGTAAAGGGCGCCTCCAAAGGCGAGGGTCTGGGCAACCAGTTCCTGGGCAATATCCGCGAGACCGACGCCATTCTGCACGTGCTGCGCTGCTTTGACGACGGCAACGTGGTTCACGTGGACGGCAGCGTCGACCCCGTGCGCGACAAGGAAATCATCGACACCGAACTGCAGCTGAAAGACCTAGAAACGGTGGAAAACCGCCTCAAGCGCGTAGAAAAAACCGCCCAGATGGGTGGCGACAAGAACGCCAAGGTGGAGTACGAGGTGCTCAAGGCCTATCACGAAGCCCTGCTGGCAGGCCGCAATGCCCGCGCGGTCAGCTTTGAGAGCAAGGAGGAGCAGGCAGCTGCCCGCAACCTCTTCCTGCTGACGGCCAAACCCGTGCTCTACGTGTGCAACGTCGACGAGGCATCAGCCGCCACGGGCAATGCCTACGTGGAAGCCGTGCGCAAGGCCGTAGAGGGCGAGGGTGCCGACATTCTGGTAGTAGCCGCCCGCACCGAGGCCGACATTGCCGAACTGGAAACCTACGAGGAACGTCAGATGTTCCTGCAGGACGTAGGTCTGGAGGAGAGCGGCTGCAACCGCCTCATCAAGGCAGCCTACCACCTGCTCAACCTCGAAACCTTCATCACCGCCGGCGAAATGGAAGTAAAGGCCTGGACCTACCACCGCGGCTGGAAGGCTCCGCAGTGTGCCGGCGTCATCCACACCGACTTCGAAAAGGGTTTTATCCGCGCCGAGGTCATCAAATACGACGACTACATCAAATACGGTTCCGAAGCTGCCGTGCGCGAAGCCGGTCTGCTGCACGTAGAGGGCAAGGAATACGTCGTTCAGGACGGCGACATCATGCACTTCCGCTTCAACGTATAGCGCCCGCGAACCAACGAGACACATATCCCTTTCAAATTCACATCATCCCGAACCATGTTACAGTACATCATCTGGAATCCCGACATCAACCTCTTCAGCCTGGGTTCATTCAGCGTGCGCTGGTATTCACTATGCTGGGGCATCGGTATTTTGCTGGCCTACATCATTGTCCATAAACTTTATAATCAGCAGCATATCCCACAGGAAAAGTTTGACCCATTGGTGCTCTACTGCTTTCTCGGCATTCTGGTAGGTGCCCGTCTGGGCCACTGCCTCTTTTACGAACCAGGCTACTTTCTGAGGCACCCGGTGGAAATGCTCCTCCCCATCCGTCAGACTGTGGAGGGCTGGCAGTGTACGGGCTATTTAGGCCTGGCCTCACACGGCGGCACCTTGGGCCTGATGATTGCACTGTGGCTCTACGTACGACACACCAAGCTCAACCTGATGCGTGTGCTCGACAACATCGCCATTGCCACGCCGTTTACGGCCTGCTGCATCCGTCTGGGCAACCTGATGAACTCCGAAATTGTAGGTATGCCCACCTCGCAGCCCTGGGGCTTCATTTTCGTGGCCAATCAGGAGAACTTTGCGCGCCATCCGGCCCAGCTCTACGAGGCCATTGCCTACTTCGTGTTCGGGCTCATCGGCTTCTGGCTCTACCGTCGCCTGCGCCACAAGATTGGCACGGGCTACTTTTTCGGCTACTGCCTGACCACCATCTTTGTGTTCCGCTTCCTCGTGGAGTTTCTCAAGGAAGTGCAGGAGCCGTGGGAACTCTCCCTGCGTGCCGCCACAGGCCTCGACGAAGGCCAGTTGCTGAGCATTCCTTTCATAATATTAGGATTATACTGCTGGGCCGGCGGCAAATTTTGTAAAAAATTAGGAGAAAAGCCCGTAAAGCCTTAATTTTTTAGATTTTATAAGAACCGCGCGGGGGTTTATTCAGGATAAATGCTTATCTTTGCCCGCACTGGAAAGAAAAACAGAATAAAATCATATCTTTTAAACATCAATTAATATGCGTACAAATCTGTATTTAGCTATTGCGATTGCCTCTACGGTAGCCCTTAGCTCTTGCAAAAAGTTAGGCGACCTCTCCGCCGACAACTTCACTGTAACGCCCTCCCCGATGGAAGCCGTTGCAGGTAAGGTTCCTGTTACGATCAATGGCCGTTTCCCTGAAAAATACATGAAGAAGAAAGCCGTTGTTACCGTAATCCCCGTTTTGCGTTACGAAGGTGGTGAAGCCACCGGTCAGAGCGCTACTTTCCAGGGTGAAAAAGTACAGGGCAACGACCAGACCATCAACTACAAGGTAGGTGGTAACTACACCATGAAGAATTCGTTCGACTACATCCCCGCCATGCAGAAGAGCGAACTTTACCTGACCTTCGACGCCAAAGTGGGCAAGAAGAACGTTAAGGTAAAAGAAGTTAAGGTAGCCGACGGTGTTATCGCTACTTCTGAACTGCTGGGCAAGACTCTGGCCAGCGCCAACGGTTCGCAGGCTGCTGACGCTTACCAGCGCATCATCAAGCAGGAAAAAGAATCTCAGATCAAGTTCCTCATCCAGCAGGCCAACATCCGCAACAGCGAGTTGAAATCAACCTCTGTAAAGGATTTCGTACAGACTTTGAAAGACATCAAGGCTGACCAGAAAGGCAAACAGCTGGAGAACGTAGAAATCGCTTCTTACGCTTCACCTGATGGTGGTTTCACCTTGAACGACAAGCTGGCTGCCAACCGTAAGGCCAACACCGAGAAATATGTCAACAAGACCATGAGCAATGCCGGCGTAAGCGGTAACGTTGACGCTAAATACACCGCTCAGGACTGGGACGGCTTCCAGGAACTCGTAGCCGCTTCAAACATCCAGGATAAGGACGTGATTCTGCGCGTGCTCTCCATGTACAAGGATCCGGAAGAGCGTGAAACCCAAATCCGCAACCTCTCTTCTGCTTTCCGCGAACTGGCTGACGAAGTATTGCCCGAACTCCGCCGTTCACGCATGACCATCAACTACAACCTCATCGGTCGCAGCGACGACGAAATCAAGGCTCAGTACAAGGAAGATCCTTCTAAGCTCAACGTTGAGGAAATGCTTTACAACGCCACCCTGACCGACAACGTGGCTGAAAAAGAAGATATCTACAAGACCACTACCAAGCAGTATCCTAACGACTACCGCGCATACAACAACCTGGCTCAGATTGCCTTCCAGAAAGGTGACGTAGAAGGTGCAAAGAGCTATTTGGCTCAGGCTGCCTCTAAGAAGAGCGACGCTCCTGAAGTGGCTGTAAACAACGCTTACATTGCTCTGGCTAACGGTGATGTAGCTGCTGCCGAAAGCAGCCTGGCAAAAGCCAGCAACGCCAACGGTTACAACGAAGCCCTCGGTAACCTCTACACCGCCAAAGGTAACTATGCACAGGCTGCTCAGAACCTGAGCGGAGCCAAGACCAACGGTGCTGCTCTGGCACAGATCCTGAACAAGGACTACAACGCTGCCAAGAACACGCTTGACGAAGTGAAGAATCCGGATGCCATCACCAGCTACCTCAAAGCTATTGTAGCTGCACGCACCAACCAGAATTCTACCGCCATGGCTAACCTGCGCGACGCTATCGCCAAGGATCCGAGCTTGAAGAGCTACGCTGCCAAAGACCTTGAATTCAAAGCTTTAGCTAACGACGCTGCTTTCCAGAGCCTCGTAAAATAATCCGGTAATCAAACCAAACCCTATAAATCCCTCGGGACGCCTCGTGCGGTTCGAGGGATTTTCCAATTTATCCCGTGGCCTCATCGGGCTGTTCCGCTGCCGTCAGAGGCGCCCACAGCCCCGCGCAGCGCAGCCCATGTTGCGGAAATGGCCGGCAGGCCGGCAGGGCCGGAACAACATCCGACCTTTTTGCAACTGCGAGCCGCCTTGTCTGATTTACAAGCCGCCCTGTTGTCCCCGAAAACCACCTCGCCCAGCCACCCCGCCGCTGCCGCCCCGCCAACATACGGCCACCCTTAACCCTCACTTAACGCAGTAAATATGTTGTCAAATCCCCTACGCGCCACTACCCGACGGCTTCCACGCTCCCCGTGGCTCACGCTGTGGGCCCCGCTGCTCGTACTGCTCCTGAGCGCCTGCGGTCCCGACAAGAATCATGTACGCATAAAAGGTCATTTCCGCGGTGTCAATCAGGCCGAATTCTACCTATACGACGAGATGGGTTCGCCAGCCAGTTTTGATACCATCAGGCTCGACAACGGACGTTTTGAAATTGAGAAGGAAATTTCCGAACGCCGCGTGCTCAACCTGCTGTTCCCCAACTTTGCCGAGCTCAGCCTCATTGCCGAGCCGGGCAAGACCATCGACATTGAGGCCGACGCCAACAAGCTGGGCGGAGTGGACATTGCCGGCTCAAAGGACAACGAACTGCTCACCAAGTTCAGACAAGAGAACGTAAACCGCACCGACGGCGACAAGCGCCTGGCTGCGGCCGACTTTATCCGCCAGCACCCCAATACGGTGGCTGCCCAGGCCGTGTTCATGACCTATTTCGTCAAGGCCGACGCCCTGCAGCCGCCTGCAGCCGAACTGCTCAACCTCATGGCCCGCGCACAGCCGCGCAACAGTAGCATGCGCATGCTCAGGCAACGCATACAGCCCCTCACGCGTACGGCCCCGGGCCAGCCCATGCCGGCACTCAAGCTGACCGACATCTACGGCAACCACCTGCAGCTGCCGCCCGTAGCGGGCCGCCCCACCCTGGTGGTGTTCTGGGCCACATGGTCCAAGAACGTGTACGGAATGATGCGCACGCTGCGCCAGATTCACCGCACCTACGGCCCACGCCTCAGCATGGTGTTCGTCTCGCTCGACTACGACCTGGAGCAGTGCCGGCGCCGCGTCAAGAGCGACACCATCCCCGGCCACATTATATGCGACGGACGCGCCTTTGAGTCGCCGCTCGTCCAGCAAACGGGCCTGACCAGCGTACCCACCCTGCTCATGCTCGACGAGCAGGGCCGCATCAAGGCACGCATCATCGAAACCGACAACCTTTCGCAGGAAATCGACCGTCTGATGCACTGACCGGAGCTGCACCGCCTTGCCCGCCATACGCCCGCTCCGGCTGCCCGGGCCACCATCCTGCCAACCTAAACTGCCAGCATATGCTTACCACCACACTATGTGCCGCCCTCAACGGCCTCGAAGCCATACCCGTGAAGGTTGAAGTCAACCTTTCCGACGGCTCGCTCTTCTTTATGGTCGGGCTGCCCGACAACGCCGTACGCGAAAGCCGTACGCGCGTATTTTCAGCCCTCCACAACTCCGGCCACTACTTTCCTCGGCAAAAAATCACGGTCAATCTGGCTCCTGCCGACCTGAAAAAGGAAGGCTCGGCCTACGACCTCCCGCTGGCCATAGGGCTGCTGGCCGGCAACCACGTGATAGACGCCACGCGCCTGGAGCGCTGCATGATGGTGGGCGAGCTGGGACTCGACGGCAGCCTGCGCCCCATAAAAGGCGCCCTGCCCATAGCCATCAAAGCCCGCGAGATGGGACTCGAAGCCCTCATCGTACCGCAGCAGAATGCCCGCGAGGCCGCCGTAGTCAACCGCCTGAAGGTGTATGGCGCCACCCATCTGAACGACGTGGTGGCCCTGCTTAACGGCCGGGGAGACCTGGAGCCTACCGTGGTGGACACACGGGCCGAATTCTACGAACAGCAAGCCCAATATGCCTACGACTTTGCCGACGTGCGCGGACAGGACAACGCCAAGCGCGCCTTTGAGATTGCAGCAGCCGGCGGACACAACCTCATCATGATTGGCAGCCCCGGCTGCGGCAAGAGCATGATGGCCAAACGCCTGCCCTCCATTCTGCCGCCGCTCTCGCTGGCCGAAAGTCTGGAAACCACGCAGATTCACTCCGTAGCCGGCATGCTCGACCAGCAGTCCACACTGATTGCCCAGCGCCCCTTCCGCGCCCCACACCATACCATATCCGACGTAGCGCTGATTGGCGGCGGCACACACTTCCAGCCGGGCGAAATCAGTCTGGCCCACAACGGCGTACTCTTCCTCGACGAACTGCCGGAATTCAGCCGCTCGGCACTCGAAACGCTCCGCCAGCCGCTGGAAGACCGCGTGGTCAGCATCTCCCGTGCCAAATACAGCGTCAGTCTGCCCTGCTCGTTTATGCTGGTGGCCTCGATGAATCCCTGCCCCTGCGGCTACTACAACCATCCGACGCATCCCTGCGTGTGTCAGCCCGGGCAGATACAGCGTTACATGAACCGCATTTCGGGTCCGCTCATGGACCGCATTGACCTGCAGGTGGAAGTAACGCCCGTGCCTTTTGAAGCTCTCACCACGGCTCCGGCGGGCGAACCGTTTCGAGTGCCGAGCGCCCGCATCCGCCAGCGCGTCATGGCGGCACGGCAACGGCAGCAGGAACGCTTTAAGGAGGTGCCGGGCATCCACTGCAACGCGCAAATGGATTCACGCCAGCTCCACACCTTTGTGCAGCCCGACGCCGAAAGCCTCGGCATGCTGCGTCAGGCCATGCAGACGCTCGACCTTACGGCACGTGCCTACGAACGTATTCTGCGCGTGGCGCGAACCATTGCCGACCTGGCCGGCTCCGAGCGCGTAACGGCCGCCCACATCGGCGAAGCCATAGGCTACCGGCGCCTCGACCGCAAGGGATGGGGCGAATAGGCTGCCACCGCCCCCACACATAACCGAAACTTTCATTCAACCTCTGATATTTAAAACATCACATGTCACGCATTACGCTTTTTTTCCTGACCGCCCTGATGGCGCTGCCGGCTGCGGCACAAACCGGCCGCCCCGAAATGCTCGACGACGACCGCATCATGCCCCACGAAACGCAGACCCTGCAACTGAAGATGGACAACATGTTCTTTTTCAAGGATAACGAATACGACGGCAACGTACAAAAGGGATACTCCCTGCCCGGCGTATGGATACGGCCGCGACTGACGTATCAGCCCACGCGCCGCCTGCGTCTGGAGGTGGGCCTGCACGCCCTGGCCTACCACGGCGCCAACAAATACCCCAACTATGCCTATCAGGACATCGGCACCTGGAAGGGCTCGCAATACCAGCGCGGCGCCCACGTGCTGCCCTTTTTGCGCGCCCAGCTGAAACTGAAGCACGCCGACCTGGTGTTCGGCGACATCTACGGCCAGTCGAACCACCGCCTGGTCACTCCGCTCTACGACCCCGAGCTCGACCTCACCTCCGACCCCGAAGCCGGTTTCCAGGCCATCGTGCGCCGGCCCCACACACGCTTTGACGCGTGGATTAACTGGCAGAGCTACCAGTTTGAGACCGACACCCACCAGGAGGTGTTCACGCTGGGCATGTCGGACATCGTCTACTACAACGCGCCCCACTCGCGCCTGCACGTTTACTCGCCCATCCAGCTGCTGGGGCAGCACCGCGGCGGCGAGCAGGACACCATTGCCGGCAATTCCGTGCAGACGCTGGTCAACGGGGCCGTGGGACTGGGCCTGAAATGGAACGCCCGCCGGTGCGTACTGCGCAGCATGGGGCTCGAGGCCGACGTGGTAGGCTCCTACCAGCAGTCGGGCCAGCTGTGGCCCCACGATGCGGGCGTTGGCGTATTTGCCCGGGCGTCCGTACAGCTGTCGGACTTCGGGCTGCACGCCGGCTATTTCTACGGCCACCGCTTTGTGTCGCTCTACGGCAACTCGTTTTTCAGCACCCTTTCGACCAAAACGCCCGGCACGGAATTCATTGACCCGCAAACGGCCTTCTTCACGGCCGACTACGCCCACACCTTTGCCCGACACTACACGCTGGGCTTCAGCTTCAACTATTACTACACCGACCGCCGCCCCATGCGCTCGGCCGGGGGCGACGTGAGCCTGTCAAATGCCCGCAGCGCCTTCAGCGCTGGCGTATATTTCAAGGCCTCGCCCTCGTTTGTACTCAAACGCTTCGGGGCGCACCGCCGCCACGGCCACTGATGTCTGAAAACAAATATAAATACTAACTCAAAAATAGCTCAACGTTTTTGTAGTTTCGGCATAATTATATATATTTGCAACAGGTTTGCTTGTCTTAATGACTCGCGACCAGTTTTTTGTAGAAAGACAAACGCCATTCACGTGGTTGTAAACGCAATCACAATAAAATGGAGTTGGTCAAAAAGGACGTTTCAAAGAACGCTATCTTCTACTGTCAAACTTCGCAACCTTGACCATTTCAGAAGATACGGCAATCAAACGTCCATGCTTGGTGTATTATCATATTTTCCTTTCTGTAAAAAAGTAAAAAAGGATTATTATAATAATATATCATGGCGTGGCCGGTATGCATTGCCTATCCTGAAATGGGGGCAATGCGAAGGCCTGACAGTGGGATAGGAAATGAACATCCCCCCACGCCTTTTTTATTTCTACCATCTAAACAATTCATTTAATCGCTTTTTAGGGGGTATAAAGCTGTTTTACACAAGACTACCATGCGTATACTCCATTTTTTGCTATCTTTATTTGTAGCCTTACCTATAATAACACAAGCTGAAGATATAGAACGACATGACGGACACATTTATACAACAAAAACTATCCGAAAACCATCTGCAGCAGACGATTATATATCTTTTTATCAACGTTTTTTAAGTCCTGCACGCGGCAGCAGATGCGCCATGTACCCATCTTGTTCAAACTATGGATTAAAAGTCTTTTCTGAAAGACCTTTCATCGTTGCTATGGCCTTAACTGCCGATCGAATGATACGCTGTGGGCATGACAGTGGTTATTACCCTCTAACTTACGAATACGGGTACGCGTCTCTCATTGATATGCCGCCATTTGATACCATTCCAGCACATATTATTTACCACCCACGTGCCTTTATTGTGGATGGAACTGACTATATGACTTTAAAAAACGATAGTCTTATTGGCTTTATCCACAATCTTATTAATTCACACCATTACCAAACAGCCCTACTTGAAATTGAACGCATTGGATACTTTCACCCCGAACTAAAATCAAAAAAACTCTATTTACAGAAAATGCTTTGCTATGATGGCCTAAACAGAGAAGAAGAAGGATTACTAGACTTTTATAATCAAAAAGATTCTTCATACAAAAACAATACAGAATTACTTATTCAAGCTGCGAAAATGTATGGTCAACTATCTAACTGGAATGCCGCCTCTAATACATTATCTGCAATAAAGTCAATTAATAAAGATACATTATTCCTCAAATATCTATACAGTGGAATCGCAGCCCTACATAACGAGGACGAAAAAAAAGCAGAACATTATATCAAACAATCTGCACAATATGCACCTAATAAAGCTATTGCAGCTCACAATTTACAATTAGTTCAAAATTTGAAGAAAAAACGACCTAAAAAAACTTGGTTAGCAGGATTACTATCAATCATACCTGGAGGTGGATATATTTATAACCGACAACCAGCAAGCGCAATTACCTCACTTGCCGTTAATGGCTTATTAGCTTATGCTACTTATACCAGCATAAAGAGAAAGAACTATGGAATTGCTGGCCTAACAGGAGTTTTTAGCATCACTTTTTATGCAGGGAATCTTTTCGGTTCTATTAAAGGAACTAAACGTTATAATCATCAACGCACGGAAGATATTGCTTCTACACTAGAAAAAGACAATCATATATTTTGGTGATTCTTTGTTACCAAAATATCATTAATTCATCTATAAACTTTTACAATATGAAAAAAATTTATTTTAGCGTAAGGCACATCACTATGGCCTTGTTTCTACTTGCCATTGGAAGCACTACTTCAATGGCTGAAAATGTCGTATTAAAAGCTGGAACACCTATTCCCATGCAACTTGTAAACACAGTAACGGGAAAGAACTCTGCCATTGGTCAGGTCATTGATTTCAGAGTTACTAACGACATCGTGGTAGATGGAAAAACAGTTATTCCTGCCGGTTCTATTGCTAAAGCTCAAGTAACCCGCGCCAAGAAAAATGGTATTTTCGGTCAAAATGGAGAAATTCAGGTTAACATTAACAGTGTAACGGCCACCGACAACACTCAAGTAGTTCTTTCAGGTGGAACACTCAACGACGAAGGTAAAAACAAATTGGTACTTTCACTATTTCTATGCTGGTTGATAAAAGGTGAGGCAGGTGAAATTCCCGCAGGAATGGCTTGCAGTCCAATTGTTGCCGGTAACACTACAATAAATGTGAATTAACTTACGACACTTTGCTAAGAAGGATGGGACTTAGTAGAAAGTTCCACCCTTCTTAAATCTAACATATCCCCCATCCATTCTACAACAATTCATACATTAGCCGGCTGAAACAGTTGGCACTTTCGGTCGAATTGTGTACCTTTGCTCCCACAATTGCGGACGCGCATCGTGCCAGAGCCAACTGTTTCGCCATGCTTTTGGCCGGGACGGCCGGCCGCAATGTCGTTTTTCCGGCCGGTTCAAACAACCTGACTGCAGGTGATGAACCCACCGCCGCGCCCTTGTAGTTCAACGGATAGAACGACGGTTTCCTAAACCGTAAATATGAGTTCGATTCTCATCGGGGGTACCGACCGGGGCCCGTTTCCAACCGCGGAGACGGGCCCTTGTCGTATCACAAGCCGCGAAAACCGCAGAAAGTGCCGCCCCGGCGGAACAAGGCCGGACCCTGTGGTCTCCAAGTCCGACCTTGTTTAAGCAGCTGCAAAGGTGCCTCCGCCAGCCTCGGACGCGACCGAAAAAAAGAAGCCCCCACGCCGCTCTTTTCGGAAGAAAATTAGTAAGTTTGCAGCCTGCTATGCGAGTACTCATCATCAACACTTCGGAACAGACCGGCGGCGCGGCCATTGCGGCCGGACGGCTGACGGAAGCCCTGCGCGCCTCGGGCGTGGAGGCTGAAATGCTGGTGATGCACAAGAGCAGCCAAAAGCCTTACGTGCTGGAAGCCGGCACGCCGCTGCGGCGCAAGGCAGCCTTTTTGCTGGAGCGCCTCGTCATTTGGACGGCCAACCTCTTCAGCCGCAAGGACCTCTTTAAAGTGTCAATCGCCAACACGGGCCAACACATCACCAGCCTGCCAGCTTTCCGGCAGGCTGACATCATTCATCTGCACTGGATTAACCAGGGCATGCTCTCGCTGCGTGAAATAGACCGCATCATGCAGGCCGGCAAGCCGGTGGTATGGACCCTTCACGACATGTGGGAGTGTACAGCCATCTGTCATCATGCCTACCAGTGCCGCCGCTACGAGACGCAGTGTCATCACTGCCCGTTTCTGCGCCTGCCGGGCCGCAACGACCTGGCCGCCCGCGTATTCAGGCAAAAGGAGCGCATCTTCAGCCACGCGCCACTCCACGTGGTAACGGTCAGCCAGTGGCTCCGCCAGAAGGTGGAGCAGAGTGCCCTGCTGGGCAACAAGCCCGTCACGGTTATTCCCAACACGCTTTCGACCACCGAATTCACGCTCCACGAAGCCGCTGCCGCACGCCGCGCCTTCGGTCTGCCGGTGGACAAGCAGATTATCCTTTTCGGCGCAGCCCGCATTGACGACCCCATCAAGGGATTTCCGCTCCTGCTCAAGAGCCTGCAACAGCTGCTCCGGATGCACCCCGAGACCGGCAGCCGGCTCCATCTGGTGCTGTTCGGCGGACTGAAGAGCCGCGACAGGCTGCGCGACGTGCCCGTCAGCTACACCTATCTGGGCACCGTGCGCCAAACCGCCGACCTCAGCCGCCTGTATGGCGCGGCCGACGTACTGGTGTCGGCCTCGTACTACGAAACCTTCGGACAAACCCTCATCGAAGCCCAGGCCTGCGGCTGCGTGCCCGTGGCCTTCGGCGGCAGCGGTCAGCAGGACATCATCAGCCACAAGGCCAACGGATACCTGGCCGACTACCTCTCGACCCGAAGTCTGGCCGAAGGCATCTATTGGGCCATGACCGAAGGCGCACACCTTTCACGGCAGGCCCTGCGCCAGACCGTGGTAAGCCGCTATGCCACCCCCGTGGTGGCCCAAAGCTACCGAGAACTCTACCGCAGCCTGCTGCACAGGCCGGAGACGCACGAAGAAGACGCGGAATCCGGCATCGTACAACCCACAAAAAGCCATTAACCATTGACCTCAAACATGTCTGAACCACCGCTACCGAAAATTACCATTGCCACCGTCACCTACAACCCCGGAGCCCTGCTCGACGTCACCATCGACAGCGTAGAACACCAAACCTACCCGAACATCGAGCACCTCATCGTCGACGGTAACTCACAGGACGGTACGATGGCCACCATCCACCACTATCAGGAACGCAACAGCGTGGCGGCCACGCCCCACGAAATCGTGTGCCGCAGCGAACCCGACAAAGGGCTCTACGACGCCATGAACAAGGCCATACGCCTGGCCACCGGCGACTACATTCTTTTTCTGAACGCCGGCGACCGGCTCCACAGCCCGCAAACGCTGGAGCAGATGATGGCCTGCATCAAGGCCTGCCGGCCTCAGACACCGGGCGTCATCTACGGCCACACCGACATCGTAGACGGAGAGGGACGCTTTATCCGCAAACGCCGCCTGGCGCCGCCCGAACACCTGAACTGGCGCAGCTTCAAGAGCGGTATGCTCGTATGCCATCAGGCCTTCATGGCCCGCACCGAGCTGGCCAAACAAACACCCTACAACCTCGACTACCGATTTTCGGCCGACTTCGACTGGTGTATCCGCATCATGAAACAGGCCCAGCGCCTGTCCATGCCGCTGGCCAACGCCCACCTCACCGTAGCCGACTATCTGCAGGAAGGAATGACTACACAGAACCACAAAGCCTCGCTCCACGAGCGGTTCCGCATCATGACCACACACTACGGCTGGATAGCCACACTCCTGCAGCACGCCTGGTTCGTAGTACGCTCCTTCACAAAAAAATAATACCGAACATCATCACGCTTTTAGACCATACATCATGAACTTTACCGGAAAAAGCATGCTCATTACGGGAGCCAGCGGCTTTATCGGCAGCTTCATCGTCGAACGGGCCCTGGCCGAAGGCGCTGAAGTGTGGGCCGCCATGCGCCCAACCAGCAGCCGACGCTACCTGCGCGACTCCCGCATACATTTCATTGAACTTGACCTGAACCACGCCGACCGTCTGCAACAGCAACTCCAGGCTTTCCTACAACAGAACGGAAAGGGATGGGACTACGTGGTACATGCTGCCGGCGCCACCAAATGCCGCCACGCCGCCGACTTCTTTACCACCAACACACAAGGCACGGAAAATCTGGCCAAAACCCTGTTGACACTCCGGATGAAGCCCCTGAAATTCGTATTCATCAGCTCGCTGAGCGTGTATGGCCCGGCGCGCGAAACAGCCGTAGGCCGCGAACCCGGACACTGCTACGCCGAAATACGGGAAACCGACACGCCGTGCCCCGACACAGCCTACGGACGCAGCAAGCTCGAGGCCGAACGCCGCCTGGCCGCCCTGACGGAACTGCCCTGCGTGACATTACGCCCCACAGGCGTCTACGGGCCACGGGAACGCGACTATTTCCTCATGGCCCAGAGCATAGCAGGCGGCGTAGACTTTGCCGTAGGCTACCGCCCGCAGGAAATTACGTTTATCTACGTCTCCGACCTGGTAGAAGCCGTCATGCTGGCTCTTGACCACGGGCAGCCGGGCCGGGCCTACTTCCTGAGTGACGGACAGGTGTACTCCAGCCGCACTTTCTCCGACCTGCTGCAAAAAGAGTTGCACAAAGCCCACGTTTTGCGCATCAAGGCGCCGGTATGGTTCCTCTGGGGCGTATGCGCCGTGTCCGGAACGGCAGCAAGGCTGCTGGGGCGCACCACTACACTCAACCTCGACAAGTTTCATATTCTCAAACAACGCAACTGGAAGTGCGACATCCGTCCGGCCCGCGAAGAACTGGGCTTCAGTCCGCGCGTTCAGCTGCCCGAAGGGGTAGCCAAGGCCGTTGCATGGTATAAGCAGGAAAAATGGATTTAAAGATTCTCCGTCCGCGCCCGCTTCGTCGCGGCCTGCTGGGCATTGAAAAGCTCACGTTGTTCTATGCCGCCCTGACATCGGTAGCCATAGTGGTTCTGTGGCCGCATGTCAGCCATCCGGTCAGCCTGCTGCTGCAGCGCTGGCTGCTTTGCGGCGCCATGATCATTCCGTATTTTGCGTACCGGTGGTATCCTTCGCGAATGACCAAGTTTCTGCGCATCTTCTACGTCATGGCTCTGCTGGGCTACTGGTATCCCGACACGTACAACATCTGCAGCACGATGCCCTACCTCGACCATGTATTTGCCTCGGCCGACCAATGGATTTTCGGGTTCCAGCCGGCAGAATGGTTCAGCCGGATATTCTCCTCGCGGGTATTCAGTGAGGCTTTCTACCTGGGCTATCTGTCTTACTTTCCGATTATCGTGTTTGTCACGTTCTACGCCTGGCTGCGCAAATACCAGCAACTGGAATATACGACGTTTGTCATCATGTGTTCGTTCTTCCTGTTCTACACGGTTTTCCTGTTCCTGCCGGTAGCGGGGCCGCAGTTCTACTATCCGCTGCTCAGCGCCGGGCAGCTGCAAGGCGGGGTGTTTCCGCCCGTACCGCACGACTACTTCGTGCTGCACCCGCAGATTCAGGAAAATCCCGACAGCGTGGGCGGCCTGTTCCACACGTGTGTCAGTTTCATGCAAGGGCACGGCGAACGGCCCACGGCGGCTTTCCCTTCGTCACACGTCGGCATCAGTACGGTTATCCTGCTGGCCAGCCGCAAGCTCTCCTCTACGCTTACGGCCTGCCTCGTTCCGTTCTACCTGCTGCTCTGCTTCTCTACGGTGTATATCGGTGCGCACTACGCCATTGACGCCCTGACGGGCATTCCCTGCGGCGTAGCGGCCTTCTATTTCTCGGCCTGGCTGTTCCGTTTCCGTTTTTTCCACCGCAAGCCACATTGCTGACGTACGCTTTTCGGAAAAAAAGGCGCACTATTATCTGCAAAAAAGGACAAAATGCTTTCAAAAAGCAAGAAAAGAACAAATATTTTACATTTTTTCAAAAATGCCGTTTGTCGGAATACGCTAAATTACTTATCTTTGCTTGATGCGTAACCGGACGCACTTTTCAAAAGTAAATCCACTACTATCAAGAAATTCACACTTTAATTTTACATCATGGAAAAAATAGACAAACTGGACCAAAAGATACTGGAAATCATTTCCTGTAACGCGCGTATTCCCTTTAAGGACGTGGCCACGGTATGCGGCGTGTCGCGTGCGGCCATCCATCAGCGCGTGCAGCGCCTCATCGAGTCGGGCGTCATCATAGGGTCCGGCTACTACATCAATCCCAAGTGTCTGGGCTACAGCACCTGCACCTACGTGGGCATCACGCTGGAGCGCGGCTCCATGTACCGCGACGCCGTGAAGGAGCTGAACAAGATTCCGGAAATCGTGGAGTGTCACTTCACCACCGGCGCCTACACCATGCTCGTCAAGCTCTATGCCCACGACAACGAACACCTCATGCGCCTGCTCAACGACCGCATCCAGCAGATTCCGGGCGTCATCTCCACCGAAACACTCATTTCGCTCGAGCAGACCATCAACCGCGAGGTGCCCGTCATTCTGGAATCCGAACAAAAGGACTGACCCGCCCGTTTTTTCCTCACTCCCCATTCCCATGGAACACCTGTATGTTGAAGGCCCGCTCATCGGCATCGCCACTTTCCTGGCCATCGGTTTTTTTCATCCCGTAGTGGTCAAGACGGAATACTATTTCGGCACACGCCCCTGGTGGATTTTTCTGCTCATCGGCGTGGGCGGTACGGCGGCGGCCCTGTTCATTGCTAACGTACTGCTGAGCGCCGTAATCAGCGTGGTGGCTTTTTCGAGCCTGTGGACCATCAAGGAACTCTTTGAGCAGGAAGAGCGCGTCATCAAGCGGTGGTTTCCCGAAAACCCCGCCCGCAGCGACTATTACGCCCAACGGCGCGCCCGCTACAACGAGCGGCATCATACGCATTACTAACCCATTTTTCCTCCCCCCCCATCGCAGTCCGGCCCCACAAGGCGGCGGGAAAATCCGGACAAGGCGGCGGGAAAAAAATTTTAGCCGGCACTCGAAAAAAACAAGGTGCCGGCTTTTTCCGTTTCCTCCCAAGGCAACAGAATCAGGACGTATTCTGCCCCACCCCTTGGCCCTAACTCAAGAAAAAGTGGTAACTTTGTGCGCTAAAAAGCATCAGATAACCCTTTAAACCTGTTTAGCGCTTTGATTTCAGTAGAAAAACTTGGCATGGAATTCAGCGCACGTCCGCTTTTTCAGGACGTGTCGTTCGTCATCAACCCCAAAGACCGCATCGGACTGGTCGGCAAGAACGGGGCCGGCAAATCGACCCTGCTGAAGATACTTTCCGGCGAGCAAGTGCCCACGTCGGGCACGGTGAGCATCCAGAAGGACTGCACCATCGGCTACCTGCCGCAGGTGATGATACTGAGCGACGGCCACACCGTACGCCAGGAGGCCGAAAAGGCCTTTACGCACATCAGCTGCCAGCAGGAGCGCGTGGAGGCCCTCAGCCGCGAGCTCTCCAGCCGCACCGACTACGAGAGCGCCGACTACCTGCAGCTGGTGGAAACCTTCAGCTACGAGAGCGAGCGCTTCCAGATGATGGGCGGCATGAACTATCAGGCGGCGCTGGAGCGCACGCTCCAGGGTCTGGGCTTCAGTACGTCCGACTTTGACCGCCCCACGAGCGAGTTTTCCGGCGGCTGGCGCATGCGTATCGAGCTGGCCAAGCTGCTGCTGCAAAGCCCCGACGTGCTGCTGCTTGACGAGCCCACCAACCACCTCGACATCGAGAGCATCCAGTGGCTCGAGCAGTTCCTGGCCCGCAGCCCGGGCGCCGTGGTTCTGGTGAGCCACGACCGCGCCTTCCTGAACAACGTGACCAACCGCACGCTGGAAATTGCCTGCGGCCGCGCCACGGACTACCGCGTGTCCTACGACGCCTTTGTCAAGCTGCGCGCCGAACGCCGCGAGCAGCAAATCCGCGCCTACGAGAACCAGCAGAAGGAAATTGCCGACATCAAGGACTTCATTGAGCGCTTCCGCTACAAGCCCACCAAGGCCGTACAGGTGCAGAGCCGCATCAAGCAGCTGGAAAAGATTGTGCCCATCGAGATTGACGAGGTCGACACCTCCAGCCTGCGCCTGAAGTTCCCGCCCTGCTCGCGCTCGGGCGACTATCCCGTCATCTGCGAGGACGTGCGCAAGGACTACGGCGACCACTGCGTGTTCCACGACGTGAACCTCACCATCAAGCGCGGCGAAAAGGTGGCCTTTGTCGGCAAGAACGGCGAAGGCAAGTCCACCCTCGTCAAGTGTATCATGGGCGAAATACCCTTTGAGGGCCACCTCAAGCTGGGCCATAACGTCGAAATCGGCTACTACGCGCAGAACCAGGCCCAGCTGCTCGACGGCGAGCTGACGGTGTTCGACACCATCGACCGCGTAGCCAAGGGCGACATCCGCCTGCGCATCCGCGACATACTGGGCGCGTTCATGTTTGGCGGCGAGGCGTCGGACAAGAAGGTCAAGGTGCTCTCGGGCGGCGAGCGCAGCCGTCTGGCCATGATCAAGCTGCTGCTCGAGCCGGTGAACTTCCTCATCCTCGACGAGCCCACCAACCACCTGGACATGCGCACCAAGGACGTGCTCAAGGCCGCCATACGCGACTTCGACGGCACCGTCATCGTAGTGAGCCACGACCGCGAGTTCCTCGACGGCCTCGTCACCTCGGTCTACGAATTCGGCGGCGGCCAGGTGCGCCACCACATCGGCGGCATCTACGACTTTCTGCAGAGCCGGCAGATTGAAAACCTCAACGAGCTGCAAAAAACACAGCCGCAGGCAGCTGCCGCGCCGGCCGCTGCCGCTGCCGACGAGTCAGCCAGCGCAGGCAAACTCAGCTACGAGCAGCAAAAGGCCCAGGCCCGCCAGCGCCGCAAGCTGGAGCAGGCCGTCAGCGAGGCTGAGCAGACCGTAATCGACCTGGAAACCAAGCTCCACGACCTGGAGCAGCTGCTGGCCACGCCCGAAGGAGCGGCCGACGCCGCACGCTGCGAGGAATACGGCCGCCTGCAGGCCGAAAAGGCCGACGCCGAACAGAAATGGGAAGAGGCCATGGAAGCGCTGGAGCAGTTTGGCGAGGCCTGACATCATCCCCCCACCTTTTTTCACACTCCCCATGCATATTATTCAAACTTCATATAATTACGACATGATGAACCTGAAACATCTGATTCCCGCACTGGCTTTTGCCGTGACGGGCGCTTCGGCCCAGACAACCGACCTGAAGTCGGGACTGGACCGCAACGACATGGACCTGAGCATCAAGCCGGGCACCAACTTCTTTGACTATGCCGGCGGCAACTGGCGCAAGAGCCACCCCATACCGGCCGAATACTCACGCTACGGCAGCTTTGAGGTACTCATCGAGAACAACGAGCGCCAGCTCCACGACCTCATCGAACAGCTGGCCAAGGAAAGCCATCCGGCCGGCTCGCTGGAGCAGAAAATCGGCGACCTCTACAACCTGGCCATGGACAGCACCCGCCGCAACCGCGAGGGCTGGACGCCCATCAAGGGACAGCTGGAGCAGGTAGCTGCCGTGAAAACGCTGAAAGATCTGACCATTCTGTCGGGACAGCTCGGCCGCTACGGCGTAGAGTCGTACTTCGGCATCGGAGTAGGCTCCGACATGAAAGACAGCAAGATGAACATCGTAGGCATCCAGCAGGGCGGCCTCTCGCTGGGCAACCGCGACTACTATCTGGAGAACGACGAAGCCACGCAGAAGATTCGCGAGGCCTACAAGCAGTATATCGTCAAGATGTTCCGCCTCGTGGGTGACGACGAAGCCACGGCCCAGAAGAAAATGGAAGCCGTGTTCAACATCGAAATGCGCATCGCCAAGGCCAGCAAGTCGATGGTAGAGCTGCGCGACCCCGAGGCCAACTATCACAAGATGACCTTCAACCAGCTGCTCAACGACTATCCCGGCATCGACTGGAGCACCCTGCTGCTCTGCTCCGGCTTCCCCGCCATCAGCTACGTGGACATGGGCCAGCCCGAAAACATCAGGGAAATCGAAAAACTCATGGCCGATACCCCCATTGAGGACCAGAAAGCCTACATGGCCTTCAAAGTCATCGAAAACGCTTCCGGCCAGCTGAGCGACGACTTCCGCAACGCCACCTTCGACTTCTACGGCCGCGTCATGAGCGGTACCACCCAGGACCGCGCCCGCTGGAAACGCGCCATCGGCGCCGTGCAGGGCGTACTGGGCGAGGCAGTAGGCAAGATGTACGTCGAAAAATACTTCCCCGCCTCTTCCAAGGAGCGCATGATTCAGCTTGTACGCAACTTGCAGAAATCGCTGGGCGAACGCATCAAGGAACAGAAATGGATGAGCAAGGAAACGCAGGAAAAGGCGCTCGAAAAGCTCAACACCTTCTACGTAAAAATCGGTTATCCCGACACGTGGATGGACTACTCCGGCCTGACCATCGACCCCTCGAAGTCCTACTTTGAAAACCTCTGCCAGGCTTCAGCCTTCATCACGGACTACTATATCCAGAAAGACGTGAACAAGCCCGTTGACCGCACCCGCTGGCAAATGACACCGCAGACCATCAATGCTTACTACAACCCGACGACCAACGAAATCTGCTTCCCGGCCGGCATCCTGCAGCCGCCTTTCTTCAACCCCGAGGCTGACGATGCCGCCAACTACGGCGCCATCGGCGTAGTCATCGGTCACGAAATGACGCACGGATTCGACGACCAGGGCAGCCAGTTCGACAAGGACGGAAACCTGAAAAACTGGTGGACCGAGGCCGACCGCAAGAACTTCGAGGCCCGCACCAAGGTGATGGCCGACTTCTTCTCCAAAATCGAAGTACTTCCGGGCCTTTACGCCAACGGTCAGCTCACGTTGGGCGAAAACATTGCCGACCACGGCGGTCTGAACATTGCCTTCCAGGCCTTCAAGGAAGCCACTGCAGCCAATCCGCTGCCCGAAAAGGACGGCTTTACGCCCGAACAGCGATTCTTCCTGGCTTACGCCAAAGTGTGGATCGACAACATCCGCGACGAGGAAATCCGCAACCGTACCAAAAACGACCCGCACTCACTGGGACGCTGGCGCGTGAACGGTGCGCTGCCGCACATTGACGCCTGGTACAAGGCCTTCAACATTGGCAAGAAAGATCCGCTATACGTGCCCGCCAAGCAGCGTGTAGACGTGTGGTAAATCATTGATAAAACCCTATGCCACTTATCGTACCACACCGGCTTCCGGCCACACAGATTGTACAGCAAGAGGGCACACAGGTGTATGAGTCTCCGGCTCAGGCACCTGCGTGCCCCTTGCGCATTTTATTCCTGAACCTCATGCCGCAGAAACAGCTCACCGAGCTGGACTTCGTACGTGTGCTGGCTCCCATCGACAGTGTATGGATGGAGCTCATCCCCATGAAAATTGCCGGCCAGCACTACAAAACCACGCCGCAGGAATACGTCGAAACGTTCTACACCGACTTCGAGCGCCTGGCCGACCGTCCGGCTGACGGGCTCATCGTCACCGGCGCGCCCATTGAGCATTTGCCTTTCGAAGAGGTGCGCTACTGGACGGCCCTGCAACAGATTTTCGACTGGGCCGACCGCCACGTCCGCTCCACACTCTACATCTGCTGGGGCGCACAGGCGGGCCTCTACCATCACTACGGCGTGCCCAAGTTCGGACTCCCGCAAAAAAAGTTCGGCATCTTTGAGCAAACCGTCCTGACCGATGCTCCGCTGCTAAGCGGCCTAAGCCCAACCTTCTGCATGCCCCACAGCCGCCACACCGAAGTGCGGCAGGCCGACCTGCTGCAGGTTCCCGAGCTCACGCTGCTGGCTTCTTCGCCCGAGAGCGGTCCGAGCATCGTGGAGGCTCGCGGCGGCCGCCAGCTCTTCGTGACGGGCCACACCGAGTATGCCGCCGACACCCTCGACCGTGAATACCGCCGCGATGTGGGCAAGGGCCTGCCTATCGAGCTGCCGCAGCATTACTACGTCAACGACTGTCCCGACCAGGGCATACGCTTTTCGTGGCGCGAGGCGGGCCTTACGCTCTACCGCAACTGGGTGGAGCAATACGTAAAGCCCTGAAAGCCCGCTATTCACGAAAAAAGCAGTAACTTTGTAGCCAAATCAATTTTGCACCCATGAAGAAACTTTTTATCGAAACATACGGCTGCCAGATGAACGTGGCCGACTCCGAAGTAGTGGCCTCGGTCATGCAGATGGCCGGCTACGAACCCTGCGAAAGCCTCGACGAGGCCGACGCCGTGTTCCTGAACACCTGCTCAGTGCGCGACAATGCCGAACAAAAGATTTACCACCGCCTCGAGGCCCTCACCGCCCAGCGCCGCAAGGGCCGAAAAATCATTATCGGCGTCATCGGCTGCATGGCCGAGCGCGTCAAGGAGGCGCTCATTGAAGAGCACGGGGTAGACCTCGTGGCCGGCCCCGACGCCTACCTCAGTCTGCCCGACCTCATCGCACAGGCCGAGACGGGACACAAGGCCATCAACATTGAGCTCTCGACCACCGAGACCTACCGCAACGTCGTGCCGCGCCGCGTGGGAGGCAACCACCTCTCAGGCTTCGTGAGCATCATGCGCGGATGCAACAATTTCTGTCACTACTGCATCGTGCCCTACACCCGTGGCCGCGAACGCTCACGCGACCTGGACAGCATCCTGACCGAAGCCACCGACCTGGCCACCCGCGGCTACAAGGAACTGACCCTGCTGGGCCAGAACGTCAACAGCTACCGCTACGAGGCCCCCGACGGCACCGTCATCGGCTTTCCGCAGCTGCTGCGCAGCGTGGCCCGCGCCGTACCCGGCATGCGCATCCGCTTTACCACCTCGCACCCCAAGGACATGAGCGACGACACGCTTCACGTGATTGCCGAAGAGCCCAACATCTGCCACCACATCCACCTGCCGGTGCAGAGCGGCTCCGACCGCATCCTCAAGCTCATGAACCGCAAATACACCCGCGAGTGGTATCTTGACCGCGTCAGCGCCATCCGCCGCATCATCCCCGACTGCGGCCTCTCGACCGACATCTTTGCCGGCTACTGCACGGAGACGGAGGAGGACCACCAGCTCTCGCTCTCGCTCATGCGGGAATGTGCCTACGACAGCGCGTTCATGTTCAAGTACAGCGAACGCCCGGGTACCTACGCCTCGCGCCATCTGGCCGACGACGTACCCGAGGAGACCAAGGTGCGCCGCCTGGAGGAACTCATTGCCCTGCAAAACCAGCTGAGTCTGGAGTCCAACCAGCGCGCCGTGGGCCAGACCTTCGAAGTGCTGATTGAGGGCACCAGCAAGCGCTCGCGCGAACAGCTCTTCGGCCGCACGGGGCAGAACAAGGTGGTGATTTTCGACCGCGGCGACCTGCGCCCGGGCCAGTACGTCATGGTGCGTATCACCGAAGCTACCTCGGCCACCCTGAAAGGCGAGGTGGTAGAAAAGCTCGACAAGTAAAAATACACGACTGCCGCAAACGGTGCAGCAGCCCGACCATCGTCAGGACCGGTTTTCCCCACTTTTTCAGGAGGGAAACCGGCCCTGACTGTTCATATCCTGCCCACAGCAGGAGACAAAGCCGCTAACCGGCTATTTCCTACACGATTATTACTTACGCAACGCCCATTCAAAGAAAAACTTTTCGTACTTTTGCACCCAAAACATAACAAGCATTCTTTTCCATGAAAAAAATCCTATCGCTGATTGTGCTGCTGGTCAGTATCATAGCCATACCTGCCAGCGCACAAATCCTGAAACCCGTAAAATTCAGCATTTCGCAAAAGCGTATTTCGCCCACCGAAATCGAAATTACCTTTAAAGGCCGCATGGAAGCAGGCTGGCACGTCTACTCCACCGGACTGGGCAACGACGGCCCCACGTCGGCCACGTTTACCGTAGACCAGGCCACGGGAGCAGCGCCCCGGGGCACGCTCAAGGCCGGCAGCGGCGAAAAGCACAAGCAGGACCCGATATTTGACATGCCCGTGCGCTACTTTGAGGGCACCTGCACCTTTACGCAACGCATCAAACTGACCGCCAAAAACTATCAGCTCAAGGGTTACCTGACCTACGGCGCCTGCAACGACGAGAACTGTCTGCCGCCCACCAACGTTGACGTCAGTCTGAAAGGTTCCGACGGCCCCGACGCCGCTGCCACACCGGCCGAGACGCAGCAGACGGCTGCCGTAGCCGCTGCAGCCGGCGTAACCACCGCCGACTCGGCTGCCCTGACCGCCACCGCAGCGCCGGCCGACTCGGCTGCCGCCCTGCCTCAGGCCACACTCGACTCGGCCGAGGTTAAAGCCCTGTGGAGCCCCGTTACGACCCAGCTTTCGGCCTTCGACGGTGCCCAGAGCGGCACGCAGGGAAAAGCCTGGTGGTATATTTTCATCCTGGGCTTTGCCGGCGGACTCATCGCCCTGTTCACACCCTGCGTGTGGCCCATCATCCCGATGACGGTAAGCTTCTTCCTCAAGCGCTCCAGCAACCGCAGCCGGGGTATCCGCGACGCCATTACCTACGGCATCTCCATCATCGTCATCTACGTGGCCCTGGGCCTCATCATCACGTCCATATTCGGCGCCAGTGCGCTCAACGACCTCTCGACCAACGCCATTTTCAACATCTTCTTCTTCCTGATGCTGGTGGTGTTTGCCGCCAGTTTCTTCGGCGGGTTCGAGATTACGCTGCCCTCCAAGTGGAACAACGCCGTCAACCACAAGGCCGACACCACCACGGGCCTCATCTCCATCTTCCTGATGGCCTTTACGCTCTCACTGGTGAGCTTCTCGTGCACGGGCCCCATCATCGGGTTCCTGCTGGTTGAGGTGTCCACGCAAGGCAGCATCCTGGCCCCCACCATCGGCATGTTCGGCTTTGCCGTTGCGCTGGCCCTGCCCTTCACGCTGTTTGCCCTGTTCCCCACGTGGCTCAAGAGCGCGCCCAAGAGCGGCGGCTGGATGAACGTCATCAAGGTGGTACTGGGCTTCCTCGAGTTGGCCTTTGCCTTCAAGTTCCTCTCGGTGGCCGACCTGGCCTACGGCTGGCACCTGCTCGACCGTGAGGCCTTCCTCTCCATCTGGATTGTCATCTTTACCCTGCTGGGCCTGTACCTGCTGGGCAAAATCAAGTTCCCGCACGATGACGACGACACCCACACCGGCGTGACCCGCTTCTTCCTGGGTCTGGCCTCGCTGGCCTTTGCCGTCTATATGGTGCCCGGCCTGTGGGGCGCTCCGCTCAAGGCCGTCAGCGCCTTTGCGCCGCCCATGTCCACCCAGGACTTCAACCTCGACCGCCAGGCCGACGTGGAAGCACAGTTCAAGGACTACGAGCAGGGCATGGCCTATGCCAAGAGTGTGGGCAAACCCGTCATGATTGACTTTACGGGACACGGCTGCGTCAACTGCCGCAAGATGGAGCTGGCCGTATGGCGTGACCCCGAAGTGACCGACTACATCAAGAACAAATACGTGCTCATCTCGCTCTACGTGGACGACAAGACCCGCCTGCCGCAGCCCATCGTGGTCAAGGAAAACGGCGAGGACGTCACCCTGCGCACCGTGGGCGACAAGTGGAGCTACCTGCAGCGCGTCAAGTTCGGCGCCAGCGCACAGCCCTTCTACGTGTTGCTCGACAACGAGGGCATGCCGCTCAACCGCTCCTACTCCTACGACGAGGACATCAAGAAATATATCCAGTTCCTCAAATTCGGTATCGAGCAGTACGAGCAGAAACAGTCGTAAGCCGCGCTTACGCAACATCCGAAAAGACCAAGAAACGGGCTACCGCCATTCTCCCCATCGCTGTGGGAATGGCGGTAGCCCGTTTCTTGTCTGTACCCGCAGGGCGCGGCCGGCATCTCGGAAAGACAAGGTCGGACCTTTTGGGTTTTCCGCGCCGCCCGGTTGGAAAAATCCGGCATCTTGTTTTCCGTCCGCGCTCCCGCGGCGCCACGACTCCCCCATTTCCGTCAGCCCCGCGGCCCGCGCAAGCCGAAAAAACACTCTTTTTGGCGATTGCACGGCCTGCATGGTTGGCGTAACTTTGCACCGGAAAAAAAAGACGAATGCCGCTCCGTCGCCTCCCCCGCCTGACCTTTACAAACGGCATTCACATATTGGTTATAAATGTTTCATGACAACCGGATGACAACAAGACTACTATTCCTCGCCCTGCTGCTCTTTTCTGCAGGCCGCACCACGCTGGCAACTGCTGCCGAGCGCCTGCTTTCGGGCCGTGTGACAACCCCGCAGCGCCAGGCCGTAGATTATGCGGTAGTTTATCTGAAGGGCACCACCTTCCGCACACAAACCGACCACCGGGGCCAATTCAGCCTGAAAGCGCCTGAAGGCACCTACACCCTGGTGGTCACGGCGCTGGGCTACCAGACATTTGAAAAACAGGTAACCCTGCGCGATACGGCGGCTTACCACGTCACCCTGCGTTCGGCCGACAAAGAGCTGGGCGAGGTAGTGGTGTCGCACGCCGGCATCAGCCGCGTGCAGCAGTCGGCCTACAACGTGACGGCGCTCGACGCCCGCCCGCTGCACAACTCCACCAAGAGCCTGAGCGAGGCCATCGGGCAGATGCCCGGCCTGAAAATCCGCCAGACGGGCGGCACGGGCTCGGACACGCAGTTCATGCTCGACGGCTTTACGGGCAAACACGTCAAGATATTTATCGACGGCATGCCGCAGGAGGGCGTGGGCAGCGCCTTCGGGCTGAACAACATTCCCGTCAACCTGGCCGAGCGCATCGAGGTGTACAAGGGCGTGGTGCCCGTAGGCTTCGGGTCCGACGCCCTGGGCGGCGTCATCAACATCGTCACGCAGCAGAGCCGCCCGCGCTGGTACGTGGACGCTTCGTACTCCTACGGCTCGTTCAACACCCACAAGTCGTATGTCAATGCCGGACAGACGCTGAAAAACGGCCTGACCTATGAGCTGAGTGCCTTTCAGAACTATTCGGACAACAATTATTATGTAGATACCTACGTGACGCAGTTTCTCGACAACGGTTTTACGCAGGTGGACAAGAACAAGATTGAGCGCGTGCGCCGCTTTAACGACACCTACCACAACGAAGCCCTCATCGGCAAAATCGGCATTACCGGCAAGCCCTATGCCGACCGCCTGATGGTGGGCCTGACCTACGCCCACATGTACAAGGAAATCCAGACGGGCGTGCGGCAGGAAATCGTGTTCGGCCAGAAGCACCGCCACGGCTACACCCTCATGCCCTCGCTCGAATACCGCAAGCGCAACCTGCTGACGCCGGGCCTCGACGTGCAGCTGGCGGCCAACTACAACTACAACCTGACACACCAGGTGGACACCTCGGCCTACCGCTACAACTGGTACGGCCAGCGCCAGTACACCGGCACACGCGGCGAGCAGAGCTATCAGGACAACGAGCAGCGCAACATCAACTGGAACGCCACGCTCACGGCCCGCTACCACCTGGGCGAGCACCACCTGCTGACCCTGAACCACACCTTTTCGGCCTTCAGCCGCGACAGCCGCAACCTGACGGGCAGCTCCTCGACCATCACCGACTACGACATGGCCAAGGTGACGCGAAAAAACGTGTCGGGCCTGTCGTACCGCTTCACACCCTCGGCACGCTGGAACCTGACCGCCTTTACGAAATACTACCAGCAGTACAACCGCGGCCCCGTATCGACCAGCTCCGACGGTTTCGGCAACTACGTCAACCTGAGCCGCACCAACCGCAACCTGGGCTACGGTGCGGCGGCAACGGCCTTTCTGCTCAAGGAGCTGCAAGTCAAGCTGTCGTACGAAAAGGCCTGCCGCCTGCCGTCCAACGACGAACTCTTCGGCGACGAAGACCTGGAAGCCGGCCGGGCCGACCTGAAGGCCGAACAGAGCCACAACTACAACTTCAACCTGAGCTACACCCTGAGCCGCAACCGGCACAGCCTCTATGCCGAAGCCGGCCTGATTTACCGCCGCACGTCCGACTACATCCGCCGCGGCATCAGCAAATACGGCAGCAACTACTACGGCACGTATGAAAACTACGGGCGCGTCAATACCAAGGGCTACACGCTGTCGGCCCGTTACAGCTACGCCTCGTGGCTCAACATGGGGGCATCGTTCAGCCAGATGGACGCCCGCGACGGCGTGCGCTACCTGGCCTCGGGCACGGCGCAGCAAAACCTGCACTACGGCATGCGCATCCCCAACCAGCCCTACCGCTTTGCCAGCTTCGACGCGGCCCTGAGCTGGCCGGACCTCCTCTGGCGCGGCACCCGTCTCACGCTCAGCTACGACGGCTACTACCAGCACGCCTTTCCGCTCACGTGGGAAGGCTTCGGGTCGGCCGAATCACGGCGCACGGTGCCTACGCAATTCTCCCACAACCTGTCGCTCACCTACAGCCTGGCACAGGGACGCTACAACCTGACCGACGCCAAGCTCTACGACAACTACAGCCTGCAGAAACCGGGCCGGGCCTTCTACGGAAAAATACGCATCTGTTTCGGAAAATAACATAACAAAAAACATATCAGACATGACCAAGAGTAAAATTCTCCTTTCAGCCGCTCTGTGCGGCCTGGGCACCCTCATGCTGGGCGCCTGCAGCGAAGATAACCTGACCGGAGGCGGCAACGGGAACGAAGGTTCCGGCAACTCCCTGACACGCTACGTGGTGGCCGGCGCCATCGACGATTTCAATTATCTGAAAGCCACCGACAGCATCGACGGCGGCGGACAGCTCAGCCTGACCGACGGCACGCAGGCCGAAGCCGGCACCTACTGGGTGTTTATGAACGAAGACTACCTCTTCCGGCTGGTCTACAACAAGGGCGAAGCCGGCACGGGCGAGTCATACGTGCTGGACACCGACGGCCGCATCCGCGAAAAGCAGGCATATAGCTTCAACCGCGTGACGACCTACGGCACCTGGGGCGACAATGTCATCACCGCCTCGGCAGGCGATACCGACCAGACGGACGCTGAGGGCAACATCGCCCAGGGACTGCTGGTCAACTACCTGAGTGCAACCGACGGCACGGTACTTACCCGCACTTATCCGGCCGAAAACTTCCTGGGCAACGGTGAATATGTCACTTTTTCGGGCTTTGTAGAAGCCAACCAGCGGCTCTACACCTCCGTAGTGCCGATGGGTATGAGCCGCTACGGCATTCAGGCCCATCCCGAACGGGTATCCGACTCCCGCCTCATTGCCCGCCAGAGCGGCGGCTCGGCCAGCAGCGCCTATGAGCAGGGTGAAATTCCCTCCACGCAATATCCCGACTCGGCCTACGTAGCCATTTACAGCGGCAACAACTTTGGCGAACAGCCCGTCATTGCCCGCACCGGGAAAATAGGTTTTGCCAGCGGTCGGATGCGCTCGCAATACTACCAGACCATCTGGGCTGCCGGTAACGGCGACATCTACGTATTCTCTCCCGGATACGGCCGCCTTACCTCGCCGGCCGACATCGACGCCGCTACGGGTGATACCATCGTCATGCGCCGTCAGGGCACATTGCCTTCGGGCGTCATGCGCATCAAAGCCGGCGCCACCGACTTTGATCCCGACTATTATGTCAATATCGAAACCCTGGGCAACCAGCATCCGATTTATAAATGCTGGCCCATACACGACGATTATTTCCTGCTGCAACTTTACACACAGGGATTGCAGTCAAAAGGCGAATATACGACCGAGCTGGCCGTTTTCAAGGCTGAAGACCGCACACTCACCGTGGTCAGCGGACTTCCCTCCGCTGAAAATATAAGCAGCTTCGGTAACATTCCTTTCAGCGAAAATGGTTATATTTACATGCCGGTCACTACTACCACTGACAGCTACCCGGCACTTTACAGAATTGACCCGCTCACGGCTACCGCCCAAAAAGTGCTGGAAGTGAAAGCTGAAAGTATCAGTACGCTGGGCCGCCTGAAAGCACGACCTTAACTTTTTCTACGCACATGCGACAGTTTTTTCACAAAGTCCATCTTTGGATTTCCATCCCGCTGGGACTGATTTTTTTCATCTCATGCCTGACCGGCGCCCTGCTGGTTTTTGAACAGGATATCCAACAACTTCGTCAGGCCTCGCTCTATCGCGTAACGCCGGCAGCGACTCCCTCGCTGCAACCCGCACAGCTGGCCGAACGCATACAGATGCAAATGCCCGACACGCTCAAGCTGGCCTCACTCCAAATCTTCCAGGCTCCCGACAAAGCGGCGCTGGCCACTTTTGAAGGCGCCGAAAAGAAATCATACGCCGTAGATCCGTACACCGGACAAATCAAAGGAAGCCCAAGCAGCAGTACGTTCTTCCAGACCGTGCGTAAACTGCATCGCTGGTTGCTCAACCCGCCACCTTCGAAAACGGCAAAATCCGCAGGCAAAGTCATCATCGGTGTTTCCACGCTGCTTATGGCTGTCGTGCTGATTACCGGACTCATCTACTGGTGGCCCAGAACGCGCCGGATGCTTCGCAACCGCCTGAGCGTAAGCACCCGTCACGGCAAGCTGCGCTTTTGGTATGACACCCACGTATCACTCGGATTCTATGCCTTGATTTTCCTGCTGCTCATGGCGCTGACGGGCCTGACATGGTCGTTCCAGTGGTATCGGAAAGCAGCCTACGGCCTGTTTGGCGCCAACCAGCCGGCAAAAACCGGCAAGGCCGACACCTCACCGGCACCGTCCAAATCAAAAAAGCCCACAGCGGCTTTCGACTACACCGTATGGAACCGTACGGCAGCCGAGGCGGCCAAAATCTGTCCGGACTACGAATGGCTCAAACTGACCAACGGCAATCAGGCCGAAGTGTTGCCGGCCGACGCTCCCCTTGCACGCGCCACCGACCGCCTGCTGACCGACCGCCACAGCGGACAAATCAAGAACATTGAGCGCTGGACCGACAAGCCCCGCGCCGACAAGGCCAAAGCCTGGTTCTACGCCGTACACACCGGCTCGTGGGGTGGCATGCTTACCCAGATTCTTTATGCCATAGCGGCTCTGATTGGTGCCTCGCTGCCCCTGACGGGATATTACATGTGGTGGCAACGCCGCAAACACGCATCCCGCCCTGCATGCCAGAGCTGACAACGGGCTGAACCCCTTTCCAGTTTTCACACCCCCGGACTTATCGGAACGTCCGGGGGATTTTTTGTGGGAAAAAGTGTAATTTTGTACCTGCTATGACGTATGTTGATGTAATTGTTCCCCTGGCCTTCGGTGATACGCTCACCTATATCCTGCCCGAACCCCTGCTCCAGAAGGTAGAGGCGGGCATGCGCGTAGTGGTGCCGCTGGGCAAGCGGAAATACTACACCGGCATTGTCACCCGCATCCACCATAATCCTCCCCCCGAGGGCATTCTGCTCAAACAAATCGGCGAGGTCGAGGACACGCGCCCCATTCTGCTGCCCCGACAGCTGGAACTGTGGCAATGGATGGCGCAGTATTACATGTGCTCGGCGGGCGAGGTGATGAAAGCCGCCATGCCCTCGGGCCTAAAGCTGGAGAGCGAGAGCGTGGTGGAGGCTGAAGAGACTTTTGAGGCCACCGACACGCTGACCGACCGCGAGCGCGAGGCCCTCTCGCTCATCCTGGCGCCGGGCGGCTGCTCGGTGGAGGCGCTGCAAAAGCAGCTCGACATCAAGAATGCCCTGCCGCTGGTGCGCCGTCTGATGGACAAGGGCGCCGTCAGGCTGGGCGAGACCATGAGCCGCGCCTTCCGTCCCCGCACCGAGCTGCACGTACGCCTTGCCCCGGAGTGGGCCACCGAGAGCCGCCTGCACCAGGCGCTCGACGAGCTGCAGCGGGCGCCCAAGCAGCAGGCCCTGCTGACGGCCTACCTGCAGCTTTCGGGACTGCCGGCAGCCCTGACCATGCAGCAGCCGGACCTGGTGGCCGAGGTGGCCAAGGCCGACCTGATGCAGCACTGCGCCGGCGGCGAGACGGCCCTCACGGCGCTGCGCAGCAAGGGTATTTTGCAGACGTATGCCTTTGAGGTAGGGCGCCTGCCCCGGCGCCAGGCCCTGCCCCAGTCGCTCCAGTCGCCGCTGAGCGAAGCGCAGCAGCAGGCTTTTGACGAAATTCTGAACGTGTTCGGGCAAAAGGACATCTGCCTGCTCCACGGCGTCACCTCGAGCGGAAAGACCGAAATCTACACCAAGCTCATCCAGCGCTGCCTGAGCCGCGGCGAACAGGTGCTCTACCTGCTGCCCGAAATAGCTCTGACCACGCAAATCATGCAACGCATGGCGCGCGTGTTTGGCGAGCAGATGGGCGTGTACCACTCCAAGTTTCCCGACGCCGAGCGCGTGGAAATCTGGCAAAAGCAACTCTCCGACCAGCCCTACGGCCTGATTCTGGGCGTGCGCTCGTCGCTCTTCCTGCCCTTCAGGCGGCTCGGCCTGATTATCGTGGACGAAGAGCACGAAACCTCCTACAAACAGCAGGACCCCGCCCCGCGCTACAACGCCCGCGACGTGGCCACCGTGGCCGCCCGCCTCTACGGCGCCAAGGTGCTGCTGGGCACGGCCACACCGTCCATCGAAAGCTACCACAACGCCCTGACGGGCAAATACGGCCTGGTGCGCCTGACGCAGCGCTACGGCCACATCCAGCTGCCGGTCATCGAGGTGGAGGACGTCAAGGAGCTACGCCGCAAGAAACTCATGAACACGCCCTTCTCGCCGCGACTGATTGAGGAAATGCAGCAGGCGCTGAAGGAGGGCGAGCAGGTCATTCTGTTCCAGAACCGCCGCGGCTACTCGCCCGTCATTGAGTGTCACACGTGCGGCTGGGTACCGCGCTGCACGTGCTGCGACGTCAGCCTGACCTTCCACCAGCGCGAGCACCGCATGGTGTGTCACTACTGCGGAGCCTCGTTCGAGGTGCCGCGCCGCTGCCCCAACTGCGGCGACACCGACCTGCGCGACCTGGGCTACGGCACGGAGAAGATTGAGGCCGCCGTACGGGCTATACTGCCCAAGGCGCGCACGGCCCGCATGGACCTCGACACCACGCGCTCGCGCTCGTCGTACGACCAGATTATCGGGCAGTTCCAGCGCGGGCAGACGGACATCCTCATCGGCACGCAGATGGTGACCAAGGGGCTCGACTTCGACCGCGTGCGCGTGGTGGGCATCATCAACGCCGACCAGTCGCTCTCGCGCGCCGACTTCCGCGCCTACGAGCGCACATTCCAGATGCTCTCGCAGGTGGCCGGGCGTGCCGGACGCCGCCAGCGCCGCGGCCTGGTGGTGCTGCAAACGCGCCAGCCCCAGCTGCCCGTCATCCGGCAAATCGTACTGAACGACTACGAGGGGCTCTACCACGAGCAGCTCAACGAGCGCCAGCTCTTCCGCTATCCGCCCTTTACGCGCCTCATCGGCATCTATCTCAAACACCGCGACGAGCGCAAGGTGGAGGCCGCCGCACAGGCGCTGGCCGCCGTATTGCGCCCGCACTTCCAGCAGGACCTGCTGGGCCCCGACCGCCCGCTCGTGGGACGCATCCAGCTGCTCTACATCCGCCACCTCCTGCTCAAGGTGGAGGCCACGGCCTCGCCGCAGGCCGTGCGCCGCACACTGCTGGCCGCCCGCCAGTCGCTGCTCAGCGTAGAGGCCTACAAGTCGGTCAATGTTTACTTTGACGTCGACCCCATGTAGGACGGTTCTCCGAAAAGACGGCGGGAAAAGATTTTTTCCTCCCGCCCTGCTCATTTTTCCTCCCATTCTGTTTTTTTTAAGTCCGACCTTTTTCCGGATACCTCCCGCACCACCCGTCAGCCCCCGGATACAGGGGATTTTTCCTCGCAAATGTTTGGAAAATCGTGGCGCGTTCTTTATCTTTGTAAACAAGAAGAAAGGGCCATACAGCCGCCGTTTGCCCAACCGCACCGCCTCTTTGTGAGCCAAGCGGACGCATACGAGCTGCCCACCGCCCGGACATCACAAAAACCTATGCAGAAAATCGAACTCCTGGCACCTGCCCGCAACTACGAATGCGGCCACGAAGCCCTGCTTCATGGCGCCGATGCGGTATATATAGGTGCTCCGGCCTTTGGCGCACGTGCCGCCGCCGGCAATTCCATAACCGACATCGAGCGGCTGTGTCGCGAAGCCCACGTGTTTGGCGGCCGCATCTACGTAACGTTCAACACCATCCTGACCGACGACCAGCTGGAGGCCGCCCGGCGTCAGGCCCTGCAGCTGTATGAAGCGGGCGTGGACGCCCTGATTGTGCAGGACATGGCACTGGCGCAGATGGACCTGCCGCGCGACCTGGCGCTGCATGCCTCCACCCAGATGGACAACCGCACGCCCGAGCAGGTGCGCTTCCTGAGCGACGCAGGCTTTGAGCAGGTGGTGCTGGCACGCGAGCTGACCCTGAAACAGATAGCCGACATCCACAGGGCCGTGCCCGAGGCGGCGCTCGAAGCATTTGTCCACGGCGCGCTCTGCGTCAGCTTCAGCGGGCGGTGTTATGCCTCGGAATACTGCTTCGGACGCTCAGCCAACCGCGGAGCCTGCGCCCAGTTCTGCCGCATGGCCTTCGACCTGGTGGATGCCGACGGCCGCACGCTGGTGCGCCAGAAGCATCTGCTCTCGCTGCGCGACATGAACCGCACGGCCGGGCTGGAGGAAATGATGGACGCCGGCATCAGTTCGTTCAAGATTGAAGGCCGCCTCAAGGAAGTCAGCTACGTCAAGAACCTTACGGCCTGGTACCGCCATCACATCGACCGCATCCTGGAGCGGCGCGCCGACGAGTTTACACGCGCCTCATCCGGCACGGTCAGCTGCAGCTTCACGCCCCTGCCCGAAAAGAGCTTTAACCGCGGCTTTACCGAATACTTTCTGCACGGCCGCACGGAAGATGTCAGCTCGCCCGACTCGCCCAAATCACGCGGCGAATACGTAGGCCAGGTGGCCGCCGTAGGGCCCCACTGGCTGACCGTAAGCGGCGAAACGGCGTTCAGCAACGGCGACGGTCTCTGCTTTACCGACCGCGAGGGGCACTTGGTGGGGTTCAGGGTGAACCGCGCCGAGGGCAGCCGCCTCTATCCCGCCACCATGCCGGCCATCCGTCAGGGCACGGCGCTCTACCGCAACCAGGACCAGGCTTTTGAACACGCCCTGGCGCGACCTACGGCCACCCGCAAGCTGGCGCTCGACCTCACCCTGACGGAAACACCCGAGGGCTACCGCCTGAGTCTGTCCGACGAACTGGGCCGGCAGGCCGAAGCGCTCATCAGTCAGCCCCACGAGGCAGCCCGCACACCGCAGGAGGAGGGTATACGCCGCCAGCTGGGCAAGCTGGGCGACACGCCCTACGCCGCACGCCACATCAGCCTACGGCTTGAGGGCAACCGCTTCATTCCGTCGTCACTCCTGGCACAAGCGCGCCGCGAAGCGGTAGAAAAACTGCTCGACCGCGCATCCCGGGTGGAGCGCAAGCCGCGCGCCGACCGCGCCGGTGCTTATCCGCAGACACAGCTGAGCTATCTGGGCAACGTGGCCAACCGTGAGGCAGCCGCCTTTTACCGCCGCCACGGCGTAAGCCGCATTGAGCCGGCCCTGGAGCAGCAAATGCCCGAACAGCCCGTACTGATGTTCTGCCGCCACTGCCTGCGTTACAGCCTGGGCTACTGCCCCACCCACCATCACCGGCGGGCGCCCTGGCGCGAACCGCTGATGCTGCAACTGGCCGACGGCCGGAGCTTTCCGCTGGAATTCGATTGTAAGAACTGTCAAATGAAAGTACATGCGCCTCGTTAGGATTTTACTGCTGCTGGCCTTTGTGGGCTGCCTGACGGGCTGCTACTATTCGCACCCGGCAAGTACCGACGGCTGGAACGACCCTGAGGGCCGCGTGGACTCGGCTTCATTTTCGGCCTCGCACCATTATGCCCACAACTTCAACTTCAAGGTGACGGCTGACTCACTGGTGCTGGCCGAAAACCAGCCGGGCACCATCAGCGAGTTCGGGCTGAACGACAGCTGTACGCTTTATCGGCGCGACAAGATTGTGGTGGCCGACATCATCAAGATTCCGTCGAACCAGGCCGACTCCATCTGGATCAAGGTGGCCCGCGACCAGACCACACAGGGCTGGATTAACGAACAGATGCTGCTGGAAAGCGCCATCCCGAACGACCCGATATCCTCCTTCATCCACTATTTCAGCGATACGCGCCTGCTGGTCTGCGTGTCCATACTCGGCCTGGCGCTGATGGTGATTCTGATTCGCATCATCCGCCGGCGCAAGGTGCGCATTGTTCATTTCAACGATATCCACAGCTTCTACCCCACGCTGCAGTGCCTGAGCATATCGGGGGCGGCCGTGCTCTACGGGAGCATGCAGACGTTTGTTCCGCAAACATGGGTTGAATTCTATTTCCACCCCACGCTCAACCCCTTCGGGCTGCCGCTCATCCTGTCGCTGTTCATCATGGCCGTATGGCTCAACGTCATTACGGCTCTGGCCGTAGTGGACGATGTGCGACGGCGCCTGCCCTTCAACGAAGCGTTCACCTACCTCTCCACACTGCTGGCCGTATGCAGCGTGCTGTATCTGGGCTTCACGCTTACGGTGGGGCTTTACATCGGCTATCCGCTCTTTGTGGCCTACGTGTGGTTTGCCCTGCGCCGTTACTTCAGCCGCTACAACTATCCCTACCGCTGCGGACGCTGCGGGCGCGAAATGGCGCATCTGGGCACCTGTCCGCACTGCGGCGCACACAATAAATAAGGAAAAATGGCCGACATTTTATAAAAAAAATGTGCAAAGGCTTGTTCATTCAAATATTTTTCCATAATTTTGCAGTCGAAATCAAGAACATCGCGGAGTGGAGCAGTTGGTAGCTCGCCAGGCTCATAACCTGGAGGTCGTTCGTTCGAGTCGAGCCTCCGCAACAATGACAAGCAAGGCCGTTTCAGACATCTGAAGCGGCCTTATTCTTTTTCAGCGGTGCCGACCTCCGGCCGCTCCGAAAGCGAGTGCCGGAAAAACTGCCGGGAGGAAAGAAAAAACAACCGGCACTTTGCTTGTTTTATCCGGCACCTGTTTTTTCTTATCTCCGACCTTTTTTCTTCCTCTCCCGCCGGCGTAACGCCCCGGGCCGGCCGGGGCGGGCATGAAACGGTTTTGAAACACAAACAAAACCTGCGCAACACACGATTGACTACCTTTTGCAACATCATCTGCCGAACTTTGCAGCGTAAACAAAGTTCGTATGATCAGACACAGAAAAGCTATCGGATCAGCGGCTCTGCTATTGGCCGCTACCCTCACGGCAGAAGGACAGACTCCTGCCGACACCACACAGACCATCCAGGAACAGCAGCTGGGCAGCGTATCGGTGGTGGCACGCCGCAAGAAGAATACCGAAACGGCGGCCATCACGGCCGAACGGCGGGCCCTGGTGGTGCAAAACACCGTATCGGCACAGCTCATCAGCCGCACGCAGGACAAGGACGCCTCGGAAGTAATCCGCCGCATTCCGGGCATTTCGCTCGTTGACGGCAAATTTGTCATGGTACGCGGCCTTTCGCAACGATATAACAATGTATGGATAAACGGTGCGGCCGTGCCCAGCTCAGAGCCCGACTCACGCGCTTTTTCATTCGACATCATCCCCAGTTCACAAATCGACAACCTGGCCATCGTCAAGTCGCCGGCAGCCGAATATCCGGCTGACTATACGGGCGGCTTTATCATGATCAACACCAAAGACCTGCCCGACCGCAACGGCTGGCAGATTACGGTGGGCACGGGTGTGAACGACCGTTCGCAGTTCCGCCCGTTCAGCTACGCGGCCGGAAGCTGTACCGACTTTCTGGGCTTCGACCGCTCGATGCGCCCGCTCAACGGCGGATTCAACGCCACACTGCCCACCTATGCCGGCACGGACAACATCGACCCGCTGCAGACGGGCCTGTCAAACGACTGGCGCATACGAAGCCACAACCCGCTGCCCGACATCAAGCTGGGCGGCGTATACAGCTTCCAGAAAAGACTGGACGACAAGCGCCTCGGTTTGCTGGCCACACTGAACTACAACAACAGCTACCGCACGGCCCTGAACATGGAGAACTCGCTGTTTGGTGCCTACGACGCGACGAACAACAAGCCCGTTTATCTGCGCAAGAGCACCGACAACCAATACACGCAGGAGTCAAGACTGGGCGGACTGCTCAACCTGACGCTGGCCATGGACAACGGTACGAAATATGAATGGAAAAACCTGGTTAACCAGCTGGGCAAAAACCGCTACACCGCACGACAGGGCTACAACGCCCAGAACGACCGGCAGATTACGCAGGAATATTACTTTTCCTCACGCACGACATACAACACGCAATTCTCTGGCAAACATCTCGTAGCCGACGTCAATCAGATTGACTGGAACGTGGGATACGCTTACGCCAACCGTATGCTGCCCGACCGCCGGCTCGTTGAGTTCAACGACCGTACGGACCAGACCATGGGTCTTTACAGCGCCGACCGCGAGTTTACCCGTCTGGACGAACACATAGCCTCGGCCGCCGCCAACTGGAAACGGCGCTACGACTGGTGGCACACCAACCCCACACTCAAAGCAGGTGCCTACGCCGAATACCGCACACGCGACTACCGCACACGCGACTTCTACTATACCTGGGACCCCTACCTGACAACCCTGCCCGGCGGTTTCCAGTTTACCGACCAGATTACGGACATCATGCAGCCGGACAACTACGGAGCGGACAAACTCTACATGAAAGAAGAAGTCAACTACACGAACAACTACAAGGCCCACGGCACACAGGCGGCCGGATATGTAGCCATGTCGGTTCCGGTAGGCGCACTCGACGTGTACGGCGGACTGCGCTACGAATTCAGCCGCACGGAGCTCATCACCAACACGCGACAGACGGAGCCCAGCCCCATCAGCACCTTCTATACCTATCACGACCTGTTCCCCTCGCTCAACCTCAACTATCACCTTACCGACAAGCAGCAGGTGCGCCTCTCGGCCGGACGTACGGTCAACCGGCCAGAGTTCAGGGAACTCTCGCCCGTAGTATTCTACGACTTCGACCTGGCCAGCAACGTGCAGGGTAACGCCGACCTGAAACCAGCCTACATAGCCAACCTCGACCTGCGCTACGAATGGTATCCCTCAGCCGGCGAAATGCTTTCGGTAGCCGTGTTCTACAAACATTTCAAGAACCCCATTGAATGGACCTACACCGTAGCCGGCGGAACCAACCTGATTTACTCCAACAAAAACGCCAAGGCGGCCCACAACGCCGGCATCGAGCTCGACCTGCGCAAGAGCCTGGGCTTCATGGGTCTGCCCGACTTCAGCCTGAGCCTCAACGCCTCCTACATTTACAGCCACGTGATGTTTGAGAAAGGCAGCAAGGAGCGCAACCGCGCCATGCAGGGCCAGTCGCCCTACCTCATCAACGCCGGCATCTTCTACCAGGGACGCCGCAACGGGTGGTCGGCCGCCATTCTCTACAACCGCATCGGCAAACGCATCGTCGGCGTAGGACGCAGCCTGGGCACCACCGGAAGCGAAGACACCAAAAACATTCCGGACTCCTACGAAATGCCGCGCGACGCCATCGACCTGACAGCCAGCAAGAAGATTGGCAAATGGCAAATCAGCGCCGCCATACGCGACGTGCTGGCCCAATACGTAAAGTTCCAGCAAATCGAAACCATCAGCAATGCCAACGGCACTCAGGAAATTGACGAAGTAACCAAACGCTACAAGCCGGGACGTAACTTCAGCCTGTCGGCCACTTACAACTTCTAACTACCTCAAAAAATCAACCTATTCTAATTTATACAAGATGAAGAAAAATTTGTTTTCAATGGCTACTCTGGGAATGACGGTAGCCGCAGTATTCAGCTTCACAGCCTGCTCAGAAGATTCCAACGGCGGCAGTTCATCAACCGACCCTGACGTAACCATCGTCGACGGCGTAGCACAAAGTGCCGGCATCCTCTTCAACGAAGGCACGCAAATCGGTAACGGCGACCAGAATTTCGTATTTACCGGCAAGCAGACCATCAAAAAAGGCACCTACACCCTGAAAGGTTGGGTTTACGTGGCCAAGGATGCCGAACTGACCATCGAACCGGGCACCATTATCAAAGGCGACAAGGCCAGCAAGGCTGCCCTCATCGTAGAACCGGGCGGAAAAGCCATCATGGAGGGTACGGCTTCGGCTCCTATCGTCATGACCTCGGCACAGCCGGCCGGAAGCCGCAAGCCGGGCGACTGGGGCGGACTGATCGTATGCGGAAACGCCAAGAACAACCAGACGGAGATGCAGATTGAGGGCGGCCCGCGCACCAAGCACGGCGGCAACAACGACGCTGACAACAGCGGTATCTACCGTTACATCCGCATCGAGTTTGCCGGCGCTCCGTTCCAGGAAGACCAGGAAATCAACGGCTTCACCATCGGCTCGGTAGGCAACGCCACTGCCATTGACCACATCCAGGTATCCTACTCCAACGACGACTCCTACGAATGGTTCGGCGGAACGGTTAACGCCAAGTATCTTATTGCCTACAAGGGCTGGGACGACGACTTTGATACCGACAACGGCTTCAGCGGAACGGTTCAGTTCGGTTTGAGCGTACGCGACCCGCACATTGCCGACCAGTCGCAGAGCAACGGCTTCGAGAGCGACAACTGCGCCGACGGTGCCGCCGTAGCTCCCTACACCACCGCCCTGTTCAGCAACATGACCTTTGTGGGTCCGGCCACGGAAAAAAACATTAGCGAAGGCTTCCAGAACAACTCCAGCTACATCAACGCCGGCGGCCTCTACCCCAACAACAACTCCAAGCTCGGCCTCTTCCAGGCTGCCATGCAAATACGCCGCAGCAGCCGACTGAACTGCATCAACTCCGTTGCCGTAGGTTTCCCCATCGGTCTGATTATTGACGGCGACAAGGGCAACACCGTAGAAAGCGCCAAAAACGGCATGCTCAAACTCCAGAACCTCATCTTTGCCGGCATGACTGCCCTGGGTTCCGACAACAACAAGAAATACGAAGACCAGTATTACGACAAAACCACAGGTCAGTATGACCCCAGCCGCGTAAGCTACTCACACGAGTTCTTCATGGCTCAAACGGGCAACCAGGTAATGACCGAGAACCAGCTCGCCCTGAGCGACCCCGCCAACGTAGGACAAAACTACTGCCCTGCTGCCAACAGTCCGCTGCTTTCCGGCGCTTCGTTCAACGGCATCACCAGTCTCTTCCTCAACAAGGTAAGCTACATCGGCGCCTTTGGCGGAAACACGGACAATTGGATGAGCGGATGGACCAACTTTGACCCGCAGAACACGGTTTATTAAAAAAAGAAACCGAACCTTACGCAGGCGGACCTGCCTGCCTTGTGAACCTTACCTTAATAACCCATCAGCCGCCGCGGCTCGGAATCACATCCGAATGCCGCGGCGGCTGAGCGTTTTCCTCCGTCCGAAAAACATCTGCCCATGCCCTACGCCCGGTCACAAAGGTACGGACATAAAAAAAGGGATACCTCCGTATCCCAACCTAATTAACCTTAAATCTAATACTATGAAAAACACAATGCAAAAGTAACGCCTTCACGCTATGCGTGCAAGCATTAGAACACGATTTTTATGCTGTATAACATTGTTTAGAAACTCAAATGAAAAATTGACAAGTTCACTAATCAATTCCGGCCAACTGCCCCTGCCCGCCGGCCGCGCATACGGCTCCATCCGCAGCCGAAACAATACACCACTCAAAAGAAAAAGGAAAAAAGAACACGGACCTTATGAAAACCAAACGGCACCTTAAACCAAAAAGACGGCAGATAAAAAATTTTTCCCGGCACCCTGCCCCAACCTCTCCCGCAGGCCCGAATGCCGGCGGCTCACCTTACGACACGGAGCGTAAGGGCATAAAAAAAGGGATACCTCTGTATCCCAACCTAATTAACCTTAAATCTAATACTATGAAAAACACAGTGCAAAAATAACGCCTTCACGCTATGCGTGCAAGCATGGGAGCATGATTTTTATGCTGTATAACATTGTTTAGAAACTCAAATGAAAAATTGGCAGATAAAGTTTACAAAAAATGCCTCACTTTCGGTAAGTCTGTACCCCCTGCCCGCCCGTATATCGGCAAAAAAACAGACCGCCGGACATAATTTAGAAAGGCAAAACCCTTTATTGGCAAATTAAGTAGTACCTTTGTGCCCGCAAAATCTGAATTGTCAAACCAAATCTCCTTATTATAGCATAAAAACAGAACTATGGAATGGCTCAATCATATCCTGCCGCTTCCGACAGACATACAAGCCGTAATCATCATTTGCCTGATATGTGCCGTAGGGCTCATGCTGGGCAAAATTCACGTGCGCGGCTTCTCGCTGGGCGTAACTTTCGTATTTTTCTGCGGCATTCTGGCCGGTAGCCTCGGCCTGACCATTGACCACAACATGCTCACCTATGCCGAGAGTTTCGGACTGGTGCTCTTTGTCTATGCGCTGGGCCTTCAGGTGGGTCCGGGTTTTGTCAGTTCGTTCCGTCAGGGCGGCACCACGCTCAACCTGCTGGCCATAGGCGTCATCCTGCTGGGCACACTCATTGCCCTGCTGGCCGTGGGGCTGACGGGCGTAAGCCTGCCCGACATGATGGGTGTGCTGTGTGGCGCCACTACCAACACGCCTGCCCTGGGTGCGGCCCAACAGACGCTGCAGCAGATGCACCTGCCCTCGGCCGGAGCGGCCCTGAGCTGCGCTGTGACCTATCCGCTGGGCCTTATCGGCGTCATCCTGGCCATCGTCATCATGAAGCCCCTGCTCTACAAGCGACAGTCGCCGGCAGCCGACCTTCACAACGACGACGAGGCCTTCATCTGCTCCTACCAGATCTGCAACCCCGCCATCTACGGAAAAAGCCTCAACAACCTGACGGGCCTGAACAGCAAGCAGTTCGTAGTGTCGCGCCTGTGGCGTAACGGCAAGGTCATCCTGCCCGACGCCACCACCAGCCTGCAGGAGGGCGACCGCCTGCTCGTCATCACCAAACAGAAATATGCCGACCAGCTGACCGTGTACTTCGGCAGCCGCGACAAGACCGACTGGAACAAAAACGACATCGACTGGAACAAGCTTGACCACCGCCTGGTGTCGCAGCGCATCATCATCACCCGCCCCGGCATCAACGGCCACAAGCTGGGCGACCTGCACCTGCGCAACCGCTACGGCGTTACCGTAAGCCGCGTGTTGCGCTCGGGCATCAATCTGGTGGCCTCGCCCTCGCTCATCCTCTGCATGGGCGACCGCGTCACCCTGGTGGGTGAGCAGCAGAACATCAAGCGCGCCGCCGCCGAGCTGGGCAACTCCGTCAAGAGCCTTGACGAACCCAACCTGATGACCATCTTCATCGGTATTGTGCTGGGCCTGACCTTCGGCTTCATTCCACTCCACATTCCCGGCATGTCGTTCCCCGTACGGCTGGGTCTGGCCGGCGGCCCCATCATCATGGGTATTCTCATCGGCGCCTACGGCCCGCGCTTCCACATGGTTACGTACACCACCAACAGCTCCAACCTCATGCTCCGCTCGCTGGGCCTCTCTATCTATCTGGCCTGCCTGGGCCTTGACGCCGGGGCCGACTTCCTGGCCACCGTCATGCGGCCGGCCGCCCTTATCTGGATTGCAGTGGCCATGGTCATCACGCTGCTGCCCGTCATCATCATGGGAGCCGTATCCGTCCTGTTCAGCAAACAGAGCTTTTCAGCCACCTGCGGCATGGTATGCGGCGCCATGGCCAACCCCATCGCCCTGAACTATGCCAACGACACCCTGCCCGGCGACGAAGCCTCGGTGTCGTACGCCACCGTCTACCCCCTCTGCATGTTTGCCCGCGTCATCCTGGCCCAACTCATCGTCATGTTCTTTGCCTGACGGGAAATGCCCGGTCTTGCCGCGCTGACAAAATGATGAATATCTGCGTATATTCTTACACGTAAACTACAAAAACATTACAGAATGTAAGGTAAAAACAACCAATAAGGGCGAAAATAAGGACAAGTTAGATTTTTTAACACATAAAATTGACGGAAATATGCCCTAAGTTTTGGAACGTTTCAGAATTAATCGGTACATTTGTAACATGTTTTTCACAGTAATAGATTTAAGGTTAACAAGGTGTGGGGCACGGTGGTGCCCCTTTTTTATTATCCGCCATTCAGAACACTGAAAAAACAGCCTTCGCATTTTCCAAACGACAACTCCCCCCACCAATGCTCCTGCTACCGGACTCCATACGGCAGTCTGTCAGCCGAATTTTGATAAAAAAAATTTTTTTCAGCCGAATTTTTTGTATCTTGCATTCCATAAAAACCATTCCTTAACCACATGAAAGCACTTTTTATCACCACCTTACGCCCCGGCAGGGGCCTGAGTTTCGGACTGAGCCTGATATTGTGCCTCAGTTTATTCACGGCCTGCAAAAGCCAACAAGCCCCAACAAACCTAAGCCAAAACGGCAAGGAACTGTACAACATGAACGGCAAGAAGATTCTGTCGGACCAGTTCGAAAAAATTGACTTCTTTATAGGTAACTACCTCGTACAGAAGGGCAACCTAAAAGGGCTCTACAACACGAGCGGAAAAGAAATCCTACCCTGCAATTTCGACAGAATTGAACTCTATACGGGAAATTACCTCGTACAACAGGGCAACAAAAAGGGACTCTACAACACGAGCGGAAAAGAAA
>OGKG01000554.1_pt1 | contig 48326 bp, 46 predicted proteins | sample 1572201 | NCBI WGS metagenome assembly OGKG01 (sample SAMEA2582146, study PRJEB24529) | metagenome | biome: Human gut stool | place: China | collected 2011 | reverse complement strand
ATCCGAAGCATGTTACTTATGTATGGCTGGATGCACTGACCAACTATATCACCGGTATTGGCTATGACTGTGATGGAGACAGCACTGAGAACTTCAAGAAGCTGTGGCCTGCAGATCTGCATCTGATCGGTAAGGATATCATTCGTTTCCATACCATCTACTGGCCGATCTTCCTCATGTCTCTGGATCTGCCGCTTCCGAAGCAGGTATTCGGACATCCGTGGCTGCTGCAGGGCGACGGCAAGATGAGTAAGTCCAAAGGAAATGTACTTTACGCTGATGAACTGGTTGATTTCTTCGGTGTAGATGCTGTCCGTTACTTTGTACTTCATGAGATGCCGTTTGAAAATGATGGTGTAATCACCTGGGAACTGATGGTAGAGCGCCTGAACTCCGAGCTGGCAAATACCCTTGGCAATCTGGTAAACCGTACAGTTTCCATGTCCAATAAATATTTCGGTGGTGTAGTAACCAACACCGGTGTAGAGGAAGATGTGGATGCTGACCTGAAGGCAACCGTTCTTGGAACTCTCACCAAGACCACCGAGAAGATGGATCAGCTCCGTGTGGCAGATGCCCTGACAGAGATCTTCGCACTGTTCAAACGCTGCAACAAATATATTGATGAGACCATGCCTTGGGCACTGGCCAAAGATCCGGAGAAGAAAGACCGTCTGGCTACTGTTCTCTACAATCTGGTAGAGAGTATCAGCTACGGTGCTGCTCTTCTGGAGTCCTTTATGCCTACCACTTCCAAGAAGATCCTGGCTCAGCTGAATGCAAAACCAAGAACCATCGATCAGATGACTGAATTTGGTCTCTATGAGTCCGGCACCAAAGTAACAGAGACTCCGGAGATCCTGTTTGCCCGTCTGGATGTCAAAGAGGTTCTGGCAAAAGTAGAAGAGCACAAAGCTGCTCAGGCTGCAGAGGCTGCTCAGAAGGAAAATGTCATTGATATCGAAGCAAAAGAAGCTGTATCCTATGATGATTTCGCAAAACTGCAGTTTCAGGTAGGTGAGATCCTTTCCTGCGAAGCTGTTCCGAAAGCTGATAAGCTGCTCTGCTCTCAGGTGAAGATCGGAAGCCAGGTACGTCAGATCGTATCCGGTATCCGCAGCACCTACAGCCCGGAGGAGATGGTTGGCAAGAAGGTTATGGTTCTTGTAAACCTGCAGCCGAGAAAGATCCGCGGACTGGTATCTGAAGGCATGCTTCTGTGCGCAGAAGATGCTGACGGCAAGCTTTCTCTGGTCGCTCCGGAAAAAGAGATGCCAGCAGGCGCTGAGATCTGCTAATTCTATAAAATAAAAATGAAGCCTTCGCACATATTTTTCAGATTCTTGTCATATAGTTTTCTGATCATCACTGTGCGGAGGCTCTTTTTATGAAAAACAGGAAAAAACTTCTCTTTATTTTATTTCCACTTCTGATCCTGCTCATCTTACTTGGGCGGATTCTTTGCCACCCCTCCTTTTCCACCTATACATCCCGGCTTTTCCGTCAGGAACTGGCACAGGATACGATCACCCTGCATTATACCTTAAGCGATCCAGAGGCTTATGGTTTTAAAAATATGTCCGCCTCATTAGGCGATTTTACATATGCTTCCTTTCAGAAAAGGATTCAGGATCTGAAAGACCAGCAGGTCTCTTTGCAGAATTTTCTGGATCAGGATCTAAGTGAACAGGATGCCATGACCGCCGAACTTCTGGACTGGTGGCTTACCGGTCAGATAGAGATGGAAGATTTCTATTATTTTCAGGAGCCGCTGGGACCAACACTTGGTGTACAGGCACAGCTTCCGGTACTGCTGGCAGAATTTGCTTTTCGGAAAGAAGCCGATGTTGATCTTTATCTGGATCTGCTAAAACAATTGCCCGATTATTTTGCACAGATTATAGATTTTGAGCGTGAAAAAGCCTCCCACGGTATGTTCTTAAATGGAGAATCCCTGGATCAGATCCTTGCCCAGTGTAATGCCATGCTGACAGTCGATGAGCATCATTTTCTGATCACATCCTTCTCTGACCGGTTGCGGGACTGCTCTTTTGTAAGCGACAGCCACCGGACTGCCTACGAAATCCGCAATCGGCAGATTATTAACGATTGCGTAGTTCCCGCCTACCAGTCTCTGATTACTTCTCTGGGCCAATTACGTTCAACACAGAATCAGGCACTGGGGCTTTATCACACTCCCGGCGGTCTCTCCTATTTTGAGCACCTGCTGAAATACACCGTAGGAACGGATCTTACAATCTCCCAGATCAGCCGTCTGCTGGATGATCAGATGGAGACCGACTATGAGACAGTCTATGCGGCGATTGAAGAGGGGATCGATCTGTTGGAGCATGATTCTGTCGCAACGGCAGACTCTGATACAGCGAACTCAAATGCTTCTGGCGACATGGCTTCTGCACAGACTGCCTCCGACGCTTCCAGCCCGCTCTATATCCTTCTTGACCTTCAAAAAAAGATCAATGAAGATTTCCCAATGCCTCCAGATACGAATTTTCAAGTTAAGACAGTTCCAGACTCTCTGGCGCCTTACCTAAGTCCCGCCTTTTATCTGACACCGCCAGTGGATGCCACCCAGGAAAATACCATTTACATCAATCCTTCACAAAATACGGATGGGATCACGCTGCTCACCACACTGGCTCATGAAGGTTATCCTGGCCATCTCTATCAGCATACCTTTGAACAACTGGATTCCTATGATCCGATCCGAAGCCTTATCTATGTAGGCGGTTACACAGAAGGCTGGGGATTATACAGTGAACTCTATGCCTATGATTTTCTTGATATGAACAAGACCAAGGCAAATGCCCTGAAGGCATTATCCTCTCTGAACTATGCCATCTGCGCAAGCCTGGATCTGTCCGTACACGGCATGGGCTGGAACGAGGCACAATGCGTCAGTTACCTTGCCTCCTTCGGAATCACCGACACCACACAGATCCACAAGCTCTATCTGCAGCTTCTGGAAGAGCCAGGCAACTATCTGAAATATTACCTTGGTTACCTGGAGATCTGCAAACTAAAAGAGAGCGCTCTCGCACTCTCTTCCAACTGGTCTTTATATGATTTTCATAACTGGTTCCTGACTACCGGACCGGCTCCATTTTCCATTCTCACCGAACACTTAGAGGACCTTGAAATATCCCCGAAGCTTCTCAAGCGCATGAGCCAGGACTTCCATCTCCTGTCCGTCCAGCCCTTCCATGACGGTCGAAACCATTTTTTGATGAAACGCCGCATGCTTCTCGTAGGCTGACAACCCTTTATCTGTCAGTGACAGAAGCACCACTCGCTTATCCTGTGCACTGCGGACACGAGACACATACCCTTTTTTTACCAGGTTGTTGATGGCTGTGGTCAGCGTACCAACGGTCACTGCCATCTCACCGGCTACCGTAGACATATTTTTCGGTTCTCCAATCCCAATTGCATCAATAATGTGCATGTCATTGATGGAGATTTCCTTAAATGTACCTGTGATCAGGGCTTTCTGCTCCACGTCCAGAATTTCATTAAATAACATGACCAACAGGTCGTTCAACAAATTTTCCTGATTCACACTCATCTACACTCACCGTCCCCTTTTTCTTGTCACAGTATAGCACAATTCGGACAGTGCCGCAATGATTGCTTGCAGGTAGAAAACTCATAAAAGCCCGGAGTATGGCATAAAAACAAGCTTCTTCACCCTTTTATTTCTTGGACTCTGCCAGATCTTTATCTTTGTATCCGAACATCCAGGTCAGTGCAAATGCAACACCTGCCACAACAGTTGCAGAATAAAGGCCACCCATAATAAAACTTCCAATACCAAACGGAAGCGTAATCAACTGCTGAACACCACCGATAATTGCATTTTCAACCGCTTCATCTACAAGTTTCTGTAATGTTCTGTGCAAAGCATTCATGCTTGCTGTACTCCTTTCAGATCTGAACTCTGTCTGCAGATCAGCTCCGCATGAAGCGGATGATCTTCTCTCTTCTGATCATTTGGATGATCCATCCGGTAAAGCAGCCTCTGTACTGCCAGCGATGCCATGGTCTCATTTGGCTGTGCGATACTGGACAGGGACGGATACAAAACCTCGCATAAATAAATGTTATCGAATCCTACAATCCCCACCTGCTCCGGAACCCGGATCTTCATCTTCTGCAGAATTCCCATCATCTGCACTGCCCGCCGGTCATTGTAGGCAAAGATTCCGGTCTTTCCGGTGGTCTTCGCAAAATGTTCCTTCAATGCGGCTTCGATCACCTGTGAATCCTTAGATGAAATAATAGTCAGGTGCTTTCTGAACTCTCTGCATTCATTTGCCATTCCATCAATAAATCCCAGATATTTATCATCTGTGGTATTTCCAAAGAAAATATATTCTTCATAACCCTGTTCATGCAGATGTCGCGCCACCTGTGCGCCTGCCTCATCATGTGCCACATAAAAAGAATCAATTCCTGTGGCATGTCTTGTGATCACAACGGTTGGAATATCCAGGCGGCTGACCATGCCTCTCCATTCTGCCCCATTCTCATCTACCGGAACCATGATCAGTCCGTCCACCCGGTAACGCTTCACAACATCGAGGCACTCTCTTTCTTTCTCCAGATCATAATCAGAGCTGAACAGAATCAGACTGTAACCATCCTTTCTTGCCTCTTCTCCGATATATTTTACCAGCTCCGCAAAAAAAGAGTTGGAGATGTCGGTCACGATCACACCGATCAGGCGGGTCTTGCTCCCTACCAGGCTCTGCGCCATTACATTTGGCTGAAAATCATGCTCTCTTGCACATGCAAGAACACGTTCCCGGATCTCTGGATTTACTGCTGTATTTCCATTTAACACACGCGAAACGGTAGGCTGGGATACCCCTGTCAGTCTCGCGATCTCTGTCATTGTTATCATGCTGCTTCTCCCTGTGAATGGTTGTAAATCGCTTTTTAATTGTTTGCTAAATGGTTGTGAATCATGTGTGAATACGTATTCACAACTTCTGTGCTTATAGTAACATGTCTATATTTTTCAGTCAATTAGCACTTATTCATAATATTGACTGTCCGTTTTTGTGCAGAATGCATCATCCCATTCTCGCCAACACCACGCTGGCAGAAATGCCTGCAAGAGTTGACAGAAGTGCTCCCGCCAGCGTCCAACGGGTCTTTGACACTTTGGCTGTCAGAAAGTACACACTCATGGTGTAAAACACTGTCTCCGTGCTGCTCATCATGATCGATGCGATCAGACCAATCTGAGAATCGGTTCCGTATTCTTTATAAATGTCCAGTGCCAATGATGTAGCAGCCGAGGATGAAAACAAGCGCACGATTGCCAGTGGAACCAGTTCCACCGGAAAATGGATCCATTGCGCCGGTACTGTCAGCAGCCTCGAGATCAGTTCCAGGAATCCCGATGCCCGCAGCATTCCCACTGCCACCATCAATCCCACAAGTGTGGGCAAAATCTTCAATACCGTATAGATTCCCTCCGCTGCACCCTTTACAAATTCATCATAAACAGGAATCTTTGCTGCCAGACCAGTGACAAGAATATAGACGATCAGAATCGGAATTATAAAATCAGAAATATAATAAAAGAGATTCATAAAAATCCCCCGGCGATGGAATCATTCTATTATATCCAATGCCGAAGGGATTTATAACGGTTTTTCTTTATTTCCCCAGACAAATATTTTCAATCTCAGCCAGCCGGTCAATATAATAGTCAGCTCCTGACTGATCATAACCAAACCGGTCATCTCGCTTGCAGATAACGACGGTCCCTGCGCTCTCGGCTGCCTGCAGTCCAAAGGTAGAATCTTCCACCACATAGCAGTCTTTCGGCTCCACACCCATTTTCTTCATGGTATAAATATAAATCTCCGGATCCGGCTTACTGTGTACAAACTCTTGACCGCTGACAATAATATCAAAATAATCTGTCAGTTCCAATACCCCAAGATTCTGCAAAATCTTTTCCTTCGGAGCGGAAGAAGCCATTCCAATGTGAAATCCACTGGCTTTGAGTTTCTTCATCAGAGGATAAATGTCCTCATTCACGATTGCCCGCAGGTTAAGCGGATACTCCGCATTGACCTGGTCACGACCTTTATTATACGCTTCATAACTCATAACGAAGTCCGGTACATTTTCCTGAAATAGTTCGTACGTATCCTTTCGGTTTGATCCGCAGATCTGAAAACTAAGTTCATCAGTTATCGTAAACCCGTTTCTCTCCATAAATATTTTAATCCGCTTCTGATACTCCGGCTCAGAATCAATGATAACGCCGTCCATATCAAATATAATATGCTTTTTCATGGCTGCTCCTTGTCCTCTATACTTTTTTACTCTGCTTGCATGTCTACTTATCATCCACTATAATAACAAATAATAATATGGCAGGCAATTATATGACTTTTATAACGGAGGATATTTTTATGCACATCAAAGAAAATGCAACTGGCTTCCAGCACATTGTCTTCCTTTCTTTGAAAACGGTGTGAAATTCTTTAAGATTCAAGGACCGAATAAAGAGACTGTAGAATTTAATCAATATGTATAATGTTGAGGTTTTATCATCACTTGCCAGGTGTCCTGTGAAACTTGTTTAAGTAATGTGATATAAATAAGTTGGAAAGACAGTTCAACAATAAGAAATGCTCAACTACTTACTTAAGTAGGTAGTTGAGCAACAATTCCGGTTTCAGAATGTGACCCCTGACACCAGGATCACATTGGCATAAGATGTCGTTTCTCCTGTTCTCACAACAGCTCGACTCTTCTTTGTAAGCTCTTTTAATTTTTCATGAGAAACATATGTCACTTTTATATTTGGGAAACGATGAAGTGTTTCATGCCATAGTTCCGGGGATACATCTTTCATCTCTTCTGCCAGAATAATTTCCTGCACACACAGTTCTTCCAGAATCGTATCAAGAGTTTCCAGAAATCCTGGTGTTCCTTTTCTAAGCGCAAGATCGATTCGCTGGGTCTCCTGTGGAATTGGGAGTCCACAATCCCCAACCGTCAAAGTATCTGTATGTCCCATTTTTGCAATCACATATGACAGTTCTGAATTTAATAAAGCTGATTTTTTCATATGGCACCTCCTATTTTTTGGAGCCTTTCAACATTTTTGTATTCTTATAATCATCCATATATACAGCAATCAAAATAACGATTCCCTTACAAATGTACTGATAAAAACTGTCCATCTTCAACATATTAAGACCATTATTGATAAATCCAATAATAAATGCACCAAGTACGGTACCAGCAATTGCACCACGACCTCCAGCCATGGATGTTCCACCCAAAACAACAGCTGCAATAGCATCCATTTCCGCACCATTTCCTACAGCCGGCTGCATAGAACTATTGCGGCTAGTAAGTACCATACCTGCCATTCCAGCACAGATTCCTGATATAGTATAAATCAAAACCGTAATTTTCTTTGTATCAATACCTGCGAATAATGCTGCCTTCGGATTTCCTCCTATTGCATACATATGACGTCCAAATTTTGATCCCGATAAAAGCAAACTACTTATAATAACAATCAGAATCATATAAATAACCGGATATGGAATAGGACCAAGAGAAGCCCCACCGAAGTTCATATATGCCTGACTTGTCAAACGGATGGTTCCTGCACCTGTAATAACATATACCATACCTCTTAAGATATTTTGGATTGCATAAGTAACAATAAATGCAGGCAAATGTGTATTTGCAAGGATCAGACCATCTATTAAACCTGATACTGCTCCAACACCCAAACCTGCCAGCAGGCAGATTCCAAAAGGAATTCCCATCAGTGATAGGTATGCAGATACCATGCCAGACATTGCCATAACTGCTCCCACAGAAAGATCGATACCGCCAATGATCAGTACCAAAGTCATTGCGCAGGCAATAATCATATTGATGGATACCTGACGCGCCACATTGATCAGGTTCGTAGCTGTCCGGAAGGTAGGTGATGCGATGGACAATACAACAAATAAAATAATGAGAAAAGCAAACTGTCCTGCATACTGCATGAACCAGCGCCGAAATCGTTCTCCTGTTTGAATAGCTTCTTTATTTTTCATTGATAACACCTGGTCCTTTCTATTTATGTTTCATTTATCAAATGTTCACCGCATATCCCATGATTTTCTCCTGAGACAGATCTTCCCGTTCAAGAACTGCAGATATTTCACCACTTCTCATGACAATGACCCGATCACTCATATTAATGATTTCCGGCAGTTCTGAAGAAATCATGATAATTGCCATTCCCTGCTCTGCCAGTTGATTCATCAATTCATAGATTTCTGCCTTTGCACCAACATCAATACCTCTTGTAGGCTCATCCATGATCAGGATTCCCGGATTTGTTGCCAGCCATCTGGCAATCACGACCTTCTGCTGATTACCTCCTGATAAATTCTGTATCAATGTTTCTCTGGAAGCCATTTTAATAGAAAGCTTCTCTGTATAGTCATCTACAATATCTTCTTCTTTTTTCCTATTTACAAATACACCCTGAATAAATTCTTTCAATATACGGATTGTCATGTTGAACCGATTGGACTGTAATGCAAACAGACTCTCTTCTCGACGGCTTTCCGGTATAAATCCTATTTTCTGCGCATAAGCCTGGGAAGGGTTTTTTATGTGGATTTCATTTCCATATAACTCAACAGTTCCAGCAGTCATCTCATCAAAGCCAAGAATTGCCTTGATTACTTCTGTCCGTCCTGCTCCGACTAATCCGGAAAATCCAAGAATTTCGCCTTCTCTCAAATCAAAAGAAACGTCCTTCACATAATTGGATGACAGATGCTTTACTGACATTACGACCTTTCCAGGTTTTCTGTAAGTGCGGGTGTAATAATTGGTCATCTCACGTCCAACCATAAGATTTACAATTTCTTCATTGGTCACATCACTTACATTTGCCACTGCTACAGACTGTCCATCACGAAATACCGTTACACGGTCACATATCTGCTCCAGCTCAGAAAGTCTGTGTGATATATAGATAATTCCAATTCCTCTTTTCTTCAAAGACCGGATATTCTCAAATAATGCATCAATCTCTCGATCAGAAAGTGAAGATGTAGGCTCATCCATAACGATAATTCTGGCATTAAAAGAGACGGATTTGACAATCTCCACCATCTGCTGCTGTGCGACCGTCAACTCAGCTACCTTATCTTCTGCACGGATTCCTGTCAGCCCTAAATCATCAATAAACTTCTGTGCCATCTCGTACATTTTTCCATAATCGACCATTCCGCCATTCACTGGCTCCCGATTCAGGAAAATATTTTCCGCCACAGACAGATACGGCACAAGCACCAATTCCTGATGAATGATATTGATTCCCGCCGCCTTTGCATCTTGGATTCCATGAATGCCTGCATCTTTACCATCAATCAGGATTTCTCCCTCATCCCTTGTATAGATACCACCAAGGATATTGATAATTGTTGATTTTCCTGCACCATTTTCTCCAACCAGTGCCATCACTTCGCCTGCTTTCAGCGTAAGATCAACACCCTTCAGTGCATAAACACCGGGGAAGCGTTTATGTATATTTTTCATTTCCAGCAAGTATTCTTCCACGGCTGTCCCTCCTTTATGAAAAAACGCATGCCTCCCGTATGGTCAGGCCCATCAGAAAGCATGCGCTCTTTTACTCAGACTACTTTACTCATAACCGTTCTGTGAAATTAGTCCCAGCTCTCAAGATCATAATCTTTGATGTTATCAGAGTTGATCATCCACATCTCAACCTGAGCTTCTTTATCTACAGTCTCACCCTTTGCAAGTTTAATTCCTGCATCCAGGGAAGTCTTTGCAAGGTCAACCGGGGAATATACCATGGTACCGGTCATCTGTCCATCAGCGATAGACTGTTTTCCTGCCGGAGATCCATCAAATCCAATTACAATACAATCAGCTTTGTTCATCTGTGCACAGGTACCATAGCAGGTAAGTGCAGTATTATCATTCAGGCAAAGGAAAGCACTGATTTCCGGATTACCGATCAGCATATCTTCTGTGTAAGAAGCGATCGCGGAAAGGTCTGTACAGTCTTTCTCAACGATTGTTACATCGTCTCTTCCTTTATCTTTCAGAGCATCTCTCATACCAGTAAAACGATCTGCGATAACAGACAGCTGTGAATAATTCAAAGCACCAAGAGTTGCGTCTTTCTCAAGCTTCTCTGCCAGATATTCACCTGCAGTATAACCAGCAGTATAGCAGTCTGCAGTTACGAAGCAGTCAACCATATCCTGATCTGCTTCATCAACCTTAGAGTCCGCATTGACGATCTTAACACCTGCATCTTTTGCAACCTTCAAAGCATTTCCAAGTGCTGTATAGTCTGCTGGAAGTACAACGAGTACATCAATCCCCTGTGCTACAAGGTCTTCAATCTGAGATACCTGATTTGCCGGTGTGGAGTTCGCATCTGTTACAGCAACCTTCGCTCCTGCCGCTTCTGCTTCTTCCTTAAAGGTGTCAGCAAACTGAACTGCCCATGTCTCTGTCTGGTTATGCATTGCAAGTCCGATAAATACTTCGCCGTCATCTGCAGCAGCTTCATCTGCCACATCTGTTGCTGCATCGGCTGCATCTTCTGTTGTGGTCTCTGCAGGTGCATCTGCAGAAGTGTCTGCTGTCTGACCACATCCAACCAAACCAAAACACATGGTTCCTACAAGTAACGCTGCTACTAATTTTTTCATAGTACCCTATCCTCCCAATTTTTTTATTTGATACTATATTTTAGTATATGACAGTTCCATCCGCGTCATATACCAGTTACCTGAATCTTTTACTTCTTCAGAAATGCACAGATCTGATCCAGTGCTTCAAATGTTTCTGAATAGGTTCTTAAAATAAATGCATGAGGCATGCCTTCATAGACTTTACACTCCACCGGTACTCCTGCATCCTTTAACCGTTTTGCATACATCAGTCCGTCATCCACAAGTCCATCGCATTCTGCCTGAATAAACAGTGCTTTCGGAAGCCCCTCCAGATCATCTGCCAGAAGCGGTGATGCATATGGTTTGCCTGCGTCTGCTTTGATATTTTTAAAATAGGAAGTCAGAACTGGTGTCGGATGTTCTTCTGTTCCGCATACAGAGCCATATACTTCCAGTGATCTTTTCTTAACTGCTTCTGCTACATCTGTTACTGGGTAAATAAGAATTTGTCCATACACATCAAATTCTTTCCGATCTTTTGCCATCAAAGCAATTGCGGCTGCAAAATTACCTCCACTACTGTCTCCACATACAAACAACCGATCCTCTGCTATTCCAAGCTTCTCCTTGTGTTCAATCGCCCATTTACATGCCAGATAACAATCTTCCAGTCCCCGCGGAAACTTATATTCCGGTGCAAGTCTGTATTCCACGTTGATTGCTATCACTCCTGCTTCTGCTGCCAGATAGGATGGTACATAATCATGGGTTTCCACACTGCATGTCATAAATCCTCCGCCATGGAAAAACATCACTACCGGTAATGATCCTGTTGCATTCTTTGGCCGGTATATTTTTACCGGTATCTCATATCCGTCTTCTGCAGTAAAGGATTCATAATGCTTTTCCAGTTTGTCATCTTTGGAATACGGCTGTGTGATTCCATGATAAAATGCAGCCTCTTCTGTCACGATCTCTTTTCTTCTTGCCGGATCGAAACCTGTAAAGAAATCCGGTTCCAGATTCACCTTTGGATCTAATGACCCATATTTAATTTTCAACAGCGTTTCAAACTTTTTTTCCATGTTCCTTCCCTCCTGCCTTTAACCGGAACTACGCACTCTCATTTCATATGGCAATTCCTTTGAATATAACGGTTCCCCATTCGTAATATGCCGGATCAGCATCTTTGCTGCTTCTTTACCCATTTCATATGCTGGCTGTGCAATTGTTGTCAATGGCGGTGATAAATATTTTGCAAACATCACATCATCCAATCCAACAATTTTTATATCCTCTGGTATTTTCCATCCACCTTCTGATAATGCCTGTATGGCTCCTGTTGCGATCAGATCATTTCCGCATACCAGACCATCTATCCTGCAGACTCTGCAGATTTTCTGGATTCCCTGATATCCGGTCTCCTCATTATAATCATTTTTAAAAATCATGACTGGATCGACGGTTCTCTTATATTGCTTTAATGCTTTTTCGTAACCTTCATATCGGTAGTCCCGCTCTTTACCAAGATTGGCAGATATAAATGCAATTTTCTCACAACCCTGTCTGATCAATCTGCAAGTGGCATCATAAATCGCTCCCATACAGTTCACATAGATCTTGCCAATATTTTTTGAATTGGTATCAATTCCTCGGTCCACTACTACAACCGGTATATTTCCAATCAGTTCCTTGGAAAAAACACTTTCTCTCGTTGTCTGTGTAAAAATAAGACCGTCTACCATCTTCGACCGAAGGAATGAGATACAGCTTTCTTCTCTGACTACGTCATTATCTGTGTTACAGAAGACAACTGCAAATCCGTATTTCTTTGCTTCATCCTCGATTCCTCTTGCAATCTCCGGAAAAAACGGGTTACTGATGTCAGGAAGTATAAAACCGATGGTATTGGTCTTTTTTTCTTTCAGTCCTTTTGCAATCGCATTGGGACGATATCCGCTGTTCTCTACTAGTTCCCGGATTCGTTTTCTTGTCGCTTCGCTGATATGTTCATCTCTTCCGTTTACAACCTTTGAGACTGTTGCAATTGATACGCCTGCTTCCTGTGCCAGTTGCTTCAAGGTCTTTGCCATTCGTTTATCCCTTTCTAGTGTAAAGGTAAACGTTTACCTTACCTTACTTAGCAGTTTCGTGAAGAAACTGCTATTTACGTAATCGTTTAACTTGACTTGATAATATCACATTTACCTTTCCGTTACTATTCATAATTTATCCAAATTTATTTTCATTATTTTGTATGTTTTGCCGGTAAAAGGCATTCTTTTTTCCTGATAAGAAATAGAAGCCATTGCCATAAGATCATAAAAATTCCCACTAACTAAATATAGCCGTCATTTTCCTGGCAAGTAGAATGACGGCTATATATGGGAATTGTATGGCATATGTTTCCGAGGGCCTGAGGGTTTGCCCTCGGAAATCAAGGTACTATCTTTACTTTTTATTTTTCTGTTACTTAAAACTTCAGCATCACTTTGACTACCGGCTCGGTACGCTTATCAGCCATCTCCATAGCAGCAGTAAACTCTTCGATCGGATAGATCTTGGATACCATCTTCTTGCTATCGATACGGCCTTTCGCCATGTTCTCAACTACAACTTCATAATCTTTACGAACATACATGTTTGATCCAATCAGAGACTGCTGTTTTACCTGAATCATGTTGTACGGACAGCCAGTTCCATTTGGAATAACTGCGATCTCGGAGATCACGCCACCTTCTTTGGTGCATTTTGACGCGCTTTCCACAACCGGAGCATTGCCAAATGCAAGGAATGTAATATCAACACCTTCACCATTGGTCAGCTTCTTAACCTCTGCTTCCAGATTCTCTTTCATACTATTGATGGTATATTCGCATCCCAGTTCTCTGGCCATTTCCAGGTTATAGTCTACAACATCGGCTACGATGATCTTGCTCGGGTTGCAAATCTTAGCACTTAAATATACACCAAGTCCGATCGTACCTGCTCCGATGATCAGAATATTCTGTCCGATAGATACGTCACGTTCACGAACTGCATGCATACCAACTGCGATTGGCTCGATCAGAGCACCTTCCTCAAAGGAAACATCATCGCTCAGATGTACAACTGTTTTCTCCGGAACTACTACATACTCTCCAAAAGATCCGCTCCAGTAGGTAGCACCCAGAATTTTCTTATTTTTACAAATATTGTATTTCCCAATACGACACTGCGGACAATCGCCACAGCCATACTGCGGCTCTGCGGTAACTCTGTCACCGACTTTTACGCTCGTTACATCGGATCCCACCTCAACAACGATACCTGCAAATTCATGTCCGGAAACCAGCGGCGGAACTCTCCACGCATGTTTTCCATGATAAGCATGTACTTCTGATCCACAGATTCCTGTCACAACCACTTTGATCTTTACATCCGTTGATTTCTCAATCTGCGGTTCCGGTACTTCTTTAAAATATGCCTTTCCAGGCTCTTCAATAAATCCAGCTCTCACCTTACGGATCCTCCTTTTACCTTACCACTCACCTTTGGCAAACTCAACAATATTCTCAACAGTGATTCCGTTGATTGCCAGAAGTCTCTCATACGGAGCAGACTGACCAAATTGATCCTGAATACCTACACGTTTTACTTTACCTTTGCCTGCCTCTGCAACAACTTCACATACAGCACCGCCAAGTCCATTGATGATATTATGATCTTCTACGGTAATGATCTTACCAATGTCATTGATACATGCTTTTACTGCATCAACATCCAGTGGTTTGATGGTGTGCATATCAAGTACTCTTGCATGGATGCCTTCTGCTTCCAGTTTCTCTGCTGCTTCAATCGCCAGACGAACGGTATCTCCGTTTGCGATAATCGCTATGTCTTTTCCTTCTTTTAACTTATTGGCTTTGCCAATTTCAAAGGTTGCGTTCTCATCATAAATCACTGGAATAGCATCTCTGGTAAATCTTAAGTATACCGGTCCGTCAAATTCAGCTGCTGCTTCAACAAGACGACGTGCTGACCAGTAATCTGCAGGCATAATGATCGTCATGTTGGGGAGAGTTCTGAGAACACCCATGTCCTCAATACACTGATGGGATGCACCGTCATTTGCCGGAGTAACTCCACCATGAGAGCATGCAATCTTAACATTCAGCTTCGGATAACAGATCTCCTGTCTGATCTGCTCACACATACGAAGAGAACCAAATACTGCATAAGTAACAACAAATGGAATCTTTCCGCAGGTAGCAAGACCTGCTGCAAGACCTGCTGCGTTCTGCTCAGCAATACCAACATTCACATGCTGCTCCGGGAAAGTCTTTGCAAACTTGGTAGTCTTACAAGATTTTCCGATATCTGCGTCTACAACATAAATGTTTTTATTTTTTCCACCCAGTTCAACAAGCTCATCTCCAAGGCCATCTCTGGTTGCGATTAATTTCTTTTCCATCCTAGATTCCCTCCTCAAGTTCTTTCATTGCAAGGGCATACTGCTCATCATTCGGTGCCATGCCATGCCATGCCAACTGATTCTCCATGTAAGATACGCCTTTACCTTTTACGGTATGAGCATTGATGAATTTCGGTCTTCCATCTTTTGCTGCGTGGATCTTGTCAAAGGTTGCCATAATCTCTTCCATGTTATGACCATCGATCTCATAGGTATCATAACCAAATGCATCAAATTTCTTGGTAAAATCAAGCTGCGGCATAATCTCATCCGTTGTGCCATCAATCTGCAGTCCATTATTATCAATTATGATTACCAGGTTATCCAGATGATATCTGTATGCAGCCATAACTGCTTCCCAGATCTGTCCTTCATCTGCCTCGCCGTCACCAACGACAGCATATACCATGTAATCTTTTCCATCTCTCTTACCTGCCAATGCCATTCCGACTGCACAGGAGAGTCCCTGTCCCAGAGATCCTGTAGAAATATCAATACCTGGACATTTGTTCATGGACGGATGTCCCTGAAGTTTGGAGCCTTCTTTACGAAGTGTATGAAGATCTTCCTCCGGGAAGAATCCAAGGATACCAAGTGCTGAATACTGAATCGGACACACATGTCCTTTAGAAAGTACAAAACGATCACGATCCTCCCAGCGTGGGTTCTTCGGATCCACATTCATCTCTCTGAAGTAAAGGTCTGCCACGATATCTGCGATAGATAAAGATCCTCCCGGATGTCCTGACTGCGCCTCATAAATCATAGTTACAGCTGTCTTTCTGAGCTGCTTTGCCTTTTCTTTTAATTCGGCCGCGCTGATTGTTTTCATTTCTTCTCCTCTCCTTTTGCATCCAACATACTTACATGGGATGTTGAAGCTTAAAAAAATTTGATTTTGTATGATAAGAGTTCCATTCAGATGCCAGGACCCCCTCCTGGCCATCTGAATATTTCTCTTGCTTCAAGTTCCTATCCAAGCAGATTCGGCAGGAACATTGAGATTATAGGTACATAAGTTGTAAGTAACAGTGCCGCGATTGATGCTACAATGAATGGGAGAACTGCTATGGATATCTCTTTCAGTGAGATCTTTGCAATACCACATCCAACATACAGGTTTACACCTACAGGCGGTGTAACCATTCCGATTGCCATGTTTACGATCATGATACAGCCAAGGTGGATCGGATTGATTCCAAGTGCTGTAGCTACCGGAACCAGAATCGGTACCAGAATATAGCATGCGGAGTTTGCATCGATAAAACATCCGGCGATCAGCAGGATGATATTAACGATCAACAGGAAGATGTACTTGTTACCGCTGCTGACGGAGATCAGTACGTTACTTGCCTGTGCTGCCAGACCGGTTACGGTCAGGATCCATGCAAACAGACTTGCGGTTCCTACAATAAACATAACGACTGCTGTCTGAGATACAGAATCTGCAAGGATTCTCGGAACATCTTTGAAAGTGATCGTTTTGTAGATAAACAATCCTACAAAAAGTCCATAGATTGCAGATACTGCTGCTGCCTCAGTCGGTGTGAAGATACCACCATAAATACCACCTAAGATGATAACTGGCATCATCAGTCCCCAGAATGCATCTTTGAAGGACTCCCATCTCTCTTTCCAGGTTGCCTTCGGCAGAAGCTGTAACTCACGTTTTCTGCTGACCCACATCATGGCAACTACCAGTAATACTCCCATGAGGATTCCAGGTACGATACCGGATGCAAACAGAGATCCAACAGAAGTACCGGTGATAGAACCGTAAATAACGAATGTAATACTAGGCGGAATAATGATTCCGATTGCTCCGGCTGTAGACATCAGGGCCGTTCCGGAAGCTTTGTCATAACCTGCCTGAACCATAGCCGGGATGATGATCATACCAAGTGCTGCTACAGTTGCAGGACCGGATCCTGAAATTGCTGCGAAGAAACAGGAAACGATCACACACACCAGTGCCATACCACTTCTCTTGTGTCCCACAAGGCTTCGACAGAAATTAATCAGTCGTTCAGAGATACCGCCCTCTGCCATAATGTTTCCACCAAAGATGAAGAACGGAATGGCAAGAAGTACGAATTTACTTGTCGATGAGTACATATTACTCGGTACCATTGACAACGGTAATTTTTCATATAACAAGGTGATGATACTCGACATTCCAAGTGACAGTGCGATCGGAATGTTCAGAAAGAGTAACAGGAAGAATGAGCCAAATAAGATTAACGCTACCATATTAGTTCTCCTCCTTCATCGCTTTGAGTTCTTTTGCAGTCAACTGGAGATAACGGATGATAAGAACTGCGCCGCAGATCGGGATCCACATTCCATACAGCCATTCCGGCCACTGCATACCTGTTGTTTTCTGTCCTAATACATACTCCTGCTGTGCCATCAGGAATCCAAAGTAAACCAGCACAGCTCCAAATGCAATACCCAGAAGGTTACCAACGATCTGACAAACAATCTGAGCCTTCTTCGGCATCATATCTGTAAATAATGTCAATCCCAGATGCGCGCCTCTCTTTGCAGCTGTAGCCGCACCACCCACGCTGATGATCACCAGACCTACACAGGTCAACTCCTCTACGAATGGCATGGAGCTGTGCAGAATGTATCTAGCAAACACATTAATACAGGTCAGAATCGCCATTACAAATAATAACAATCCACAGAAATTATCTTCGATCTCGGCGAAAAATTTCTTCATTCTGTTCTTCTCCTCTCTTGATCTGCAGCCTGCATGTCCGCAGGCTGCAGTCTCGTTGTTTCCTGATTCCTTACTTATTCAACACCGAATGCTGCACAAGCTTCTGCGCCGTAGATTCCTTTGTACTCATCGATCAGCGGCTGTACAACTTCTTTGAATGCTGCCATATCATCTTCGGTAAAGGTATAGATCTCGCATCCATTCTCGTTAGTAAATTTGTCAACCAGAGTCTCTTCATTTGCAATGATCTCCTGGTTCATGGTCTTGGTAGCTTCCTCCACACAGTCACGGATAAGCTGCTGTGTATCCGGAGTCAGTGTATCGAATTTCTTAGCATTTGCCATGAAGGTGAATGCTTCGTATGCATGTTTGGAAATACTGATGTATTTCTGTACTTCCTGTACGTTCGCAGAATTGATAGTACTTAAAGAGTTGTCATGTCCATCAATCGTTCCCTGCTGAAGTGCAGTAAATACTTCAGACCAGGACATTGCCTGCGGAGATGCACCAAATGCAGTATAGAATGCGCTGAAGAAATCACCACCTGGGATTCTCATTTTCAGGCCTTTCAGATCTTCCGGTTTCTCAATCGGATGTTTGCTATTGGTCATTGCTTTGAATCCGTTATGAACTGCTCCTAAGTAGTACAGGCCTTTGGTCTGAAGTACGGAATCAATATACTCGCCACCTGCTCCGTAGAATGCATCCTCAGCTGCCTGATAATCTGAGAAAATCCATGGCAATGTACTTACCATCAGAGTGTTATCAAGATTCGATATAATACTGGTGGAATGAACATCCAGATCTACAGTTCCATCGCAAAGCATCTCAAGTCCCTTGGACATATTTCCACCTGCTAACTGATCATTCGGAAATACTGTGACTGTTACTTTTCCACCTGATTTTTCATTTACCAGCTTTGCAAATAAATTTGCTGCCTTCGTATCATTTGCCTGATCGGTTCCATTACAGCTGAGTCTTAACGATACCGTGTCAAAATCACCCTCTACTACTTCTGCTTTTTCTGTGTCTGCTTCATCAGTTGCTGCTGAAGATGCTGAAGTATCTGTTGCTGTGCTTCCACCACCACATCCTGTTGTTGCCCCTACTACCAGACAGGCTGCCATTAATAATCCAATCACTCTCTTTTTCATTCCCCTTCTCCTTTCATACCAACATGGGATGTTCTGATGATGCTAGTGTACAACACCGTCCAAGCTTTGTCAATTCGCTTTATCATTTTTGTATATATTACACTATCTTATTTGTTTTACTTTGTTCAATTTTCATATATATCTTTGTTATGCAATTAACAATATCTCGTCATTATACCATATCAAGCATTTTTTGCACAAAATAAACACCAATGATCGCCCCCATTCAATACATTGGTGTTTACTTTTTCTATTATTTGTAAATATCTTTCCAGTAAAAATAACTGTCGTTGATTGCCTGATACAATGCATTCACATTGTCACCGTTGAGTTTTTCCAACAAATTCTTATGCGTAAACTCAAGATATTCTTTATCACCCTTTTCAATAACTTTCTCGATCGTCTTCTTTCTGGAAGCTCTGGTCAGCTGTATGATCACATCATGGACAACCATTACTAATGAATTCTCTGTAGCCTCTGCAACTTTTTTATGAAACTCAATATCCGCTTCAAGGATTTTTTCTACATCCTCCGGTTCTCTTTTTAACTCCTTCAAAAGCTTATCACAGCTTTTACTGATTGCTTTATAGGATTCCGCTGACATTCTCTGTTCCATTAGAAGTGTCATGATTCCATTTTCAATAATTTTACGCAATCCTATCAAATCATCATATGATCCTTCCTTTTGAAGAATCACTTGATAAATCATAGGATTAATAATCTGTGTGGAAAATCCGTTGCACACAAACGTGCCCTCTGGTCTTCTGATCTCCAACACCCCATATGCTACCAGAATCCGTATCGCTTCCCTTACTGAGTTTCTTCCCACTTGTAGTTCTTCTGCAAGTTCTGGTTCCGTTGGAATCTTATCACCCGGCTTTAATTCCCCTTCTATAATGGCACCCGTTAATCTGTCAATGATAATCTGTACAACAGATTTACTGCTGACAGGTGCCAGATATCGTTTTTTACCCTCCAAATAAATCCCCCCTATTGTTAAATATAGTTATTGTGTATATTATACAATTACGGTCTGAGTATAACAAGCTCTTTGTCAATTTTTTCACCAACATTTCCTTCAGCAATGAATTTCTCTTCAAAAAGCAAAAAAAATTCACTCAATTCTCCCCCACTGTGCTAAACTGGAGAAAGAGTTTTTTACGGAGGAAAGTTGTTATGTTATCATTTCAAAACGATTATCAGGAAGGCGCACATGAGAAGATCCTCAAGCGTCTGATGGAGACGAATCTGGAACCGCAGTCTGGCTATGGTTCCGATTCCTATACAGAGAGTGCAAAGGAAAAGATCCGAAAGGTCTGTGAATGCCCACAGGCGGATGTGTGGTTCTTAACCGGAGGAACCCAGACCAACCAGAACGTGATCGATGCCATGCTACAGCCATATGAAGGTGTGGTAGCTGCATCCACCGGTCATGTAAGTGTCCACGAAGCAGGAGCCATTGAATTTACCGGTCATAAAGTGCTGACCATTCCTCAGCATGAGGGCAAGATCTACGCAGAAGAGCTGGAGAGCTACTTACGAGGATTCTGGGAAGACACCGATCACGAACACATGGTATTTCCGGGCATGGTCTATATCTCCCATCCAACCGAGTACGGAACCTTATATACCCGTTCTGAACTGGAAAATATCTCCGCCATCTGCGAAGCTTATGATATTCCGCTCTATCTGGATGGTGCCAGACTGGGTTATGGTCTCATGAGCGACAACACTGATGTGACTCTTGGTGTCATCTCCAGCTGCTGTGATGTGTTCTACATCGGCGGAACCAAGGTAGGTGCACTCTGCGGCGAAGCCGTAGTCTTTACCAAAGATAACACACCAAAGCATTTTCTGACTCACATCAAGCAGCATGGAGCCCTGTTGGCAAAGGGACGACTTCTTGGAATCCAGTTTGATACATTATTTACCGATGACCTCTATTTTCTGCTTGGCAGACATGCCATCGATATGTCCGAGCTGATGAAAAATGGTCTGAAAGAGCGAGGAGTTCCGTTCTATATTGACTCCCCGACCAATCAGCAGTTTCTGCTGCTGACCAATGAGCAGGCAGATCGACTGAAGCGTCAGGTGCTCTTCTCCACCTGGGAACGGCCGGATGAGATGCATACAGTGATCCGACTGGCTACCAGCTGGGCAACCACGGAAGAAAATGTGCAGAAGCTGCTGAAGGTATTCGACGAGATCATGTAACGGTTATACAAACATTTTCTTACATAACACAAAACGTCGGGAATATATCTTTTTGAAGATACACTCCCGACGTTTTTATTCTACCATCTCTTGCATAACAGGCTGTTCTTTATCCCTGTGCCAGCGCGTCTGCTGAGATCGGCTCGATGGTATAGGAATCATACTCTAATTCATTCTCATACCAGCCATCGTACAGAAGACCTGCGTTGACTACAAATTCCTGTCCGTCACAGATATCGCCGATAGACGCCGTCTGTGTTCCGACCAGCTGATCTCCGCTGTAATAGGATACCAGAAAGCTTGCCATACTCAGATCCTGACCGGTCTGATTTTTACATTTTGCAATGATCTGGTCTGTTGCGATCTTTGCCTGCTTTTCAACAATCAGTCCTGACGGATCTACTGCTGCTGTGCTGTCTTTTTTCATTCCGGTAAACAGTACTTCCAGATGATCATAGTCTCCAGGTGCCAGTGCCGGAGCGATCCGCATGATCTGCTCACCGCCTGCCATCACTTCACTGAAGCTCACACCCTGATAATAGTCCATGATCTCATCATCCGCATTGTAAAACAAGATATCTGCACTCACATAAGAATAACTCTGGTCAGACACATTTTTCAGAGTAAAGGTCTGATCTCCCAGATCCGTCTGTGCAATGTCATAAGTAAGAGCATCTGCCGCGATCGGTTTGTACATATAGATGCCATCCCCTTCGCCAGTCTCTTCCTCCGTAACATATGCATCAGGACTTTCCTGCGCTTCTGCCGTATCAACATCTGCTTTCTTATTGCTGCATGCAGTCATGGTCAGTGCTGCTGCGGCCAGCATTGCCAGCAGCATATATTTTCTTTGTTTCATGTTCAGATCCTCCTCATGATAACTCTCAGAGCCGTATTTGCACGACTCTGAATATCATCATTATACACAAGAACCTTTTCCATGAAACCACATTTGCCCATTCTTAAGAAAAATTAAGATGTCAGGCTTTGACTGTCAGAACTTCTGTATCCTTCGTAGCTGCACCTGTTCGTACTTCACTGATCTCTTCACAGTCATCTGTGTTGGTCACCACAACTGCCGTTGTCACCGGATACCCTTCACCTTTGATAAGATCCATATCAAACTCTGCCAGCAGATCACCTGCTTTCACCTGATCGCCGGTCTTTACCTTCACATCAAATCCTTTGCCGTTCAATTTGACCGTATCCATTCCAATGTGGATCAGCAGCTCTACCCCATGTTTACTCATAAGGCCAATGGCATGTTTGGTATCAAAGACGGTTGTCACTTCGCCATCCACCGGTGCGTAAGCCTTTCCTTCCGACGGTTCCACACCAAAGCCTTTACCCAGCATTTCTGAAGAAAATACTGCGTCCGGCACTTCTGACAGTGGAATAACCGTTCCGTTCATCGGGCTTTTGATCTCCTCTCCGGAGTTCACTTGGGAGCTCACCTGATCAGCCGCAGATGTCTGTAAAAATGCTTCCAGATTGGTTTTCAGTACCGCTACCTGCGGACCATAGATAACCTGGATTCCTTTTCCTTTCAGGATCACACCTCTGGAACCACTCTGTTTGAGCAATGCTTCCTGTACTTTCTCAGGATCTTTGATGGTACAACGAAGTCTGGTGGCACAGCAGTCCACATCTTCAATATTGGCTTTTCCGCCCAGACCTGCAGTGATCAGTGCAGAGACTTCTGCTCCCTTCACACCGGTTTCCTTTGCTGCATTGTAATCTGCTTTGGTGTACAGTCTGGTCTCTGTATCCTCATCTTCCCGGCCTGGAGTCTTCAGATTAAATTTGAGGATCAGGAATTTGAAGATACCGTAATACAACAGGAAATAAATGATTCCCACCGGAATGATCCGAAGCCAGCTGGTCTTTGCATTTCCCTGAAGGATACCGAACAGGAACAGATCCAGGAGTCCGCCGGAAAATGTCAGTCCGACAGCAATGTTCAGAATATGAGCGATCATATACGCTGCACCTGCCAGGATCACCTGTACTGCAAACAGCATAGGTGCTACAAACAGGAAAGAAAACTCCAGCGGCTCTGTAATACCAGTTGCCATACATGCCAGTGCTGCGGAGAGCAGAAGTCCACCGGCCTGTTTTTTCTTCTCCGGCTTTGCAGTCTGGTACATAGCCAGTGCCGCACCCGGCAGACCGAAGATCATAAAGATAAACTCACCGGAGAAATACCGGCATGCATCTGCGCTGAAATGAACGGTAGACGGATCTGCCAGCTGGGCAAAGAAAATGTTCTGTCCGCCTTCAATCATTTTTCCTGCCACTTCCATGGAACCGCCCACTCCCGTCTGCCAGAACGGAAGATAAAATACATGATGCAGTCCAAATGGGATCAGTGCACGTTTGATGATTCCGAAGATCAAGGTTCCCAGATAACCGGTTCCTGTTACCAGTCCGCCAAGCGCATAGATTCCGTTCTGAACCATCGGCCACGCAAAAAACATACCGATGCCCACCAGTACATATACAACCGTGCTGATGATCGGGACAAAGCGGCTGCCGCTGAAAAATGCCAGCGCACTCGGCAGTTCAATCGTATAAAACCGATTGTGAAGTGCCGCTACACCAAGTCCTACAATAATACCTCCAAAGACACCCATCTGCAGTGTCTGGATTCCTACAGAGCTGGTGATGGTTCCCTGAAGAACAAAATCTGCGATACTTCCATCATCCAGGATCTGTCCGCTGTTGACCAGCATGGCATTGACTGCCGCATTCATGGTGAAATAAGCGATCACAGCAGAAAGAGCTGCAACCTCTTTTTCTTTTTTCGCCATACCAATGGCACAGCCTACTGCAAAGATGATTGGCAGATTGTCAAACAATGCACTTCCAGCTTTGCTAAGTACGGTCAGGAACATATTTAATATGGTTCCCTCTCCTAGGATTGCCTGCAATCCATACGTATCGATCATAGTTGCATTTGTAAAAGAACTTCCGATTCCGAGCAGCAGACCTGCTACCGGAAGCACAGCGATGGGCAGCATAAAGGAACGGCCTACCCTCTGTAAAACTCCAAAAATCTGATCTTTCATTTTTTCCTCCTGTTAATCAACGTGCATGGTCACACGTTTAATATGCACGGTCAGGTAGACTACCTCTTCTTCACTGATCGCCACCTTGTAACATTCGCCCAGATGCTGTCGGATCATCTGCGCACATGCGTAGCTCTTCTTGTACTGATCCCGGATCATATTCCGAAACAGAAAGTCGTCATCATCCGGCATTTGTTTTGCCTGCAGCACCCGGGCTGCAAAGAATTTCAGATGCGTAATAAAACGTTCATAGTGGATCGATTCCTTGTCGATCTTAATAGAGAACTCCGATTCCACGATCGCGATAATATCATCGATCAGTCTGGGAATATCAAAGGTCACATCCATCTTCGTGTCATATTCCGCCGTGATAAAATGAAGGGCGATAAATGCCGCTTCATCCACGGGAAGCTCGATCCCCAGCATTTTTCTTAAAATGCTTAAGCTCTGCACACCCACCTTGAATTCAGACGGATAATACTGCTTGATCTCCCAGAGCAATGGATTGGTGAACTGGATCTGATTTTCATATCTGTCAATCGCACCATCAATATGGTCGATCAATGACAGATAGATGGTCTCCTTTAACCTTTCACCCAACATGCTTTTGGCATACTCAATGATCTGATCTGCCGCCTTGATGTGTTCCAGTGGAATGTCCTGGATAATGTCCACCAGCTTCTGGTTTTCCCCGGCAGAATTGAGCCGGAAGACCTTCTCCACCTTTTCATCCTCAATGGTCATACCCGGCTTTCTCCCAAAACCAAGGCCGCGACCCATGACTATGATCTCTCTGTTCTGTTCATCCAGAGAAGTCACGATGTTATTATTCACGATCTTTATGATTTTCATTAAAATTCCCCCGTGTCAGGCATACAGTCATTTTTCATAGTGGCCACCTATAAAATAAAAAAACCAACCGGAAAGAACGCTTCCGCTCTCTCTCAGTTGGTTTTGCCTGCTTTGCCAGTAACAATCCAAAAATATTTTCTTTTTGAAACCTCCAAAAGCATAACAAATATGTTTTTGTACGTCAATTGATATATTTCACAAAAAAGCAGTCCTCATTTTATGCAATATACCATATAGTTTCTCACTGTTTCTGCTTCATGCCTTGACCCTTTCCCTGGAATAGTTTATAATTTTTTAATACTTAACTAATAGTCAGATTGCGGATTGCAATCTGGCTGATTTATTGTAATGCAAAAGGAGGTGACATCCAACATGAACAAGGAAGAAACACAGATGATGGCATTTCAGCTGATCGGATTCGCCGGAGATGCCTTTTCTCATTTTTTCCAGGCGATTGACGCAGCAAAAAAAGCTGATTATGAAGAAGCCGAACGGTTGATCCAGGAAGGTAAAAAATCCATGAAGGAAGCCCATGATGCACAGACGGATCTCTTATCCGCAGAAGCAGACGGAAAAGATCTGGCTTACAGCATTCTCATGGTCCATGCGCAGGATCATCTGACCATGGCACTGATGTATGAAAGACTGGCTTCTGAGTTTATCTCTGTTTATAAAGAAATGAATGAACTGAAGGGAAAGCTTATCAATGAATAAAGAGTTTTTATGGGGCAGTGCCACTGCCGCTTATCAGTGCGAGGGCGGCTGGAAGGAGGGCGGCAAAGGCCTTTCTAACTGGGATGTATTCTGCCACAGCGAGAAGAACAGTGTCAATCCGGTGACCGGAGATGTGGCATGCGATTTTTATCATCACTATGAAGAGGATATCCGTATGCTGGCTGAGGGCGGTCAGAATGCTTACCGCTTTTCTATTGCATGGACCCGGATCCTGCCAGATGGTACTGGTCGTAAGAGTCAGGAAGGCATTGACTTTTATCACCGTGTCATCGATACCTGCCGAAAATATCATGTAGAACCGCTGGTAACCCTCTATCACTATGATCTGCCGGAATCCATCTACGAAGCCGGTGGATGGGAAAACCGCAATATCGTAGAACAGTTCGTGGAGTATGCCCGGATCTGCTTTGAGGAATATGGACAGAAAGTGAATTACTGGGTCACCATCAATGAGCCGAACTACGAGACTCTCTGCTGCTATGGTTTCGGAAATTATCCGCCAAATGTCAAGGATCTTGGCAGACGCTGGAGAGCTATGCATCATATGCTGCTGGCAAGTGCCCGTGCCGTTGCAGTTTTCCGGGAATTAAAGCTCCCGGGAATGGTTGGTCTGGTCAGCGACAGTTATCCGATCGCAGTTCTAACTGACAATGAGGCACACAGAAAAGCAGCCCACATGGCTGATCTGTTCTTTAACCTCTGCGTCAATGACGTATGCGTCAAAGGTGCTTATCCTCAGGATTTTCTGGATCAGCTGAAAAAGGATGGCTATGATCTTTCTTATATGAAAGAAGAAGATCCCTCCATATTTGCAGATGGATGTGTTGACTACCTTGGTATCAATGCCTACAACCGTTATATTGCGGAACCGGCAGACGGCCCGGAGACCAATCTGGGTGTCAACAACACCGGTGATGGCAAGAAGACCAAATTCCAGATTGGAAACTGGTTCAGCCTCGGAGAAGACAGCGAGATGGAGAAGACCCCCTGGGGCATGGAGATCAATCCACGTTCCATCTATGATCTTCTGATGGATCTGAAGCGTCTTTATCCACAGATCCCTGTGATCATCACAGAAAATGGAGTGGGAAACTACGATGAAGTGGTAGATGGTCAGATCCACGACCAGTACCGTATTGCGTATCTGGAAGGCTATGTAGACTGGATCGAGCGTGCTATGGAAGACGGATGTACCGTCCTCGGTTATTTTGTGTGGTCCACCATGGATGTCTACAGCTGGATCAACGGATACAAGAAGCGATACGGACTCGTATACATTGACTATGATAGCGATGACCTTGTAAGGATCCCCAAGGACAGCTATTATTGGTATAAAAACAAAATACAGAACAGGAGAAAAAGCTTCAATGGAAAAATTCACAGCATTTATTGAAAAACACATTGCTCCAATGGCGAATAAGCTGGGTAGAAATAAATATGTTGTTGCACTGCAGAATTCCTTCTTTGCAATGATCCCGTTTATCACCGTTGGTGCGCTGGCACTGGTACTGATCAGTCCGCCTGCAGATTATACAACCATGGATCCTGGTGTTGCACGTTCCCTCATGCAGGGATGGCAGGCATTTGCTGATTTTACCGGCCCTACCTTTAACTTTATCAACATGGTAACCATGAACCTGCTTGCATTCTGGATCGCTCTTGGAATGGGTCTGAATCTGGCAAAACATCACAAGATGACTCCGGCTATGCCGATCCTGGTTACTACCATGTCCTTCCTGATCTGGGCTACTATGAACCCGGACGGAAGCCTGACCTTTGATTACCTTGGAGGAACTGGTCTGTTCGTTGCACTGGTTGCATCGATCCTGTCCTTCGAGCTGTACAGAACCCTGACTGAGAAAAAAGTAGGTCACATTGACCTGTCTGGTGCCGGAGTTCCTCCTGCACTGGCAGATTCCCTTGGAAACCTGCTCCCGGTTGTAATCATCTTCCTGATCTTCGGTGTATCCGGACAGATCATCATGAGCATCACCGGTGCTCCGCTGCCGGAACTGATGACCATCCTCATGTCCCCGCTGCTCGGACTGGTAGACAGTATTGGAGGAATCATCTTCCTGGCTGTTCTTGTCATGATTCTGTGGTGGTTCGGTATCCATGATTCTGTCATCACCGGACCGCTGGATGTATTCCTGATGAGCAACTACAGCGCAAACATGGCTGCATTCGCTGCCGGAACTGCTGCTGTATCCCTGCCGTACATTGTAAATGAGCCGTTCTGGTGGACCTTCATGACCATCGGTGGAAGTGGTGCTACACTTGGCCTTGCTGTTCTGGCAGCAACCAGTAAATCCAAACAGATCAGAACCGTCGGAAGACTGGGACTGATCCCGGCGATCTTCAACATCAACGAGCCGTTGATCTTCGGTCTGCCGATCATGTACAACCCGACTCTGTTGATCCCGTTCGTAGTTGCTATGCCGCTCAACGGTGTCATCACTTACATCTGTATGGCTACCGGTATCGTATCCAAATCCTTCGCTTACGGCGGATGGAACATGCCGGCTCCAATCGCTGCATTTATTGCAACTCTGGATGTGAAAGCATTCATCCTTGCCATTGCGCTGATCATTATCGATGCACTTGTTTATCTGCCATTCTTCAAAGTATATGAGAAGCAGAAGCTTGCAGAAGAGACAGCTGCACCTACGGAGGAATAAAGCATGAATATCGTTATGTTATGTAACCTGGGAATGAGCACCGGTATGATGGTGAAGAAGCTGGAACAGGAAGCAGCTAAGAGAAATCTGGAGGCTACTGTTCACGCATATCCTATGGTAGAATTGGATGAGCATCTGGACGGAACCGATGCGATCCTTCTTGGACCGCAGATCCGTTTTGCACTGGATGACATCAAAAAACAGGCTGGTTCTATCCCAGTCATGGCAATCGCTCCGCAGGATTTTGGCACCATGAACGCTGCCAAAGTTCTGGACGAACTGATGAAGCTGATGTAAGTAAACGCAGATTCGTTCTGAAAGATCCTCTGGCTGACAACTGTCAGCCGGAGGATTTTTTTTGCATGAGCAGACAGAAGATCACGCCCACCCCGGTACTGACCATGGTTGCCACAATGGCCGGTCCTATGATCGCAGCAGGATCCACACTGCCATACTGGCTCCGATAAGCGATAATATTGACCGGAATTAACTGAAGTGAGGAAATATTCAGGATTAAAAATGTGCACATCTCATCACTTGCCGTACCTGGTGGAACCACTCTGGAACGCGGCCTCATGACTCCTTCCTTTACAGGGCTAATATCCTCTCTGTGCCGATCCTCTTCCAGTGCTGACAGTTCTTCCGCCGCAAAAGGAGAAAGTGTTTCTGATACCATCCGTGTCATTTCCTGCTATGCAGACATCTGTGCCATGCGTCACCCAAAAGAAGGAGCACCGATCGTTGCAAGCGAGTATTCTACTATTCCGATCATCAATGCCGGTGATGGCGGACACCAGCATCCAACCCAGACGCTGACAGACCTTTTGACGATCCGCAATTTAAAGGGACGTCTTAACAATATGACGATCGGTCTCTGTGGAGACCTGAAATTTGGACGCACTGTCCATTCTCTGATCAACGCACTGGTTCGATATGAAGGAATCCGATTTGTCCTCATTTCTCCGGAAGAATTAAGACTTCCCGAGTATATCCGTCAGGATGTCCTGGACAGACAACAGATCCCATACGAGGAAGTAGTCCGTCTTGAAGACGCTCTTCCAAAACTGGATATCCTCTATATGACACGCGTACAGAAAGAGCGTTTTTTCAATGAAGAAGATTATGTTCGTATGAAAGATTTTTATGTATTAGATCAGGAAAAATTGGCTCTTGCACCGGAAGATATGTATGTTCTCCATCCACTTCCAAGAGTAAATGAAATTGCTGTTGAAGTCGATGACGATCCGCGTGCCGCTTATTTCCGTCAGGTACAGTACGGTGTCTACGCACGTATGGCTCTGATTCTCACATTGCTGGAGGTAAAAGTATGTTAAATATTGGCGGACTTCACGAAGGCTTTGTACTTGATCATATTGAAGCCGGTAAAAGTATGGAGATATATAAATATCTGAACCTGGACAAATTTGACTGTTGTGTAGCGATCATTAAAAATGCCCGCAGCAACAAGATGGGCAGAAAGGATATCATCAAGATTGAATGCCCGATCGACCAGATTGATCTGGATGCTCTTGGTTTTATTGATCACAATATCACGATCAATATCATCAAAGATGATAAAATTGTGGAGAAAAAGACCTTGTCTCTTCCGAAAGAGATCCACAACGTAGTCAGCTGCAAAAACCCAAGATGTATCTCCTCTATTGAGCAGGAGCTGGAACAGGTATTCGTTCTGACAGATCCGGTGAAAGGGATCTACCGCTGCAAATACTGCGAAGAGCAGTATCACAGACATAAGAAAATTGTTAAATAATAAAGGCAGGAAGTACCTTTTACAATGCAGGTGCTTCCTGCCTTTATTCATGGTTTTCACTGCTCACATACCTGCAAACACTGAACTTACTTATTATTTCTTCCAGAATTTTTTCATATATTCTGCTGCTTTTTCACTACTCAAATTATATTTCATCTCAATATAAAACTGTGTATTATCATAGCCTACATTCATCTCCTGATATGTCTCTATCGATCCCTGAATCCGACCTTCATTTTTTCCAATCTCAATTCCTTCACTCCTACCAGTTTCTAACATCTGATCTACTACATTACACATGTTTATACCTCCTCTCTCATTCTGTGCACGTTCTTTTATAGCTGACATCCGTCCTCCTGTTTTATCCAACACTTCCCAAATCGTATCATAAGTATCTATCTCCACATTCTGAAACGAGTGATTTTCCTCATAAACCTGCTTTAGCTTTTCAAAATCATTTTGATACTTCAGACTCAAAAACATGCAGGCTATATCCGTAGGAAATTCCAGTAACCGTACATCTTCCGTATGACATACATCCAGTACCTGAATGCGATAATCCGAAATATATTGCTGTAATTCCTGCGGCACACACGACAGATCAAGGAGTCCATACAGGTTATCTGATGCATCCCACGGTTTCTCTCCTATGTACAACACTAATGTAATCACCGGTATAAGTCTGTCCTCTTTCTTCAATGGAGATAGCATCCATTTTTCAGTTTTCCCGTTTTCACACGGCTCCATCACTCGCCGAGAATGCAACACAGCAATCTGTTCTTTATATTCTAATGCATCATAATCCATGATCCGCACTGGCATGGAATAATCCACATAGTTCTGCATTTCTGATCCAATCATCAACACATATTTTACGGCATCCACCTTTTTGACTACATCCCGATAACGGCTTCTTCTACGGACTCTTCCTCCTTTTCCGCTCTTACCACTATATCGAATATTCATATCTTCCACCTGTTCAGATGCTACAACTGGTTTTCCATGATACAGCCACCCATTTACCAGCCAAGTGAAATGTCTGGCATCTTTGTAATACGATACCATTGGTTCTTCTTTTTCTCCCATTCTTCTCCTTTTATTGTATCTTCATTAGCTTTACGTTGCAAGCGCATTCATATATTTTTACGCATAATTTCATACAACTGGAACATGTAAAGCACTATGTAAAATACAACTTGTAATATTATTCTATTTCGACGGTATGGATATATGGAATTTCGTGGGATCACCACTTCAGATTTATAAATATCGTATCACAAATGCTAATCAGATTCAATAATTTTTATAACATGATAAAGAACAGCGTTGCCTGTATTGTAGAGAAACGTCTCCACAATACAGGCAACGCTATTCTTTATTATTTTCTACCCTTTCGCCAGCGGAAGTTCCATCTCAATGGTAAAGGTATTTTTCTGTGTATCAGTTCTCCACGCAAAGGTTCCTCCATGATTTTCAATGATCCTTCTGCATGTCTTAAGACCGATCTGAGTGCTCTCTATCTGGTTCTTTTGCTCAAGAACATGGTTCTTGAGCAGGATGTGCAGCATATCCTGGTGCTCGTCGATCTGAATCTGTAATGGATACGCGGGATCTCCATATTTTTTCAGATTGGACAACAGATTGTCCATGACACGCTGCATATATTCACTGTCCACCTGAACTGCTCCTGGCAGTTCACCAATCTGACAGTCGATCGTTCCACCCCGATCCTGCCAGTCAAAGAACTGCCCATTACACAGATCCTCTGCCATCTCCTCACAGGGAATTGTCTGCAGCTGCAGTTCTTTTTCTTCTTTTCCATAGACCAGAAAATATTCAAAGAGCCGGTCAGAGACTTTCTTGATCTGAAATGCTTTCTTTCTGCAATATTCCAGATACTTCTGAAGCTGCTCCTCATTTTCATAGCGATGCATATTAAGGAGCTCCAGATAACCGATCAGCGAAGTCAACGGTGTCCTCAGATCGTGAGACATGGCTGTCACCAGCTCCATATTGGCCTTCTCCGCCTCCGCCTTCATCTGCTGCTCTTCCAGAAATCCATTTTTCAGTGCCGTAATTCCTTCTGCCAGACTGGTGATCTCATCGTTTCCTTTGATCGTGATCGGATATTCCAGATTGCCTCCGCCTAATATCTTAAGTTCACTCTCCAGCCGATTGATATAACGGATCTTATGATGGATCATCAGCAACAGCAATAACAGAAAGACGATTCCTCCGGTCACATACATGGCAACATCTGCCCAGTACATATAATTCATATCCAGATAAACTTCCAGCTGAACCTTTATAGGCGTTCCATCATAAAGGTTGACTGTATAATACATGGATTCATATTCCGTATCTACTTCATAAGGCTCATCCCCGGAGTTCGCCATAAATGGTCCCAGCAGCTCGTCAATATCCCGGTAAAAGGTCACATACACATTTTTCTGTTTCCGGACCCAGTTTACCAGCTGCTTAATATTATCCTCTGTCACCTGCTCTTCCTGCACATAATCCTGCAGGCTCTGCAGCATATCTGTTATATCCTGCTCATATTTTTCATCGGAATATACCTCATTATAGATCCAGTCGACAGCAATATTCCGTGCAAGATTCGCGGCGGCGATCGCAATTAGCAACGCTGCCGCACACATACCAAGCAGTTCCAGCGTCAGTCGGTTTTTCCAGATATTTTTCTTCTTAGTTGACACAGTAACCCCTTCCCCAGATATTCTGGATATAAGATTCTCCCTTCTTCTCCAGCTTCCGGCGGATGTTACGGATATGCACCATCACCGTATTACCGGAATTAGGCAAAAATTCTTCCTTCCATACCAGTTCATAGATCTCTTTGACGGAAAATACTTTTCTCGGATGAGAGATCAGCAAAAGCAGGATCTGATATTCCATCTCCGTGAGAGCGATCTTCTCTCCCGCCGCCTGCACCGTCTGCAAATCCGGATCAATCGTAATATCCCGATAACACACCAGCTCTTCTTCCTTCTCTTCCTGCTTCTGATACACTTTATAGCGGCGGATCAGCGCTTTCACTCTGGACAACAGTTCCATATAAGAAAATGGCTTTACCAGATAGTCATCGCCTCCTGCGGAAAATCCAAGTACTTTATCATGTTCTCCTGATTTTGCGGTCAGAAACAGGATCGGCACATTATTTTTCTCACGAATCTTCGTACATGCAGCGATTCCCGATTCTCCGGGCATCATAATATCAAGGATCACCAAATCCTTTCCAGACGCTTTTTCTACTGCTTCCTGCGCATTACAGGCTTCTGTGATCTCATAGCCCTCACTGGACAGCATCATCTGCAGCACTTCCCGGATCTCCGGTTCATCATCAACCACAAGAATTTTCTGTTTTTCTGCCATCTGTGCACGCTCCTCTCCTCACATTTTTTCCAGTGTAACATGTATCTCACCTGCAAATAAAGACCTTTGAGACATAATTAAGATTAATTAAGAAAATGGAGCATCAGACTTCTGATGCTCCATTGCCGGTCTCCATAATGTAGAACTCAGCAGTTCTGCCAGTTCTCTCTTTATAATGTGATCCTACCCTGGACACAAATTCATTCACTGCATCGTTCTCCACAATACTGATGGTACAACCTCCAAATCCAGCTCCCATCATACGGGATCCCAGGACTCCCTCGATCTCCCAGGCTTCCTCCACCAGAATATCCAGCTCCTCACAGGACACTTCAAAATCCTCTTTCAATGATAGATGCGACGCATTCATCAACTGTCCGAATTCCCGGATATCTCCTTTATTCAATGCTTCTACCGCCTGGATCGTCCGCTGATTCTCTGTCACTGCATGTCTGGCCCTCCGCAGACACACCGGACGGCGAATCATCTCCTGCACCTGTTCAAACACATCTGCGGTCAGCTCACTTAAATTCTGAATGGCGATCACCGTCTGCAGATCATGAAGAGCTTCCTGACACTGTGCCTGCCGTTCCTGATAGCGTTCATCCACCGCAAGACGCGCTTTCTGACTGTTTGTTACAATAATCTTCTGATGCGGCAACTCCAGCGGTGCATATTCATAAGAAAGATCACTGGTATCCAGCAGGATCGCATGATCCTTCTTACCCATGGCAATGGCAAAAGGATCCATAATCCCACTGCTCATGCCAATATATTCATTCTCTGCAAGTCTTGCAAACAATGCCAGATCGATCATGCTCAGATCTTTGATCTCCATCAGGTCTCTGATAATCAGTCCGGTCACCACTTCCAGCGAAGCAGAAGAGCCAATCCCCAGACCTTTTGGAATATCTCCATAATACAGCAGATCCATTCCGCAGGCCACTGGCACCCCTTTCTTCATCAATGTACAGATCATTCCCTTTGGATAATTGGCCCATCCATGTTCCCTCTTCCAGTCCAGCTCCCACACTGGCAGCTCCAGGACTCCCTGATCCGGATAATTCAGGGAGCAAAAGCGAAACCGGTTGTCTGTCCTTTTTCTTACAAGTGCATAGGTTCCCATGGTGATCGCACAGGGAAATACATGACCTCCATTATAATCGGTATGTTCCCCGATCAGATTTACCCGGCCGGGTGCAAAATAGATGCCCGTCACTGCACCGTCCCCATAAATCTGTTGAAATTTGTCCACAAGTTGTTGTTTCATTGCACTCTCCTCACCGCTTGTTTTGTCTATGGGCGTATCATATCATATTTTGTCACTTTTGTTAATATGCCCATCGCATTGACTTTTTCATCTTAGGTGATACAATGGAAAAAAATATTTTATTAAGGAGTATTCTCAAATGTTAGAATTTTTAAAAGTAATTCTTCTGGGAATCGTTGAGGGAATCACAGAGTGGCTCCCCATCTCCAGTACCGGACACATGATTCTTGTGGAACAGTTTGTAAAACTGAATGTTACAGAGGAATTTCTGGAAATGTTCCGTGTTGTGATCCAGCTTGGTGCGATTCTGGCAGTCGTTGTTCTCTATTTTCCGAAGCTGTGGCCATTCTGCAGCCCGAGAGACGGATGGATCAAAAAGGATACCTGGATCCTCTGGTTCAAGGTGCTGGTAGCCGCACTGCCTGCAGCCATCATCGGACTTCCTTTTGATGATCTGCTGGATAAGCTGTTTTACAATTACCAGACAGTAGCTGTCACCCTGATCCTCTACGGAGTTCTGTTCATAGTCGTTGAAAACTATAACAAGAATCGTCGCCCACAAACCAGGAAGCTGGAGACACTTCCCTGGTCCACCGCTTTATTGATCGGTGTCTTTCAGGTACTTGCCCTGATTCCTGGCACTTCCAGATCCGGTTCCACGATCCTCGGTGCGATCCTGCTTGGCTGCTCCCGTTCTGTAGCCGCTGAGTTCAGCTTTTTCCTTTCCATTCCGGTCATGTTCGGAGCCAGCCTTTTAAAACTGTTGAAATTCGGACTTCACTTTACCGGATACGAAGCAGCAATCCTTCTTGTCGGCATGGTAACCGCCTTCGTAGTATCCATTCTGGCAATCAAATTCCTGATGGGATACATCAAGAAAAATAACTTCAAACCGTTCGGATATTACCGGATCGCTCTTGGAGTTCTTGTTCTTGCATACTTCATTTTCCTCGGCTGATGCCGTCCATAGTACATACAATGGAACCTAAGAGCCGCAAACAGCGGCTCTTTTTTATATCACAAACACATAGGAGAGACCTCACATGTACAAAGAAATAGCAAAACTTATTTTATACCGCGACCTTGGCGAGGACAGCATTTTGTTGAAGCTGGGTGGAATCTTTGAAGATTTTGAACTGAACCGGGCCGGAAAGGCAGAACTGACCAAACGAATCTATGAACAGATGAAAGCACTCTTAGACCTGTCCACCAAATATGGATTTGACAAGAACCTGTGGCACAACTATCTGACCTTTATCCTTCTGACCAACGAAAACTCTTTCAGCATGACCAGTGAAAAAGTCGGTGCCAACGATGGAACTGTCAACCATTTTGCAAAAGCAGATTTTGCCGTATTTAAGAAGCTGTTTGATTTTGATTTCGGACCGATTGAAGAGGCTCTTGGTATCGATTGCTTCACTACTGTATGCAACTACAAAGCGATCCAGAAAAAAGAGCATATGTACAACCGGAATGTAAGTGAAAAAGTGCAGGCTGTCAGTCAGCAGATTGAGAACGCTGCCAACGAAGAAGACATTTTCCGCATCATCACTGATTTTTATGAGGCATATGGCGTTGGTATGTTCGGTCTGAACCGGGCTTTCCGTATCCGTCATCTGGACAATGACGTAGAATTTATCCCCATCAACAACACCGAGCGTGTGATGCTTGATGATCTGATCGGTTATGAGATCCAGAAGAAGAAACTGGTAGATAATACCGAAGCATTTATCAAAGGGCTGCCTGCCAACAACGTGCTGCTGTGCGGTGACGCCGGTACCGGTAAATCCACCAGCATCAAAGCCCTGCTCAACGAATATTACGATCAGGGTCTGCGTATGATCGAGATCTACAAGCATCAGTTTCAGGATCTGTCCAATATCATCAGTCAGATCAAAAACCGGAACTATCGCTTTATCATCTACATGGACGACCTTTCTTTCGAGGAATTCGAGATTGAGTACAAATTCCTCAAAGCAGTCATCGAAGGCGGTATGGAGACCCGCCCGGACAACGTGCTGATCTATGCCACCTCCAACCGCCGTCACCTGATCAAGGAGACATGGAATGACAGAGATGACATGGAGACCGATAACGGCATGCACCGTTCCGATACCATGCAGGAGAAGCTTTCCCTGGTTGCCCGCTTCGGTGTGACCATCTACTATGGAAAACCAACCCCGAAAGAGTTCTTTACCATCGTCAAAGAACTCCGGAAACGCTACCCGGAGATCACCATGAGCGACGAAGAGCTCTGCGCAGAAGCCAATAAATGGGAACTGAGCCACGGTGGTGTCTCTGGAAGAACTGCACAGCAGTTTATCAATTATATTGCCGGAAAATCTGGTGAGACGGAGTAATTATTCTCTCTATAAATCCCTGACAATGGCGGATGAGTAATGCTCGTATGAAGATCAAAAGACAGAATGTTCCGCATGTTCGTGTGAACCGGACTTAAAAGTCCATCTCACTCGTACACGCAAAACATTCTGTCTTTTTTCAATTCATACAGCGCTATTACATCATCCACCACTGCCTGAGGACTTTCAGACACAGAAAAAAACTGCCCCAACAGATTTTCCATCGGGGCAGTTTTATAAGCACTATATATTTATTTCGTTTCCAGCAGCTTCTCCACGCTTGCGAGTTTTACGCACAGAGTGAACAGTTCTGCGGTGATCTTCAGTTCTTCCAGTGTTGGATAGGACGGAGCGATACGGATATTGGTGTCATGCGGATCCTTTTTGTACGGATAGGTTGCACCAACCGTAGTCAGTGTAACTCCAGCCTCTTTACATTTGTTGTAAATGGCTTTTGCACAGCCTTCCATGGAATCGAAGGAGATGAAATATCCGCCCAACGGTTTGGTCCAGGTTCCGATACCCAGTCCGCCCAGTTCGCGTTCCAGAGTCTCCAGTACCAGCTCAAATTTCGGACGCATGATATCTGCATGTTTTCTCATCTGCTCTTTAATACCGTCCAGGTTCTTGAAATAACGTACATGACGAAGCTGGTTGATCTTGTCATGGCTGATGATCTGGATCGTCATGGATTTCTTCACCCAGTCAAGATTTGCCTTGGAGGCTGCCAGACAGCTGATACCTGCACCTGCAAAGCTGATCTTGGAAGTAGAAGCAAATTCCAGAACCATATCCTCTTTACCGTTTGCCTTGCACATACCAAGGATCTCCGGCAAAGTGTCCTGTTTGTCCTCATAAAGATGATGTACGCAATATGCATTATCCCAGTATACTCTGAAATCCTCTGCTGCAGGACTTAAGTCTGCCATACGGCGGCATACTTCCTCAGAGTAAGTGATTCCCATAGGGTTCGTATACATCGGTACACACCAGATACCTTTGACTGCCGGATCTTTTACATACTCTTCCACCAGATCCATATCCGGTCCTTCCATGGTCATCGGAATGTTGATCATCTCGATACCAAAGTGCTCGGTAATAGAGAAATGACGGTCATATCCCGGAGCCGGACATAAGAATTTTACTTTTTCCAGACGGCACCACGGAGTGCTTCCCATAATACCATGTGTGTATGCACGGGAAATGCTGTCATACATTACATTCAGGCTGGCCGTACCAAATACGATCACATGCTCCGGATCCACACCCAGCATATCTCCGAGAAGCTTTCTGGCACTGTAAATACCTTCCAGACATCCGTAGTTTCTGGTATCTACACCCTGATCATCCTTCATATCGCAATGACTGCTGAAAATATCCATCATAGGCATTGTCATATCAAGCTGATCCGTGGAAGGCTTTCCTCTGGACATGTCAAGCTTCAGGCCTTTGCCCTTTGCATCCTCATATTTCTGAGTCAGTTCCTTTTTCAGTTCCAGCAATTCTTCTCTTCCAAGTTCACAATATGGTGTCATCTTATGTCCTCCTCTTTATAAAAATGGGGCTGTACATACAGCCCCCTAAATGCAATCCTCATGAAATACTCTGCGAATCAGTCGATCATATTCCTGCCAGGCCGGATATTCTTCCAATTCCCGCAAAACTTCTGCTGTCTGACGATAAAGCCAGCCATGCATCTTCTTGTCTTTCTGGTGAAACCGTTCCCATACCTGATCACCAATACTGGTCACATCCCGCTCAATTGCTCTGAGGTTGGAAAGCTTGTCCGCCAATGCCAGTATTCTGGCATTCCGATCTGCCTTCTCTCTCAGAAATGTAAGCATCTCCTGTTTACGAACCAGCCAGGTCTCCTCTGCCGGCAGATCCCGGCGCTTATCCTCGGTCTCATAACCTACATAGGCGGCGATCCGTTCTCCGAAATACTGTTCCACCTCTTCCAGCGTAACAGGCGTGTCCTCCACTACATCATGAAGCACCGCCGCTGCGATCAGTTCTTCATCATCTGTCAGTTCAGATACGATCGCTGCTGCTTCAATCGGATGAGAAAGATATGGAATCCGACTTCCTTTTCTATGTGCTCCCTGATGAGCAATCGCTGCAAATACTACAGCCTTCTCATACAATGGCAGCCCGCTGTCCGAAAGCATCTGATTCATCTGTTCTGACATTTCTGTTGTCATTCCTCTAACACCCGTTACCCTTCAAACCCCAATTTCGTACCTAAATATATCACAGGTGTTTTCAAATGGCAACCCTATTTTTCGGATAAATGCCTGTATATCCTTGTTATTCTTATTTTTCAGACAAATGACCGTAAAAAGAGATCAGATATAAGCCACAGATTCCCACCAGTCCATAAATGATCCTGGACAGCCAGGTCATATTTCCAAACAGCCAGGCAACCAGATCAAAACTGAAGAACCCGATCAGTCCCCAGTTGATCGCCCCAATGATCGTAATGGTAAGTGCAAAACAGTCCAGACCTTTATTCATAACAGTCTACCTCCTTTTGCACCTAGTATATCCAGACCACTTTATCTTATGCGTGACTCCACTCCAGACTTATTGTGCTTCTGCCATGGCAGTGGTGCCACATTTGATCTCTTTCAGTACAAAATATGTTTTTGTATTGGATACGCCTTTAATGCTTTTGATGATCCGATGAAGCTGCTCCAGTGTCTCCGAAGATTTTGTCTGGATCTTCAGCATAAAATCATAGTCACCGGTGAGATAATCGCAGGCTACGATGCTCGGGTTGTCATGCATGACTTTTGTAAATTCATCATAATACTTTGGATGTTCCAGCGAAACTTCCATGAGTGCTGTCACATCATTACCTATTTTATGCTGATCTGCAACAACTGTATACTGTCTGATGATTCCATTCCGCTCCAGTTTTCGGATTCGCTCGATCACAGCAGCCACTGAAAGATGCACTGTCTGACTGATCTCCGTTGCAGACTGTCTTGAATTCTCACTGAGACATTTTAAAATACTACGATCCATGCTATCCATATTCATTCCTCCTGCACTAAAATCAATGCAAAAAGGGCATGGAAAACCAATCATTTCCATGCCCATTCATGTACATTTTTTAATTTTTATCTACTATACAATAATTTTTTCTGTTATGCAAGAGATATTTTCCACAATTTTCAAAAAAATGATAGATTATCCTCTATGAAACAACGAAAATCCCTTCTTTTCATAAGGTTCCGTCTTCATATCCAGCACATCATAACCGGAAGCCTCGATAACTGTTTTCAGCTTATCCGCATCAAGCTCCGTCTCTGAGATGATCTCCGTTCTTCCTTTACTGTGGGAAGATGTTACTTTTTTCACCTGGAATGCTTTTCTTACTGCATCATTTACATGAGCCTCACACATTCCGCATGCCATTCCATCTACATCTAATGTGATCTTATACATCATATGCCTCCTCACAAGCCAACTTCATTCAGTAAGTCTACTCTAACACTTTCTGGTTTTTCCGTCAATCAGCTTTTCTTTGGAAGTTCATCGATCAATTTCTCGATCACCTGCTTCTTCACATACACATCAAAGCTCAACAGACAGATAAAGGAAAAGATCCGGAGAAACTCCTGGTCATCTGCTTCTGCCTCCGGGAAGATCCTGGATGCAGTCTCATACTTCTCCGTCACGTCCTGCTTCATCTTCTCCACCTGTTCTTTTTCCAGACTGAAGACTTCCTCATAGATGGACTGCATGTTCATCTCTCCATCCTTATGGAAATACCGCTGGGTCAACGGTTCCAGCAGACTCTGGATATCGCCGATGGACAGAATGGATTTGTAATAATAAATATAGATCAGAAGCAGCAGATGCTCCTTGGAATATTTCTTCTTGTCTGGTGCCGGCAGCAGATGATTCTTCGCATAATTATTGATCATGGTCTTGGTCAGAATCTTATCATCCGGATACCGCTTGGATGACTGCAGGTGCTCTTCCATAAAAGTCGTCACCTGATCCATGTAAAGATCGATGTTCGGAATCTCCGTCGGTTTAATATAATCAATCCTCTCAAGGCTTGAGAGGATACTGTTTAAGATATTTTCAGAATCAATGGTCATTTTTCTCTCACCTCATGATTCATTATATAGTATTCAAAACTACATAACAAGTTTTTTTTGTAATTTGTGAGTTTTTTCCATCAGGATCATGTATATCTTTCCATCTGACGGGTATACTGTAAATGTACCAAAGAGAAGTTGAATACTTATCCTCCCCTTTGAAAAGATCCGCCTGCTGTGCTCTCACACAACAGGCGGATCTTACGTTATCTATTCTTTTGTGTCTTTTTGTTCTTCTGCTTCCATTCTCCGGAATACCATGTCATATCCATCATTGCCATAATTCAATGATCGGTTCACACGGCTGATCGTAGCGGTGGATGCACCTGTCCGCTCTGCAATCTCAAGATAAGTCTTCTTCTCTCTCAGGAGTCTGGCCACTTCAAATCTCTGTGCCAGTGACTGGATCTCATTGATCGTGCACACATCTTCAAAAAATGTATAGCACTCATCCATATCCTGAAGACTTAGGATCGCCTGAAACAAACCATCCGTAGATTCGTTACGAATATTTTTACTCATGCCCTGCCTCCTGACTTTATTATCTGACTATGCCATTTTAGCACAGTAAAATCATAAAGTCCAGCCGTTTTTCTATACTTTCTGATACTTATTGATAAATGGATACAGCTTCTCCCGGTCTGTATTGACCACCAGTTCTTCGGGGAACTCTGTCTCTTTGATCACGTCAAGAGCAAGCTCATGATTCAGGATATCCTCATAATAATGAGCATCGCTTCCCATGACAATGGGCACCTGATATTTCTTGCAGAGACGCAGCATCTCCATATCGTTTTCCCTGGCATTCTGACGGGTACAGCGGGGATTCAGCGAGTTATTGTTAAGCTCCAGCAGTGTATGATATTCCTTTGCCGCCTGAACGACTGCTTCCATGTCAACCATATATCTTCCATCATCCGGATGTCCGATAATATTGATATGTGGATTTTTCATAGCGCTGATCAGGCACTGAGTATTATAATCCCGGCTTCCCGGCTGAATACATGGTTTGTGAAGGCTGGCGATCGTCACATCCATATCTCCCAGATGTGGTTCTTCCAGATCCACCGTTCCATATTCATCCAGAATATTCAGTTCCACGCCAAGCAGCAGTTCCAGATCGCCATGCTTCCTTGGAACCACCTTCAGATTATGAAAATAAAAATCTGTGCAGGTTCCCTTCATGCGCGGTGCATGCTCTGTGATTCCATATACATCCAGTCCCTTATTCTGTGCCTCATGAATCATCTCCATCATGGTATTGTACGCATGACCACTGGCGATGGTATGAGTATGCAGGTCTAATACATCTCTCATCTTCTGTGTCCTTTACAATAAAGTCTCCAGTTCTTTCTTCGCCTGCTCCTGGCTGGTCACAACAATGCCCGCAATACCAAGAGCCTGCGCTGCCTCTACATTTCGCACTGTATCATCCAGAAATACACACTCCTCTGCCTTCAGTCCATACCGGTCCAGCAGCGTCTGATAGATGGCCGGATCCGGCTTTGCCAGATGAACCGTATAGGACATGATGCCGCCATCCATATGCGACAGGAAAGACAGTTCCTTTGATGCTTCCCTGCGGATCCGTTCACCATAGTTGGACAGATAATAGGTGTGATAGCCTCTGGCTTTCAGAGACTCGATCCAGTCCACAGAGCCTTCATACTCGCGGACGATCGTGCTTAAGTCACTGAATACCAGACGGATCTCCTGCTCCAGCTCCGGCGTATGCGCCACAAACTGTTCCAGAATATCCTCATCGCTCTCCAGCCCCAGGTCAAGCTTTGGCCAGATGGGACCAAGCATCATCGCCTGGGCGATGCGGTCTGCTTTTTCCCCCTGGAATCCAAATCGGGGCCGGCGGGGCTATCATGAAAGTAGAGCAACCCCCGATAACTGCTTGGAAAGGATGTTTGGTAGTGAAAACTGATGTTTTGACTCTGGACGGCAATGCCACCATGGAAACCTATCTGCTGGCCCGGCCCTATGGCCCGGCCCTGCTGCCCATGGCCGTAATCTGCCCCGGCGGCGGGTATCTGGACTGCAGCCCCACCGAGGGCGAGTGCGTAGCCCTGCGATTCAACAACCGCAACTGTCATGCTGCAGTGCTGCACTACGCCACCGCGAAATCTGCCCCGGGGCACTCCCACTTTCCCCGGCCGCTGGAGGACCTGGCCGAGGCCATCTGCCTGATCCGCCGCAATGCCCGGGACTGGGGGGTGGACCCAGACCGGATTGTGATTGTGGGCTTTTCGGCAGGAGCTCACCTGTGCGCCCTTTACAGCAGCTACTGGAACCGAAAGCTGCTGCAGGCCAAGGGTTCGCCCCGGCAGCTGCGGCCCAATGCCGTGATTCTGGACTATCCCCTGGCGGACGAGTTCATGAACCGCAGCGATATGCAGAAGAAGCTGCAGCAGGAAATCGACATGGAGCGGATCACCGGCGAAAAAAAGCGCCGACACCGCCTCCAAGACTTCTGGCAGATCGCCGAGACTGCGGAATTCGGCTGCTCCGACCCAACCGATGAGGCCATGGCCCGCCAGAGCCCGGTGGAGCAGGTCAACGCCAACACTGCCCCCACCTTTGTATGGACCACTTTTGGAGACAAGCTGATCAGCCCCATCCAAAGCCTCCGGTATGCAGAGGCTTTGTACCGCGCAGGCGTTCCCTGCGAGCTCCATGTTTATCAAAACGGCGACCACGGCCTGTCCCTGGCCGATGCATCCAGTGCCCGCAAACCCGAGGAAATTCTTCCCCATGTCGGGACCTGGTGCTCTCTGGCCCTGGAATGGCTGGAAGAACTCTTTGACGCCCAAAAGAAGGAGGAAGAAGTAACCGATGCAGGCATATGAACAGGAACATCTCACCACGCTGCGTGCTCTGGCACCCGAGTGCATGGTTCTTTTGAAAAGTGACGGGGCCTTCCCACTGGCAGACCCCCAGCCGGTGGCCCTGTACGGCCCGGGTGCCCGCCATACCGTCAAGGGTGGAACGGGTTCCGGCGACGTCAACACCCGGCAGTTTGTGACGGTGGAACAGGGCCTGGAACGGGCCGGCTGCACCATCACCAGCAAAGCCTGGCTGGACGGCGACCAGGCCGCCTTTGACGCAGCCCGCCGGGCCACCGACAAGGCCATTCTGGACACCCTGGCCCGGGACGGCATGAGCGACATCATCTGGAGCCTGGGCAACGAGACCCGGCCTTTCAGCTATGATCTGCCCATGGATGGTTCCGGGGATACGGCCATCTATGTTTTGTCCCGGCTTAGCGGAGAGGGAGCTGACCGCACTGCCCAGCCGGGGGACTTCTGCCTGACCGACCGGGAAACTCGGGAGATTCTCACCCTGGCCCAGCGGTACCCCCGCTTCCTGCTGGTCCTCAATGTGGGCGGCGTGGTGGACCTGAGCCCGGTGGTAGATCAGGTGGGAAACATCCTTCTCTTGTCCCAGCTGGGCAGCGTCACCGGCGACGCCTTCGCCGATGTGCTTCTGGGCCGGGCCTATCCCTCGGGCAAACTCAGCGCCACCTGGGCCCCCTGGGCAGACTACTGCCATCAGGGCGACTTTGCCCAGCCCGACGACACCCGCTATCGAGAGGGCATCTATGTGGGCTATCGGTATTTTGACAGCGTGGGCAAGTCTCCCCTGTTCCCCTTCGGGTTTGGTCTGGGATACACCACCTTTGCCATTACACCGACAGCCGTCCGGGCCAAGGATGGCCAGGTGACGGTGGAAGCGCTGGTCCGCAACACCGGCTCCCGCCCCGGCCGGGAGGTGCCCCAGCTCTATGTGGGCGTACCGGCGGGAAAACTGTTCACCTGACCTTCCCCATCTCCCAGCTGGCCAGCTATGACGCCGAAACATCCTCCCTCCTGCTGGAACAGGGCAGCTACCTTCTTTATCTGGGTTCCAGCAGCCGTGGCATCCGGTTGATCGGCGCGGTCCATCTGGGCCGGGACGTGGTGCTCAAACAGGTGGCCCGGGTGGGCGGGGAACCGGACTTCACCGACTGGAAACCGGCTCCCCTGCCCCAGCCTGCTCTTGCCGCCGGCCTGCCGGTGGTGGAATTGAACCTCGCATCCATCCAGATGCCTGCCGCCGCCCCGGCCCGGCCTGATCCTGCGGCTATGGCCCTTGTGAAGGGGATGACCGATGAGGAACTGGCCGACCTGTGCATCGGCGGGTATACCGGCCAGGGCAGTGACGAAATGGTGGGCAACGCCGGCCGCAAGGTCCTGGGCGCCGCCGGCGAAACCTGCGACTGGTATACAGCCAGAGGCATCCCCTCTCTGGTGATGGCGGATGGCCCCGCCGGACTGCGTCTGTGCCAAACCTACGGGGTAGACGGTCAGGGCCAGTATCCTGTCAACCGTCATCCCTATGACGATTTGCTGGAGGAAATGCCGGAGGAAACACTGGCCAGGTTGCCTCTCAAACTCCCTGCCCAGCGCAGTGGCCGCCTCTATGAGCAGAACTGCACCGCCATCCCAGTGGGGATGGCCCTGGCCCAGAGCTGGAATCCTGCGGCGGTCGAGGTCTGCGGCGATGTGGTGGGGGATGAAATGGAGCGATTCGGCGTTCATCTGTGGCTGGCCCCGGCCCTCAACATCCACCGCCTACCCCTGTGCGGCCGGAATTTTGAGTACTATTCCGAAGACCCCCTCCTCAGCGGCCGGATTGCGGCCGCCATAACCCGGGGGGTCCAGGCCCATCCCGGCTGCGGGGTTACCATCAAGCACTTCTGCGCCAACAACCAGGAGACCCTGCGGATGCACTCCAATTCGGTGGTGAGCCCCCGGGCGCTGCGGGATATCTACCTGAAAGGCTTTGAACTGGCCATACGGGAATCCCTGCCTGCCGCCCTCATGACCTCCTACAACCTGGTGAACGGCGAACACACCTCCCAGCGGCCCGACCTGCTGGAAACCCTGTTGCGTCAGGAGTGGGGTTATCAGGGCCTGGTGATGTCCGACTGGGTCATCGCCGGGATGCAGGGCGACGGACACAAGCACCCCGACGCCTGCGCCTCGGGCTGCATCCGGGCGGGCAATGATCTGATGATGCCGGGCGGCCCCGGGGATAAGGCTAATCTGCTGGCGGCCGTCAATGATCCCAACGCCCGCTACCCGGTGACCCGGGCAGACCTGGAGCACTGCGCCGCCCGCGTGGCAGCCGCCGCCATCCAGCTGGCTGCGGCTCATCGCCCGCCTGACGCCCCTGTTTCCGTCGGGACAACTTAACCGAGGCAGCACCAAAATTTCCGGTTTATAACGTCAGTAAATCATAAGCGCACAGGTCTGCATTCCAAGCAATGCGTATCTGTGCGCTTATTGTTTGCAAAGCCGCTGTTATACTGCTTTGAGTGGGACAATTCCTGTTAACCTGTAAAATTCACCTGACAAATGGACTGCTGATTCCGTCATAAAACTTTATTTGTACTGTCACTTTTCAGCTGATCTTTGCAATTTCATGGACCAAAATAAAATATTGGAAAGTAAATTCATTTTATGGACGTTGATACTTTCTTCTCCCGCCCCGTCTGGATTGTGCTTTTCATTGTCTAGTTTGTATCGGTCAATCTATGATTTCGGATTTCAGCTTCTGTCGGAAACCTCTATTGAACTTTCCGAAGAAAACAAAAAATCCGACCCCATCTCCTATCGGAAACAAGTTCGGATTATTTTTGTCTGGTCGGAGTGGCGAGACTCGAACTCGCGGCCTCCTGCTCCCAAAGCAGGCGCGCTACCAACTGCGCAACACCCCGTAAAAATGAATACTACCATACTATACCTTTTTTTTGTGCATTCGTCAAGTGCGCAGAATGCGGAAATCTGCCCGGGGCACCGAAAACCACCCTTACTTTGTATTTTTGCCTTGAAGCAGAGCCAAAAATGGTGTATTATAAAGTGTATTGAAAGAAAGTGTAATTCCGGGCTGCGATGCCCTGAAACCAAGGGGGAAACCACTATGGCAGATAAAAACTTTTTGACGGAGATCATCGACGCTGACCTGGCCGAGGGCAAGATCAGCGAGATCCATACCCGCTTCCCGCCGGAGCCCAACGGCTACCTGCACATCGGCAGCGCCAAGGCCATCTACATCAACTGGTCCATCGCAAACCAGTATGGCGGCAAGTTCAACCTGCGCCTGGACGACACCAACCCCGCCCGCGAAGGTGAGGAGTATGTCAACAGCATCATTGAGGATCTGCACTGGCTGGGCGCTGACCCCAACGGCGGCATCTTCTATGGCAGCGATTACTTTGACAAGTGCTACGAGTACGCCGAGAAGCTCATCTTGGAAGGCAAGGCCTATGTGGATGATCTGACCCGTGACGAGATGCGCGAGTACCGTGGTGCCGATGCCGGCAAGCCCAGTCGTCCCTCTCCGTGGCGTGACCGCACCCCGGAGGAGAATCTGGACCTGTTCCGCCGGATGCGTGCCGGTGAGTTCCAGGAGGGTGAAAAGACCCTGCGTGCCAAGATCGATCTGGCCAGCCCCAACATGAACATGCGCGACCCGGCCATCTACCGCATCAAGTATGCTGAACACCACCGCCAGGGCAATAAGTGGTGCATCTACCCCATGTACGATTTTGCGCATCCCATCCAGGATGCCATTGAGGGTATCACCCACAGCATGTGCAGCCTGGAGTTCGAGAATCATCGTCCCCTGTACAACTGGGTCATCGAGAATATCTTTGGCACCGAGTTCCCCAAGCAGCGCGAGTTCGCCCGCCTGAACATGACCAACACCGTGATGAGCAAGCGCTACCTGCGCGAGCTGGTGGAAATGGGCATCGTGGACGGCTGGG
>OGKG01000544.1_pt1 | contig 48634 bp, 47 predicted proteins | sample 1572201 | NCBI WGS metagenome assembly OGKG01 (sample SAMEA2582146, study PRJEB24529) | metagenome | biome: Human gut stool | place: China | collected 2011 | reverse complement strand
CTGACTAGTCGTTTGTAACTTGTTGATTGTTTGCGTTATAGATGAAAAATGTAAAATTTTCCTATAGAAACTATACTCCGACTTAATATAATTATATACTTTTGCTTTCAAGACATCAAAATGATATCTTGAAATTGATGATTCCTCAGTACAACAGACGTGTTGTTCAGTATCCCATAACCGAAAGCGAATACTTCCTCTTATGCTATTCTTTCTGTTCAATCAAAAGTTTCTATTGGGAAATTAAAAAATAAATATGATGAAAATTCTTCATTTTTATCAGGATGTTATACATTGGGTGAAATATTAGAAAAACAATGTTACTCTAATAGAATGAGGGCAACAGAAAGGAACGAAAGTAATGCGAATTACAATGGATGAGATTGCCAAGCTGGCCGGTGTATCCAAGGCCACAGTATCCCGGGTGCTGAACGATTCCGAATGTGGAGTGGGAGAGCAGACCAGGGTTCGGGTCAAGAAGATCGCTGAAGAACTGGGCTACTCGGTGGAACAGACAGAGAAGAAAAATGTCTCCTTTACAAGATACATTGCTTTGATCCTTCCGGATATCACGAACCCCTTCTTCGCAGACCTTGCGAAGTCGGTAGAGCAGTCCCTCCGGGGAAAAGGCTATTCTCTGGTGCTGGCAAACACGGATTTCTCCGAGGACAACGAGGCAGCCCAGATACGGGAGCTGATGGTCAAACGATTGGAAGGGATTCTCCTGGTCCCCTCCGGTATCCGAGCCCGGGAAGAGCATGGCCTCCCCAGGCGTTACCAGATTCCTATGGTTTTGATGGATCAGAAGCTGGAAGGCATCTCTGATATCCCCGGGGTGTATTCCAACAATGAGTATGCCTCCGTCATCAGTTGTGAGTACCTGATCCGTAAGGGTGCCCGGGACATCGTTTTTATCTCCGGACCCCTGAATGTCTCTACTTCCATCGAGCGATTTGAAGGCTACAAGGCTGTGCTGGCCCAGCACAGTATCCCCTTCCGACCGGAGATGTGCCGCCATGGCAGCTACACGGTGGAAAGCGGCTACAATGCGGTGCTGGAGCTGGAGCGAAGCGGTATTTCTTACAGTGCGATTCTGGCGGCCAACGATCTGATGGCCCTGGGGGCGCTGAAGGCGGTCCGGGAGTTTGGCTATCGGGTGCCGGAGGATGTGCAGATCATCGGCTTTGACAACATTGAGTTTTCTCAGTACTGTGAGCCCTCCCTGTCCACCATGCAGCAGCCTACCTTTGATATGGGGGCGAAGGCGGTGGAGCTGCTGACGGGAATTATTGAAAAAAGAGACCCTGTCCAGCCGGAACGGCTGATTCCAAAGCTATTAATGCGAAAAACAACGAGGTGAGAACCTATGAAACAGAAAATTCTGATCGTTGGCAGCTCCAACGTGGACTTCGTAGTCGGAGTTCGGGAAATGCCCCTGCCGGGAGAGACCCTGATGGGAAGCTCCTTCGACAATGTTCCGGGAGGCAAGGGAGCCAATCAGGCCTGTGCCTGCGGGCGGCTGGGCGGCGAAAGCGTCTTCCTCAGCTGCGTAGGCAAAAACGCCCAGGGGGATATGCTTCTGGAGAGCCTGAGGGGGGCCCATGTGGATACGAGCCGGATGCGTGTCTTGGAGGGGGTGCCTACGGGCATGGCCTTCATCACCGTAAACGGTGCCGGTGAAAATTCCATTGTGGTAATCCCCGGGGCCAACACCGCCTGCGACATTGGGTATTTTGAGGCCAACGAGGAAGCCGTGCAGGAGGCAGGTATCGTCCTTGCTCAGCTGGAGACTCCGGCAGAGGATGTGTACTGGCTGCTGAAAAAGGCCCACAGCCTGGGAAAGCTGACGATCCTGAATCCCGCCCCCGCACCGGAGAGCCTGCCGGAGGACGTGCTTCCCTTTATTGATTACCTGACTCCCAACGAGACGGAGCTGGCCAAGCTCACGGGGCTTCCCACGGGGACCCTGGAGGAAATCCAAAGGGCAGCCCAGGTATTGCTTTGCAAGGGCGTGGGCCATGTGCTGGTGACCATCGGCTCCCGGGGTGTGTTCCTGTGCGACCGGGAAGGGGCTCGACAGTATGAGACCCGAAAGGTCACTCCGGTGGACACCACCGCGGCAGGGGACACCTTCAACGGCGGCTTCGCCGTGGGCCTTTCGGAGGGGATGGAGGCGGCGGAGGCTATCCGCCTGGCCAATGCGGCGGCTTCTCTCTCCGTGACCCGCAAGGGCGCTCAGACCTCGATTCCCAGCAGGACCGAGGTGGAGGCTCTTTTGGCAGACCGAAAATGAAATTCCGGGCCCTTGGAAGGGTCCTGTAAAAAGAAGGAGAACGATCGGATGAAAAAAGACAGACTGCTGAATCCGGAGATCATCTCGGCCATCGCGTCCCTGGGCCATACCGAATACTTCTGTATCGGTGACTGTGGGCTTCCCATCCCCCAGGGGGTAAAGGTGATCGATATCTCTCTGGTAGGCGGCAACCCAAGATTCCTGGATGTGGTCGATGCGGTAAGGGAGGAGCTGGTGATTGAATCCACCATCCTTGCTTCCGAGATCGACGAGAAAAACCCGACTCTTGCCAAGGAGATGGATCAGCGTTTCGGCGCGCTTCCCTGCAAGAAGGTATCCCACGAGCAGTTCAAGGAGCTGACGAAAAAAGCACGGTGCATCATCCGCACCGGAGAGAATACCTCCTACGCCAATGTGATTTTGGTTGGCGGGGTGAACTTCTGAGGCTCCCCCAAAACAAGGCATTTATTTCCTTCGGTCAAAGGAAATGCGAAAAATAAAAATAAAAAAGGAGAACGTTATGAAAAAACTGATGAGCATCCTCTTGGTCCTGGCTATGGTCCTTTCCATGGCTGCCTGCGGCTCCAAGACCGCTGAGACCACCGCCCCTGCCGCCGCCGCGGATACCACAGCAGCCCCTGCCGCTGAAGGCGGCGAGAAGACCGTCAAAATCGGCCTGAGCATTGCCGGTATGACCATGCCCTACTACGTCCGTATGTACGAAGGCTTCCTGGCTGCTGCCGAAAAGGAAGGCTATGAAGTGACCTTCGCCGACGGCGGCTCCGACGCGGAGTCCACCGTCAAGGCTGTGGAAGACCTGATCTCCAGCGGCATCGATGCCCTGGCCGTTTCCACCAACTTTTCCGAGTCCCTGGTAGACGCCTTCGCTACCTGCAAGGAGCAGGGCATCCCCATTTTCTACATCGGCAACCTGCAGCTGATCCCCGAAGTGAAGGCCAGCATGACCTTCTGGGAAGGCACCCGTTCCGATTCCGCCGGTTACCTGGGCGGCTTGTGGATGGGCAACTATCTCGACAGCATCAACTACAAGAAGGACCTGAATGTGGTCCAGGTTTCCCTGATCCACGATACGCTGCAGCAGCGTTATGAGGGCTTTGTCAAGGGCCTGACAGAGAAGGGCTACACCGTGAACCTGGTGAATACCGTTGGCGACCTGACCCGTGAGAACTCTCTGGCCGGCTGCGAGGATATGCTGACCGCTCATGACGATCTGGATATCTTCTTCGGCACCGCTGGCACCTCCGCTCTGGGCGCTTACGATGCCACCCAGAATGCCGGACGTACCGAGGTCATGGTCGTTGGTTTCGACGGCGAAGACGAGGAGCTGAAGCACATCGACGAGGGCGGAAACTACATTGCTACCATTTGCCAGGACCCCGTGGGCGAGTCTGAGGCGACTGTTGAGGCCATCAAGACCGTACTGAATGGTGGTACTGTTGAGGGCGGCCACGAGACCCCCGCCAAGGTTTACGGCAAGGGTGTTGGCTACGTCACCTCTGATGAGCTGCTGAAGTAATTCGCAAGTAGATAACCGGGCCGGGCGCAGGGGAAATCCGCGCCCGGTCCAGAGACAAAAGGAGGAGCTTTCATGGAGAACATTTTGAAGCTCACGCAGATCAACAAATCCTTCCCTGGCGTCAAAGCTCTGTCCGATGTGAATTTGACAGTCCGAAAAGGGGAGGTCCATGCTCTGGTCGGTGAGAACGGCGCGGGAAAGTCCACGCTGATGAAGATCATCTCCGGCGCTTATAAAAAAGACAGCGGTACCGTCTGGTTTGACGGTCAGGAAGTGGAAAACACCACGCCCAAGCAATCCGAGATGATGGGTATCTCCATCATCTATCAGGAACTCAACCTGATCGAGCGGATCACAGTGGCGGAAAATGTATTTATCGGCAGATACCCTATGAGGCACGGCATGGTCCAGTGGAAGGAGATGTTCCAGCAGGCCCAGGCCCTCTTCGACGAGTACGAGCTGAAGATCAACGCAAAATCTCTGGTCAGATCTCTGACTATGGCCCAGAAGCAGATGGTGGAGATCATCAAAGCCGTCAGCATCAACGCCAAGATCATTATTATGGACGAGCCCACCTCCTCCCTATCCGGGAAGGAGACGGAATCGCTCTTCAAAATCATTCGGAAACTCAAGTCTCGGGGCGTAGCCATTGTATTCATCACCCACCGCCTGGACGAGATCTTTGAAATATGCGACCGTATGACGGTGCTGCGGGATGGCTGCTACATCGGCGAACGGAACATCTGCGACATCACCAAGGATGAGATGATCGCCATGATGATCGGCCGGAAGCTGACCCAGCAGTACCCCGAGCGGTCGAACCCCATCGGGGAGGTGACCCTGGAGGTCAAGAACATTATAGATCACAATTCCCGGGTCAAGGGCATCAGCTTCCAGGCCCATAAGGGTGAGGTGCTGGGCTTCTACGGCCTGGTCGGCGCGGGCCGGACGGAGACCATGCGGATGATCTTCGGCGTGGACCCGGTGGTCGGCGGCGAGATTTACATCCACGGAAAGCAGCGGCGCATCCGCTCTCCCAGAGACGCCATTGCGGCGGGCATGGGCTTCGTCACGGAAAACCGCCGGGACGAGGGACTGTTCCTCCGCTCCTCCATCCGGGTCAATACGGTGATGGTAGCTCTGCCCAAGATTCTCAAAAAGGGCTTTATCAGCTACAAGGAGGAGGCAAGAGTTGCCCAGAAGTACGTGGAGCGGCTCCACACGGCCACACCCTCCATCAATCAGAAGACCATGTTCCTCTCCGGCGGCAACCAGCAGAAGGTGGTTCTGGCCAAGTGGCTCTATTCCGATTCGGACATCATTATTTTCGATGAGCCCACCCGGGGCATCGATGTGGGCGCCCGCCGGGAGATCTACGAGATCATCAACAACCTTGTGGAGAACGGGAAGACCGTGGTGGTGATCTCTTCCGATATGGAGGAGATCATGGGTGTCAGCGATCGGATCCTTGTCATGTACGAGGGCACCATTGCCGGTGAAATTCAGAAGAAGGACTTTACACAGGACTTGATCACCAAATACGCCGTAGGCGAAAAAAGGAGCGTACAAGCATGAAAGCCAAAAAGAATCAGAATTTATTTGCCCTGATCCTGGACAAGATGGGGTCCTGGTCTCTGCTGATCCTCATCGGTGTGGTCATGGCCTTTGCCAACAGCAAATTCCTGACTTCCTCCAACATCATTAACGTTCTGCGGCAGATCGCCGTGGTCACCATTGGCGCTGTGGGCGTATCCTTCGTCATCCTGGGCGGCGGCTTCGACCTGAGTACCGGTATGATTGCCACCTTTGCCGGATGCAACTCCGCTGCCTTCATTGTGAAGCTGGGCTGGCCCATCATCCCCGCCATTCTGGTGGCCATCCTCATTGGTGTGGCCATCGGCACCATCAACGGCATGCTCATCACCCATATGCGCATCGAGCCCTTCATCTGCACCCTGGGCATGCAGTACGTCGTCAACGGTCTGATCCTGGTCACTACCAAGAGCGTACCCATTACCGGCCTGCCGGAGAGCTACCTGTTCCTGGGCCGGGGCTTCCTCTTCGACTTCCTGCCTGTCCCCGTGGCCATTATGCTGCTCTTCGTCCTGGTGGGCCACATCCTGCTGAAGTACACCATCTTCGGCCGCTCCATCATCGCCATCGGCGAGAATGAGGTGGCGGCTCAGCTCTCTGGCCTGAATGTGAAGCTTGTAAAGGTTGCTATGTACGCCTTCTGCGGCTTCTGTGTCAGCTTTGCCGGTATCGTTCTGGCGGCCCGGCTCTCCTCCGGACAGCCTACCTCCGGCGCGGATCTGTCCCTACAGGCCATCGCGGCTGTGTACATTGGCGGCACCTTCCAGGGCAGCGTGGTCAATACCATGGCCGGTGCTCTGGTGTGGGGCTTCATGAATAATGCCCTGAACCTGATGAACGTGAACGCCTATTGGCAGAAGGTAGCTCTGGGTGTGATCATCATCATTGCCGTCCTCTTCGATGCCTTCCGGGCCAAGCTGGCCATGAAGAAAAAGAGCTGATCGTTTTTTGACGGACCTAATTTCAGAAAGGAGACCCCTATGAAAAAGGCGTTCATTTTCTACGGCGGCTGGGAAGGCCATGAGCCGGAGAAGGAAAGCGCCCGCTTCCAGCGTTGGCTGGAAGAGGAGAACTACCAGGTCACCCGGGTGGATACTCTGGACCGCCTGGAGGATGCGGAGTACATGAAAACCTTTGACCTGATCGTCCCTTGCTGGACCCAGGGTACTTTGCCAGACCCCTGCTGCTTCGGTGTGTCTGACGCGGTGGCGGCGGGCACAGGTCTGGCCGGTGTCCACGGCGGCATGTGTGACTCCTTCCGCTGGAGCGTAGAGTGGCAGTATATGACGGGCAGCCAGTGGGTCTCCCACCCCGGAGATCACTACCTGCACCATATGTCCGTCCTCTCTGAGGAGAATATCCAATATATGGCGGACCATTACCCGGAAAATTCTAAGCCCGGTGCTTTCTGGCGGCACTATATGGTGAACTTCAAGAAGAATTCCTCTTCTCCCATTATTGCTGGTATCCCGGACTTTGAGGTGTACACCGAGCAGTATTACCTGCATTTGGACCCGGCCTGCGATGTGCTGGCGACAACGCATGTGGATTCTCTGGGTCCCCAGGCGGCCAACGGTACCGTAGAGATGCCCGTGGTCTACACCAAGCATTGGGGCCAGGGCCGAGTATTCTACAGTTCCCTGGGCCACCAGGACAACATTCTGGCCATTCCTGAAGTGGAAACGCTGACCCGCCGGGGCTTCCTGTGGGCCAGCCGCTAATAAAGAACTTATATAGGAGGAAAACAATATGTTAGCCAAAGGTGTATTTGTAGAAGATTATATGAAGCTGGGCATCCGGGAATATGATGTTCCCGAACCCAAGGCAGACGAGGTCATGATCAAGACCATGGCCTGCGGCCTGTGCTGCTGGGACTCTTGGCTGATCCGGGGCGTTAACGCCCCCGGTCCTTACCCCTTCATCATTGGCCACGAGGGCGTGGGCATTGTGGAGAAGGTGGGCGAGGATGTTACCACCTTGAAGCCCGGTGACAAGGTCTTCTGCGGCAGCGGCAACAATGAGATGATGTGCGAGTATTCTACCGTCCCCGCCGCAGGTCTGTGCAAGGTCCCTGACGACACCACCGACTGGGCCAGCATCGTCTTTGAGCCCACCTGCTGCGTCACGAACCTTCTGAACATTGCCGATATCCACATGGGCGACCACGTGGTGCTGGTGGGTGCGGGCTACATGGGCCAGCTGACTCTCCAGGCGCTGACCCGGGCATCCCAGGCCGGACGGATCACCGTCTTCGAGCTCCGGGAGGACCGCCGGAAGATGGCCGAGGCCTACGGCCCCACCGAGGTCCTGGACCCCGAGAGCGAAGAGGGCAAGAAGGTCATCGCCGAGATCATCGCCAAGGGCGGTGCGGATGTGTGCATTGACTTCGGCGCTTCTGACTCCGGCTTCCACCTGGCAGACTCCATGACCCGGATGGCCGGTAAGCTGATCATCGGCTCTTTCCACCGCAGTGATGTGACCTTCAATGGCACTAAGTGGCACCTGGGCGGCCTGTATGTCTACAACCTGGCTCCCATGAGCAATACCCACTTTAAGGAGATCGTGCCCAGAACCTATGAGATGATCAAGCGGGGTGTCTTTGAACCTGGCAAGCTGGTGACCCACACCGCCTACTATGAGGATCTGGATGCCATGCAGGACATTTTCGCCAAGTCCATCGACAAGACCGACGGATACATCAAGGGCGTCATCATGTTCACGAAGTAAGGACCAATATTCCCTCACGCTCCGCGTTTTTCGCGGGGCGTGTCGGGGGTTAGAGAGGAGAAACCTATGGACTTTCCCAGAACAATGGTAGGCGGGGTCTCCCTGCCCAGAATGATCATCGGCTGCAACTGGATCTCTGGCTTCAGCCACACCGGAGCGGCGGGGGACAATATGATCCGCAAGGCCCACCAGGACCCGGCTTCTACAGCGGCCATCTTCGAAACTTTTTTGAACCAGGGCATTGACGCGGTGCTGGGCCTCTTTAACGTGGACCCCAACCTGAAAAAGGCGGTGGATATGGCCCAGGACAAAACCGGCAAAAAGATGATCCTCATTGACGAGCCGGTGCTGAATATGGACGACAACCCCATGGCCCGGATGGAAGCGGAGCAGGAGATCAAAAAATGCGCCGCCAACGGAGCAACCTTCTGCCTGCCTCTGCACTCCTGCGTAGAGCAGCTGAAGAACAAGAAGACTATGGACCGACTGCCGGACTACCTGGCCATGATCCGGGACGCGGGGATGATCCCAGGATTGTCCGCCCATATGCCGGAGGTCATCCAGTATGCGGATCTGAATGACTACGATGTGGAGACCTATATCCAGATCTACAACTGCATGGGCTTTCTGATGCAGGTGGAGATCGAGTCCGTGATCAAGATCATCCATGCCGCTAAAAAGCCGGTGATCACCATCAAGCCCTGCGCCGCCGGACGAACCACGCCTTTTGTGGGCCTGAATTTCAGCTACAATACCATCCGGGAGCAGGATATGGTCTGTATCGGCTGCTTCAACGAGGAAGAGGCGGCGGAGGACATTGAATTTGCCCGGGCCGCCATCGAACGCCGCCTGCCCAGAAACGAGGGCCGGAACAGCCCCCTGAAAACCGATGTGATCAAGGGCGCTGTGTAAAGAGAGGAGAACCTGCGTGAAAAAGAAAATCCATTATGCCTGGATCGTGTTTGCCAGCTGCATCCTTTTAAAGATCGGCCTGGGCGGCGTCGTCATGTGCATTGCCGGCAATTTTGTTACCCCGGTGGTCCAGGAGTTCAGCTGCTCCGTCAGTGCTTTTACCATGCTGGTCAGCGTGGAGGCTGCCGCTATGGCATTGATGTATACCACTGCCGCGAAAACCATCGCCAAGGGCCATGTGGGCAAGGTCATGGGCATTGCCGCTCTGGCCCAGGTCATCGGCATCGGCCTGATGGCCACATATAAGTCCGTGTTTCCGTTCTACATTTCCGGAGCCATTGTGGGCGTGGGCGTTGCCTTTACGGGCTATGTGGCCATTCCCGTGGTGGTGAATATGTGGTTCAAGAAGAAGGCGGGCACCATCCTCGGCATCATCATCGCCGCGGAGAACATTGCCATGATCCTCTATACCAAGCTCTCCGCCGTTCTTATCACCGCCTTCGGCTGGCGGGGGGCCTATGGCATCCTGGCGGCCATCTGCCTGGTGGTCTCCGTTCCTGCTGTGTTCTTCCTGATCAAGAGCCCGGAGGAAGTGGGTGTCCAGCCCTATGGCGCGGAGGAAGCCCCGGCGGACAGCCCGGCGGCAGCAGTCAGCGAGTGGGGCTTTACCCGGAAGCAGGCCCTCAGAATGCCTCTTTTCTACATCGTCTGGTTTACTTGTATGCTCTATAGCGTGGGCTGCGGTGTGCAGCAGTACATTGCCAACTTCGCCACCATGGAGTTGGGGAAGTCCATTGACTTCGGTGCCAACGCCGCCATGCTCATGAGCTGCGGCTGTGTCATCTGCTCCGTGTGCCTGGGCTATATCAACGATAAGTTCGGCGTAAAGGCAGGGCTTATCTGGGGCTTTGTGTTCATTGCCCTGGGCTACGGCACCATGATCGCCAGCATCGGGAACCCCATGCTGTGTATGCTGGCCTCCTTCCTGGTGGGCCTGGGAGGCAGTATGTATACGGTCCAGTGCCCACTGCTGGCCAAGACGGCTCTGGGAGAAAAAGACTATTCCTCCATCTGGTCTTTGATGATGATGGGCAACTCCATGGTAGGTGCCCTGTCCTTCTCCTCCATCGGCCTCTTCTACGATGTGGGCGGCAGCTACGTAGGGGCTTTCCTTATGGCCATCTGCCTTTACGGTGCTGCGGTGCTCATCGGAGCCTTTGCTTTGAATAAGAGCAAGCAGCTCCGCAAGACTCAGATTTGACGGAGAAAGAGCATGAGCATTCTCAATTTCCTGTTCAAAAGCAAGGAGCAGGCGGAGCGGGACAAGCGGGAGCTGGAAGCAGCCAGCTACCCCTATGGTGCCGCCCAGCGGGAAAAGCTGGAGGCCCTGCTGGAAGCGCTCCTGCCAGAGGAGCCGGAGCAGCTGCGAAGGACCATTTTCCTGTTGGTGAAAAGGGCCTACGCCAAGGACCTGAGCAATCCCCTGGAGGACAGCGCTCCCCTCCGGGAGAATCTTCCGGATACGTTCAGGACCCTGGACCGGCAGCTTTTCGGGCGGCACAAGGGCAAACGTGCCCGATATCTGGCCCTGGTCCTGGCGGATAGCCGGGTGGATGAGACCCTTGCCTACCCGGATGCAGAGGCACTGCGGGAGGAGGCGGAGCGTCTGGCCCCCCAGTGCCTGCGCAAGAAATAAATCAGAAAGAATATGAAACAAACAGAAAGGAAGACCTATTTATGAAAATCGGATACACTGGCTGGACCTGGATCTCCAACGAATTTGATGACTGGAACCCCATCAACGAACGCCATAAGGAAAACTTCGAGCGCTACCTCCGGGATATTTCCGACCTGGGCTATGAGACCGCCGAGAACTTCAACTGGATCGCCGACTACTATGCCGACGATATCGAGGGCTTTAAGCAGGTGGTGAATCAGTACGGCCTGAAGTTTGAAAACCTGTACTTCTACTTCAGCGATGATCCCGAAAAAGACTACCAGGAGGCGCTGCGCTATCTGGAATTCATGAAGGCTGTGGGAGCCCACTATATGAACATGCAGGGTGTGATGTGGAAGGATACGCCTTTCGAGCGCCCCCTCAACAAGGAGACCGTCCTTTCCTACGCGGCCCTCTCCAATAAGATCGGCAAGGCCTGCAAGGAAGCCGGAGTAAAGGCCTGCATGCACCCCCATGCCAATACCGCCCTGTTCCATAAGGATGCCATTGATCTGTACATGGCCAATACGGACCCGGAATACGTGTTCCTGTGCATGGACACCGCCCACACGACTCTGGCAGGCATCGATGCCCCCAGTCTGGTCCGGGAATACGGCAAACGCATTGGCTATATGCACCTGAAGGACCTGGATCCCGACGATACCCTGAATCCCGAGTGGCCCATGAAGCGCTTCCGTCCTCTGGGCTACGGATGCGTGGACTTCAAGGGCATCGTCCGGGAGCTGAAGGCTGCCGGCTATGACGGAATCCTCTGTGTCGAGCTGGACTACCAGCCCGTCTGCAACTATCGCTCCGCCCAGATCAGCCGAGAATACATCCACAACGTCCTGGGCCTGTAAAGCCGCCCCCTTTGGCAGACTGCTGATATACCCCCCAAATGCTGGACAGAGAATCCGGCCTTTGGGGGGTTACTTCAAAAAACACCCGGGCTCCTTTTCGGGGCCCGGGCGGTGGGGTTCGGCGGTATTTACTCCTCCCCGGCTTCTTTGGCTTCCCGCTTGGCTTCCATGTTGGAGACCACGATGGCGCAGGCGGCGTCGCCGGTGATATTGACGGTGGTGCGGCCCATGTCGAAGATCCGGTCTACACCGGCGACCAGGGCGATGCCGTCTACGGGCAGACCTACGGAGGTCAGGACCATGGCCAGCATGACCATACCGGCGCCGGGGACACCGGCGGTGCCGATGGAGGCCAGCGTGGCGGTGAGGACGATGGTCAGCATCTGGGGCAGGGTCAGCTGGATGCCGTAGCAGGAGGCGATGAAGATGGCGCAGACACCCTGGTAGATGGCGGTGCCGTCCATGTTGATGGTGGCGCCCAGGGGCAGGACGAAGGAGGCGACCTCCTTTTTAGCCCCCAGCTTCTGGGTGCAGTCCAGGTTGATGGGCAGGGTGCCCACGCTGGACGCGCTGGAGAAAGCGAACATGATGGCGGGCATCATGCCCTTAAAGAACTTGACGGGGCTCATGCCGCCCATGGTCTTCACGGTGAGGGAGTAGACCACCGCGGCGTGGACGATGTAGCAGATATAGGCGGTGAGCAGCACCATGGCCAGGGAGCCGATGATGGCGGGGCCGTTGGTGGCGATGATGGGGCACAGCAGGCAGAATACGCCGATGGGGGAGAGCTTCAGGATCAGCTCCATGCACTTCATGAAGATGTCGTTCAGGTCGTTGAAGGCGGCTACCACCCGGACGTTCTTTTCGCCAACCAGGATGATGGAGAAGCCCATCAGGATGGCCATGACGATGACCTGGAGCATATTGCCCTCCACCAGGGGCTTGAAGAAATTGGAGGGGAAGATATTCACCAGAGTATCCATAAAGGAGGTGGAGGCGCTGGCCTCGTAGGCCAGGTCTGTGGTGGCGACTACGGGGAACATACCCTTGAAGAGATTGCCGCCTATGAGGCCGATGGTCACGGCGAAGGCGGTGGTGCAAAGGTAGAAGACCACGGTCTTCAGGCCGATGACGCCTACCTTGCGGATATCACTCATGGAGATAATGCCGCACATAATGGAAAACAGCACAATGGGCACCACGATGAATTTCACCAGGTTCAGGAAGATGGTGCCAAAGGGCTTGATGAAGTTGTTGGCGAAGTCCGCCTGGCTCTGTAGCAGGACACCGGCGAAGATGGCAAGTAAGGTGGCCACAAAAATCTGCATGGCCAGGGACATATGTTTCTTTTTCTCCATGATCAGCACTCCTAAGCGTTTTTTGGAAGAACGGGGGCACCGGCCCACCTGCGGCAGAGCCGGGCGCCATGTTGACTCATCTGCGTTTTTAGAAATCAGGGGATCATTTTCCTTCGGCGGCATCCATATCCGCCAGGAGCTTCTTGACGCTGACCAGCTTCACCACGCAGGTGAATACCTGCATGGCCAGCTGCAGGTCCTCGCAGGTCGGGAAGGAGGGGGCAATGCGGATGTTGCTGTCGTGGGGATCCTTGCCGTAGGGGAAGGTGGCTCCCGCACCGGTGAGGACCAGGCCGGCCTTCTTGCACCGGGAGACGATCTCCTTGGCGCAGCCCTCCATGGAGTCGAAGGAGACGAAGTAGCCGCCCTTGGGGTTGGTCCAGCTGCCGATGCCCAGGCCGCCCAGCTCCTTCTCCAGAGTGCTGTGGACGATCTCAAACTTGGGGCGGAGGATATCGGCGTGGCGGCGCATATGCTCCACCATGCCGTGGATGTCCTGGAAGAAGCGGACGTGCCGCAGCTGATTCACCTTGTCGTGGCCGATGGTCTGGACCTTCATCTGGGCCCGGATGTCCGTCAGGTTGTTCTCCGAGGCCGCCAGGGCAGAGATGCCGGAGCCGGGGAAGCTGATCTTGGAGGTGGAGGCGAACTTGTAGGCCAGGTCCGGATTTCCCGCCCGCTTGCACTCTGCCAGGATCTCGATCAGGTGATCCTGGTCGTGGTCGTAGAGGTGATGGATGGTGTAGGCATTGTCCCAGTAGATGCGGAAGTCCGTAGCGGCGGGCTTCAGGCGGGCGAACCGGCGGACGGTCTCATCGGAGTAGGAAATGCCCTGGGGATTGCTGTACTTGGGGACGCACCAGATGCCCTTGATGGCGGGATCCTTGGATACCAGCTCCTCCACCATGTCCATATCCGGGCCGGTGGGCAGCATGGGCACATTGATCATCTCAATGCCGAAGTACTGGGTGATGGCAAAGTGCCGGTCGTAGCCGGGAACGGGGCAGAGGAACTTCACCTTGTCCAGCTGGCACCAGGGGGTGGAGCCCATAACGCCCTTGATCATGGACCGGGCCACGGTGTCGTACATCACGTTCAGGCTGGAGTTGCCATAGATGATGACCTGATCCGGCCGGACCTCCATCATGTCCGCCATTAGCTCCTTGCATTCCTCAATGCCGTCCAGCACGCCGTAGTTCCGGCAGTCGGTGCCGTCCTCACAGGTCAGGTCGCTGTCGCTGTTCAGCACGTCCATCATGCCCATGGACAGGTTCAGCTGGGCCTGGCTGGGCTTGCCCCGGGCCATGTTCAGGGTAAGCTTGTGGCTCTGGTACTCGTTGTATTGCTCTTTCAGGGATGCCTTCAGCTCCAGCAGCTCCTGACGGGTCAGTTCGGAATAGGGTTTCATAGCTACCTCCGGATACGTGGAATTTGCAAGTTCTTCTATATCAACTTGCAGAATGCTTATATAATACTCTGGATTGCCCCAAAAAGCAATGGGCAGTATCCACAGATTCTGAAAGAAATGGAATAAAATTATCCATATCCTGCACAGGGGAGGAAAGACCGGGAAAAACATGAGCTGCCTGCCCTGTTTCCCCGGCCGCTGTATGTAAGGAGGGGAACGGATCCATCAAACAGATGTATCTGCTTCAGATCTGGTTCAACCTATCTGACCCGGCAACAATGGACTGAACAAGCTGTTTTTGGGAGAAAACTTTCCTCAACCTGATGTAGGGACAGTCTGCCCTTTTTCAGGAAATAACGGCTAAAAATGCTTGAAACTCATGTAAACGAAGCTTTTTGCGCCTGGTATTTTACGAAATTTTCCAAAATGTGGAGAATACAAGAATACTGGGCTATTTATTCAGAGGTTCCTTAATCTATCATTATTTCAAGAGGCATGGAATGGAACGCGCTTTTTTGCGTATGAGTTGACAAAATCACCTGATTCTCAGAGAATTTTATCGCTATTCCAGGATTACTCTGTAATAGATATATTGAAAAAGACAAGCTGAGCGATAAGTTATCTTCCGTTAGGTCGGCTCTGGGAATTGAATCACATGGTGAAATTGCTTATTTTCAGGATCATAATACATGGTCGCGACCCCATGATATTTGGAGACAATTCTTTCAATACTTCGCAGACCGACACCATGCAGAAGCCGATCTGCTTTCCTGGTCCGAAAGCCCCCATCCCCATCCGGCATTGGTGGATTATCGCAGGAGTTGATGACAGAAATAACAATAACCGATTGTATTGCGTTCCGTATTACAGATAATTCAATTTGCCTTTCAGTGGAAGCTTCGGCAGATTCAAGCGCATTGGAAAGCAGATTACCGTATAGTGTCGTGATGCTGGCGGCATCGAGGAAAGCAGAGCTGTTTTCCCGAACATCGCAGTGGAACTGAATATTCTTTCCTTCGCAGTCGTCCCGGAACCGCAGCAAAAGGAAATTCAAAATAGGGTCCGTACATAGCTTTGCTTGGCTGGAAGGCGCAAAGGTATCTTCCAACCTGGAAATATACATTTCGATCTCAGTCGCGTCATTTCGCTTGGCCAGGTCATGGATGGTTCCCAGGTGTTTATTTATGTCATGGATCAGGATGCGTTGGTTTTCAAACTGTTCCTGTAGCGCACTGTAGTAGGCAATGTCTGCCTGCTCTTTTTGCATACTCAACTGTAGCGCAAGATATTCCTCATTGGCCTTTTGCAAACTGTTATACAAAATCAGGAAAATCAAATTGACGATTAGCAGTGTTACGATAATCAAAATCGTCATGATCGAGCTATTTCCCATGATTCCATCCGCCATTCCAAAATACGCGATTGTAATCGCAATCAATGAAGACAGCAACGGGAGAACGCAGAACAGTACCATCAGGCGTGGCTCTTCATTTTTATACTTATGCGGCGCAAAAATGCGGGATCCAATAATAGAAAACATGAGATATAGCAGCTTGCTAAGGACAGCAAGAACGAGCATAATATGGAAATTATATGTGTAGGCGGAAAAAGCATATCCAAACAAACCGATTATCAGAACAACAAGAAGTTCCGCGCCAACCATAGCAAAGCACAAAAACGTAGAATGAAGCAGAGCGGTTTTTATGCTGCACTGATAATTATACTTGATTAAAAAATAATTGATGCCGCAAAAAGTAATGGCGTTAATGGTCGTACTATCCAGAAGAGAAAACGCGAACAATGTGGCATATCCAATGCCAAATGAACAAATTGAAATAGGAAGCGGATTTTTCCGGCTTAGGATATATTCAAGATACAGCCACGCAATCATCGCCTCCGCGGCAAATACGATTGCAAAGCATAATTTCTCACCTATCATTTTGTACTCTCCATATATACCAAATAGGTATTTTTGAAATAGGTGAATTTCCTTCTGGACAAAAACGCCTCCATTTGCTGCTTCCCATTCTTGAGGATCACGCTGTCCTTGCCAATGCTGTAAACAAAGCGCATATTGACGATGTAGCTGCGATGAGTGGAATAAAAGCAGGGTAAGGAAAGAGCTTCCCGCCAGTATTCCATGCTTTTGCTGCTGACCAAATCCCCGTCTACGGTATGAACAATTGTTTTCCGATTGGTAGTTTCCACGCAAATGATTTCCTCCGACCTCCGCACAAAAATGCCACTGCCTGTTTCGATTGGGAATTCACGGGTTTCCATATTATAGGCATAAACCGCATCCTTCAGATTGCGAAACAGTCTGGTTTTATCAATTGGCTTGGACAGATAGCGGAAAACCTGAAAGCGCATGGCTTCATCCAGATAATCCGGATAGGCAGTCACAATAAATATTTTAATTCTGGGATTCCGCTCTTTCAATTTTGCCCCGGCATGTATCCCGCTGGCTCCAGGCATCTCCACATCCAGAAACGCAATATCAAATTGCGCTCCCTGGCGGATCAGTTTGTCCCCCGAGGGATAGACCGTATACTCCGGCTCGGCTCCGCCCAAGTTAGCGAAAAAATCCTTTACAAGGGACAGAAGCTGCCGCAAAATAAAGGGATCATCATCACAAAAAACAATTCGCATAAGCGGCAACCCTTCCTTTTGAGAAGATTATAGCACACTTACGCGAAATTGTCATTATTCCATTTTTGGCTTTGCCGCTCTACCAGATGATCAATCAATACAGACAGGAGGGATAAATCCTCTTTTGTACACAGCCGCAATCCATCCGCAATGTTTTGAGGTACATTATTGGAATACATATTACCCATCAGCAAATAGTCCGGCGTGACCTGAAGCGCATTGCAGATATTTACAATGACTTCCAAACTTGGTTTTTCTTTTCCCCGCTCGATACTGGAGAGATAATTGTTTGAAAGATCTAATCTTTCAGCCAACATATTCTGCTTGAAACCCATTTGGAGGCGCCTTTTTGCGATTCGCTGCCCGATTCCTATATAGTTTAGTTCCACCCTTCATCACCTTGGTAAGTTTATCAAGTTTCCAGCACTGCATCAACAATCCATACCAGAACTATTCTGCTATAGATATAAAAATGAGAAAATTTTTTCTATCTATTACTGTTAATATTCTGAAGCAGATAGATAGCATACTATTTTTTCACAAATAATGACCGTTTATGCGCAAAATCATGCGTTTCGTGCAGGAGCCATTGATATTGGATCAAATCTGAAATAAAATGAGGCTGTACAAAAAATTAGCACAACAAATTTCAGAATGGAGGTACCCAATATGAAACAAGCAACTGCCCTTCCAATGCTCACCCGCAAACTCGCGAAATTCGCCGTGTCCGCGCTCTGTGCCGTCCTGTTCATCTGCGCCAACACCAACTCCTGTTGCCTGATTCACCAGCCCCAGGCACCTGCGGAGTTGGAGCGGTTCAGTAAGATCAAATGATCCGGGAACTGACTTCTGGAATTGCGAAGTGGCTGGAACAGGAGGGGGCTATTTCCGGTGAGGACAATGGACTGTTTTCCTATGCGGTATACAGTCTCCTGTTCGGCCTACTTCCAATCTTCATCGCTGTGGTATTGGGCCTTGCGTTCGGGATGTTGCGGGAAGGCTTGCTGATGATCACGCCATTTATGCTGATTCGGAAATTCAGCGGTGGGTATCATCTGGATTCTCCAAAGCTTTGTGTTATTCTTTCCACTGCCTTGCTTGCGTTGGCAATGGGATCTATAAAGCTAATTGTCCAGGAAGGGTACATAAAATTTCTGACAGTTTTAGTATTCTTGTCTGTAATATGCCTTTGTGTATTCAGCCCTGTGGAAAATCATGCCAGAAAGCTGACCAGCAAGGAGAGACGGCTATTTCGTAAAATTGCTTGCGTTCTTGCAGTGATAGCCATGGCAGTGTATTTGATAATGTATAAAACAGCATCAGTTCAGTACACCGCTGCATTGGGTACGGGCATTTTACTTGTAGCTATACTTCAAGTTCCTCATGTCATCGCTAGTACAAAACGATAGCAAAGAAAGGTGCGTGCAGCGGCATGATTGGTGCAATAACCAACCAGCGGAAAGCTTTGGTGAAGCTTCTGGCCCCATTGGGCTGCCTGTTGATTCTTGCTATGGCATTTTATATTAATACACATGTTGCTCGACTTGCAATCGTCAGCGGTGAATCAATGTATCCTACATTTATGGACAAAGATATCCTTTTGGTAAATCAGGTAAATTATATTCCTTCAAGAGGCGATGTGATACTAATTGATATTTCAGGACGGTCCTTGCCAGGACGGTATATTGTTAAGCGGATAATAGCTGTATCAGAAGATACCGTAACGCTAGACTATGAAAAAAATACCGTTTATGTAAATGGGATAATGATTTCAGAACCATATCTCAATTTGAATCAAAGTGACCCCATGCTAGCATTAGACGATGTCAACAACATTACATACCAGGTGCCCGTTGGAACGGTTTTTGTGATGGGGGATAACAGAAACAATTCACTTGACAGCCGAAATAATATGCTTGGAATGATAAATGTTTCAGATGTTGTTGGGGAGGTCTGCAAGCGTTTCTCTTTCCTTCAATATTTCAATTAAGTTACGTCTTTACCCGTAACTTTACGGGCGTTTCCATAACTTGAATATACGTGCGTATGTAAGAAATACTCTTGACATTTTATATTCATGCAAGCGTATTTTTGTTACTAAAAAAACAGGCAACGCAATATTTCAAAAAGGAGAATCATCTATGAAGAACAATAAGATCCTGCGGACGGTCATTACCCTTACGCTGCTGGTTGTCATGCTCATTCCCATCACTGCACTGGCATCTGAAAATTATTTTTATAGCTTTGAGTATACAGATCGCAACAACCACCAAGAGCCTTATCACAAGAAGGGGGACACCGAACAATCCTGGCATTTCACTCTGTATAACACCGGCAAGAGCAATGTTTCCAGTACAAATATTCTCGGTGTGAAGGCGAACCGCACCGAGAATAACTATGTCGATGTATATCGTAAACATACTGAAGCTACCCGTAAAACTTATGATTATTTGGACTATGTTGCCAGTGACGACGTTTTGTTTTTAGGGGCAAAGAAGGATGGCGATAGTACCTCCTACGCAACCCTTTATGCTAACGGTGCATACAATTTCTAATTCAATTATCACCAATTAGATGTAAAAACTTACCACATTTTTGCGTTGCCTGTTTTTATATATGTGAATGCTAGCGAAAAAGTGAGCCATGTGCTAATGAATTATTGAGCCAACTGTCCTTAAAACAAAGACTCATAAATTCTGTCATTATCTGAATGACAGCAAAGCAATTTTCTGAATTGCTTTGCTTGTCAATACAAATGCAGCCCATGGTTCGGCTGTCAAGGATGGCTTGCCACTTGCGTAGTCCTTGACAGACGGACTATGGGCTGCTAAGTGGCTCATAAATTGGTTAGCAACTGGCTCAAAAATTCATTGGCATTTACAGCCGAATGGTTGATTAATATGGATAAATTTCTTCAAAGTGCTGTCATTGCGGTACTAATTCTCGTCAGTCTTTCTGGCTGTGGGAAAACAGAGCAGAATAATCTCAGCAGTAATCGATGAAATTTTGGGGAGAACAAAAAGACCATCCGATTTCTGAACATTCTTGGCATCGTATTTTGAAAAGAATCACATTTGATATTGAGGTGTAAATAATGAAAAAAAGAAGATACCAAAAGAAATCCAGCAAAGTCCCAAGAGGGATTCTATGCGTTTCTGCTATTCTAATGGTCACAATATTTTGTTGTGTGGTAATTCATTTGAATCACACAAACGGCGAAGACATAAAAAGAAACATAAATTCAGTGAATGATAAGCAAGTAGTGAGAGCTGAAACCAATGAGGTCACAGTTCCACCCAATACATTGGTTACAGCACCTATGGCATCCGAGACAGATCCTACATCTGCTCCGAAGGAAGTAAATACCCAGCATCTTTTTCAAGAATTGGATGAGAATGTTCGGATGGATGCAGAGGTAATCATACCTGAAAAAGAAGCATACAGTACCTACACTCTAAAAAGAGTGGATAGCGATCCAGATCGACTGTTTGGCATATTCTGCCCAGAAGGATACGGCAGCTACACTATTGATGATCGCAGCTCCCTTCGTTACTTTGAATCCAGTGGAAAAAAGCTTGTAGTGCGGAAAGATTCAATTAGCTACAGTGCCTATAATATCGACTGGGGCGAGAATCCTATGCAGGACGTGCATACCCTGATGTACTATTACACCAAAAATCACTCCCAGGCAGAGCCTTGCGATTTATCTTTTATGACTGTGGCAGAGATGGAGCATTTTTGCAGAGACATTCTGAACAAGCTCGGCATTGCCTTTGAGCCAGAACTCCTCAAATGCGCTACCCTAACGGGTCAGGAGCTTATGGACTTCCAGCAGGAATTATTTGGAACCGGAGGAATCTATGCGGAGAATGGTTTCCCTCCCACCAACCTCACGGCTGCGACAGATACCTGTTATTTGGAATTCTCTTTTGCATGTGATGGGATTCCGCTGCTAGGATCAGAAGAACCGGGTGTTGCTTCTGCGGTCAGTATGATGCCTACGCCTTCTGTTACAGCAACCATGATGATAAACACCGATGGCCTTCAGGAGTGTGATGTGTATTTCCCCTGTACCATCGAGTCAGAATCTCAACCACAGACTATTTTGACCCCGGATGAAGCAGTTGCGGCGCTGAAGGACAAGTATGACTTAGAGATCCACACCAGTACCATAGAGTTTTGCAATGCTTGGCTGGAATACTTGCCGGTTGTAAATGAAGATTCTGTGACTCTGACGCCTTACTGGTGTTTCGTAACTCGAAGAACGTCGGAAGAAAATAGTGATGGGACAGGAACTTGGCATACAGAATATGCAAATGCAGAGCGCTTCAATGCAATTACTGGGAAGGACCTGGCATATGGAGGGTAAGTCAACCTTTGCCAGGACAGCCTGTGCGGACTTTAGGATTGGGATGAAGTATCCGTTTTTACTGGCAATTCTAGGGGTTACGCTAGGTTTCTGCTTTGACAACTGGCAAGATCTTCGCATCAGCATCAACAACCCATTAATTTACGGAGAAGGATCTCCCATTTGCATTATGTATTATGTGTTCAACTCCTTTTCCTTCGGAGGCGTGTTCACAGGATATTTTTCAACTACTATGGCAGCAATCCCCTTTGCGGCTAATTATTGCTGGGAGTTGGAAGGCGGTATGAGCATTTACAAGGCTTCCAGGTGTGGCCGTCATGCCTATGCCCGCTCTAAATTTCTGGTGGCCTCTGTTTTGGGGGGACTAACTATGTTCCTGGGTGGATTGATTTTTATGATGGTTTTGGGCACCTACCTCCCGATAGTAACACCGGAGGAGATACTTGAATCCAAAGGGATTCCTTTCTTTCATGCGCTTACTATCGGGGGTGGGGTACCCTACCTCGCTATTATATTGTATATCAGCTTTTTGAGCGGTGCGCTTTGGGGAAGCGTTGGTTTATGTACTTCAGCCTTTTTCCCAAGCAGCTATGTAGCAATCTGTGCGCCGTTTATTTTCCGATTTTTCCTTACACAGATTGGGCGCTTGCTGAAATTGCCCAATGGGCTTCGCATCGAAATGCTTCTTTGTGCCCGAGGGAAAATCTATTCGGATTCCGTGACTTTAATTGTTACAACCATGGTGGTTCTTGCGCTCGTTTTTTTATCCTATCGCCTTTTTACGGAACGTATCGAAAGGAGAATCTGGAATGTGGAATAAAATACAACGCGTGTTTACATTTCAGATGAAACAGGTTCGTGCCAATCAAAGAATTTTGCTGATCTTCCTTCTGGCAGCTATCTTCGTATTCTCCAATTTGCAAGGTGTGTTAGATTTTTCCCAGGATGTAGGTATTCCTGTCACGCCTTGGGCATTCCCTCATATCACCAGTGATTTTATCTGTCAGTTGGTACTCATGGCGGGAGCTGTAGCCCTGTTCTGTGATGCCCCTTTCAAAAGTGAGATTCAAAAATACATTTTGCCCAGGGCCGGTTACATTGCCTGGACTGCCGGGCAATGTATGTATATTGTTGTGTTGTCATTTCTCTATATACTTATGATACTCCTGTTCAGCATTCTCCCCCTACTTCCCAACATGGGATTTCAGAATGGTTGGGGGAAAATCTGGGGTACTCTGGCCAGATATTCTGTAGGCTCTCAGTATGGGATTCCATTTTCTGTCGACGATTATGTAATTGGCGCATACACACCATTGCAGGCCATGGTTCTCAGTTTCCTGCTAAGCTGGGCATGCGCTATATGGCTTGGACTGATGACCTATTTCTTAAACTATGTAACGGGAAAATATGTTGGGACCTTTCTATCCGCTGGATTTATTCTGATGGACATTACCGTGGCAAACGAATGGCTGCCTTGGTTCTATAGGATTTCCCCGGTGACATTGGCACAGTTACAGGCACTTAAGGGCAGCAACAGTCTGTACCAAGTTGGGCTGGATTATGCGTTCTGGTTCTTTGGTATTTCCATTGTATGCTTACTTGCGGGATGTATCATGACTCCAAAATTCAAAGTATTTCGGAGGGAAAAAGAATGAGTTCAGTTATTGAAATCAAACATGTAACTAAAAGATATGAAAAGAATGAAGTCTTGAAAGATGTATCTCTGACCTGTGAAGCCGGAAAGATCTATGGCTTGATTGGCCGAAATGGCTCCGGGAAAACGGTTCTGCTGAAAAGCATCTGTGGCTTTGTTATTCCCACTGCTGGCGAGGTGCGGGTATGGGGGAAACAAGTGGGGAAAGATGTGGATTTCCCTGAGAACATCGGCTTTATCATTGAATCGCCGGGCTTTCTTCTTCAAGAATCCGGGATTCGCAATTTGAAGCACCTCGCGTCCATCCAGAGAAAAATTGGCATCAATGAAATCCGGCAGAGTATGAACACCGTAGGCCTTGACCCGGATTTAAAAAGGCACGTAGGTAAATATTCTATGGGTATGCGCCAAAGGTTAGGCATCGCGCAAGCCATTATGGAGAAACCTAAGTTGCTCATTCTGGACGAGCCAATGAACGGCTTGGACAACCAGGGTGTAGAAGATATTCGCTCGCTGCTGCTTTCATTAAAAGAAAAAGGAGTGACAATCGTTCTAGCCAGTCATTTCAAAGAGGATATCGCTTACCTCTGCGATGAAGTATATCAAATGGATGCAGGTATCATAACACATATACCATGATTCCCTTCATATCAGGGAAACTATTGTATCATGTGGCAGTCAATCTCGTCCAGGAATAGGAGGATACATTTGTGAGTGATGAAGTGATGTATGAAGGGAAATTTGGGAACATAATGCGAAAACTCTGTGAGCAGACCTTCTGTACAAGCGTCTGGAGTCCGGCAGTTTCCTCCCGGAAGATATTACGGCAGTTGGGTGCTGGGCACATCTGCGGAGAAAGTTAGACGAGGCGATGAAGTCCTTGCCCAAAGGCAAAAGGAGAGGCAATCTTTTTGACTGCCTCTCCTTATGATTATAGCGTTTGTTTTGTAAGCGTCAAATCTGGTGCCGGATTGTAAATCACTTCCCGATATGAAACAATAGTTATTTCAGTTCCTCATTGCTTCTGGCAAGCTCGAACTCTTTTACGACTTCCTCGCTGGGGGCTTTGGTCAGCAGGCTCACGGCTACGATGGCGATCAGGCCCACCAGGAAGGCGGGGAGGAGCTCATAGATGCCCCAGATGCCGCCCATGGGCTTGATGAGGTACTTCCAGATGAAGACAAACACGCCGCCGGAGACGAGACCGGCAATGGCTCCGGGGAAGGTGGTGCGCTTCCAGTAGAGGGAGCAGATGACCAGGGGGCCGAAGCCCGCGCCGAAGCCTGCCCAGGCGAAGGACACAATGCCGAAAATGGAGCTGTTGGGGTCCTGGGCAATGACCACACCCAGAATGGCGATGAGCACCACGGTGAGCCGGGCGGCCAGCATGCTGCTCTTCTGGCTCAGCTTCAGGCCCAGGGTATCCTGCAGCAGGTTCTGGGACACGCTGGAGGAGGCGGCCAGCAGCTGGGAGTCGGCGGTGGACATGGTGCTGGCAAGAATTCCGGCCAGGATCAGACCGGCCATGAGGGCAGGCAGGATACCGGCTTTGCTGAGGAGGGTGGCGATCTGGATGACGATGGTCTCGCTGGCGGAGCCGGACAGGGACTCGATTGTGCCGGAGGCCGTCAGGGCATTGCCTACAACGCCGATCATCACGGCCAGGAACATGGCAATGACCACCCACACGGAGCCTACCCGGCGGGAGACCACCAGCTTCTTCTCGTCCTCAATGGCCATGAACCGCAGCAGGATGTGGGGCATGCCGAAGTAGCCCAGGCCCCAGGCCAGAGTGGAGACGATGGTGAGGAAGTTATAGGGGGCGGCACCGGAGGCCGTATAGGTGCTGGTGAAGGACAGGTAGCCGGGCAGGGCCTTGGCGTTCTCCAGGACGGCTCCCAGGCCCCCGGCCTGGACCGTGGCGTAGATCAGAACGAAGAGAATGGCAATGGTCATGATGATGCTCTGGATCAGGTCCGTGACGGAGGCCGCCAGGAAGCCGCCGGCGGCGGTATAGCCCACGATGACAATGGCGGAGACGATCATGGCCCCCATGTAGTCCACCCCGAAGAGGCTGGAGAACAGCTTGCCGCAGGCGGAGAAGCCGGAGGCCGTGTAGGGGATGAAGAAGACAATGATGATCACCGCGGAAATGGCGGACAGGATGTGCTTGCGGTCGTGGAACCGGTGGGAGAAGAACTGGGGCAGGGTGAAGGCCCCGGTGATCTGGGTATACCGGCGGATCCGGCGGGCGGTGAAGAGCCAGTTCAGATAAGTGCCCAGGCCCAGGCCGATGGCGGTCCAGCCTACGTCCGCCAGGCCGCTGAGGTAGGCAAGGCCCGGAAGACCCATGAGCAGGTAGCTGGACATATCGGAGGCTTCGGCGCTCATGGCCGTAACCAGAGGACCCAGCTTTCGTCCGCCCAGGTAGAAGTCGGAGCTGGATTCGTTCTGCTTGGCGAAGCGGGCACCGATCCAGAGCATTCCTGCCAGGTAGACGAGAATGGTGATGGTGATACAGACGGTGGAAGTGGTCATTTTTTTCGCATCCTCTCTTGAATTTCTCATGGGGGCATTGTATCATAGGGATAACTATTTGAAAAGCGAATGTTTCGCATGGCAAGCATGCGGAAAACGCATACATAAGGAGAGATGCGCTATGGATATGAATATTCTGAAGTACATGGCTTTTATCAAGGCCGTGGAATACGGCTCCTTCACCCGGGCGGCGGAGGTGCTGAACTACTCCCAGTCCGGCGTCAGCCGGATGATCCACGACCTGGAGAAGGAATGGAATATCACCCTCCTGGAGCGGAACCGGGCCGGCATCCGGCTGACCTCCGACGGCTCCCGGCTGCTGCCCTATGCCCAGAGCCTGTGCACCGAGTATCAGAAGCTGCAGATGCAGGTGGACGACCTCCATGGGGTCCAGTCCGGCATCATCCGCATCGGCACCTTTTCCAGCGGTGCCATCCACTGGGTGCCCAATATCATCAAGGCCTTTCAGAAGGACTATCCGGGCATTGACTATGAGCTGCTGCTGGGGGACTACACGGAAATTGAGGACTGGATCGCCCAGGGCCGGGTGGACTGCGGCTTTCTGCGGCTGCCCACGAGAAGCGATTTCGACACCATCCCCTTAGGCCGGGACCGGCTTCTGGCCATTCTTCCCCAAAACCACCCCCTGACCCAATACGACCGGGTGCCCATTGCCGCCCTGGCGGAGGAGCCCTTCATGCTGCTGGAAAAGGGTGCCCAGGCCGAGGTCTCCGAGGTGTTCCAGCGCCACGGGCTCAAGCCCCGGGTCCATTTCACCACCTGGGACGACTACGCCATTATGGCCATGGTGGAAAGCGGCCTGGGGGTGAGTATGCTGACGGAGATGATCCTGAAACGGGTCCCCTTCAACGTGGTGGTCAAGGAGCTGGACGTGACGGCCTACCGGGAGACGGCCCTGGCCATCCGGGAGCAGGAGACCGCCTCCCTGGCGGTGAAGAAATTCATGGGGTATTTGCAATATCGGTAGAAATGTGGTAAACTAAAGAAAAACCTTCCCCTGGGGGAAGGTGGCACGGCGAAGCCGTGACGGATGAGGGGCGGGGGCGGCTTGGATGCCGGAGTCAAGGGGATCGGAGCCCTTACCGCCCCACATCCGCCGCCCCGGCGGCCATGGAGACCAGAATGAACAAACTCGAAACGTTACAGCAATACTTCGGCTACACCGCCTTCCGGCCCGGCCAGGAGAAGCTCATCGACGCCCAGCTTTCCGGCCGGGATGCCTTCGGCATCATGCCCACCGGCGGGGGCAAGAGCCTGTGCTACCAGGTGCCGGGGCTTATGCTGCCGGGGGTGACATTGGTCATCTCCCCCCTGATTTCTCTCATGAAGGACCAGGTCATGGCCCTGAAGGACGCGGGAGTCAGCGCGGCCTACATCAATTCCTCCCTGACACCCAACCAGATCCGCCTGGTGTACCGGAACATCCAGAGCGGCATGTACAAGATCATCTATGTGGCCCCGGAGCGGCTTCTGACAGACGGCTTTTTGGAGGCCATCCAGTCCAGGACCGTTTCCCTGGTGACGGTAGACGAGGCCCACTGCATTTCCCAGTGGGGCCAGGATTTCCGGCCCAGCTACCTGAAAATCGTGGACTTTCTGAAGGTCTTCCCCCATCGCCCTGTGGTCTCCGCCTTTACGGCTACAGCCACTGCCCGGGTCCGGGAAGACGTTGAGAAAATCCTGGACCTCCACGATCCGGAGCGGGTGGCCACAGGCTTTGACCGGCCCAATCTGCGCTTCGAGGTCCGCCGCCCCAAGGACAAAAACGCGGAGCTGCTGAAGCTCCTTTGGGAGCGGCGGGACAAGACCGGCATCATCTACTGCACCACCCGCAAGGATGTGGAGTCCGTCTGCCAGCTCCTCCGGTCCCGGGACATCGGGGCTACCCGCTATCACGCCGGTCTGGCGGAGCGGGAGCGCCAGGAAAACCAGGAGGATTTCATCTACGACCGGGCCAATGTCATGGTGGCTACCAACGCCTTCGGCATGGGCATCGACAAGTCCAACGTATCCTATGTGATCCACTATTCCATGCCCCAGAGCCTGGAGGCCTATTATCAGGAGGCGGGCCGGGCAGGCCGGGACGGAGCCGGCGCGGAGTGCATCCTCTTCTACGCCCCCAGGGATGTGTATACCGCCAAGTGGCTTGTGGAGCACTCCTCCGGGGAAAGCGAGCTGACGGAGGAGCAGGAGCAGAAACGGATCCGCCAGGACCTGAATCGCCTGGACCGGATGGTGGACTACTGCAAGACCGGCCTGTGTCTCCGGGGCCGGATCCTGGACTATTTCGGCCAGGACCACCCGCCCAGATGCGGCAATTGCGGCAATTGCGACGAGAAGGCCCACCGGGAGGAGCCCCTCACCCTGGCGGTCCCCAGGAAACAGGAGCGGCGCCCCACTCCGGCAGGACTTCTGGAGGCATTGAAGGCCCTCCGGTGGGACATTGCCAAGAAGACGGGCCAGCCCGCCTACATCATCTTTACCAACGCCTCCCTGGAGGACATGGCCCGGAAAGCCCCCAGGACCCAGGAGGAATTCCTGAAGGTCAACGGTGTAGGCTCCAGCAAAGCCCAGCGGTACGGTCAGGCTTTTTTGGAGCGCATCCGGGAATATACCGCGTCCCACAGGGAAGACTGAAACGCACCGTCATCGCGAACCAGTGACCGATGTCACTGGTGTGGCGATCCCCCGGTTGAATGAGAATTTCTGAGGATCCGGGGGATTGCCACGCCAGTGTGCACACTGGCTCGCAATGACAAATGAAACGAGGTTGCATATGAAAACAAAGCATTGGATCATCATCATCGCCATTGCCCTGGCTGCGAGCCTGGGCCTGGGAGCCTGGCTCCTGCTGGGCCAGCAGGAGAAGCACTACGTCACCGTCATCCAGGACGGAAAGATCACCATGACCCTGGACCTGTCCAAGGACAAAACCCTGACCCTGACCTCTGCCAACGGCGGCAGCAACACCGTAGAAATCAAGGACAACAAGGTGGCCGTCACCAGCGCCACCTGCCCGGACCACATCTGTATGTCCATGGGCTGGTGCGACAGCGGCATGCCCATTGCCTGCCTGCCCAACGGGCTGATCCTGACCTTTACGGAGGAGCCGGGTCTGGACGGGGCAGCGGGATAAACACGTCCTTTTTACCTTCCCCTGGGGGAAGGTGCCGCCCTGGCGGCGGATGAGGGGCGGAATATGCCCGGATCAGAGAGCACTTCCAGAATTTACAGCTTGAAAAATGATTACAAATGCGTTACAATCCTCCTGTCCTCGAGAGACAGATCCCAACAAGGAGGCCAAGATCATGTGTTTTCATTTCTGTGATATCTGGCAGATTCTGTGCCAGATGACTGGTTTCGGCTGCTAAAAAAGTATCCGATGCGCCCCGGTGAACCGGGGCGCTTTTTGTTTTGCCCCATTGTAAACCTAAAAAAATTAGAGGTTGACAAGTTCCTTCCTCCATGCTAGGATGCCTGAGGAAAAAGCCTTGCCTTCCCCTGGGGGAAGGTGCCGCCCCGGCGGCGGATGAGGGGCGGCAACGGGTCGGACTTTGTACTGCCCCACACCCGTCCCGTGGCTCCGATAACCGAGCGGTTGGTTTTTCTGTATGTATCCACCCTTACCGTCCGTCAGGTCTCGGGCCGATGTGGGCATCGGCCCCTACGCGATTGGCGGGTTTACACAGCGAGGTGAACACCATGACAACCAAAGACCGGGTCCTGACCCTTCTGAGCGCCTGCCGGGGGTCCTATCTCTCCGGCGAGGAGCTGGCGGAGAGCCTGAATCTGTCCCGGGCGGCGGTGTGGAAGGCCATTTCCGCCCTGCGGGCCGGGGGCTATCCCATTGAGGGGCAGCCCAGCCGGGGCTATCGGCTGCTGCCCGGCGGGGATATCCTGAGCCTGGGGGGCATCGAAAGCCGCCTGGATAGCCGGGAAGTCTGGAAGATCGAGGTGCTGGATCAGGTGACCTCCACCAACGCCCTGCTGAAAGCCAGGGCCGACCAGGGCGCCCCGGAGGGCACCGTGCTGGTGGCGGCCAGTCAGACCCTGGGCCGGGGACGGCTGGGGCGGAAATTCTATTCCCCGGCGGATACCGGCGTATATCTCAGCGCCCTGCTGCGCCGGGACTGGCCCCCTGCCGCCGCCCGGTGCCTGACGACCCTGGCCGCTGCCGCCGCCGCCCAGGCGGTGGAGCAGGTTTCCGGTAGAGAGGCCGGGATCAAGTGGGTCAACGATATTTTTATAGAGGGCAAAAAGGTCTGCGGCATTCTGACGGAAGCCGCCTTCCGGCTGGAAGAAGGGACATTGGACTATGCGGTGCTGGGCGTGGGCTTCAACGCCTACACCCCGGAAGGGGGCTTCCCGCCGGAGATCGCGTCTATCGCCGGAAGCGTCTATGAGGCCCGCCGGGAAGACGGGCGAAACGCCCTGGCCGCCGCCTTCCTGAACGGCCTGAGAGGGGCCTTGGCAGAGCCCCAGGAGGCCCTTGGGGACTACCGCCGCCGGTGCCTGGTACTGGGAAAGGACATTCTGGTCCAGAGTCCCCAGGGCAGCCGTCCGGCCCGGGCCCTGGATCTGGACGAGCAGTGCGGCCTCATGGTCCAGTATCCCGACGGGAGCCGGGAGGTCCTGCGCTCCGGGGAGATCAGCGTCAGACCCGTGGGATCCACGAGTATATAATTTTTGGAGGAAAAGAAAATGGAAAAGAAAAAGCTATCTGCAAAAGACATGGCCTATATCGGCCTCTTCGCCTGCCTGATGGCCATTTGCGCCTGGATCTCCATTCCGGGGCAGATCCCCTTCACCTTGCAGACCATGGGGGTCTTCCTGGCGGTGGGCCTGCTGGGAGGCAAGCGGGGCACCCTGGCGGTGCTGGTGTATGTGCTGATGGGCGCCGTGGGACTGCCGGTCTTCTCCGGCTTCACCGGCGGCATTGGCCGCCTGCTGGGAGCTACCGGCGGCTACATCATCGGCTTTCTGGCCTCTGCTCTGCTGATGTGGGCCCTGGAAAAGGTTCTGGGTGAGAAGAAGTGGGGCCTGGCCCTGTCCATGCTCCTGGGGCTCATTGCCTGCTACGCCTTCGGCACCGCCTGGTTCCTGGTGGTGTACACCAATGCCAAGGGCGCCATCTCCCTGGCCGCCGTGCTGGGCATGTGTGTCATCCCCTACATCATCCCTGATGTCATCAAGATCATTGTGGCCTTGAGCCTTACCGGGGCCCTGAAGCGGTTTGTCAAGTAAGATTTCTCCCGGCAAGCCTGGCATCTGACTCCTACCAAAGAAGGAGATAAAGGGGATTTTCCCCCAAATCTTGACATTTTCTAGGAAACCGTTATAATGAAATCAAAAGGATCAAAAACGGGAAGGAAAAAAGTGCCATGCCGCCAAAAGTAAGATTCACACGGGAAAAGATCGAGGAAACCGCCTATCTGATGGCGAAAGAACGGGGCCTGGATGCGGTTGCGGCCCGGGAAGTGGCCAAAGCCATGCATATGACCGTGACCCCCATCTTTACCTACTTTTCCGGCATGGAAGAGCTGAAGAGGACCGTCCGGGACCGGGTCCGGCGGGAGTTCCGGGAGTATTTGCAGGAGTCCGCGGAATATACCCCGGCCTTTCTGGAATTCTGTATGCGCTGGATCCGCTATGCCGCGGAGAATCCGAACCTCTACCGGCTGCTGATGCACACCAGCGGCGGCATCTGCCAGATGGACGAACTGCTGGAGCTTTTTCCGGAAATTGTGGAGCCCATCGAAAAGGAGATATCCGACCTGTTTGTGCTCTCCCCGGAGGAGGCCCATACCTTGCTGCGGCACATGATGATCTACGCCCACGGCCTGGCCGACTTCTACCTCTGCGGCGGCAGTCCCATCCCGGAGGAGAAGATCCCCGCCGCCATGAGCGAAGTCTGTCTGGCCCTGGCCGCCAGGATCAAGATCCTGAACGGCACGGCAGATATGGATACGGCAAAGACCATGCTGTCCTACGACGGTTTGAAGCCGAAGAAGAAATGAAGCAGCGTCCCTTTCTTATTTTTGGAAGGGACGCTTTTTTCTTGTTTACCCCCTTGACATCCGGGGAAAATGTGGTATGATGATGGTACAACAATTCAACGATTGCTTAATCGTTAAATAAAAAGACAAAGGAGATCAATCTTATGAAGAAGACCTACAAGATCGATGTTGACTGCGCCAACTGCGCCAACAAGATGGAAGAAGCGGCCAAGCAGACCCCCGGCGTCAAAAATGCCACCGTAAACTTCATGATGCTGAAGATGAGCGTGGAGTTCGATGAAGGCGCGGATGTGAAGGCCACCATGGAGCAGGTCCTGGCCAACTGCAAAAAGGTGGAGGACGACTGCGAGATTTTCCTATAATGTATTTCTTCACGAACCGGCCCAAGGCCGGTTCGTGGCCGCTAGATCGGGAAAGGAAGGACTCACATGACAAAGAAACAGAAAAAATCCATGATCCGGATCCTGGTTTCCGCCGCTCTGCTGATCGTGCTCCAGCTGATCCCGGCGGAGGACTATGACGCGGTGTTCGGCCCCTTGGGCCGCTGGGTGCGGCTGGGGGCTTATCTGGTAAATTATTTCATCATTGGCGGAGACATTCTGAAAAAGGCCTGGAAGGGCATCCGCAATCATCAGGTATTTGATGAATGCTTCCTGATGGCGGTGGCCACAGTGGGTGCCTTTGCTCTGGCCATTGCGGAAAACGGCGACTATCTGGAGGCCATTGCCGTTATGCTGTTCTACCAGATCGGTGAGTGGTTCCAGAGCTACGCCGTGGGGAAGAGCCGCCGGAACATCACCGAGCTTATGGATATCCGCCCGGACTATGCCAACGTGGAGCGGGAGGGGGTCCTGGAAAAGGTAGACCCGGATGAGGTAGAGGTGGGCAGCATCATTGTGGTCCAGCCCGGTGAGAAGGTGCCCATCGACGGCCTGGTGGTGGAGGGCACATCCAGCCTGAACACCAGCGCCCTCACCGGCGAGAGCGTGCCCAGGCAGATCGCTCCCGGAGCCCAGGTCATCAGCGGCTGCATCAACTTGACCGGTGTGCTGAAGATCCGCACCACCAAGGACTTCGGTGAGTCCACCGTGTCCAAGATCCTGGATCTGGTGGAGAACGCCTCCTCCCGGAAGTCCAAGTCCGAGGACTTTATCGCCAAGTTCGCCCGGGTCTATACCCCCGCGGTGTGCTACAGCGCCCTGGCTCTGGCGGCGCTGCCCCCCCTTGTCCGGCTGGTTCTGGGCATGAGCCCGGATGTGGGGGACTGGGTCTACCGGGCCCTGACCTTCCTGGTCATCTCCTGCCCCTGCGCCCTGGTCATCTCCATCCCCCTGAGCTTCTTTGCCGGTATCGGCGGTGCCAGCCGGGAGGGCGTATTGGTCAAGGGCTCCAACTACCTGGAAACCCTGTCCCAGGTGGATACGGTGGTCTTCGACAAGACCGGCACCCTGACCCAGGGGGTCTTTGAGGTCACCGGCGTACACCACAGCCCTCTGGAGGAGCACCGGCTCCTGGAGCTGACGGCTCTGGCGGAAAGCGCCTCCTCCCATCCCATCAGCAAAAGTCTGCAAAAGGCCTACGGCCAGCCCCTGGACAGGAGCCGGGTGACGGACATCCGGGAGGTATCCGGTGAGGGAGTCACCGCCAAGGTAGACGGGATCTCTGTGGCCGCCGGAAACCGGAAGCTCATGAAGCGGCTGGGGGTCCCCTATCAGGATTGCCACAGCACCGGCACCGTTGTCCATGTGGCCATGGATGGAGCCTACGCCGGTCACATCCTGATTTCGGACCTGCTGAAACCCTCCGCCAAGACCGCCATGGAGGCTCTGCGTACCTCCGGTGTGAAGCAGACCGTTATGCTCACCGGCGACATCGATGCCGTGGCCCAGGCCACAGCCAAGAAGCTGGGCATCAACACCGTGTACAGTGAGCTGCTTCCCGGCGACAAGGTCAGCAAGGTGGAGGAGCTGCTGGATCAGAAGCACACCGGCAAGCTGGCCTTCGTAGGCGACGGCATCAACGACGCCCCGGTGCTGAGCCGGGCGGACATCGGTATTGCCATGGGAGCCATGGGCTCTGACGCGGCCATTGAGGCGGCGGATGTGGTGCTCATGGACGACGACCCCATGAAGATCGCCAAGGCCATCCGCATCTCCCGGAAGTGCCTGCGGATCGTCCACGAGAACATCGTCTTTGCCATTGGCATCAAGCTGCTGTGCCTGCTGCTGGGCGCTCTGGGCAAAGCCAACATGTGGGCCGCCATTTTCGCCGACGTAGGCGTTATGGTGCTGGCGGTGCTGAATGCCATACGGGCGCTGATGGTGAAGAATCTGTAAATCCTTCGGGGCGGCAGGGTTGCCGTCCCGATTTTTTGATTGAAAAATGCCGGTGAATGTATTATGATAACAGATAGTCTGCGTATCGGAGGAAAAGTACGTGAAAAAGAATTCGGTGGTTACGATCCTCGTGACCCTTGCCGTTGTGGTGACCCTGATTGCGGTGGGCCTGACGGCGTTTATCATTTATCAGAAGACCCACATTTTCGTGGAAAACAAGGCCTATCCCATCAGCGCCCAGAGCCTGGATCTGCGGGAGGAGGACATTTCCTTTGCCCACTACGACAGCGTCCACGCCCAGCTGCCGAACTGTCAGATCCTGTGGAATGTTCCCTTCCAGGGGGGAAAGGTGTCCAACGACGCTACCCGCATTTCCATTCAGAATCCCAGCTCGGATGATATCTGGCTGCTGCAAACCTATTTCCCGAAGCTGAAGATCATCGATGCCTCGGCCTGCGATAACTACACGGCTCTGGAGCAGCTCCAGGAGGCGCTGCCCAATGTGTCCGTCAGCTACACCGTGAGCCTGGGGGCCTCGGTGGCTCTGCCGGACGCTACGGAGCTGGAGCTGGGCCAGGGCACCTTTGACCTGGACACCCTGAAGGAGGGGCTGCTGTTTCTGCATCAGGTGAAAACCGTGACCTTCCCCAAAATGGCCCTGACATTGGAAGAGTTCCAGGGCCTCCAGGAGGCCTTCCCGGACATTGACTTCTCCTACACCGTGGATATTCTGGGCGGGGAGTACGAAAGCGACACCAAGGAGCTGGACCTGTCGGCGCTGACCGGGGAGACCCTGGAGGAAACCGCCGCCCAGCTGGGGAAGCTGCCGGACCTGGAGACCGTAGAGCTCTGCGATGAAAACGGGGACAGCGGACTTACCAAGGAGCAGGCCAAGCAGATCATTGCCGCCGCACCCCAGGCCGTCTTCCACTACGCCTTCGACTTCTATGGGGAGACCCTGTCCACGGATATGGAAGAGGTGGTCCTGAAAAAGAAGAGCATCGGCGACAGCGGCCAGGAGGAGGTCCGGCTGGCCCTGGACCTGCTGTCCAACTGCAAGCGCTTCGTGCTGGAGGACTGCGGCTTGAGCAGCGATGTGCTGGTCAAGCTCCGGGAGGACTATCGGGACCGGACCAAGGTGGTCTGGCGGGTCTATTTCGGAAACGGCACCAGCCTGACGGATGCGGAGGTGGTCCGCAGCGTGTATGATCTGAAGGACAGCAACTGCTCCGAGCTCCAATATCTGGAGGATGTGAAATACGCCGATTTCGGCCACGACGAGTATCTGAACGACTCTTCCTTCCTCTCCGGCATGAAGAGCCTGGAGGTGCTGATCATCTCCGGCTCCCCCATCAAGGACCTGAGCCCCCTGTCCCAGTGCAAGAACCTGCGGATCCTGGAAATCGCCAACTGCGGCTATATCACAGACCTGAGCCCTCTGGAGGACTGTGAGAGCCTGGAGATGCTGAACATCAGCCACACCAAGGCCACGGAAGGGCTGTCCGCCCTGGAAGAGCGGAATATCACCCACCTGACCGCCGTAGGCGGCATCTGGAATAAGATCTCCCAGGAGGACCGGGATGCCTTCCAGGAGGACCACCCGGATTGCTGGATCGTCACCTCCGGCAACGAGTACGGCGTGGGCTGGCGGTACGAGGACAAGGAAACCAAAATGGAGTGGTACGAAAAAGCCAGCGAGGCATTCAAGTACCCCCACGCCCCCAACAATGTGGGCTGGTATCTGGAATAAAAGCCTTCCCCTCCGGGGAAGGTGGCAGGGCGTAAGCCCTGACGGATGAGGGGAGTAGGGAGTAAGATTTTAGCTGGTACTGCCCCTCATCCACCGCTGCGGCGGTCCCCCTTCCCCGTAGGGGAAGGCGAAGAAACGCCCCCGCCATTTTTTCGATGGCAGGGGCGTTTTCACGGTTATCAGTCCCGGATCCTCGGCAGATTCCACCGGTAGTGGGCCGCCAGGCACCGCAGGGCGATGACCAGAGAGAAGCCCAGGATCATGGAGGGCTTGTCTCCCAGGGGGCGGGTCAGGGTCAGCAGCAGCCCTCCGGCGATGGCGGCTACGGCGTAGACGTGCTTCAGGAAGATATCCGGGATCCGCCCGGCCAGCACGTCCCGGAGGGTGCCGCCGCCTACGGCGGTGAGGAAGCCCAGAAACACCAGCAGGAACACATTGTCCCCGTAGCCGCATCGGATGCCCACCATGACCCCGTCTACGGTAAAGGCCGCCAGGCCCAGGGTATCGAACCAGAAGAGCATCTTGTCATAGAGGGGGGCCAGCATCCTGGGCATATGGGTGTGAAAAAACACCAGCAGGAACACAATGGTGGCCACCACTGCGGCGATGACAACATAGACGGGATTCCGGCACATGGCAGGAGGGACGCTGCCCACCATAATATCCCGGAGGCAGCCGCCGCCGCAGGCGGTGGTAATGGCCAGGACCAGGGTGCCGAAGAGATCCATTTTTTTACTGATGCCGATCAGTGCCCCGGAGATGGCAAAGGCAATGGTGCCGATGAGGTCGAAAAAAACAATCAGCGCTTCCGTCATAAGCTGGGTCCGTCCTTTGTTTCAAAATACCTGGGCCATTATACACACTCCCCGGGGCCTTGGCAAGAGGCCCCGGGGATTTTTTACGGTTCGGATTTTATACAATCTATTCTTTTTGCTCAAAAACCCATTTCTACCAGTGGACAAGGGGAATTTCCTTTGCTATAATAAGAAAAACCTGTGAAAAACCGCCGTGAAGATTTTATGCGTGACGTTACAGTTAGTCGGCGCTTACTGACTGGCGGATCTTTCCTGACCCAAAGAAAAGGAGAAACCAATGACAACCTTCAACGATGTATTCAAGAAGTCCTTCCTGGAGAAGTTCGCAGCCGGGGGAGACCTGTCCGTTTACGGCTATGTGGTGACTCTGGTCATCGCCCTGATCCTGGGCGCCTATATCTTCTTCTGCTACCGCTATATGACCCGCCGGGTGTTTTACTCCAAGAGCTTCAACATCTCTCTGGTGGCTATGGCCGTTGTGACCACCGCCATCATCCTGACCATCCGCTCCAGCGTGGTGGTGTCTCTGGGCATGGTGGGTGCCCTGTCCATTGTCCGGTTCCGTACCGCCGTGAAGGACCCCATGGACCTGGTGTTCCTCTACTGGTCCATCAGCGTGGGTATTATGGTAGGCGCCGGTCAGAAGAGCCTGGCGGTGCTGCTGTGCGCCTTTGCCACCCTGGCCATTCTGATTTTTGACCTGCTGCCCGTTGCCAGGGCTCCCATGCTGCTGCTGGTCAACGCCAAGGCAGACAAGCAGACCGACGAGGCCATTCAGGCTGCTATCAAGGCAGGGTGCAAGGACTTTCAGGAGAAGAGCCGCTCCATTTCCCGGGGACAGCTGGACCTGGTGGTGGAGCTGCGGGTGAAGGACGGCATTGCCCTCACCGATTCCATTTCCAAGATCCAGGGCGTGGGCTCCGTCAGCCTGATGAAGCATGACGGCGAAGTGACCTATTGATGAGCCGCAAGCCTGCCTGCCGGCTGCTGCGCATCAGCGGCGTTGCCATCCTGGCCGCCGTGCTGGTGGGCGGAAGAAGCCGGCCGGAAACCCTCTACAAGGCAACGGAGCTGGGAAGCGGCAATATCAGCTTCTCCCATCCCTCCGGCTTTTACCAGGAGCCCTTTTATCTGAAGATCAAGGCCCCCTCCAAGGAGGTCTATTATACCCTGGACGGCTCCGAGCCTACCCGGGATTCCCTGCGCTACAAAGGCCCCATCTATATTGGCGACGCCACCGAAAACGAAAATGTCCTCTCCCTGGGGGAGGACATTTCTACCGAATCCGTGACCTATCCCAAAGAAAAGGTAGACAAATGCACCGTGATCCGGGTCAGGTACTACGACCGGCTGGGGGGCAGTGAGATGACCGCCGGGAGCTACTTCGTAGGCTTCTCCCAAAAGCCGGGGTATGAAGGCTGCCACGTGGTTTCCCTGATCACAGACCCCGCCGGGCTTATGGACCCCGAAACCGGCATTTACGTGAAGGGCGACAGCTACACAGGGGACGATTGGTCCGGCAACTACTACAACCGGGGCATGGACTGGGAGCGGGAGGCCAGCTTCCAATACTTTGATGAAGCCGGGGTCCTCCGGGCGGCCTCTGCCTGCGGCATCCGGATCAAGGGCAATTGGAGCCGCCGTCTGCCCCAGAAGAGCCTGAACCTCTTCGCCCGGAAGCAATACAGCGGCCTGAAAGAATTCCGCTGCGACTTCTGGGGCACCGGCTATTTCCCGGACACCATGACCCTCCATTCCGGCGGCAACGACACCGATGGGAAGCTTCAGAACCGGCTGGTGGCGGAGCTTTGCCAGGGTATGGATTTTTCCACCCACCACTATGTGCCCTGCCAGGTGTTTCTCAACGGGGAATACTGGGGCCTTTACGACCTGACGGAGGGCTATACCGCCCACTATGTTTCCGCCACCTACCAGGTGCCGGAGAAGGCGGTGGTCACCGTCAAGTCCTCTGTCCTGGAGGAGGGGGATGCCCACCGGGGGGAGGAGCTGGTGTCGGCCCTCAACGGCTTTACAAACTACACAGACTTCACCCAGCCGGAAAACTGGGAGGCTCTGGCTCAGACCATAGACCTGGACAGCCTGGTGCAGTATTACGCCGTGATGATCTATTGCGGACGCCACATCGATTGGCCGGTGGAAAACACCCAGCTGTGGCGGACTGTCACGCCCTCGGCGGGCTTTGGTGACGGGAAGTGGAGATATATGCTCTATGACATGGACTCCCCAGGGCTGACCGCACCTTACATTCACCACGATACCCTGGAGACCACCCTGGAGGCCTCTGCCTTTTTCCGGAACCTCTGGGAAAATGAGGAATTCCGAAGTCTCCTCGCCCAGGCCATCCTGGACCTGAGGGAGACTACCTTTGCCCCGGACCGGGTGGAATCGGTCCTGACCCGGCTGCGGTCTTCCATGGAAGGCCCCATGGCCCTCCATGATCGGCGCTGGTACAGCACGGGCTTGGAGGACTTCTACAAAAAGACGGACAGCAACCTGAAATTCTTCCGGGAGCGTCCGGAGGCCATCCGGCAGATCCTGGCGCAGTACGGCCTGCTGTAGCCCCGCCTCAGCCCCACATTGCCGCAACCAGACCGCACAATACTGCCCCCAAAGCCGTCGGGAGGATCGCCGCTAAGGCCGTCCACCGGCGGCTGTTTGTCTCCTTGTAAACCGTAAGCAGGGTTGTAGAGCAGGGCCAGTGGAAGAGAGTGAAAATCACCGTGCAGACTGCCTTTCTTGTGCACCAGCCGTTGGCCAGAAGCACAGTTTTCAGGGCGGCCGGATCTCCCAGGCCCTGGAGACTGCTTTGGCTCAGGTAGGCCATCAGGGCAATGGGCAGGACGATCTCGTTGGCGGGAAGCCCCAGCAGGAAGGCCATCAGCAGCACCCCATCCAGGCCCAGGAAGGTGCCCATGGGCTCCAGGGCCCTGGCCAGGCAGGAAAGCAGGGTCCCGCTGCCGGTCCGGCAATTGGCCAATATCCACAGGACCATCCCCGCCGGAGCCGCTACGGCGGCGGCTCTGCCCAGGACGAAGAGGGTCCGGTCCAGGGCCGAGCGGACCAGCACCTTGCCCACCTGAGGGACACGGTAGCTGGGCAGCTCCAGAGCGAAGGCGGAACTATGGCCCCGGAGCACTGTGGCGCTGAGCAGTGCCGTCACACCAAGGGTTGCCCCTACCGCGGCGGCCACCGCTGCCGTCATGATTGCCGCCTGAAGGAGGCTGGAGCCTCCGGCGAAAAACAGCGTCACCAGGGTGATGAGCAGCGGGAACCGGCCATTGCAGGGCACCAAGCTGTTGGTCAGAATGGCAAGGAGCCGCTCCCGGGGAGAATCAATGATCCGGCAGCCCACAACCCCTGCCGCGTTGCAGCCGAAGCCCATGCACATGGTCAGGGCCTGCTTGCCGCAGGCCTTGCAGCGGTGGAAGGGTTTATCCAGGTTAAAGGCGATCCGGGGCAGATAGCCCACATCCTCCAGCAGGGTGAACAGGGGGAAGAAGATCCCCATAGGCGGCAGCATCACCGCCACCACCCAGGCGGTGGTCCGCCAGGCCCCCTGGACCAGGATGCCCCGGAGCCAGCCGGGAAGGACCTGACAGAGGCTCCACAGGGCTGCCTCTCCCAGGCCGAAGAGCCTGGTCAGCCCATCGGAAAGGAAATTCGCCCCCACAATGGTGAGCCAGAAGACAAAGGCCAGCAGGCCCAGCATTACGGCGGTGCCGGTGTACTTTCCCGTAAGGATCCGGTCCGCCTGCCGGTCACGGCTTCCGTTTTTTCCGGCTCCGTAGGTGACCACCCCCTGGCACAGCTTCTCCGCCAGCAGCACCGGGGTAGAGGCCAGACTGTCCTGGATCTTTGCCTGGTCCAACCCAAAGTCCCGGACCGGCACCCGCTTTTCCCACAGCCCCAGCTCCCGCAGCAGGCTCGGCTCTCCCTCCAGCAGCTTCAGGGCCTGGAACCGTGTCAGGCCTCCGGCTGTCAGCTTCTCCACTGCCGCCTCCATCTCCGGCGGATAGGGGATCCGGATGGGCACCGGGTCCGGCCCCAGGCACAGATCGTTCAGAGCGGTCTTCATGTGCTCCAGGCTCCCTTTGTCCCGGGCCACAACGCCGACGACCGGGACACCCAGCCGCTTTGCCAGCAGCTCCAAGCGCAGACCGATCCCCTTTTTCGCCGCCTCATCCAGAAGGTTCACGCAGACCAGCACCCGGGGGGTGATCTCCAGGATCTGAAGCACCAGATTCAGGCTCCGCTCCAAGGCGGTGCCGTCGCACACCGCGATCACCGCATCCGGCTCCTCCTGGCACAAGAAGCTCCGGGCCACCTGCTCCTCCGGGGAGTGGGACAGGAGGGAATAGGTCCCTGGCAGGTCTACCAGGGTGTAGGCATTTTCCCCGATGGTGCAGCTTCCCTGGGCCAGGGCCACGGTTTTTCCGGGCCAGTTGCCGGTGTGCTGCCGGAGTCCTGTGAGAGCATTGAACAGCGTGGATTTTCCCACGTTGGGATTCCCCGCCAGGGCCACCCGAAAGGCCCTCATGGCTGCTCCTGCTCCAGCAGCACCCCGGCGCAGTCCTCCCGCCGCAGGGCAATGAGGCTGCCCCTGACGGCATAGGCCGCCGGATCTCCGCCGGGGGAGAGGAAGGCACAGCGAACCAGGGTCCCCTCCACCAGCCCCAGCTCCTGGAGTCTGCGCCGCATAGGGCCCGCCGTCACAAGGCCCCGGACCCGTCCGGACTGGCCGGGGGCCAGGTCACAAAGTCTATCCATAAAAACGTCACCTCGTCATTCCGTTTTGAAGACTGGGCTTCGTGACCATGCTATGTTGATCCGGGGAAGTGGGTGCAAAAACAGGCGGCGCTTTTCCGCTTGACGAACGGGGATAACATGGTATAATAGTCAAGAAGTATGCCCTTCTCAACGAATCTCAGGGCAATATAGGAGAATTGCGTTCTATGAATTACGATGTCCTCATTATCGGTGCGGGCCCCGGCGGCATTTTTTCCGCCTATGAGCTGGTGCTGCGGAATCCTGAACTGAAGATCGGCGTGCTTGAGGCCGGTCACCCCCTGAATAAGCGGAAGTGCCCCATCAACGGCACCACCGTCAAGTCCTGCATCGGCTGCAAGACCTGCTCCATCATGTCCGGCTTCGGCGGCGCGGGGGCCTTCTCCGACGGCAAGTACAACATCACCAACGATTTCGGCGGCACCCTCTTTGAGTACATCGGCAAAAAGCGGGCCCTGGACCTGATGAAATACGTGGACGAGATCAACATGGCCTACGGCGGCCAGGGCACCAAGCTCTACACCACTGCCGGAACCAAGTTCAAGAAGCTCTGCATTCAGAATGACCTGCACCTGCTGGATGCCTCCGTCCGGCATCTGGGCACCGACATCAACTATGTGGTGCTGGAAAACCTCTACGCCTACCTTCAGGACAAGGTGGACTTCCACTTCGATACCCCGGTGCGCAGCATCCACCAGCTGGGCGACGGCTATGAGGTCTGCTGTGATGAGGCCAGCCACACCTGCACCCAGTGCGTGGTCTCCGTAGGCCGCAGCGGCAGCAAGTGGATGGAGCAGATTTGCCGGGAAATGGAGATCCCCACTCAGTCCAACCGGGTGGACATCGGCGTCCGGGTAGAGCTCCCCGCCGTGGTCTTCTCCCACCTGACCGACGAGCTCTATGAGAGTAAGATCGTCTACCGGACCCAGAAATACGAGGACAAGGTCCGCACCTTCTGCATGAACCCCAAGGGCGCTGTGGTGAACGAAAACACCAACGGCATTATCACCGTCAACGGCCATAGCTACGAGGATCCGGCCAAGCAGACGGAAAACACCAACTTTGCCCTGCTGGTTGCCAAGCATTTCTCCGAGCCCTTCAAGGACTCCAACGGCTACGGCGAGTCCATTGCCCGGCTGAGCAATATGCTGGGCGGCGGCGTCATCGTCCAGCGCTTCGGGGACCTGATCCGGGGCCAGCGCTCCACCCTCAAGCGGATGGAGGAGAGCTTCGTCACCCCCACCCTCAATGCCACCCCCGGCGACCTGAGCCTGGTGCTTCCGAAGCGGATCCTGGACGGGATCATCGAGATGCTCTACGCCCTGGATAAGATTGCCCCCGGCACCGCCAACGATGACACCCTGCTCTACGGCGTAGAAGTCAAGTTCTACAACATGGAGGTAGAGGTGGACGAGCACCTGGAGACCAAGTACAAGGGACTCTACATCATTGGCGACGGCAGCGGCATCACCCACTCCCTCTCCCACGCCTCCGCCAGCGGCGTCCACGTAGCCCGGCGGATCACGGGGTATGAAGGGTAATTATTCAAAATATCCTACAAAGGCGTTTTCCTTTTTCGGGAAAACGCCTTGCTTTACGTTAATTCGTGAAAATGGTAGAATTTTTTACATTCTTGTGCTATAATTATTATGTATTTTTATATATAAGGGCGTATTATGATGAGCGAGAATCTTTTGTCCGTATTCAAAAAAGAATTAGGATACGTTAATGCCGCGAATCAATATGTAGAACTATCAATTAGAATTACAGAAAAAGAGCATAGTTTGGATTTAAGGAACAATTTGCAAGGCTTAGCCCAAAGCGTAAATCTGAATGTGTCTACTCTTATAGAAGACTATATGTGTAGGATCAGCAAGAGTTATATTGTGAACATACATTCATGTCTTGAGAATTTTCTCAAATCATTTAAACATCTTCCCGGTTCTCCCACCAATATCACAGAAATTAAAAAAACGAGTGAAGACGATTGGCTGGAATGGACACTGAACATTGCCTTTTCAAGTATAGAAAACGATATTAAAAATGATATCGGTATTTGTGAATACTATCGTTTGGTTCGAAATTGCATAGTTCATAGTGGAGAATCCTCATCCACACTAAAAAGTAAACGAGCTTTCATAAAAACGACAGACAATCCGAGGCTGAACGCCCCCAATGGTTTGGATTCTCTCACATTTGATGACCAAGTTTTATTTTCAAGAGCAGCCTATAATGTCGCAAAGTACATTTTTAATAATAGTCAGTATGATGTAAACGCTATAATTGAAGCCAATAGAGAAAGCTTGAATGATTTAATTATGCCTTTTCAAGAGCCGGGATCTCGCTCAAGAGCAACCAAGAAAATAAAATATTTTATTGGTTTATCATATCCCGAATTGAAAGATGTGGATTGGGAGAGTGTTGTATCTACATTGCTCAATTGATTAGTAAAAATGGGGCATTCGCTTAACGGTAAAGCATCCCCCTTCATAAGCACATCTCGTGCTTTGAGGTGTGTTTATGAAGGGGAAGATCGAGGTTCGAATCCTTGGTGCCTCACCATTTTTGCACGAGTTTTTCGGAAGGAGGATAATGAAATGCCGGATAACAATTTACATAGCATTAATAAACTGCAAGATGACATAAAAGCAGCAAAGTGGTTGTCTGTATTTTTGCCCAAGGAAAAACGTCAACAGATAAAGGAGTTAGAAACCTCTTTGGCTAATATGATTCATTTGATTGAATCTTTTAACAAATACTTTTCAGATGCAGGTTGGTGTGCATATGACTCTATGAATATGCCGCTTATGGAGAACGCAGTTAAAGCATATGAAGCGGGCGGGATTGATGCCGGTGAACAGGTACTAATTCAATACTATCAAACCGATGTAAAAGATATTATGCATTGGTTGAAAAATAAAGCCAAACCCTTTAGGGAACGATATGAATTAATTAAATGCGCATTTGACGATCATTTTGCTGAACGCTATCATGCGAGTGTCCCTCTGTTTCTAATCATAATCGATGGTGCAGTTAATGATTACACTAAAAGCAAAGGTTTCTTTGCAGAAGGAACCGATGTTTCCGCCTGGGATTGCTTGGTGGGCTGTGGCGATGGGCTAATAAAATTAAAAGACATATTTAACAAGGGCAGAAACAAAACAAACCACGACGAAATTCGATTGCCGTATCGTAATGGCATTTTGCACGGTCGAGATCTAAATTATGCTAACAAGTATGTCTCTTGTAAATGTATATCGTTAATGTTTGCTTTAGCTGATTGGATGAATATGAAAGACAGCGAAAATACTCGAAAGCAAAAATTTGAAAAAGAGTGTAATCCGCCGCCTATTTCAGAATCATTGAAAAAGATAAAGCAAAATGCAATCGACAGGCAAGAAATACAGAAATGGGTCAAGCGAGATATTAAAATCGGAGAAACTATCTCCGCAACTCCAACAATCGAGGAATGCAAGGATTTCCCATATCTATTACCGCTAATTAGCGCATTTAATGCTTGGAGCACCCGTAATTATGGTTCATTATCTGTTTGGTTCAAAAATGTTTTCTCATATGAATCTTCTGACAAAAAACGAGCAGGAGAATGTAGAAAACTTTTTGATCACAAAAATCTGATTTCTTATGAATTGGAAGAAATAGAAGAACGTGCTCTTGCTCTAACTAAAATTGTTGTATTGGTGAAATGGGAAAGTAATGGCATCGTTCATACTGAACACTTTGAATTTGGTTGCTCATATCAACAAGAAGACGGAAACGTGGGATATCCTTGGAAAAACAACGGAGCTTGGATTCTTATACCGTGGAAAATACAAGGATTGTATAAATGACTGGTTTGACTGTCAAAGAGGAAGAAGGGACATACAAGTATCGGTTGGATGGAGCGTCCTCTTATCTCCTGCCACTACTCTCTTTTCTTTATAAATTATAAAAATTTTCATAAAACTACCTATCCAAGCTGATTTTGATGCACTATAAGGGTGTAATCATGATTGCATCCCAAAAGAAAGCAGCCCCTGCCTTCTCCTGCTTGGAGAAGGTGCCGCCGCAGCGGCGGATGTGGAGGGGACCCCTAAAAGTGAAAACCGGGCCCGGTTTTATGTTCCAGGTGTCCCCTCCACACCCGTCACGGCTACGCCGTGCCACCCTCTCCAAGCAGGAGAGGGCTTTTTGCGCTTTACAAACCCACAGAATTCTTTACACAGAAATTACCTTCTCACGATTTCCTCCTTTACACGGCAGGGGTAAGATATGGCCGTAAACAAAAACAAGACATACATGGAGGAAATTGAAAATGAAATTCCAAAAAGCAATTGCGATTGCCCTTTCTGTGGCGGCGCTGCTGACCATGACCGCCTGCGGCTCCACCGGCGAGCCTGCCGCTGAACAGACCACCGAGGCTCCCAAGAGCGTTTCCGGTACTGTCTCTCTGGCTGGCTCCACTTCCATGCAGAAGCTCTGCGAGGCCATGATCGAGAGCTTCTCCGAGGAGTATCCGGACATCACCGTCACCGCTGAGTACACCGGCTCCGGCGCGGGCCTGGAGGCTGTGGCTGCCGGAAAGACCGACATCGGCAACTCTTCCCGGGCCCTGAAGGACAGCGAGAAGGCTGCCGGTGTGGAGGAGAACATTGTGGCCATCGACGGGATCGCCGTCATTGCCAACAAGGCCGGTAAGGTCCTGGATCTGACCACCGAGCAGCTGAGCGGCATCTATACCGGCAAGATCACCAACTGGAAGGATCTGGGCGGCGATGACGAGGCCATCGTGGTCATTGGCCGTGAGGCTGGCTCCGGCACCCGGGGCGCTTTCGAAGAGCTGCTGAAGATCGAGGATAAGTGCGCCTACGCTCAGGAGCTGGATTCCACCGGCGGTGTTCTGGCGAAGGTTGCCGCCACTCCCGGCTCCATCGGTTACGTATCCCTGGATGTGGTGGACGATACCGTTGCCGCTCTGTCCCTGAACGGTGTGGCGCCCACGGAGGAAAACATTGTGGCCGGTTCCTACACCCTGTCCCGTCCCTTCGTTATGGCCACCAAGGATACCGTTGACGCACAGAGCAACGCCGTGAAGACCTGGTTTGGCTATGTGGAGTCCGATGCCGGCAAGGCTGTCATCACCGGTCTGGGCCTGATCCTGCCCCAGTAAATGAACAGAGTACCCGAGGGCCATCCGGGCCGCAAAGCCTTCACCGCGGAGGCTGTGGCCCGGGCCCTCCTTTTGATATGCGCGGTGGCCGCAATATTCGCGGTATGTGCCATCACCTTTTATATGTTCGCCAAGGGACTGCCTGCCCTGGGCAAAGTGGGCGTGACGGAGCTGATCTTCGGTACTGTGTGGAAGCCCACGGCGGCGGAGCCTCAGTTCGGCATTGCCTACATCATCCTGTCCTCCATCGTTGGTACGGCCTTCAGCGTGCTGCTGGGTGTGCCTGTAGGGCTTATGACCGCCGTATTCCTGACGGAGGTGTCCGGGAAGCGGATGGCGGCGGTGGTCCAGCCGGCGGTGGAGCTGCTGGCGGCCATTCCCTCGGTCATCTACGGATTGGTTGGCATGATGGTCCTGAATCCGGCCATGTACAAGCTGGAGAAGCTGATCTTTGCCGGCAGCAGCACCCATCAGTTTACCGGCGGCGCCAACGTACTCAGCGCCGTTATAGTTCTGGCGATCATGATCCTGCCTACGGTGATCTCCGTCAGCGCCTCTTCCTTGCGGGCGGTGCCGGACTCTATGCGGGCGGCCTCCCTGGCCCTGGGGGCCAGCAAGATGCAGACCGTGTTCCGGGTGACCATCCCCGCAGCCAGATCCGGTATCCTCACCGGAGTGGTGCTGGGCATTGGCCGGGCCCTGGGGGAGGCCATGGCCATCAATATGGTGGCCGGCGGCTCTGTGAACCTGCCCCTGCCCTTCAACTCCGTCCGGTTCCTCACCACCCAGCTGGTCAGTGAGATGAGCTACGCCGAGGGCACCCACCGGCAGGTGCTGTTTACCGTTGGCCTGGTATTGTACCTCTTCATCCTGGCGGTGAACCTGGTGCTGCTGAAACTGAGAAAGAAGGGAGCGGAAAAGGAATGAATGACTCTCTGACTGCAAAGCGGGTCCGTCCGGCGGACGCCCTGGCTTACGGAACCATCTACCTGTGCGCCTTCTTTTCCGTGGCCCTTCTGGCGGTGCTTCTGGGCTATGTGCTGGTCCGGGGCATCGGCGTGATCAACTGGCAGTTCCTGACCACGGTGACCTCGGTGCTGAAGGGCACTGTAGGCATTGCGGGCAATCTTTTGAACACGCTTTTGATCGTGCTGCTGACCATGCTCATCGCCACCCCTCTGGGTGTAGGCGCGGCGGTGTATCTGAATGAATACGCCCGGCCCGGCAAGCTGGTGTCTGCCATCGAGTTTGCCACGGAGACCCTCTCCGGCATTCCCTCCATTATCTTCGGACTCTTTGGCTCTATGTTCTTCGGGGAGACCCTTGGCCTGGGCTACTCCCTGCTGACAGGCTCCCTGACCCTGATCCTCATGGTCCTGCCGCTGCTGACCCGGAACACCCAGGAGGCACTGAAAACCGTGCCGGATAGCTACCGGTCCGGTGCCTTAGGGCTGGGGGCGGGAAAGTGGTACATGATCCGTTCTGTCCTGCTTCCCAGCGCCACCCCCGGCATCCTCACCGGTGCCATTCTGGCCATCGGCCGGATCGTAGGCGAGTCTGCCGCCCTGCTCTTCACCGCCGGAAGCGCCAAGGCCCTGCCAAAGACCTTCGCCAAGCTCCTGGAAAAGATCTTCCATTCCGGCGGCACCCTGACCATTCAGCTCTACCTCAGCGCCACGGCGGACGGCGACTTCTCCACGGCCTTCGGCATTGCGGTGGTGCTGCTGGTGCTGGTGCTGTGCATCAATCTGGCGGCGAAGAAGCTGGCCTCCAAACTGGACCCAACAAGGAGAAAATAAGATGGATACTGAAACAAAGATCTGCGTTCGGGGCCTGAACCTGTACTATGGGTCCAACCACGCCCTGAAAAATATCAATATGGATATCCCTGCCGGAGCTGTCACCGCCTTCATCGGCCCCTCCGGCTGCGGCAAGTCCACCTTCCTGAAGACCCTGAACCGGATGAACGACCTTGTGCCCGGGGTCCGCATCGAGGGCGATGTCCGCCTGAAAGGGCAGGACATCTTTGCCCGCGAGATGCAGCCCACCGAGCTGCGCCGCCGGGTGGGCATGGTGTTCCAGAAGGCCAACCCCTTCCCCATGAGCA
>OGKG01000537.1_pt1 | contig 48959 bp, 51 predicted proteins | sample 1572201 | NCBI WGS metagenome assembly OGKG01 (sample SAMEA2582146, study PRJEB24529) | metagenome | biome: Human gut stool | place: China | collected 2011 | reverse complement strand
GGCAGCGCCGGGATAATCCTTGCAGACGAATGTTCTACGGTAATGGGTAGCCATTCTTCCAAGAGTGATCTTGGGACTGATGACACGAAGAGTCGCAATGGACATGATGCTGTATGCTTCGTTTGCCGGATAGATATTCAAAAGATCCGAGAGCAGATCAGCCGAAACTGATTTTACGAGAGCCGAAGCTCCGTAAGAAAGCATATCCGGTCCATCTGAGGCTGTGCTGTCAGTCAACGGCACATATTTGTAATCAATGATGTGTCCGATGACTTTTCCGTTCTTGGGTTGCGGGTTACCACCCGGAATATATTTTGAAGATGCCCGCTGGCGGACTGCATAACGCTTCGGGCTGTTGGTTCCACTGTCATCAACAATCGTATTGACAGGTCTTGGAACTGCTCTGATTTCTGCCGGAACTGCCATAAAAATACCTCCTATATATAGTCCTATTATAACATATCCGGACTATATAGTACATATTTTTATGATAAATTTTGCAAAGAAATATGCCTGCAGAAACGATGTAACTCGCCAGGAATAGCTTAAAATGGGGCTTCTTCTCCTGATGAAAAGCAAAAATCTGGTATAAATCAAAGGAAACCGTATTTTCGGACTATCTTGCTATAGTCCGAAATGTTGGGAATGTTTTAGTTAAACTTAACTACTATTTTTTCTTTGCGATATAAAATACATAACTGTAATAATCTACTACTAATCTAAAATAAAGCGATTATAAGCTATCCTTTTTCCTGTGTTTGTTTTAAAGTTTTCATCTATACACTTTTTTATCTTTTCCTGTTCTTTTTCTTTATCCATAACCGTTAAATTTTCAAGCAAATCAGCTTCCCATTGTATTTGAAAATCAAGTCCATCAATTTTAGATGGAGTATGATGGTTGCCTATTATAAAGCATATTCTATCAATATTTTTGTTATAGCCTACCTTTTTTAATATTTCTTTCGCTACTTCTGGTCCTTCCTTTTCTTGATAGACACCATCAATAGAACCGTATTTTTTTTGTGCTTCAACCGCACCAATATCATGTAGTATAGCAATAATACTGATGAATTCTTTTTCTTCCTCTCCGATATTTTCTCCTTTCATTATATCTTCTGCATTTTTCAAAACTTTGAGAGTATGCTCTATGCCAAAAGGAATTTCTTTGAATACTTCTTTCATCTCTATAATAATTTTTTCTTTAAACATAAATTACCTCCATTTATACCTTATAGGTGTTTTAGTTCTATCTATCCACTTTTTTGTTCGCCGATACAATCAGCATCATGGGACGGCGCATTTCATCCTGCATCCCCGGAATATCCATCATGTATTCCGGCGGCTGCGGCTCCACAATATGATTTATTATAAAACCATTTGAAAGCAGTGTATTTAGATATGTGGTCAGTGTTCTATGATATTTTGTAACCTTTTCTCCCAAAAACACAGCTGTCCGTTTGCCCTCATAATAATAATTATCCACCGGAAAATGCAGTATTTCTCCTTTTTCGTTATAATGCCAGTCTTGTGTTCCATAGGCAGTAAAAACAGGATGTTCAACCGTAAAAACTAGCTTACCACCAGACTTCAGTATTCTATATATCTTTTTTACTAAAATCTCATAATCTGCTACATAGTGAAACGCAAGTGAACTTAATATTACATCAAAACTCTCCTCTGGGAATTCCACATCTTCTATAGCACAGCATTTATATTCAACCTGTGGAAAATGTGTTTTTTCTTTGGCTACCTCGAGCATTTTATGAGAAATATCAACACCTACAACAGAAGACGCTCCGTGTTCCATCGCATAAATACAGTGCCATCCATAGCCGCATCCTAAATCAAGCACACGCTTATCTTTAAAATCCGGCAGCAGCTTTCTCAATGTTTCCCATTCTCCTGCACCGGCTAGTCCCTGCTGTGAGCGACTCATTTGACTGTATTTTTGAAAAAATATATCATCATCATATTTGTTTTCTTTCATCTGAATTCCCCCTCGTTTAAAAAGTTATTTATCTCCGTTGCAATTTTTTTCACTTCTTTATAAAGCTTCTCGGTCATATCGTAGCATTCAAAAAGTGAAAGACCGAGTACTTTAAAAATATGATTTACCCTTTCGGCATATTTTTTAGGTTTATATTCAAAAGTTTCAAGCAGTTTTATAGCTTTCTTTTCGTTAATGCAATAAGCATTATTGCATGCAAATAGTACTTGATTTAAGCATGTAATAATACGAAAAACATGGCCTGCAATATAATATTTATCCTCTGCTCCCGCATTTGCTTTTACAAACATTAAAGAGAACTCTGCTTCAAATAAAAAAGTTTATCAAGCTCTTCTTTAGAGCACCAAGGTAAATTTCCGCCTGATTTTTTAATTCGCATAAACTTTCATTTTTAGCATATTGTATCTTGTTGATAGCCAATTCTCCACGATACATAGCACTTATATAACCATGGGGATGCCCGGTCTGATAATTTGCAGTAACAATTCCTTGCTCCGTATCTTTGATTATTTGTCCCACCCGTTTTATATCACGTAAAATCAGATCAACATGATACCCGTTCATAACTAACCATCCGCCGCCATTGATATAATCACCCCACGCTCCGGGAGGTACAACAAGGTTGTTTCTATTCTCATCATTCAACTCTGTAGCAATTTGGTTAATCGCTGTCAGGTCAAATGATTCTTGATTGTAATAAATTCCGATATCTATATCAGAATCCTCTGTATGGGTACCTCTTGCACGGGATCCCCCTAATACGATGCCTTCTATATAAGGCAAAGAGGATAATTTTTCTGTCACTGATTGAATAATATTATATATCATACGAACACACTCCTTTATTTTATTTTGCATCTAATTTTCTAATCTCAGTTATCATTGGGCAAACTATTGCAATGCAAATAATTAAAATACCTGATAGTAAAAACCAATGATTTACAGCGATTCTATCAGCAAAGAATCCAGAAAGAATTAACCCAATTGGCATAGCAAGAGACATGATACTTTTTGTTCCATCACCAATCGACAACATTCACTTTTTTCCCAAGCATTCTTTCTAACGGCTCATTCTTTTTTTCAAAGTCTTCACTTTTCCCACTTTTGCCTACATACCGCATCACAGTCCACTTGGAATCCTTTAGATACGGGATTAGGACCTCAGAATAATACATAATATCAGGGTAACTTAGAGAGTGTCCCATGATAACAACCTCATCTATAGGTTTGCCATAAAAAAACCATTTCAATTTATCAAAGTTTGATCGGACGTCTTTCGTAGTAGCAGATACAATGTTATCCATTCGACTTATTAGCGAAAAATATGGATTGCCGGGTTTATAATACTTTCTCCTTGCAGATGCATACATCTCTGCGACTTTCTTTGCATCAGCACCAAACTGGATGGAATAGTGAACAATATCATTTGCCAGTTCGTCTCCATGAACAATTGGGTCTATCCCCTCCACAGATTCTGTTGTTGTCCCAGAAGGAAACACATCGCCCATCCCAAATACACTTGAGTCAATATCCTTCAGTTTTCCGTGAATAGATAAAACATTATCCTCTGGAATATTATATAATCGCTGAAGTGTATCTGTATAATTAAATGTTACATATAAGTCACTTTGTGATAGACATAGAGATGAGTCTGGCTTGGCTATCGTAAAATCTATATTTGAAAGCCATCTGGCAAAACTTTCTCCAGTGAATGAGAATAAGAATCTGAGTTCATCTTCCCAATATGTTTCTATGCACATATCTGAAGCAGTCTCACAATGGTTTATTAAGTTTTCTATGTATTCTGAATAGTTTATCTCTAATGATGCTTCGACATCATTCCAGGCAGATGTGCCCGCCAACTGCTTCGTTAAAAATTCATAGTCTTTGACGGCTCGACTGCTATTTGAAAGGAGAAAGTCCCGATAGTTCCAATAGCCCGTTTTGAGACCGTGATGTAAATCAAATCCGTTTCCGCATAATACTAATCGCATATATTCGCTCCTCATTTGTGCAAGGAATCAAATTTCATATAGCGGACTTTGTAAACAGAGATGGTTGTACACAATAGCATTAAGGTCCGCAGCTATTTCTTTAAAACTCCGATTCAAGTCCAGTGTCCTAACTGTAATTCTATTACCGCTCATTCGGTATTCGTTGTTTGGAAGGATGCTCTCGTCGGTTTGAGCATACAACAGCATACCTGAAACTTCGTGTGGCTTATTGCCAAGCTCATGTTCTTTGTTCTTTACATAGGTAAATATCTGATACAGATTATTGGAGTGCAGCGTGTGAACACCAAACTGGGTCTGGGTGGTATGCCCATAATACTTTGCATCAATAATCAGTACCTTTTCCTTGTATGTCAGCATGATATCAGTCTGCATAACAGGGAGCATATCTCCGATACCATCATCCAACTGCCATGGAATCTGTGACGCATTAGCCTTAATTACCAGAAAGTCTTCGCTTTCTGGTTGTTCAGCACTGGAACACCTTCAAATTCGGTTGGCACCGTTGCAGTCACACCCAGCTTTTCAGCAAAAGCGGTGATGATTTTAATGCGGTTTTCTGTTGTGATACCCTTATTAAAAAGGCCAAACAGGGTGAACGGGTCGATATCAAATACCTCTCCATCTTTTTCCAGTTTAGGCAGATTAATACCTATCTGTTCATAAACACTCTTGATAATATCCACCAGTGGCTTACGGTCATTAGTAAAGGCAAGCAGCCTATTTGCAAACTCAATATAAAATGCCACCCATGGATATGTAGCTTTCTTATCCATCAGTTTCCCTCCTAATAGTCAAAGTTCTGTTCTTCTATGATAGACGGGCCAATAAATTTTCCATCTTCAAAAATCTTCCGAACTTTAACAGGTGTCGCACTGACCATCTCTGTTTGTGCAAATATAAACTTTCCTAAGTAGATAGTCTTCGGAAGATGTTCCTCCTTGAAAAGAACCGTTCTGCCTTCTTTTCCTGATTCTTTTAGATACATACCGGAATACTGTACATATCTGTTGTCAACAACTTTTGAGTGCATATCTCTGCAACCAAAGGCGAGTTCTTCTGTTTCGTGTCCAATATCAATAAAAAACAAATCACCAGAATGGAAATTGACAAACTCGCAGAGTTTTGCGTAATCACTATATTCGTTAATCGTTGGCATTCCCAGTTTAGTCAAATCCTGTTCAGAAAGGCTCTGAGAGCCAAGTAACAGAAAAATTATCGAGAATGTTGCATCTCTTATGACATCAATTTTACCCCAATCATGAATATTATCTTTATGAAAATATCCATTTCTCAAATCACCATAATCAAATATGGTTTCTCGCACATACTTTCTCGTGCGCCAGTTCAAATCCCCACGTAGCATATCGAGGTTATCTTTATAGAAATTTGCCATTGCGCCAATAGTAGTATCAATGGCTTTATCATTTATAGCCTCCTCTGTCAGATCTACCATGAAAGGTAAATCCTTACGTGAAAAGTCTTTCTTCATTTGGCGGCCTTCGTTTGCATGAAGGCAAATCAAGCTATATAGCAGCTGCTCAACCGCCTTAAAGTATCCCATCCCAATTACAGTCAAGTCTATGGCTTGTGCTTTCTTCATGGAAACATAAAGCCACTCTGCTGTAATCAAACTCTCCGAGAAATCGCTGTCTCCAAGTGCCACCAGATATGCGGACGCATCAACGAACTGCTGCTTAATTAATTCAAATGCATCATTGCTAAGTTCAAACTCTTTGGCTTTTCTTTCCATAAGGCCTTCATATGGATACTTTACGAGCTCACGTTCTGTAATTTTTCTGAAATTGAGCATAGCATTAGGCGTTAGTGATTTCAGAAGAATGTACCCCAGATAATCGTTTACTGCTTTGAGGTAAGTATTTAATTCTTCAAGAAAGCGTGCATATTCTGCAGCCCCATAATATGTCTCAAAAAACCATTTCAGAGAATAAAGATTATAGCCTCGACCCGGATCGGATTCATCATCGTTGTGTCCAACAACCTGCAAATAAGCGTAATCGTACACAAGATACACATATTTGCAACTTTTCGCAGAAACACTATGCATGAAATCTGCGACTGCCTTCGGCTCTTTTTCTTTCAGTTTCCAAAAACTACAATCTTCTATTTCCTTGAAAATCAACACTTCTTTTGTTTTTATGTTTTGAAGAACAAAACAAGTGTTAGGGAACGAATCTTTTATACTTGAGTAATCAATTGAATTGAACAGGGGATTTTTCGTTTGCAGGTGATAAATGATTTCAAGTAAACACCGGATAGATATTGTTCTCGCAGCCTCTACAACACCTGTATATTTTGAAAACTCATGACCACCAAAATCAAACACAACCTGTTGGAGAACACGATTCCACTCTAAATCCGTCATCTCCGGTCTTTCAGACTTTGGATTTCTGACACTTTTTATCTGCTGTAAGTATTTTTCAAATATGCCTTTATAGTTCACCGCTTTGTCCACCGTTCAAAACCTCCTAAGAAAAAAGGCACATAGCCCTATTGGACCATGTGCCTTAGCGTCACATGCCCTGTGGCGTGTCGATGTAGTATTTAGCTACAACGCCGGCCGCAGTCACAGCGAGTGCTGCAACAAGATCCAGAACAAATTTGACGGTTCTCGGATTTACCTTCATGGTAGTACCTCCTTGAAAAGTAGTGGGCAAACGCCCCGATACTTACCGCCAATACGCCGAATAAAATTATAACACAAACTTCTTGACTTTTCCAGAGTTTTGTATTAGGACACGAAAAACGCCCAGGCCGAATCCTGAGCGTCACACTGTTATTTCCACCTTATTTGTTTATTGTAATCTCAATCCCGGACTTGAATTCCACCACAAAGTGGTCATCGTACACCGTAATTTTCTCAATCATCCTTCTGACCAGGGATTCGCTGTACTCGGTGACTTCTTCCGGCTCACTTTGCAGGAAAGCAACCATGTCGGCCATGCGCTGGCGGATGCCGTCCTTGTTGGCTTTCTGCAAAAGCAGTTCTTCCTTTTCTGCTCGGAGTTCATCAATCTCATCGGCAAGGGTATCATAGTTCTGCTTTGCGTTTGCCAGTTTCAGGAGTTCCTGCTGAAGTCCCAGAAGTCGGGCATCAATTTCTTCCACAGCCGCACTATTGCTATCTCCAAGGCATCTCTCAAAACTTGCCTGCAGAGCAGGGATGAAAGAGGCACTACCCGTTATGACTTCATTCACCGCCTGGACAACCACCTCATGCAGAAGTTCTTCCTTCACGGTTCTTGCTGCGCAGGACGGGCGGTCTTTCTCTACTCGGCTGAGGCATCTCCAAACGGTGGACTTGCACCCGCGGTTGTTCCAATTGATTCTGCGGAAGATGTCATTGCAGTGGGCGCAGTACACGATGCTTGAAAGAGCGTATCGGCTGCTGTAAATCCTGCGTTTCTGATCGGGTCCGCACTCCATGTGCGCCCTACGGTACATTTCTTCCCGCACCTTCATGAACTTCTCACGGGGAATAATAGCGGGATGGCTGTTCTCCACATAGTACTGCGGAACGATGCCGTTGTTGGCCACACGCTTTTTATTGAGAAAATCCACCGTGTAGGTTTTCCGGAGGAGTGCATCGCCGATATATTTCTCATTCGTGAGGATCTTCTTCAATGTACTTTGCAGCCAGTAATCACTTCCGGCTGCGGTCTTGATGCCATCCGCTTCCAGCCCCTGTCCGATCTGGAACAGGCTTGCACCTTCCAGATACTCTCGATAGATTCGCAGGACGATTTCAGCTTCCTCCGGGACAATGACCAGGTTGCCTTCATCGTCCTTGGTGTAGCCGAGGAAACGGTTGTGGTTGACCTGCACCTTTCCGGCTTGGTAGCGGAATTACAATCCCAGCTTTACGTTCTGGGAAAGGGACTGCGATTCCTGCTGTGCAAGAGATGCCATGATGGTCAGAAGGACTTCGCCCTTGGCATCCATCGTATTGATGTTTTCCTTTTCAAAGAATATCTGTATTCTCAACCCCTGCCGAACAGAGCGGTTGATTTGTTTCCGAGATAGAAAAAGGGATTTCCACCGTCCGGCATTTGATTGCCTGGATAGTAGAAATCCCTTTATTTCTGGGCATTTTTACCCTTTATTTGCTTACTCTTGACATCAAGACTACCGTTTCCACATGGCTGCACCTTGGGAACAGATCCGCGCACAGGGCCTTCTTTACTTCAAACCCCCGCTCTTTTAGCAGGGCCACGTCCCGCGCTAAGGTTGCCGGGTTGCAGGAGATGTAGACCAGGCGCTTGGGGGACATCTTGGCAATGGCCTCAATGGCATCCAGGCTCAGGCCCTTTCTGGGCGGGTCTACGGTAATGATATCCGGGCGGATGCCCTCCGCTTCCAGTCTCAGGGCGGCAGTACCGGCATCGGCGCAGAAGAATTCGGCGTTCTCGATGTGGTTCCGGGCCGCGTTGTCCTTTGCGTCCTCCACGGCCTGGGGGATGACCTCCACGCCCAGGACCTTTCCGGCGGCAGCGGCCATAGCCAGGGTGATGGTGCCCACGCCGCAGTAGAGGTCCAGCACCAGGTCCTTTTTGCCGATTTCTGCCAAAGAGATGGCAGACTCGTAGAGCCGCTGGGCCTGGTGATGGTTCACCTGGTAGAAGGACCGGGGGGACAGGCGGAACGACAGGCCGCAGAGGGTATCCTCAATATACCCAGGGCCATAGAGGGTGAGGAATTTGTCCCCCAGGACGGCGTTCCCCTTCTTGGTATTGACGCTGAGGACCAGGGTGGCAAAGCCCGGCACCGCTTTCAGGCTGTCGATCAGGGTGGAGATTTTGGGCAGGCCGTCGCCATTGACCACCAGGCAGACCAGGATCTGGCCGGACACCGCCCCCCGGCGGACATAGATATGCCGCAGGAGGCCCCGTCCCGTCAGCTCATCGTATACGGGAACGTGACATTTGTTTACATAACTCATAACAATATCTTTGACCCGGTCCGTCTCCTCCGGCAGGATCCGGCAGCGGTCATTTTCCACCACCTGATGGGTCCCCGCCTGGAAGAATCCGGCATAGGCCCGGCCCTTTTCGCAGGCCACAGGATACTGGGCCTTGTTCCGGTAGCCCAGGCAGGTAGGGGCCGCCAGGATGGGCATCTCATCGATGGATTCTCCGCCGATGCGATTCAGGCAGTCTTTGACCCGCTGGGCCTTCAGTCGGCATTCCTCTTCGTAGTCCATATGCCAGAAGTCACAGCCGCCGCATTTCTTCGCCACAGGGCACTCCCGGTTCACCCGGTGGGGGGATTTTTCCAGGATCTGGGTGATCTTCCCCGCCGCCCAGGTCTTCCGGGCCTTCTCGATACGCACCAGGACCTTCTCCCCGGCGATGGCATTGGGGATGAACACAGCACACCCTTCAATGTGGGCAATTCCCTGTCCTTCCGTGGTATAGTCCGTGATTTCCGCCTCGTAAACTTGATTTTTCAGCAGCATTGGGTTTCTCCTTCGTATTTGGTTCCGTTTTCTTTGTATGATAACATAATTCGGCACCGGGGTAAAGCGCCTCTTGCGTGTTTTTCGAAAAAATGCTAGAATACCCGGTAGAAAAGCAAAGGAGTCATATTATGGACTACAGCAATTGTACCCTCTGCCCCCGGATGTGCGGCGTGGACCGGACCCAGGGACAAAAAGGGGTATGCCGCTGCCCGGATACCGCGTTGGTGGCCAAAACCATGATCCACAAATGGGAAGAGCCCGCCCTGGCAGGGGCGGGGGGCAGCGGAGCCGTCTTCTTTGGCGGCTGCACACTGCGCTGCCGCTACTGCCAGAATGGGGCCATCAGCTCCGGCCCTGTGGGAACACCTATGGACTCATTCCAACTGCGGCAGGCAATGGAAGCGCTCATCTGCCAAGGAGCGGAAAACATCGACCTCGTGACGCCTACCCAGTTTCTTCCCACGCTGATTCCGGCCCTGTCCCCAAAGCTTCCGGTTCCGGTGGTTTATAACTGCGGCGGCTATGAGCGGGTGGAGACGCTGAAGGAATTGGAAGGGCTGGTGGATATCTACCTGCCGGACATGAAATATGCCTCTTCCATCCTGGCGGCCCAACTATCCCGGGCAGGGGACTATCCGGAGGTTGCCAAGTCCGCCATCCGGGAAATGGTCCGGCAGACCGGCCCCGTCCTCTGGCAGGGAGACAGAGTGATCCGGGGCACCATCATCCGCCACCTGATCCTTCCCGGCCAGGTAGAGAACTCTTTGAAGGTCCTGGACTGGATCGGTGAAACCTTCCGGCCCGGGGAAGTCCTGGTAAGCCTCATGCGGCAGTATACCCCCGTAGGGGTCCAGCAGCCGCCTCTGGACCGGCGGATCACGGACGAGGAATACGATGCGGTCCTCAGCTGGATGTTTCTGAACGACTTGGAGGGATTCACCCAGGAGAAGGAAGCGGCGGATAAGGGATTTATTCCGGAGTTTTGAAAGAAATAACGGCGGCAAATTCGCCGCCGTTTTTCTATACCTTGCGTTCCAGCACCCGGTACACAAATTCCATGTCCAGCCCTTCCCTTACGCCCTTTGCCAGCTTGTCATACTGCCGCTGTTTGTAGTCCTCCGGGTCGAAGGACTGGGCTTTCGACGGGTCCAGGCCCTTCCGGCGGCAGAGATCCGCGACAATCGCCTGGGCAATGCCCGCCTCATCGAAAACACCGTGGATATAGGTGCCGTAGACATTGTTTCCCACTGTGATGGGGGGCAAGGGGGCTTCGCTTCTGCCCATATGGATCTCGTAGCCCCGGTATCTGAGGCCGGAGAGGCTGCTCAAGGGCCCCGGAACCATACCGAAGCTGCCCTCGGTCTGGCGCTGGACCTTCTCCCCGTGGAATACCGTCTCCATGGGCAGCAGTCCCAGGCCGCGGATAGAGGTAACTCCGGCGGCTTCTACCTGGTCCGGGTCGGAAATCCGCTCTCCCAGCATCTGGTAGCCGCCGCAGATGCCGAAGACGATACTGCCCCGGTCCTGGGCGTGCAGGATCGCCGCCTCCAGGCCGTTTTGCCGGAGCCATTGCAGATCGGCAATGGTGCTCTTGGTGCCGGGGAGGACGATCATATCCGGCTCCATCAGATTTTCCGGCTTTTCGATGTAGCGCAGGGAAACGTTGGGGATCCGCTCCAAGGGAGCCAGGTCCGTAAAGTTGGAGATCCGGGGCAGCTTCACCACGGCGATGTCGATGTCCTTCCGTCCGGTATCCCTGTCGAACCGGCTGGACAGGCTGTCTTCATCATCGATATCCAGGTGCATATAGGGCACCACTCCCGCCACAGGGACCCCGCAGAGCTTTTCCAGAATTTCAATGCCGGGCTGCAAAATGGCCCGGTCTCCCCGGAATTTGTTCACCACCGTGCCCTTGATCCGGGCCCGCTCCTGCTCCTCCAGCAGAGCCACCGTGCCGTAGAGCTGGGCAAAAACGCCGCCCCGGTCAATGTCGCCTACCAGCAGCACGGGCGCATCCACCAGCTGGGCCAGGCCCATGTTGACAATGTCTTCCTGCTTCAGGTTGATCTCCGCCGGACTTCCGGCTCCCTCGATGACGATGATGTCGTTTTCGGCGGCCAAGGAATGGTAGCTTTCCAATATCCGAGGGACGAACTCCCGCTTCCGGCGGTAGTATTCCATAGCGCGCATATTCCCCATGGCCTGGCCGTTTACGATGACCTGGCTGCCCACATCGGTGGTGGGCTTTAAGAGGATGGGGTTCATCCGCACATCGGGCTTCACCCCGGCCGCCTCGGCCTGGACCACCTGGGCCCGTCCCATTTCGCCTCCAGCCTCGGTGATGAAGGAATTCAGGGCCATATTCTGGCTCTTAAAGGGCGCTACCCGGTAGCCGTCCTGTTTGAATATCCGGCACAGCCCCGCCGCCAAAAGGCTCTTGCCGGCGTTGGACATGGTGCCCTGAATCATAATGTTCATAGCCATGGTATCACCTCAAAATTTCTTTCAAAGCCGCCAGCAGGGTCTCGTTTTCCCGGGGCAGCTTTACGGCGATGCGGTACCAGCCTGCTTCCAGGCCGGGATAATTGGCGCAGGAGCGGATCTGGATGCCTTTTTCCAGCAAAGGCTCCCGGAGCTCCCGGTCAGAATAAAATAGAATATAATTCGTGTGGGAACCAATGGCCCTCAGCCCCAATTCCCGAAGCCCTCCGGTCAGCGCCGCCCGCTGCTCCCGGATGGTTTGTTTCGCCTTTTCCAAAAAGGCGGTCTGTTTCAACGCCGCCACCCCGGCCTTTTGGGCGGGGACGGACACATTCCAGGGCTGGACGGTCTGTCCCATGGTCCGGAGCAAAGGGGCATTCCCGCAAAGGCAATAGCCCAGCCGCAGCCCCGCCATGCCGTAGCTCTTCGTAAAAGCTTTTAGGAGGAACAGATTCTGATGGGTCTGCAAATAGGGCTTCATGGTGAGGCAGTCCCCCCCATCCGTCAGGTCCAAGAAGCATTCGTCGATGAATAGAAACATCTTCCTGCGTTCACAGATGGTCAGGATTTCCTCCAGCATTTCCCGGGAAATGATCTGGCCCGTTGGATTGTTGGGGTTGCAAAGCATCAGGGCATCCCCATCAAAGCCTTCCAAAAAAGGAAGAAAATCCCGTTTCAGCTGGAAATCCGTCTCTTTTTTCAGCGAAAAATGAGCCACTTCGCACTGAGAGGCACGAAGGGCCGTCTCGTACTCGCTGAAGCAGGGATCCAGGATCAGGGCCTTTTTGGGGCCCAGGCTTCTGCAGAAGGAGAAAATGAGCTCCGCCGCCCCGTTGCCGCAAAGGATTTTTTCCTTGCCAACCCCTTCAAATTCACTGATGGCTGTCACCAGCTCCCGGCAGTAGGGGTCCGGATAGTGGCGCAGGTCGGAAACGCTGTCTATTACCGCCTGCTTCACCGCCTCCGGAGTGCCGTAGGGATTGATGTTTGCGGAAAAATCCAGGCAAATTTTTCGGGAATAAAGGTCCCCACCGTGGGGATTTGGGGTGGAATAGAGCATTGCATTACCTCAAAAGCAGAATCAGGCAGATGACCAGCGTCAACACCGCCGTGGCGTACATAAGCCGATCACTCAGGGGGATGTCCTCCGGCGTAATGGGCCGCAGGGCATCCCCAATGTATTTCTTTTTGTGCAGGACACCGTGATACCAGGCATCCCCCGCCAGCCGTAAGCCCAGGAGCCCGGCGCAGACGGACTCCGTCTGGGCGGAGTTTGGACTGGCATGGTTATACCGGTCCCGCAGGAAGATCTTCCAGCCGTTGCGGAAATTCAGCCCCAGAAGTCCACCTGCCAGAAGCATCATGATGCCGCTGATCCGGGCCGGGAGATAATTGCACACATCGTCCATTCTGGCCGGGACAAGGCCCACATTTTGGTAGGGCGGCTCCACATAGCCCAGCATGGAGTCCATGGTGTTCACCGCCTTGTAGGCAAAAGCCAGCGGGCCGCCGCCCAGGGCGAAATAGAGCATGGGGGCGATCACACCGTCCGAACAGTTCTCCGCCACAGTCTCCACCGCTGCCCGGGTGACGGCATCCGCGTCCAGGGCCTGGGTGTCCCGGCCTACGATCATGGAAACGGCGTAGCGGGCATCCTCGATGGTGCCGGTTTTCAGCGCCTCATAGACCTTCATGCTCTCCTGCCGAAGGCTCTTGGCCGCCAGCACCTGCCAGCAGAAAATCGCCTGAAGCAGAAGCCGCAGCCAGGGACTGACCATCCCCGCCAGCTTCAAAAGTCCCCAGGGAATCAGAAAGCTCACAGCCACAGTGACAAGCCAGATGCAGCCTCCGGCCAGATTCTCCCCCAGCTTCGTTTTGGGGAACAGCGTCCGGAAAGCCTTTTCCAGCCAGGAAATCAGTCTGCCCATGCACACCACCGGGTGGGGAATGGTCCGAGGGTCTCCCAGCAGGCAGTCCAGGAGAAATCCCAGCAGCATAGCGCAGAAAAGCTCATGCTTCATGGCTGTCCCTCCCTGGGAAGGTGAATAGATAGACGGGATTCTGGCCCTGCATCAGTGTGTAGGGTCCTGCCGCCCTTGTGTTGGCAGCGGTGATGCACACACCCTCGCCGCCATAGCCCTTGGCACAGCGGGCCAGCTCCCCCAAAGTCTCCAGGGCTACCGCCGTTGCCACGATCCTGGCCTTGGGATTCTTCTCCCAGATCAGGGTCAGCAGGGCCTCCATCTGGCCGGAACTGCCGCCAATGAACACATGGGTGGGGGCAGGCAGATTTTCACAGGCCGCCGGGGCCAGGCCCTCCACCGCTGTCAGGTTGGTCACATGGAGCCGGGCGATGTTTTCCGTCAGGAGAGCCAAGGCCTCCGGCTTTTTTTCTACGGCGTACACCTGGCCCTCATAGGCCTGAAGGGCCATTTCAATCGCCACGCTGCCGGTGCCCGCCCCAATATCCCAGCAGACAGCATCGGCGGTAAGCTCCAGATGGGCCAGAGCCGCCGCCCGGATCTCCCGCTTGGTCATGGGCACCGGGGTGCCGTTCTCGTGGCTGCCCCGCCGAAAGGTCTCGTCGGGAAGCCCCTGGGTGACCACGATTTCTCCCGCCCATTCGATCAGGGCCACACTGAGTTTGTGGAATGTTTGTTCCGAAAGAGCCTGGGCGGTGCCCACAGTGATCTTCTCCTGGGGATAGCCCAGGGCCTCGCCTACGCTGACCTTGGCCTCTGCCAGTCCGGCATCAACCAGAGTCCGGCACAGCTTCTCCATTCCCTTCTCTCCCCCAACCAAAGCAAAGATCCGCTTGTGGCGGCGAAGCTCCCGGGCAATGTCCCAGTCCCTTCCATGAAGGCTCACAGGGGTCACATCCTCATAGGAGGTTCCCAGCTTGGCACAGAGGGTCACCAGGCTGGAAATGCCCGGCTCTAAGGTCACATCACAGCCAGATAGCAATGGCAGCAGCTTTTTTGTACCGCTGTAGAAGCCGATGTCTCCCGCCATGACCACGGTAAACCGGCTGCACTCCGGGTGAGCGGCAATGGCCTCCACAATCTTTTCCGGGGCGATCTGTTCCTCCCGGGTCTGGCCCGGAGCTGCCACCGCCTCCAGCATTCGCTTTGCCCCAATGAGGCAGTCCGCCTGGGCAATGGCTTTTTCCGCTGCCAGAGTCCGGTGCTCCCGGTCTCCGGGGCCGATACCCACAACGGTCACTTGCTTTTTGGCGGTCAACCCCAGTTCCTTGCACAAGAAGGCCGCCGTCTCCTGAAAGGACAGCCCCGCCACATGGTCCGGCCGGCCAATCACCAGCAGCTGGGCCCCGGCCGCTCTTGCCGCCTCCACCTTCTCCCAGAAGCCTCCCTTGGTGCCGGTCTGCTTGGTCACCAGGATCCCGGCTCCCGTGGCGTGGAGGATGGCCTCGTTCAGCTCCTTTGTAAAGGGCCCCTGCATGGCGATCACGTGGGCCGTAGGCACTCCGGCCTGTTTGCATAGTTCGATGCTGTCCGTCACCGGCAATACCCTGGCATAGTACCGCTCCGAAAAGCCCGGCAGTCCTTTGTACGCCGCCAGTTCCTTGCTGCCCACAGTCAGCAGCACCCTTTCCTCCCGATGGGAAAGCCACCGGACTGCCTCGGCAGTCGAGTCCACACAGACGCAGTCCTCCGGCAGTCCCCCATCCCGCAGAAGGCGCAGATATCGGGTCCCGGCAGCAGTACAGGCGGCACGGATATTCTCTGTGACAATGGGGGCGTAGGGGTGGGTGGCGTCTATCACCCAGTGGAAGCTTTCTTCCCGGAAGAAGGCTTCCATCTGCCCTTCATCCAGCCGTTTGGCGGAGACTATGACCCCTGGGATCTCTTCCAGCAGCTCTCCTCCGTACTCCGTGGCGGCGCAGGCGGCAACGGAAAGTCCTTCAAAAGAGGCCAGCCACTTCACCAGCTGCCGCCCCTCGGAGGTCCCGGCAAAAACGCAAAGCTTATACATCCCGGTATCCTCTGGGAGTCACCAGATTCTCCCCGATGATTTTCGTCTGAGCGTTGCCCACAAATACGGTGCAGAACATATCCGCTTCAAAATCCCGCAGTTCCTTCAGCGTCAGCAAAAACTTCTGCTGGCCCTCTCTTCCGATATTGCGGACCACGCCGCAGGGCCGATTTTCCGGCAGTGTCTTCAGGAGGATATCGCAGGCTTTTTTCAGGTTATCGGGTCTACCGTGACTTCTGGGATTGTAGATAACAATAGACAGGTCCGCCTGGGCGGCGTAGTCCAGTCTTCTTTCGATCTTTTCCCAGGGAGTCAACCGGTCGGAAAGGCTGATGACGGCAAAGTCGTGGGTCAGGGGCGCTCCCAGCACCGCGCCGCCGCTGCAGGCTGCCGTGAGACCGGGGACCACCTCTACTTCCACGTCCTTGTCCTCTCCCAGCAGCTCATAGACCAGGGAGGCCATGCCGTAGATGCCGCTGTCACCGGAGCAGACCATGGCTACGGTCTTCCCCTTCCTGGCCTCCTCAATGGCCATGCGGCACCGGTCCGCCTCCTGGGTCATGGGGGTGGACAGCAGCTCCTTGCCGGGGTAGCTGTCCTTTACCAGGTCCACATAGACAGGGTAGCCTACGATCACCTGGCAGTCTTCCAGGGCCCGATGGGCTTTCATGGTCATGTTTTCCATATTTCCAGGGCCAATGCCCACAACATATAATTTCATAGTATTGTTTCTCCTCTTTTTTCCGCCACAGCCACGGTAACACCGTTATGGGCGGTTTTGTGGACGATGAGGGTTCCCCCGACCAGTGCGGCAGCCCGCTCGCACACATTGTCCACTCCGGTAACGGACTGGACAAAGGCAGAGGGGGAAAAGTCCCCGGGGACGGCCTTCAATTCCTCCGCCGTAAAAAATTCTCCAGGGATCCCAAGTTCTGCGCAGTAGTCCAGCAGACCCTGCTCGTTGGCTTTCAAATCTATGGATGCCACCTGGGCGATGGCTTCGGTTCTCAGGTCATGTTCCCGGAATACCGCCCGGACCGCCTCTTCAATGGCTTCTTTCGGGGTGCCTCTCCGGCAGCCCAGGCCTAGGGTCAGCACTCTGGGGGTCAGGATCAGCGTCTTTTCAAAGGGCTTCCGGTTGTGGATGCCCACATAGATGCCGAGCTTCCCCTCTTCTTTTTCCACAAGGCCTGGGGGCAGTTGTGGAAAACGCAGGTACTCCCCGCAGATGGGAACCGGATGCTCCAGGATGGCAGCGGAAATCTCCTTGCATAGCTCCATGTCCGAAATATGGTAGCCCTGCTCTGTGGCCCAGGTATCCGCGGAGAATTTCCCCTCCACATCTGTGGCCGTTGTAATGACGGGTCTGGCCCCCATTTTCTCCGCCAGACGCCTTGTCATGGCGTTGGCCCCGCCGATGTGGCCGGAGAGCAGGGAAATGACGAAAGTGCCGCCCTCATCCATCACCAGCACCGCCGGGTCCGTCTTTTTGTCCCGCACCCAGGGCGCAATGGCCCGAACGGCCATGCCGGTGCTGCCAATGAACACGATGGCATCCGCCCAGCGGAAATAGGGTTCCATACATTGGTTTAAGGGAGGCCGATAGGCCTCAAAGCCGGGAACGCCGAACTTTTCCATGGTGACCAGGCGCACTTCCTCCGCATCCAGGATCTCTTTCGCCCCTTGGGCCAGCCCACAGCCCCGGCGGGTGAAGGCGAACACCGCCAGCTTCATTTGGTGGCCGCCTCGTGGAAGGGCCGGTCGTAGCTGGGATCATACAGGTAGGACTTGGCGTACTTCTCCCCCATGCAGTCCCCCACAATAATCAGGCTGGTCCGGGTCAAGTCGTTTTCCGTCACCGTCTTGTGGAGGGTATCCACAGTGCAATGGAAAATCCGCTCGTCGGGCCAACTGGCCTTGAAGACAATGGCAACCGGCGTGGACCCAGGGTACCCGCCCTCCAGGAGCTCCTGCTGGAGCTCCTTGGTCAGCCGGGTGCTCAGGTACAGGCACATGGTGGCCCGATGGGCCGCCAGGGACCGGATGCTCTCCTTCTCCGGCACCAGGGTCTTGCCGGACTGCCGGGTGATGATGACAGTCTGGCTCACCTCCGGCAGGGTAAACTCCTGCTTCAGGGAGGCGGCAGCCCCGCAGAAGGCACTGACACCGGGGGTCACATCGTATTCGATCCCCAGAGGGATCAGCTCATCGAACTGCTCCCGGACGGCTCCGTAAATGCTGGAGTCCCCGGTATGGAGCCGGACTGTGGTCTTGCCCTCAGCCTCCGCCCGGACGATCACGGCGGTGGTTTCCGCCAGCGTCATTTTCGCGCTGTTGTGGATCTCACAGTCGGGCTTACAGTAGTTCAACAGCTCCGGATTCACCAGGGACCCGGCGTAGATCACCACGTCCGCCTCCGAAAGAAGCCTGGCCCCCCGGACGGTGATCAGGTCCACCGCGCCGCAGCCGGCGCCTACAAAATGTACCATATCTGACATTCCTCCATTGTAGCCTTCCCCTGGGGGAAGGTCATATTTCTTTTAAGAACGCTCTCGCATTCTCTGTCTCCCCCAAAAGGCCGTAGACCTTGGAGAAGTACATACATTCCACTGTCATTTTTTCTCCCGCCCGGTATTGCAGATTCCTTTGGATGCGTACCGTCAGACGGTCCAGCACCCCTTTCCGCTTGTCCTCAGCCAGGAGCCGCAGCATTTCATCACAGCTGACGCAGTCCAGCATCTCTCGGAGCGCCTCCGGGGCCGCGCCCTCGCAGCCCGCCAGAGCGCACAGGATCTCTGCCCGGCAGTCGCCATATTTGGAGTGGGTGTTCATCATATTCCCCGCCAGCTTCACCAGCTTGCCGATATGCCCCACCAGTATGGCCCTTTGAAAGTCCAGCTCCTTGCAGATGTCGATGGCATCCCCAATAAAATTGCTGACCTGGACCGCCTTCTGGGGATCCACCCCCAGGCCGTCTTTCAGAAAATCGCAGCCGTAGTTGCCGGGGGTCAGCAGCACCGTACTTCCCAGGAGCCGTTTTTGCCGCAGCTCCACCCGGATGGTATCCACCAGGGCTTTTTCGCTCATAGGCTCTACAATGCCGGTAGTTCCCAAAATGGAGATGCCTCCCAGGATGCCCAGCCGGGGGTTGAAGGTCTTTTTCGCCAGCTCCTCCCCCAAGGGCACGGAGATCAGCACCCGAAAGCCGCCGGAATAGTCCAGGGTGCGGGCGATTTCCCACAGGTTTTCCTCAATCATTTTCCGGGGCACAGAATTGATGGCAGCCTGTCCAACTCCCTGATCCAGCCCTGGTTTCGTCACCCGGCCCACGCCGAAGCCCCCATCGATATCCACCCGCCGTTTCGGGATCAGGGACACCTTTGCGTAAATCAGCGCCCCGGCAGTGATGTCCGGATCGTCTCCCCCGTCCTTTTCTATAGCGCAACAGACGCCGTCCTCTGCCCGGGTAATGTCATGCACCGTCAGCTCCAGATCCAGCCCCTTGGGCGTGTGCAGGCCAATGGTGCTTTTCTCCCGGCCCGTCAGGAGCATCCATCCCGCCGCCTTGGCCGCCGCCGCGGCGCAGGAGCCGGTGGTATAGCCCAGGCGGAGTTTTTTGCCATCCTTCTCAACGAATTCTTCCATGGTTATCTGGTGATCTGATACAGCATGGCGTTGCAGATGGCTGCGGCCACGTTGCTGCCGCCTTTCCGCCCCCGGGCCACGATGCAGGGAGCTCCGGTGGCGATCAGCTCTTCCTTGCTCTCCACCACATTCACAAAGCCCACCGGAACGCCGATGATCAGCGCCGGGTGGAGCTTCCCTGCTTCCATAAGCTCCTTGAGCGCGATCAGCGCCGTGGGGGCGTTGCCAATGGCAAAGATGCAGGGCTTTTCGAGGCTCGCCGCCTTTTCCATGGAGACCATAGCCCGGGTCACCCCACGCCGTTTGGCCTCCGCCGCCACATCCTCATCGGACATGAAGCAATGGACCTGACCGCCCAGCTTTCCCAGAACGGTCTTATTGATCCCCGCCTTGGCCATCTGGGTATCCGTGACGATGTCACAGCCGGCCCTCAGGGCCTCAATGCCCTTTTTCACCGCATCCGGGGAAAAGTAGAGATTCTTGGCATAGTCGAAGTCGGCGGAGGTGTGGATCACCCGCTTTACCACCAGTTCGTTTTCCGGGGCAATGGGGGTGTCCCCCAGCAGCTCCGTGATGATCTCAAAGCTCCGCTTCTCAATGTCCATGGGTTTTACAATTTCAAACATGGTCTTGCTCCTTTCGGCAGGCATCTAAAAATCGGGCTGCCATACTGGGTTTTGCGTAAAAATGGAAGTGGGGGAATCCTGCGTAGAACCCAGGCGCGGCAACACCGCAGTCCCAGCTTCGGCCGTCAGCCTTGCGGGCCCGGAACGCATTCCCATTGTCCGTTGTATCATAATAGTGGAATTCATGGGCCGGGATTTTTTCCCCGGCGGCACAGAGAATATTTTCCTCTCTTGCCTCCAGCGTTACATAACCGAACCGGGAAAGCCTGCCCGTATTATGGGCCTGCCCCGGAAGATAGCCCACCATGGCGTGTCCATCCAGGCTTTGCTGCAAGTAGAGGAAGCCCCCGCACTCGGCAATGGAGGGAAGCCCCTCTTCCAGCGCCTCCCGGATGCTTTGCCGCATGGCGGCATTCTCTTCCAGCTGGGCAGCCCACAATTCCGGGTAGCCCCCGCCTAAGTACAGGCCCTGGATGTCCTCCGGAAGCGCATGGTCTTCCAGCGGGGAAAAGGGTACAAGTTCCGCCCCCAAGTCCCTCAATAGGTCCAGATTGTCCTGATAGTAGAAGCAGAAGGCCTTGTCCCTGGCCACCGCCACCCGGACGGGGCTCCCCTTTGGCGGAAGGTCCGGCACCTCATAACCCAGCGGCTCCGCCGAAGCCGCCAGGGAGAGGATCCCCTCTATATCCAGGCTCTTTTCCAGGTTGTCCGCCAGTGAATTCAGCTTTTCTTTCAAATCCGCCATTTCCTCAGGCGTGATGAGCCCCAGATGGCGGCTCTCTAAGGCGCATTCCGGGAGCCTGGGTACATAGCCCAGAGGCCGGACCTGGCCGCCGAACCGCTCCAAAATCGCTTCTCTCAGCTTGGGGTACAGCATGGCGGAGCACCGGTTCAGAATCACCCCTCGGATACCGCTGTCCGGATGCAGGTTCCGGAACCCATGGATCACCGCCAGCACCGAGTGGGCTGCCCCCCGGGCATCCACCGTCAGGATCACCGGACTGCCTGTCACCTTCGCCACCTCGTAAGAGCTGGCCTGTGTGGTAAGGCCGACTCCGTCGTAAAAGCCCATGACCCCCTCCGTTACCGCCAGAGAGAAGCCATCACTACCGGCAGCCATCCGAAATCGAAGCATATTCGCGTCTAAAAACTGCAAGTCCAGATTCCGGCAGGGGGTGTGCAGCGCAGAAGCGTGGAACATGGGATCAATATAGTCCGGCCCGCATTTGAAGGAGCACAGCTTTACGCCGCGGCGGTTCAGCAGCGTCAGCAGCCCTGAGACCAGGGTCGTCTTTCCGCAGCCACTGTTGGTGCCCGCGATCAGCACCCGGGGCAAAATTTTTTCCATGGCTTCATACCCACAAAAACCGCCGCAGTACCCGTAGACCGCCGCGGTTTTGTCTTTCATAAAAAATAAAGGGGAGGCGGACTACCTCCCCTTTTTCAGTTCACGCAGGTTTCTTTTCCGGAGGGCAATCTGTTGGAGGCGGGTAAGGGGGAAACCACTTTTACAGCACCGGAAAAGCGAAAAGACTGCGGCAGCCACAAAAACTGCCGCAGCCGTATTTCTGCGCCAAAAGCCGCCGGACTGCCCGTACTTGCAGGCCCCGACGAAAACCCAAATTCAGCAGGTATCCTGGCTTGCGCATCCTAAGCCTTCCCCGGTCTTCTCGGAACCCGTCCAATGACCTGCTTTCGCTCTTGGGGTAAGGCCTCCGCGCTTACAGTGGCGGTACCGCTCGGGATTCTCACCCGATTCCCTATTCTCTCCCCAAGCCCAACCGGCCCGGGAGCACTGAAACTGGTATTCACTTTCGGTGTCCATTTTATCACAGAGAAGGGTGGATGTCAATAATCAGTCCTCCGGAAACAGGGTCTGTTTGCAGTACTGAATAATGGATCTTCTGGTGACAATGCCAATGAAGGCGTCCTTGTCGTCCACCACAGGGACAAAGTTCTGGGTAGAGGCCCGGTCGATGAGGTCGTGCATGGAGGTGGTGACCCGGACAGGGACATTGTCCTTCCGGCGTTCGATCTCACCGATGCGGTGGGCCTCCGCCTGGCGCATATCCATATAGCAGATGTACTTCAGGGCCCAAAGGAGGTCGCCCTCTGTTAAGGTGCCCCGGTATTCTCCGTGACGGTTGAGGATCGGGATGGATGAGTAGCCGGCCGACTCCATTTTTTCCATGGCCTGCCGGATGGTGTAGTCGTCGTATAGGTAAGCGCACATTGCCTTGGGCATCAAAAAAAACAATATGTTGTTCATACCATGCTTCCTTTCCGTTGCGGGGAACTCCCGCTGTCTATCATATTATAGCATAGGGCAGCCGGAAAAGCATGAACAATTATTGACGAAGTCCACAGGTCAGGCGAAGAAATTTTTTCCGCAATTTATGCAGTCTGCACAAATCAGTTGTGGAAGGTAAACTCCGTGCAGTCCAGAGTCGCAAAATAATCCATGGGAGTCTCTGCCCGGCGGATCTTCTGGAAGGAGCCGTCCTCGCGGAGCAGAACCTCGGCGGAGCGGAGCTTGCCGTTGTAATTGTAGCCCATGGAATAGCAGTGGGCACCGGTGTCGTGGATCACCACGATGTCCCCCCGCTCAATGGCGGGCAGGCTCCGCTCAATGGCGAACTTGTCGTTGTTCTCGCACAGGCCGCCGGTGACATCGTACACGTGGTCCAGGATGGCATCCTCCTTGCCCAGCACTGTGATGTGGTGGTAAGCGCCATACATGGCAGGCCGGATCAGGTCCGTGGCGCAGGCATCCAGGCCGATGTACTCCCGGTAGATGTGCTTCTGATGGAGTACGGTGGAAACCAGGTGTCCATAGGGAGCCAGCATGAACCGGCCCAGCTCTGTAAAGATAGCCACGTCTCCCAGGCCCGCCGGAGTCATGATCTGCTCAAATTTGGTCCGGACTCCATCGCCAATGGTCTGGATATTGCAGCTGGGCTGCTCTGGACGGTAGTCCACACCGATGCCGCCGGAGAGGTTGATGAACCGGAAATCCGCCCCGGTGGCGTTTTTCAGCCGCACCGCCAGGCGGAAGAGCTGGCTGGCCAGCTCCGGGTAATACTCGTTGGTGGTGGTATTGGAGGCCAGGAAGGCGTGAATGCCAAAGTGCTTGGTGCCCAGCTTCATGAGGCGGTTGATGGCCCCCGCCATCTGATCTTCGGTCATGCCGTATTTGGCATCCCGGGGCATATCCATAATGGTGTTACCCAGGCTGAAGGAGCCGCCGGGATTATATCGCAGGCACACCGTCTCCGGCACCGGCCCCAATCGCTCCAGGAAATCCACATAGGTGGCATCGTCCAGATTGATATAGGCTCCCATTTCTTCTGCCTTGCGCATGTCCTTTTCCGGTGTCACATTGGAGGAAAACATGACATCCTGGCCGGTAATGCCCACAGCCTCGGCCAGCAGCAGCTCCGTATAGGTGGCGCAGTCGCAGCCGCAGCCCTCCTCGTGGAGGATCTTCAAAATGTAAGGGTTAGGGGTTGCCTTTACGGCAAAAAACTCCTGAAACCCCTTGTTCCAGGCAAAGGCAGCCTTCAGGGCCCGGGCATTTCTGCGGATACCGGCCTCGTCGTACAGGTGGAAGGGCGTAGGGATCTCGGCAATGATCTCCTTCGCCTTGTCCAGGGTGATAAATGGGATCTTTTTCATGTAGTCAGTTCCTCTCTTCCGGAAAAAGCAAATTTCTTTTGAATTTTATCGTTTTCATGGGGAATTGTCAATCTTTTTCTTTCTCTACCTTCAGTAGAAATCGGTCTCTTCCCGGTGTAGAGCTGTAGAGTCCCCACTGTAGGCACACATTCCGCCATTTTGTGCTATACTGAAAGCACAAAACCCAAGGAGGTAACTGAGTATGCTGAAACGAACCAAGCTGGCTGACCGGCAGCTTCCGAACTATAGCACCGGCGAAGAGATCATGAATACCGTCACCCATATTGTGGGCGGAGCCATGGGCGTGGCGGCTCTGACCATGTGCGTTATGCTGGCAGCCCAGAACCGCAACATCTACGGAGTCATCGGCTCCTCCATCTACGGCTTCTGCATGATCGCCCTTTACAGTGTATCCAGCGTCTACCACGGCCTACGGCCCGGCATGGGCAAGAAGGTCATGCAGGTCATCGACCACTGCACCATCTATTTTCTCATTTGCGGCACCTACACCGTCATCGCCCTGTCTGCCATCCGGCCCATCTATCCGAAGCTGGGCTGGCTTCTCCTCGGCTTCGAGTGGATCATGGCCATCATTGCCACAGTGCTGACGGCCATCGATCTGAAGCAATACCGGGTCTTCTCCATGATCTGCTACATCGGTATGGGCTGGGCCATTATCCCCTTTGCCAAGGTGGTCATGCAGGTGCTGACAAAGTCCGGGTTTTATCTGCTTCTCGCCGGAGGCATCGCCTACACCATCGGAGCCGTGCTCTATGGCATTGGCAGCAAGAAAAAGTGGATGCACTCCGTGTTCCATATCTTCGTAGACATCGGAAGCCTCTTGCAGTTTCTGTGTGTGGCGATGTACGCGCTGTGAACGGCATATAAACGGCATATAGCAAACGGGGGCGGAAAACCGCCCCCGTTAATCGTCATAATGGCCCTTGCATGACAGGACTTCCAGCACACCGCCTCGGATACGGTAGACCAATCGGTGCGTATCATCGATACGTCTGCTCCAGAATCCACTCAGTTCTCCCTTTAGCGGCTCCGGCTTGCCAAGCCCTTCAAAGTTGTTCCTTTCGATGTCCTTCAATAGCGTGTTGATCCTCTTCAGCATTTTCTTGTCTTGCAGCTGCCAATAGAGGTAGTCCTCCCACGCCTCGTCAAACCATACCTTATTCATTCGTCATCTGCCTCAATGAGTTCGTGCTTTACGCCCTCCCCCCCATTCAAGGCAGCAATTCCACGGCGCAGATGTTCCATATTGCTCTGCGCGTAAAAGGGGTCCGCTGAAATCTCAAAAGGGATTCGTCTCTCTCTGCCAACCTTTTTGGCAAACACGGTAAAAGCCGCACTCATAGATAATCCCATGTCCGCACAGGCCTGCTCCATATTTCTTTTCACATCCGCATCCAGTTTAAAATTCACATTCACCGTCTGTGCCATATTCATCACCTCACTGGTAGTATATGATATCGCAAAGAAAAAATCAAGTATTTTTCTTTAATTTTTCTTTGCTTTGTCTTCACGCAAGTGATAATCGGCAGGATTCCCGCACCATCTCCGCCACGGTATCCGGGGCATCGGTGTTCAGCTCATGTCCGGCATGAGGGACAACATAAAGTCGGGCAATCCGTATTGGGAAATTGACTGGCCACCTGGTCCCAGTCTGCCGCCCGCTGGCCCAGCCCGTGGAGAAAAACGATCTTCATTTTGTCCCCTTCTTCCGATTGTCATAGCCCTCCTCCGCCGCCTGGCGGACCTGGGCAATGGGGATATTCTGCTCCAGGGCGATCCGGCGCAGGTCTTCGTACTCCGGCTTGAACCGGCCCTCCACGGTCTTGACCCGGACAGGCCCCCAGGGGGTTTCCGCCTGGGCAAATTCCCGGCGAAGAAGGTAGCGCCGGTGCTCCGTCTGACGGATGCCGAGGGTGGTGGTGTGCCGAAAGAGGCACCGGGCCAGTTCTTCCTTCCGGTCTTCCCTGCTCAGGACGCTGAGCTGGATCCCCGGGCGGTTTTTCTTCATACCGATGGGGGTGGTCCACACATCCAGGGCACCGGCATCCAGGAGCCGCTCCATGGCAAAGGCTATGTCCTCCGGGGTCATATCGTCCAGATTGCAGCTGAGCTCCCACACCGTGTCCGTCATCTTCGAGCCTCCATATGGTTCATCATGCTGGCCAGATATCCCGCCCCAAAGCCATTGTCGATATTCACCACAGACACACCGCTGGCGCAGGAGTTGAGCATACTCAGAAGGGCCGCCAGGCCGCCGAAGGCCGCGCCGTAGCCCACGCTGGTGGGCACCGCGATCACCGGGCAGTCGCACAGGCCGCCGATGACGCTGGCCAGCGCCCCTTCCATACCGGCAATGGCTACCACCACGCTGGCATCCATCAGCTCCTGGCTATGGGCCATGAGCCGGTGGATACCGGAGACACCTACATCGTAGAGCCGCACCACCTCGTTGCCCAGGAACTCCGCCGTCAGGGCAGCTTCCTCAGACACAGGGATATCGCTGGTGCCGCCGGTGGCAATGACGATCTTGCCCATGCCCCAGGGCTTGGCCATGCCGCCGGAAATGGCCAGGTTGGCATTTTCATAGTAGGTTATGGGAACCTGAGTCCCCACAAATTCCGCTTTTTCCGGGGATATCCGGGTAATGAGCACATTTTCCTGACCGTTTTCCCGGAGGCTCCCGATGATCCCGGCAATCTGCTGGGCGGTCTTTCCGGCTCCGTAGATCACCTCTCCGGCTCCCTGGCGGAGGCGGCGGTGGAGATCCACCTTGGCATAACCGATATCCTCAAAGGGCTTCTGCTTCAGGTGAAGCAGGGCCTGGTCCACAGACATGGATCCATTCTGGACCCCCAGCAGGACCTCTCGCACCTCACTGTCCATTGCGGGCCTCCATATCCAAAAGCACCCCGGCATAGCGGGTCTTCAAAGTACGGGTAATCTCTCCCCGCAGAGCCAGGAAGGTATCCATCTGGGCCTCAGGCAGCTGGACCAGGGCAAGGTCTCCGCTCAGCTGGCGCACCCGCAGATCCCGGAAGCCCAGGCTCATCAGGTGATCCTCCGCCCATTCGGTCCGGGCCAAATCCGCTCCGGTGATCTCCGTCCCCGTGGGGATCCGGGTAGCCAGGCAGGCATAGGAGGGCTTGTCCCAGGTGAAGAGCCCCGCCTCCCGGGAGAGGCGGCGGATCTCCGCCTTGGTCAGCCCTGTCAGGCGCAGGGGGGACAGGACCTTCATTTCCTGTAGGGCCTTCATGCCGGGCCGGTCAGAAACCTGGTCCGAGGCGTTGGTGCCGTCCAGCACCGTATCGTAGCCGTCAGCCTTGGCCTGCCGCAAAATGCTGCCAAAAATGTGCTGCTTGCAGAAGTAGCACCGGTTCTTGGGGTTCACGGTCACGTCCGGGCAGGCCAGCACATCCAGAGTCAGCACCTGGATATCGGCTCCAAGCTGAGAGGCCAGACGCAGAGCATCCCGATACTCAAATTCCGGCTGAAAAGCGGTTTTTACATAGTAGGCCTTTACATCCGCCCCCAGCTGCCTGGCAGCATAGAGCAGATAAGAGGAGTCCACTCCGCCGGAGAAGGCCAAGGCCGCTTTGGGATGGGCTCCGAAAAATTCTTGTAATGTCATATCATTTCACCAGTTTGTCGATGGCTTGAATCAGATCCTCAATGGCCTCCTGATCTCCGGCGGCCACAGCATCCACCATACAGTGGCGCATATGGTCCTTGAGGATCACCTTGCCTGTGTTATCCAGGGCGGATCGCACTGCCGCCAGCTGCACCAGCACCTCGGAGCAGTCATACCCTTCCTCCACCATCCGCTTCACCTTTTCCAGGTGTCCGATGGCCCGGGACAGGCGGTTGATCACCGCCTTCTGATTTTCGTGAACATGGCCGTGGGAATGGGGGATCCCGTGGGCATGGAAATAGGCGTGATCGTGCTCGTGGTCGTGAGGATGATCGTGGTCGTGAGGATGATCGTGGTCATGAGGATGATCGTGGTCATGGGGATGATCGTGGTCATGGGGATGGTCGTGGTCATGGGGATGGTCCTGGTCGTGGTCATGCAATTCAGACATGGCGGCACCTTCGTTTCTCTGTAATGTATAGTATTATACTCTATTTTCAGGCTCTTTGCAAGTGGCATTCCCCCGCAAAGAAATACTTTGACATCTCTGTACAATGCGAGTATAATGAGAACCAAATATACAAAAAGGAGGATCCTAGCTATGCATTTGGATCACGATCATATTTCCGGCGGTGCCCACGAGCACACCCATACCCATGCCGACGGCACCGTCCACACCCATCCCCACACCCACGAGGGGGACCACGACCACAGCCACGACTGCGCCCACGACTGCGGCTCCTGCGGCAACACCTGCGAGCATACGCCCATGGAGGAGCTCACCGCTCTCATGAAGTATATGGTGGGCCACAATGCCGCCCACGCCAAGGAGCTGGCGGAGCTGGCCAAGAAGCTGGACGAGGCCGGCAATCACACCGCCTACGAGCAGGTCTGCGCCGCTGTCTCCGACTTTGAAAAGGGCAATATGCGTCTTTCCGTCGTCCTGCAGAGCCTGGCCGAGTAATTCTAACTAAGGAGGCATCAACTATGTGTCTTTCCACTGTTTACCGCAACAAAATAGATCCCCAGGATGTGGTCATGAAGAACGTTATGACCATCGAGTGCAAGGATGGGGTCATCCTCCTCACCGACCTGATGGAGCGCCAGGTAGCCGTTGAAGGCACCCTGGAAAAAGCCAACCTGGTAGACGGCTACGTCGTCATCAAGGAAGCAAAGAGCGCCTGACATTCTATACACACCCAGGAGATACCATGTTTTTCAAATACCTGATCGTCTTTTTCATTTCTATGGTGCCCCTCATTGAGCTCCGCGGTGCCATTCCCGTTGCCATCGGCATGGGGCTGGACACGCTGCCCTCCATTGCGGTCTGCGCCGTAGGCAATCTGCTGCCGGTGCCCATTATCTACTTTTTCGCCCGGAAGTTTCTGATCTGGGGCCTGGATAAGCCCTATATCAGCGGCATATGCCACTTCTTCCACGACAAGGGAGAAGCTGCCGGTCAGAAGCTCTCCAGCTCCCGCTTTGGTCGTTTTGGGTTAATGGCAGCCCTCACTGTCTTCGTGGGCATTCCCGTTCCCGGCACCGGTGCCTGGACCGGCACCTTAGGGGCCAGCTTTCTGGACCTGGGCATGAAGAAAACTGCCCTGTCCGTCACACTGGGGGTTCTGATCGCCGCCATCATTATGGCCACCGTCAGCAACGTAGGGTTCCACGCCATCGGTATGTAATCACATAGGAGGAAGCAATATGAACGACTGTCTCTTCTGCCGGATCATTTCCGGTGAGATCCCTTCCACCAAGGTCTACGAGGACGAAACCGTCTTCGCCTTCCGGGATATTCATCCTCAGGCCCCCACCCACATTCTGGTGATCCCCAAGGTCCACATCTCCGGCTGCAACGGCGTAACCGCCGAAAACAGCCAAGTGGTGTCCCATATCTTTGAGGTCATTCCTCAGATCGCCGCGGCAGAGCATCTGACGGGGGGCTACCGGGTGGTGTCCAACTGCGGCCCGGATGCCGGCCAGACTGTGCCCCATCTCCACTTCCACATCCTGGGCGGCAAAACCTTGGCCCTGGATATGGCTTGACAAATCCGCTCTTTCGAGTATAATAGCCTTACATCGCATATACGCTTGTCTTCGGGGTGCCGGCTCACCGGCTGAGATAGGGATATAGTCCCTGACCCGTCAAACCTGATACGGTTCGTACCGTCGTAGGGAAAGATGCGTCAAAGAATTTTATGTCGCATTGCCGCCCAGACAGGTTGCAGTGCGACATTTTTTCTTTGGAGGTAGTATCTATGCAATCCCACAAGCAACTTCGTGCCCTGACTGAGGGTGCGATCCTCATCGCCCTGGCTGAAATTCTCAGCTTCCTGCCCCTGTACAAAATGCCCTGGGGCGGCTCCCTGGATCTCGCCATGCTGCCCATCATCGTCTTCTGCGTCCGTTGGGGCTTTGGTCCCGGCCTGATCGTCAGCTTTGCCCACGCCGTGCTGCAGACCCTGTTTGAAGGCGGCATTGCCATCGGCTGGCAGAGCATCATTGGCGACTTCATCGTTGCCTACACCGTGCTGGGCCTGGCCGGTCTCTTCAAAGGCAAGTTCTATCCCGCCACCGTGGTTTCCTGTGTAGCCCGGTTCCTGGTGCACTATGTCGTCGGCGCTACCATCTGGGCCGAGTATATGCCCGAGACCTTCTTCAACATGACCATGACCTCTCCCTGGATCTACTCCGCCCTGTATAACGCCGCCTATATGCTGCCGGACATGGTAATCATTCTGGTGGTGGGTGTCATTCTCATGAAGACCCCCGCCAAGAAGTACCTCCTGGGCCAGGACCTGGCGGCCTGACAATCCAAATACCCAAGTTTTGCAATACCCCCGGAGGCTTCAAAAGTCTCCGGGGGATATTTTCACCCTCTCCTTACACTATTCCTTCCAAACCGCTCCCAGCTGCCCGTTCCGCTCCTCCAAAAAGGCATCCTTGATCCTCTGGATGTAGGAGAAGGGCTCCTCCGGGTAGATGGGGGCGAATTTTGGCCCTTTGCTTTCGTGGCTGGGCTTCAGGGAAAACAGGAGCTTCCCTTCTCCGATGGATTTCACCGGACGGCGGGTGGTCAGGCAGAAGGCGTCCCCTTCCGGCACCAGAACACCCAAATCACTTTGCCTGTCCCCGCATGAAACCTGCAGCCGCCACACCGTATCCCCCGACAGGCCGCAGCGGCAGGTAACCACATAGTAGAGCCCCTGTGTCTGCACCTGGACCCGGCCCACGGTCCGCTCCCCGAGCCGCACATCCCGTTCGATCCGCATAGAATATCCCCCCTGCCGTAACCTTATGCGGCAGGGGGGATCCTTAATCCTGTGGAATTATCTCAGGGTAGCGTTCAGCTTTTCGGCCAGCGCTGCCAGGATCTTGTTGGTCACGGCCTCAGAATCCGCATCCGTCAGGGTCCGGTCGTCGGCACGGAGCTCCAGGGAGAAAGCCATGCTCTTCTTCCCGGCGGGAACACCCACCCCCCGGTAAATATCAAAGAGCTTCACATCCCGCAGCAGCTTTCCGGCGGCATCGGCAATGATCTTTTCCGCCTGGGCCACGGTGATCTCCTCATCACAGACCAGAGCCAGGTCCCGGCTGACAGCGGGGTACTTGGGCAGCGGCACATAGGTGGGATCGGGCAGCATCAAAGAGAGCATCTTGGTGAAGTTCAGCTCCGCGCAGTAGACCTCGGCGTCAATGCCGTAGTTCTTGGCAACCAGAGGATGGACCTGGCCCATAACGCCGATCTCTTCCCCGTCTACGGTGATCCTGGCGCAGCGGCCGGGGTGGTAGCTGGGGTTGTTCTTCTCGGCGGTGTACTCGGTCTTCCTCATCCGCAGCGCCCGGAAGATGCCCTCCAGCTCCCCCTTCAGGGTGAAGAAGGTCTCACCGGAGCCGTAGGTGCCCAGCATCAGCATCTTGGGCTCCTGGGGCAGCTTCTCCCCCGCCTGGGGCAGATAGACCTTGGCCACCTCGTAGAGCTTGGCGGCCTTATTGTGGTAGGCATTGTTCCGGCTCAGGATCTCCAGCATGGAGGGCAGGGCAACGGTCCGCATAATGGAGGTGTCCTCGCCCAAAGGATTCTGGATCTTCATGGCATTGCGCAGGACGCTGTCTGCAGGCAGCCGGATCTGGTCGAACACTGCGGGAGACACGAAGGAGTAGGTGATGATCTCGCTGTAGCCCATGGCCCGGCAAAGAGTACCCGCCTTGGTCTCCAGCTTCATCTCTCTGGAGTAGCCCCCCTGGGTAGAGGTCTTGAACTCGGTGACGGGGATCTTGTTGTAGCCGTAGGATCTTCCCACTTCCTCAGCAATATCCGCCATGCGGATCAGGTCAGGCCGGAAGGAGGGCACCAGGATGTTGTCCCCTTCCACAGGGATCTCCAGCAGGTCCAGATAGTTGACCATATCCTCCCGGGAAATGTCAGTGCCCAGCAGGCGGTTGATCTTCTCCGGCTCCAGCTTTACGGTCCGAGTCTGGGGCACATAGTTGATGACATCGATCATGCCGTCCAGCACATCGCCGCAGGAAAGCTCCTCCACCAGCTCACAGGCCCGCTCCACAGCGGGAACCGTCAGCATGGGGTCCAGATGCTTTTCGAACTTGCCGGAGGCCTCGGTACGCATACCCAGGGCCAGAGCGGTCTGGCGGATGGAGGTGCCGTCGAAGTTGGCGGACTCGAAAACCACCATCCTGGTGTCGTCCCGGATCTCAGAATTCAGGCCGCCCATGATACCGGCAAGGCCGATGGGTTTGGTTTCATCGGCGATGACCAGCATGCCGGGCTTCAGGGCCCGCTGGGTGCCTTCCAGGGTGGTCATGGACTCGCCCTCCCGGGCCTCCCGGACTACGATCTTTCCGGAGGACACATAGCGGTAGTCAAAGGCGTGCATGGGCTGGCCGTATTCCAGCATCACGTAGTTTGTGATGTCCACAATGTTGTTGATGGGCCGGACACCGTTGGCACGGAGCCGCTGACGCATCCACTTGGGAGAGGGGCCGATCTTCACATTGGCAACCATCCGGGAGGTGTAGCGGTTGCACAGCTTCTCGGCAGGAACTTCCACATCCAGGTGCTCGAAGATGGAACCGGCATCGGAGCCGTGGACCACGGGGTCATGATGCTTCATGTGCCGGCCAAAGGCGGCTGCGGTTTCCCGGGCCAGGCCGATGATGGAGTAGCAGTCAGGCCGGTTGTTGGTGATCTCAAAATCCACCACGGTGTCGTCATTGCCGATGACCAGGTTGATGTCATCCCCAGGCTTTCCGTCCTCAGGCTCCAGGATCCAGATGCCGTCGGCAAAGACACCGGGCAGATCATTCTGGGTCAGGCCCAGTTCCGCAAAGGAGCAGAGCATACCGTTGGACACTTCTCCTCTGAGCTTGCCCTTGGTGATGTGAACGCCGCCGGGGAGCCAGGAATTGTGCAGGGCAGCGGGGACCAGGTCCCCCTCATGGACATTCTGGGCACCGGTGACGATCTGCACAGGCGCTTCCTGTCCCACGTCCACCTGGCAGATAAACATATGGTCGGAGTTGGGGTGCCGGACCATGGAGAGGACCTTGCCCACTACCACATTCTTGATTTCGGCATCCATCCGCTCCCAGGTCTCTACCTTCTGGCCGAAGACCGTCAGGGTCTCTACAAATTCCTTATCGGAAACCTCATGGAGGTCTACGAATTCTTCATTGATCCATTTTCTGTTCAGTTTCATTTTCTTTCCCTCCTCAGAACTGGTTCAGGAACCGAACGTCGTTGTCAAAGATCAGACGCAGGTCGTTGATCTTCAGTCGGCCCATCGCCATACGCTCCAGGCCCATACCGAAGGCAAAGCCGGAATACTTCTCCGGGTCAATGCCGCAGTTCTCCAGCACCGTGGGGTGGACCATACCGGCACCCAAGAGCTCGATCCAGCCCTCTCCATGGCAGGTGGAGCAAACCTGACCGTCAATTTCCCCGGAGCCATGGCACTTGTGGCACTGCATATCCATTTCGCAGCTGGGTTCCGTAAAGGGGAAGTGGTGAGGCCGGAACCGCATGGTGGCGTTCTCACCGTAGATCTTGCGCATAATGCCGATGAGGGCACCCTTCAGGTCCCCCATGGTGATGTCCTCGGCTACCACCAGGCCCTCGATCTGATGGAACATCGGGGAATGGGTGGCGTCAGCCTCGTCCTTCCGGAACACCCGGCCGGGAGCCAGGATGCAGATGGGAGGCTTGGCGTTCTCCATGACCCGGATCTGCATAGGGCTGGTTTGGGTCCGCAGCAGAACGGAGTCGTCATCGGTAAAGTAGAAGGTGTCGCTGCGGTCCCGGGAGGGGTGTCCCTCTTCAATATTCAGCCGGGTGAAGTTGTAGTCCGCCAGCTCCACCTCGGGGCCCTCTACCACCTGGTAGCCCATGCCCACAAAGGTATCCTTGATCTGCTGGAGCACCTGGTTCATGGGGTGCTGATGGCCGATGTTGAATTCCTTCCCGGGAATGGTCACGTCAATGGCCTCAGCGGCCAGCTTGGCTTCCAATGCGGCGGCATGGATGGTAGCTTTCCGCTCCTCCAGCTTTTCCTCAATGGCGGCACGGACAGAATTGGCCATCTGTCCCATAACGGGCCGCTCCTCAGCGGAGAGCTTGCCCATCTGTTTCAGGACGGCGGTGAGCTCGCCCTTCTTGCCCAGCAGCTTTACCCGCAGCTCTTCCAGAGCCGCCGGAGTCGCGGCATCCTCCAGGGCCGCCAGGGCCTGCTGGCGAATGCTTTCCAGTTGTTCTTTCATAAATTTCTCCTCCTGAATAGAAAGGTGTTTATGGTATAAAAAAAGCCCATCATCCCACACTCTCGGGACGAAAGGCATTCCTTCCGCGGTACCACCCGCACTTTGCCGACAAAACGGCACACTCTTCGGACGCAGACACGCCCAAGACGGATAACGGCGTCACCCGACCGCTCCTACTTTGGTTCCCCGTTCAGGCGGCGGCTCCTGGGAGAAGGCCCGCACCGTTGCACGTAAGCGGATCCCACCATCCCGCTCTCTCTGAAATCGCAAACCAACAGGGGGCAGCCCATTCGCAGCTTTTGGATATGACAGGGGTATCATAGCACATCTTCTGTCCTTTTGCAAGGATTTTCTTTGCTTGACTCCGCCTCTTTCCCGTGCTATGGTAGCATCGGAATACAAAGGAAAGGACGATTCCCTATGGCATACACAAGTTTATCCCAAGCTCTGGAGGATTTTGACAAGCTCCAGAAAACCTTAGCCGCCTACAACCACGCCGCCGGCGTTCTGGAATTGGACGCCTCCACCGCCGCCCCTGAGGGCTCCTGGGAGGGCCGGGGACAGACCATGGAGATTCTCTCCGGGCTGACCTACCAGCTCACCGCCGACCCCAAAAACGGAGAACTTTACCGGTATCTTTCGGATCATTTAGCCGAACTGACGCCCCTGCAGGCCCGGGAGCTGGAGGTCCTCAAAAAGGACTACGACCGGATGCAGCGGATCCCTGCCCAGGAATACATCCGCCACACGGTCCTTCTGAACGAGGCCCAGGCTGCCTGGCACAAGGCCAAGCCCGCCAATGATTTTGCCTCCTTCGCCCCCTATCTGGAAAAAATCGTAGCTGACTGCCGGAAATTCGCCGGGTACTATAATCCGGACATGGACCCCTATGACGCCCTGCTGAACGAATTTGAAGAGGGCCTGGACCAGAAGACCCTGGACCCCTTCTTTGCCCAGCTCCGGCAGACCATTGTGCCCCTGGTGGAAAAAATCCAGGCCGCACCTCAAATCGATGACAGCTTTTTGAAGAAAGAGTACCCGGTGGCCCAGCAGCGGGAATTTTCTGACTATCTGATGGAGGTTATGGGGCTGGACCGGAAATACTGCGGCATTGCCGAAACCGAGCACCCATTCACCACCAACTTCAACAACCGGGACGTGCGGATCACCACCCACTATCTTCCCCATAGCCTGGCATCCAATATGTACTCCGTGATCCACGAGGGAGGACACGCCCTGTATGAGCTGGGCTGCGACGACTGCTACAACTACACCGTTCTCTCCGGCGGCGTATCCATGGGCATCCACGAGAGCCAGAGCCGGTTTTACGAGAACATCATCGGCCGTTCCCCGGCCTTTGTCCATGCCATTTTCCCCTATGTGAAGGAGCACTTCTCCCAGCAGCTGGAAAACGTCACCGAGGAGATGTTCTACCGGGCAGTCAACAAAGCCCAGCCCAGTCTCATCCGCACCGAGGCGGACGAACTGACCTACTGCCTGCACATCATGGTCCGCTATGAGCTGGAGAAGCGGCTCATTGCCGGGACTCTGGCCATACAGGACCTGCCGGAAGCCTGGAACAAGCTCTACAAGGAGTATCTGGGTCTGGATGTGCCCAGCGACAGGGGGGGCTGCCTTCAGGACTCCCACTGGTCCTTCGGCGGCATCGGCTACTTCCCCAGCTACGCCCTTGGCAGCGCCTACGGAGCCCAGATGCTCAGCGTCATGGAACAGGATCTGGGGGATGTGTTCGGTCCCGTCGCCAACGGTGACCTGAGTCAGGTCACCCAATGGCTCCGGGCCCATATCCACCGCTATGCCAGCTTCCGCAAGCCCGGTGCCCTCTTCCGGGAGGTCTGCGGGGAGTTCGACCCCAAGTATTACACCGACTACCTGACAAAGAAGTACACCGCGCTCTATGGGCTGTAACATGGATATCCGGGAATTGGATCTACCCCAGGTGCGTTCCCTTCTCCCCCAGCGGGATGACAATGCCCACAAGGGTGACTTCGGGCATCTTTTGCTGCTGTGCGGCAGCCGGGGCTTTACGGGAGCCGCCTGGTTCGCGGCCATGGGCGCTCTCCGGGCCGGGGCAGGCCTTGTATACCTGGGGGTGCCGGAGAGCATCTATGCCATTGAGGCCGTGAAGCTCAACGAGCCTGTGATCTTTCCCCTGCCGGAGAAGGAGGGGATGCTCAGCGAAGATGCCCTCCCGCAGATCCTGGAACGGCTCCCCAAAATGGACGCCCTGCTCATCGGCCCCGGCCTGGGGCAAAGCCCAGGGACCTTCCGGGTGCTGACTGCCCTGCTTGAAAATGCCCGGTGCCCGGCGGTGGTGGATGCCGACGGCATAAATCTGCTTGCCGGGCATATGGATGTGTTACACGGAAGGGCTTGGCCCACAGTGCTGACGCCCCATGACGGGGAGTTTGCCCGTCTCTTCGGCCCCGTGGGGGAGGACCGGATGGCCTCCGCCCAAAGGGCCGCCCGGGAAAGCGGTGCCATTGTCCTGCTAAAAGGCCACCGGACCTGCATTACCGATGGAATAACTGCCTACCGCAACACCACCGGCAATCCCGGCATGGCCGTTGGCGGCAGCGGAGACGTGCTGGCAGGGATCCTGGTTGGGCTTCTGGGCCAGGGTCTTGCGCCCTTAGAAGCCGCCGCCTGTGCCGCCTGGCTCCACGGCAGCGCCGGGGACGCCTGCGCGGAGCGGCTGGGACAATACGCCATGCTCCCCACCGATCTATTGGAGGCTCTTCCGCAGTTTCTGAAATAAGGCGGGATGCGTTTGAAGCGAATCTGGGGGCTATTGATTTTCTGTCTCTTCCTCTCCGGCTGTAAAAGTGAGGAAGATGCCGCCATGTCTCTGCGGCAGCGGGTTTTGAAAGCCCATCATCTTCAATTTCAGGCGGAAATCACAGCGGACTATGGGGACACGCTATCCGTTTTCACTCTGGACTGCCAGGCCTCTTCTCAAGGGGACGTGACCTTCCAGGTTCTGGCTCCGGAGAGCATTGCAGGCATTGCGGGAACCATCCAAGCGGGGAAAGGGGCCCTGACCTTTGATGGGACGGCCCTTTTCTTTCCCCTGCTGGCAGACGGTCAGCTCTCCCCTGTCAGCGCCCCCTGGCTCTTTCTTCGGGTCCTTCGGGGCGGAAATCTTCTATCCCAGGGAGCCGAGGGAGAGCTGACCCGACTGACCTTCCGGGACGGCTTCCGGGAGGAGGACCTTTTGGCAGATGTGTGGCTGAATGCCGACGGTATCCCGGTCCGAGCCGAATTTCTCCACAAGGGCAGTAAAATACTGTCGGTCGATCTCCCTTCCTTCCGAACAGAGTCGGATCCCGGCGCATAGAATGGGGCAAAGCAAGGTATATTTTCCGCCCCAGCGTGGGAAACTACTGTCAGCCGCGTTACATAAGAGCCTTTCGTAGCGCGGTCCAAAACGAACAGCACGGAGTGTGAATCGATATGGACAGCACAGTCAGACGCGGTGACATCTTTTATGCCGACCTGTCACCGGTGGTGGGCAGCGAACAGGGCGGCACCCGTCCGGTGCTCATCGTACAAAACGACACCGGCAACCGCCACTCCCCCACGGTCATTGCCGCTGCCATCACCAGCCAGACGGGAAAAGCCCGTCTTCCCACCCACATCAACATCGCCGGCGGTAGCGTAGGCCTCAGCAAGGATTCCGTGATCCTCCTGGAGCAGATCCGCACCATCGACAAGCGCCGTCTCCGGGAACATATGGGCAGACTGGACGATAAACAGATGTCTATGGTGGATGACGCCATCGCCGTAAGCTTCGGACTGCCGGAGAGTCGGAGTTAGTTTTCTCTTCCCTCCCGCCAAAGGAGAGCAATCCCTGCCTTCTCCTGCCTGGAGAAGGTGCCACCGCAGCGGCGGATGTGGAGGGGACCCCTAACGGCAAAAGACGGATTACGTTGAATCGGAACAAGGAGCGACTTATGTCGCAACCTATTCCCTTTGAACGTAGTCCGTCTTTCACTTTTCGGGATCCCCTCCACACCCGGCCTGCGGGCCACCCTCTCCAAACAGGAGAGGGCAGGGTTGTTTACCTTTGGCTGACCTGTATCCCAGAAGCTGTACTGCTGACCCGGATATCTCCATTCACGGTCTCATACACTTTACAGCCCAGGCTCCCCAGGGCCGCCAGGGTCTCCGCATCCGCTGGGTTTTTATTGGAGCAGGTGATGGCGGCGGTTTTCATGCCCAGGGCCTGGAAATATTCCGGCAGGGCACTGTTGTACCGGCCGTGGTGGGGGACCTTCAAAAAATCACAGGAGGTCACACCTGCGGACAGCAGATCCTGGATCCGCTGCTTTTCCACATCCCCGGCGAAGAGGAGGCGGTTTCCCTCGTGGGTAATATACACCAAGAGGGAGGCGTTGTTGTCCCCATTCTTGGCGTAGGCCCTTCCGCCGGTGCCCAGGACGGTGAGGCTTGCCCTTCCCAGGGTCAATTCCAGTTTGTCACTGACCTGCGTCACCGCCACGCCGCATTTTTTCAGAGCCTGACGGTAGGACACATAGGCCTCCGCCTCCGGGTTTTCCGGGGTGTAGTCCGGCTCAATGACCCTGTCCACCGTAACGGCTTCCAGGATCTGGGCCGCGCCGCCTACATGGTCCTTATCGAAATGAGAGATGATCAGGGCATCCAGATGATCCACATTCTTTTCCTTCAGCGCCTCCAGAATTCTGGGGGCGTTTTCCGCTTCACCGGTATCAATCATGTAGCTGGTCTCCCCCTCCTGAAAGAGGGTGCAGTCCGCCTTGCCGATTTTCAGAATGCCCGCTGTCAGGGTACTGCCCTGCTCCTGGGCTTCGCAGCCGGTGAGGCAGACAATGGACAGGCCCAGAACCAGGGCCAGGAGTTTTTGATATAGAAACCGCATAAACTTTACCTCCTATTTGATACCCTCTCCTGGGAGAGGGTGGCAGGGCAAAGCCCTGACGGGTGTGGGGCGAGAAGCAGACCTAAGTTTGTGCCGCCCCTCATCCACCGCCGGGGCGGCACCTTCCCCCAGGGGAAGGTTGGGGGTTATCTTCCCAGTGCCCAGCGGAATCTTGACCGAAGCAGCAGCTCATTGAGGAGCGTCAGCACCAATAAAATAAGTGCCAGTTCCAGACTCTTCTCCCCCAGCATGGCGAGCCGGTTGGGGAAGTTCTCCATGGGTATCCCCAGCTTCGGGAAATAGACATAAATGGCCGTGATCACCGGGGTCTGGTGCCAGACAAAGTAGATCAGGCTGTTCCTGCCCAGATAGCGGATGGGCTTCGCTGTTATCCACTGAGAGGCCAGGAGCATCGCTCCGATGCCGCAGAAGGCCCCGAAGCAGCTCCACAGGGGGCTGCCATACTGATTCTTGAATACGTCCATGCCGGCAGTCATTCCCTTCACCACCGTGAAGGCAACGGCCAGGTTTCCGACGGTCAGCAGCCCGAAGACAATGGGTCTGGTTTTTCCACTTTGGAGCCAGGACAGGGCCTTCGGGCTGTCTTTCAGCAGATATCCCCCAATAAAAAAGGGCATGACCCCAAAGCAGGCATCCAGGTTCCAGGGCAGCACAGGCAGCCCCGCCTTTGCGTAAAGAATGCCCACAGCCCCCATGGCAGCTGCCGTCAGCGCCAGAGGTACCGGCTTTTTGACCAGCCGAAGCAGCCAGTAAGCCAGAATTTCCAGCAGGAACAGGCAGGCCAGAAACCAGATGGGCCACAGCCGCCGCTGGACCAGCACCTCCAGGCTCATCTCCCCCACCCGTTCCCAAAAGTCTGCCGAACTCCCGGCCAGAGCCGCCTCCGCCGGGATGATGGGCAGGGCCAGCGCAAAATAGGGCAGCAGCAGTTTTTGAAGCTTCCCTTTCCAAAAGTCCCCCCAGGGCCGGTCCGCCCGAAAAAGGAACCCGGACAGAAAGAAAAACAAAGGCACATGGAAGGTATAAAGCCACCGGGAAACCGGGTGCCCGGTCATCACATGAGAGAGGATGATCGCCAGCATCCCCCAGCCCTTGGCCGTATCCACCCAGGTGACTCTTTTCCCTCTTTCCATATACCCAGCCTCCAACTTCATTTCTCAAATCCGCAGGGGCGGCTGCCAGCCGCCCGCCAGCCTTTCGGAACGGAACGCTGAAATCAAGCGCTCAATCTCGGAAGCCAGACGGGCGGCTAATAGCCGCCCCTACAGGAAGGTAATCAATCCATATAATACATATCCAAAGCGTCCCGCATCTTGTAGTAGTTGGGGAGCTTCCGCCAACCGTAGCCAATGGCATCGGTGCCGATACCCACCACATGGGTGTTGGGCAGAGCCTGTGTCCACTCGTAGACAACGCCGTTGCCACGCTCCATGCACCAGAGATTTTTCAGCCAGGTCATTTTCTTGACAGGCTCCGGATCGGCAAAGGTGCGGCTCAGGTTCACATCCTCCAGGGCGGTGCAGCCCAGCAGAGGCTCGTAGGACTCAATGGCACACCAGCTCAGCTCCAGCCATATCAGCTCCTTGCAATTGCTGATGGGCGTCAGGTCCCGGACATCGGTATCCGCCAAAATCAGATACTTCAGGTGAGGCATGTACGCCACAAAATCGATATTGCGCACCCGGGAGTGGCCGATGTCAATGGCGATCATATCCTCGCAGTACTTCAGATCCACGGCGTTCCAGTCCCGGAAATAGCCGTCGCCCTGGGTCAGGGGCATAAATTTCGTATCATCCGTCCGCGCCTTGCAGATGGAGCCTAAGTACACCGTCCAGACCACCTTGTATTCCGCCCGCTTTTCTTCCCGGAAGGCGGCCAGAGTCTCGTTGTCCAGGCCGCAGTCGGTCAGGTTCAGCTTGGTAATATTGGGGAAGCAGGAGGCATAGCGTGCCGCCTCTTCGGTGCTCGTGAGCTTCAGCCCCGTCAGGTCCACCTCTTCCGCGGTTTCAGGCACGATACGGTCCCCCACCTGAATGCTCCAGCGGATGGTCACATTGGGGTAGTCCTCCCGCAGCTGACGCAGCTCCTCCCCTGTGGCCTGGGGATTGGTGATGTCCACGGTCTTCAGATTCTTCATGGCCGGAATGACGCCACTGAGCTCCTGGGCAGTGGCATTCGTCACCGTCAGAGCAGTCGCCGCAAGGTCCACCACCTGGCCGCCAATGCGCATACTGAAATTCACATTCCAGTCCGGATGATCCGTCTGGAGCTGCAGCAGCAGCACATAGTCATAGCACTTTTGGGCGTTGACGGTGTGAAGCTTGGGCAGATAGGCCATCGCGTCCACATCCTCCTGCGTCAGCTTCGTCACCTTTACCGTGGCTGCGGACTGGTCGTAGGTCCGGCCGTCGATCTGCACGTGATAATTCACCTGGCAGCTGGGCTTGCGCCGGACCACCTCCATGAGCTGGGGGTAATCCTGGCAGTCCTGGGCCTGGAGCACCTCCAGCTGAGGAAAGTAATCCAAAGCCTCCACATCCTCATCCGTCAGGGTTTCCACGGTAAGCTCCGAGGTAAAACTGGGGTATTTCTCCCCCTGGAAGGGAACATTCCACAGGATGGTACATCCGGGAAGTTTTTTCTTCAGCTTATCGTAGGCAGAGCAGGTCACCTCCCGCTCCCGCAGGTCCAACGCGGATTCGTTCCGCTTGTACAGGTGCCCCTCTACAACAACAAATCGCTCCAGGGTAAAAAACGCGCCTGCCGCCACTGCCAGCATCAGGATCACCGCAATGACGATTGCGATCCACTTTGCTACGGCATTTTTCATAGCATATGCTCCTTATGTGTGTTTCCGAAGAAAACCGAAATTTTCTTCCATATTTTCTCTCTTTGTATTATGCGCAAAATGGAAGCATATGTCAAGGACTTTTTCACTTTTCAAAGGTTTTGGGAATGGTGATGGTCAAAACAATTTGGTTTTCCGTCTCCCGTCGCTCCGATACCGCCGGAATGCCGGAGCGCTGGATCTTTGCAAGGGAATCCGTCAGACTGTTGAGAAAATTTCCCAGGTTGGTCTGCCGTTTTCTGGGCGTTTTTCGGGACAGCAGTGTTTCAATATAGCGCTCAGCAGCTGCCACGCTGAGTCCGTTCTTCTCGATATAGCCGATGGCCTCCCGCTTTTCTGCCTCTCCCGTCAGCTTCAGCAGTGCCCGGGCATGGCGCTCCGTGAGCCCCGCCTCCCGGATGGCATCCAGGATCTTCTCCCCATGGCGCAGAAGCCGCAGCTTGTTGGCCACACTGCTTTGGCTTTTTCCCAGAAGCCTTGCCGTCTGCTCCTGGGAAAGATTCTGGGCCCGCATCAGCGCGGCAATGCCCATAGCCTCCTCCACAAAGTCCAGGTCCTGCCGTTGGAGATTTTCTACCAAGGCGGCAATACCGGACTCCCGGTCGTCCATTTGCAGCAGGATACAGGGCACTTCCGTCAGTCCCGCCTGGGCCGCCGCCCGAAGCCGCCGCTCCCCGGCGATGAGTTCATAGCCCCCTGCTGTGCGCCGAACGGACAGTGGCTGCAGCACCCCATGGGCCCGGATGGATTCTGTCAGCTCATCCAGGGCTTCCGGCCGAAACACCCTCCTAGGCTGCATCGGATTGGGCCGGATCGCCCGGATGGGCAGAAAGACTACCCTCCCGGTTTCCATATAGGTCTTCAGCTTCTGGCACTGCATTGCCCTTCCTCCCCCGGTAAAAGATACCTCCTATTCTAGCCCCTCGGAATGCGGAAATCCCACGAAACCGTCCCCGGAGCCGGTGCTTTTTCCGCAGGAACGGCATCCCTCAAAAAAATTCAAAAAATTCTAAAATTTTCCTTTACTTTTTCAATCAATACGTGTATACTGATTGGCGAACAGAGTAGGAGACCCTGCGTGAAGTGCTGTCAAGATGGGGAGTTGTGTGACAGACGAAGGACCTGTGTCCGCGATGGGATCTCCGCACCCGCTGCGCCATAATCGAGGGTCTGCCTTCTTTTATGTAGCAACGATACTCCGTTAGGTGACGTATGCGCCTTGCGGTTTACTCGGCATACTTTCTCCCCGGCGGTATTTTCCGCTGGGGTTTTTGTTTGCCGGGTCCCTGGTCTCGTCACCGCTACAACAAAGGAGGTATTTTTTATGTCTAACAATCAAAAATCCACCGCACTCTATCCCCACCCCTTTTCCCGGGCCTATTGGCGTGACGCCGCCGCGGAGCTGAAGGACACCCACATGCTGGTCTTTGCCGCCCTGATGATCGCCCTGCGGCTGGTGATGAAGCAGGTCTCCATTCCCATCACACCGACTCTGCGGATCAACACCGGCTACTTTGTCAATGCCTTAGGCGCAATGGTCTTCGGCCCCGTCATGGCTACCATCTGCGCCGCGATCACGGACGTGCTGGGCTACATCATCCGTCCCAACGGTGTCTACTTTCTCCCCTTCATTCTGACAGAGATCGGCGGCTCCGTGGTCTTCGCCCTGTTTCTCTACCGTGCCAAGGTGACCACCACCCGGGTGGTTTTGAGCCGGTTTACCATCAATCTGCTCATCAATGTTGTGCTGCAAACACCCATTTATATGGCCTACTACGCCCTCTACATGGGCGGTAAGCAGTATACGCTTCTGATTGCCATGCCCAGCATTGTCAAGAACATCCTCATGTTCCCCATTGAGAGCTTCCTGCTGGCCCTATTTCTCTCCATCATGCTGCCCATTACCGCCCGTCTGGGCCTTACCTATTCCGGCAGCGACGCCAAAAACGAGCTGAAATTCACCGGCAAGCAGGTTGCCACCCTGGCGATGCTCCTGGTTGTGGGCATCGGCTGCGTCTTCGGCTACCTGAGCTACTACTACAAAACCACTTCTCTTTCCGCCAAATATTCTACCGAGGAGCGGTATGAGAAGAATACCCAGATGACTCAGGTCCTGGCCAGCAGCGAAAACCTGGACCCGGAGACCGCCGTCACCATTGTGGAGAGCGCCTACAAGAAATTCCTTTCCAACGAAATCACCTATACCGTAGCCGTCTACACCCTGGAAGACGGCAAGCTGGAGGGTTACGACAAGGATCTGGAAACCATCCGAGGCCTGTCCAAGTCTAAGGCCAAAGCTGTGGCCGAGGACGGGGTCATGTCCTACCAGGAGACTGCCACGATTGTCCTTGACGATAAGACCGGCCAGGTGCTGTCCCTGACGGTAAAATAAACTAGGGGCTGCCTCAAATAATTGGGGGAAAGGCAAAAACAACCGTAATGGAACCACGATAGGGACCATTACGGTTGCTTTTTATTTCAGTAGCCGCCGATACAGCCGGAACCACCGGAAGCGGACCAGGGTGATCACTGTTTTCCATTTTAGAGAAATGTCACCCCGGAGGATATTGGTGCCAGAAAAAGCCCAGCGAACCGTCTCGTTGGAAAGGTACTCCCGAATATATTGGGTAGCCTCCCGGAAGGTCTCTTTATCCTTTGCACTGTGGATATATTGATACACCAGGGTGCAGCTCATATGGACAATATAGTCCCGGTACTGCCGGGCGAAGACCTCATCCTTTGGAAATACTGTGTTCAGGTAGGCAAAGAGCTGCTGGTTTTCCTGGGCCAGTTTTGGGTTGAAGGCCCGGCTAATGGAAGTATCCAGCACCCGGTAATAATAGCCTGTGAGCTTCAGCACAGAAAGGCTTCTTGCCTTCAGGATGCAGGGGTAGATGGTTGCCATATCCTCTCCCAGAGAAAATCCTTTTGGCATCTGGTTGATTTTTTCCGTCAGCAACTCTCGCCTGACGCAGGAAGTCCAGAAGGTCGGGTAAATCCCAAACGTGAAAAACTCTCCGGTAGAAAGAAGCCTAGGCATCACCTTTGTCCGGACGGCTTCCTGGTCATAGAACCCAGTAGGAATGTTTTGCTGCGCCTTCGTCTCTACCCCATTCTTATAATCCGTATACCCGGTCAGGATCACATCCGCATGACTGCGGTTAATCTCGTCAACCAGCCCCGCCAACTGGCCCTCCGCCAGCCAATCATCACTGTCCACGCCCCAGATATATTCACCGGTGCAGTGCTTTGCCCCAGTTTTCCGGGCCGCCATGACTCCGCCGTTTTTCTGGTGGATCACCTTTACAAAGGGATACCGTTCGGCGTAGCCATCCGCAATGGCCGGGGAAGCATCTGTAGAGCCGTCGTCCACCACGATGACTTCGGTCTCTGCGGTCGCCTGTTTAACGATGCTATCCAGGCAGCAGTCGATGTATTTTTCGGCGTTGTACATAGGGACAATGATGCTGATGAGCATAGGGGAGACCTCCATCCATTACTTATATTGAGCAATAAACCGGTGGTGGGACACTCGCTCCGCCCCAGCAGGGTCCCGCCGCAGATGTAATAACAGAGGTTTTCCTTCTTGCACAGCCGGTCCAGATATATAAGCATTTCCAGCTCGATTTTTTCAGGTTCTCTGTAGAAATTTTGCGCATGCTTCCACCCTCTTCTTTTGAAAAAATCTCTATGCTCTCTTGCTTCTTACCAGAAACAACACTTTCTGAAGCATATCTTTCATTTCACTTGTTTTTCTATAGCGCATGAAAAACGCACTGTTTACAACAACAAAGCAAATCGCTTCTTTCAGGAACCAATTCAGAACCGTCACTTCGCGCATCCTGGAAATGGGAAGGTAACATACCACGCCACAAAACAGAATGAGCATGACATTCATAAAGTAATTCAAATAATACCCTTTGACACTCTGCTGAAAGAAATCACGGAACAGAATGTTCGGCTCATACCAAAAATAGGTGCATATCTTTGAAATGGACGTTGCGAATAGGATTCCGCTGATCCCAAGCCATTTTCCCAAAACAATAGACAGAACCAGGTTCAGCATTGCAGTTACAAACATGATGTAGCGGATCTGTCTGTACATCCCCGTCCCCTCCCGAAACGTCCAGATAGGCTGCATACAAATCGAAAAAAAGGTATTCAAAACAATTGCGATCACCGTTAGGTTATCCAGTAGCAGTTCTTTGCCGAACCACATCTGCACAAAATCCTGTGTCAGAAAAAGTAGGCTTACGCAAATATTTCCACACAGCCAAAAGCTGACCATTTGCATGATATTGAAGGTCTTATAACGCTGTGTAGAATCGGCCGTTGCAATCAGATTGCCGACGCTCGCAGTCAGAGCTGTAAACAGCAAGGCAACAAATGATTCCAGATTGCTTGCGATCGTCAGATAGTTTGAATAAATTCCGACATAGACCGTGCCAACAATCATAGACATCAGAATATTGTCAGTCCCATTCAGCAGAGAATAGGACACCTTATAAAGAAAGACCGAGGAAATATCTGAGAAAATCCCCCGTTTCTCACCCTTATCCAGTTTCTCACGTTTGCTAAGAAACGGATAAATCTGATCCGCAACCACAGATAGGGCAACATTGTACACAATGATTTGGGCAACATCGATCAAGATATACACAAGATAGCTGTGTAATGTAATCACTGCAACAAACTGGAGAAGCACTTTGCAAACACTTGTATATATATCGACCTTATCTACTAAATATCTCTTCTGATCCGCTCGAATAACAGAAGATTTATACGCAAAAAGATACGAAACTGCATTCTTAGCAACAAAAATCACATAATACCAGTACAGATGGGGAATATCCCTGTCCATATTGATAATGTATTTGAGGAAGGGGGTCAGTGCAACCCCAATCAAAAATACCGCAATGGCGATTAAATGGTATAACTGCCTGAAGTAATTCAGCAGAGCGGATAACTTTCTCGTGTCATGTTCCGCAATTGGCTTGTATAGACTTACATTCATGGCCGTTCCAACACCTAGGTCCGCCAAAGACAGCAATGTTAGAACGTTGGCAAACAGGCCGTTAATGCCCAGGTATTCGATTCCAATATATTTTATAAAAAGCTTTCTGCTGATAAACGTCAGACACAGCATGATCATTTTATTGCAAAATGAAGAAAGCGCATTTTTGCTTGCGTTGATAGTCCGACTGTCTTGATTAAAACCCATGATTCTCTAAATCCTCAAACACATCTATTTTCACGTGTAAAGGGCAGATTCAAACCATCTTTTTGATCTTTCCTTCATGCACGCAATTCTGCTATTTACTTCGCCATAGGGAATCGGTTCCCTCTCCACAAACATATCATCTGCAAAGTAACGGTTTTCAATGCCAAGTACCTTGCACATATCCTTGGCCTTGCCGCCATACTTTCTGGAAAACATATACATATCCCGCTGAAATAATGCCCCAAAGCAAACCGCGTGAAACGAATTCGTAAAGATACAGTCGGCATACTTGATTATACAGCAATTGCGTCCAAAAGTCCATACTGTATCGGAAGTCACTTCTCATGCCTATACATTTTAGTGTTTGCCATTTATTATAGCATTTTAACTTCTTTCATACGTACCCAGTTCAAAAATTTTCTATTTATCTCCGCTTTTCTCTTGATTTTTCACTGCTTCTGTGATAGAATTTTCAAAAAGAGTAGCAGGGTTTCCCGTTTTTGCTCTTTGTAATGCTATAAATTCTATCATTTCAGAAAGGATACTTCCCTATGAAAAAGCTCTCCTTCCGTCTTCTGGCCGAAACCGTAAAGACAAAGCGCAAGGAAAAGGGGCTTCGCCAGATCGATCTGGCGAAGCTCACCGGCATCAATCGCTCTATGATCGGCCAGCTGGAAAATATGACCTTCAAGCCCTCCATTGAGCAGCTGGAGGCTCTGGCAGAGGCTCTGGACTTCGACATTACCAGTCTGTATGTGGACGATGCCAAATCCACCCCCAAGGCAGTCCCTGCCAAGCGGTACAAGGTGGCCGTGGCCGGTACGGGCTATGTGGGTCTGTCCATCGCCACCCTGCTGAGCCAGCACAACCATGTCACCGCCGTAGACATTATCCCGGAGAAGGTGGACCTCATCAATAAGCGCAGATCCCCCATTCAGGATGAGTACATCGAAAAGTACCTGGCGGAGAAGGACCTGGACCTGACCGCCACGCTGGATGGGGAATCCGCCTACCGGGACGCGGACTTTGTGGTCATTGCCGCCCCCACCAACTACGACAGCAAGAAGAACTACTTCGACACCTCCGCCGTGGAGGCCGTCATCGAGCTGGTGCTGAAGGTGAACCCCAATGCCACCATGGTCATCAAGTCCACCATCCCTGTGGGCTACACTGCCTCCGTCCGGGAGAAGTACGGCACCGCCAACATTCTCTTCAGCCCGGAGTTCCTGCGGGAGAGCAAGGCCCTGTACGACAACCTCTACCCCAGCCGGATCATTGTCTCCTGCGATGCTGAGAGCCAGGAAAAGGCTGAGACTTTCGCTTCCTTGCTGCAGCAAGGTGCCATCAAGGAGGATATCCCCACCCTGTTCATGGGCTTTACCGAGGCCGAGGCCGTAAAGCTCTTTGCCAACACCTATCTGGCCCTGCGGGTCAGCTACTTCAACGAGCTGGACACCTATGCCGAGACCAAGGGTCTAAACACCAAGGACATCATCGACGGCGTATGCCTGGACCCCCGGATCGGCACCCACTACAATAACCCCAGCTTCGGTTACGGCGGCTACTGCCTGCCCAAGGACACCAAGCAGCTGCTTGCCAACTT